>Ga0265780_10001560_pt1 | contig 32064 bp, 24 predicted proteins | sample P1T30metagenome_FD_192432 | JGI IMG/M metagenome (GOLD analysis project Ga0265780, IMG submission 192432) | Plant litter microbial communities from East Loma Ridge, Irvine, California - P1 T30 | ecosystem: Environmental > Terrestrial > Plant litter > Unclassified | place: USA: California... | reverse complement strand
TTCTCAGATGTCACATATGTGCCAGCACCGGTTTTGTCATGAGCTGCCTCGGGCGCGTAGTGGCCGTGATGAGCATCTTGAACGACCACGCCCTCAGCAGGGTAAGCTTGAATCGGATTCATGACCGCTCTCTTGATCCTGGAGGGTTCGAAAGCGCGGGAACTGAGCGCGCAGGCTTGACACTGCTATCGAGAGCCTGTCGGCAAGATCGTAAAACTCAGCGTGGTGAGGTGGAGCTTTTCGCAATTGACGTGAGCGCAAAACTCCAGAAGTCGCTCACGGTGGTGTACAGTTGCGTACGATTTGGCGGCTGCGAGAGGTTGCAACTCATTCCCCAAGTGGGGGTCCGCCACATTTTAAACAACGAGGGCTGCCCTCGTTCGTTCTCGCCAGTCGCGTCCCTCGCTCCGGCCACCATGCGCGGTGGTGAAAAAAGTGTGCATGGCCTGCTGTCCAGAGCATGGGAGCTCCGCTTGTTCTTGCCTGGGTGGGGTTAAGCCTCGGAGACTAATGTACCCTTGTGGAGATGGCCGGTGCGAGAGCATGTCGATGCACGCGTGCTGAGACTAGGCGAATCCCGATGTTGCTTTTTCGTGCGTTATCGTGCATGCTGAATGTGAAAAAGGCTGAGGGATTTGATCGTGAATGGACCGGAGGCAAGACTACGTGGTGAGATTGCATGGCTTTAGCGAAGATCGATCATTGGGGTGGGGCATGCAGCTGCATCCACGAGCCCGGATGGAACTACTGTCACAAATCCAATGCGCTCGCCACAGTGCATGCAGAAACTTCGGGCGCATAGTAGTGATGGGCCCGAGCACCTGGTGGAAGGAAATGATAACGGCGAACGGCAAGTGGGGCTCGTGTAGAGCAATGCAGGTCACTGAAGCGAGGTGGTGCGAGAGCAAAGTTTCTTTAGTAGGCTATCTAGAGGGGAGAAGAATACGAGGCTGTCATCGCGACTGGCCCAAACGTGTGTCGGAAACAGGAGTAGAGTTACCTACACGCCGTCTAAAACAAATCAAAACAAGACAAGCAAGACCAAAGGTAATGACTGACAACAGTTGGACATTCCGCGTACTATTACCATGCACGTGTCGCTGCAGTCGAGGTTCTACTCGGAATCCTCGTCGTCGCTGTCCGCATTCTCCAGCCACTCCTTGAACTGCTCGGCCGACTTGCGGACAGACTTGCTGACCTTGAGGTCGACATACTTTTTGCTGGCCTTGGAGCACCAGCCCTTGAGCTGGTCTTCCGAGACGAGGTCGTTCTCGTACACCTTCAACAGGATGGCCGAGACCTGAGGGATGAGCTCGGGCTTGTCGTTGCCGACAAAGCGCTCAATGCCACCAAGGAAAGCCTTCTCATGCTTGTCCGAGGTGATCATCTTCTTGAGCATGGGAGCACGGCCATCCATCTGCTTGACGATCTTCTCGGTGAAGAGGGTCTGGGGAATGACGGTAAGTGTGCGGTGCTTGGTTTCGATGCCGAGCTCCTTGGCCTTGACGTAGATGTCGACGTTGTCAAGCTTCTCAACACCGCCCTTCTCCGCGCCAGTGTCGATGATCCACTTGCCGAAAGTGTCGTAGCTGGAGCCGCCCTCGTCGTCATCCTCAATGACAAGGGCACGCTTGAGGTCGTCGGGAAGGTCCTGGGCACGAGCCCTGATGGCGGCCTCCGAGGTGTCGATGGACCACTCAACTTCCTTGGCATCCTCCTCCTCAATCTCCTTGGCGCCCTCGTTGATCTGGCGGGTCAGCTCGTCGTCGCTGCCGGCCTCGAGTGCCATGTCACCATCGTCACCGTTCTCCTCAGCGCTGTCACCGGGACTGCCGCCGTCGGGGGAGGTAGCCTCGCCGCGGGCTTCAGCCTCCTTGCGGGCACGGCGCTCAGCCTTCTTGCTGGACTTGTCCTTCTTGCCCTTCTTGGGTTCGTTCTTCAGGATGAAGGAGCTGAGCTTGAGGCGGGGGTCTACGTCGGAAATCTTTCCGCAAGCCTTGCAGTCGAGCGTGATGTTGCCATCTTTGATGTGCACGTCGGTCTCGGGGTTCTTGCACTTCTTGCAGAGGACGAACTTGGAGATGAAACCGTCGAGGTAGTCCTGGAGCTTGCTGGCGTCGTGGGCGCCGTTGATGATCCAACGGTCGTCGTTGGGGCTCGTGTTGGTCTGGGCGCCCAGCTCGAAGCCAAAGTACTTGATGACGTGAGCGGGCGGGCGGGCGAGGGACTGAGCGACGCTGCTCAGGTTGACGATGACGGTCTTGATGCCGTTGCCCTTGCCTTCAATCTTGGACTGGATGCGCTCCATCTTGTAGCGGTAGAAGGGGTCGGTGACATCGCGGCGGATGTTGACGGTAGCCATGGCGACGGTGGTGCGGGGACTGGGCGAGGGGGTGGTTAATGGTGGTGCGGCGGGCGGGCGAACGGGGTCGGATCAGCTATGTTGACGAGGGCCGAAAGAGACATGCGCAGAAGCAGTCTCTAGTACGTGTGGGTTGGGTGTGTGTGTGCGACTCGGGGTCAGGAGGGGCAGTGGATTAGCCGTTGGTTTGGTGGATGATGCTGCTTGGTATCCGCATACAGCGAAATTTTTGCAGTTTGGGGGGAGGTTCGACTCGGAAGGCGTAGCGTTGGCGCGAATACATATACTCCTGTTGTCGTGGGCGACTCTGAGGTGCGGTTGGTGCTTGGGGCCTGGAGGCGGACGTCGAGGTGGCGGTTCAGGCAGGTCGCGGGCGGGCGACGAGCAGGCGGTTGGGCGGATAGGGCAGAGTGGGCGGGTGCTGTTGCCAGTGGCAGTCACTGGTGTGGGCGAGGTCGACGGATGGATTTTGGCTGGTTCCAAGGGGAGTGTGTGCGGGCTGCGGGTGGTCGAGGGAAGTTATATGGGGTCGCGGCCTTTAGTTTTTCGAACTTGCCGAGCCACGCTAGCAGAGCGTTCTACCGTGCATACCAAACGCCCCCATCAGCCCCGCCCTGACTCAGGCCGTCGTGCGCTGCCTGGCTTTGTCACTTGGACATGGCGACGGACAAAGCGTCTGGGCGTCTACACAAACGGCGGGACATCAAACAGCTCTGCGGTGCTTTCATCGATACATGCAGGCAACCTGGGAAGCGTTTGACAGTTGCTATGTGGCCTGTATCCACCCTGAACGCCCCGCATCTCGCGGCAAACACCACCAGCCATGTCGCATCTAGCAACGTGGGCCAGCGTGTTGGTCGCCCAGCAGTCGTCGTTGAACAGGTCCAAGGCTCGCAGCAGCCTGTGTGGCTTAGTACGTCGACACTCGCTACCAGGTCCTGCAAAACCAGCCGCAGACTTTGGCGAGCCGCGCCTAGATTGCGTCACACCTGCTAGTTGCTTTTCGAACATCCCCCATTCAACGACGACGAGCTCGAGCATTCTGCCCCAGCTGCACGCCGACTTGCCAAGATGACTAGGCAGGAAGTAGACTACTCGCTGTATCTCGTGACAGACTCTACAGAGGCCATCCTCGGGAACCGAGACCTGGTCGACGTGGTTGAGCAGGCGTTACTAGGAGGTTAGTCAGCCGTAATACAACATACCACGATGTTGATCGACATGTGCAGGTGTCACCATCGTCCAATACAGAGACAAAACCTCCGACACCAGCATCCTCGTCGCGACAGCAAAGAAGCTCCACGAAAAATGCAAGGCACACAACGTCCCTCTGCTCATCAACGACCGCGTAGACGTCGCCCTCGCAGTGGGCTGTGAGGGCGTCCACATTGGCCAAGATGATATGAACGCCCACGAGGCCCGCCGTATCCTAGGTGAAGACAAAATCATCGGCGTCACCGTCTCGTCCATCCAGGAAGCGCGCACAGCCGTCGAGCAAGGAGCAGATTACCTGGGCATCGGCACGATGTATGCCACGAATACCAAAAAGAACACCAAAGACATCATCGGCATCACCGGAACAAGGAAGATACTGCACTATCTCGATCAAGGCACCGAAGCAGAGAACAAAGTCAAAACAGTATGCATCGGCGGCATCAACGCCTCAAACACCCAACGCATAATATATCAACTCTTTGCTCCAACTCCCGCCAACGCAAACCCCAAGACCATCAACGGCGTTGCCATCGTATCTGCCATAATCGGGGCTCAAGACCCCAAAGCCGCGTCTTCGCGCCTCACCCACCTCCTCAAGATAGCTCCGCCCTTTGCCCCCCAATCCCCACTCCCACACTTCTACCACCAAAACCCCCGCGACGAAATAACCTCTGTCCTCAAAGCCGCCATCTCAGCAACCAAAAAGGTAAAAGGAATGAACCCCCTCTCCCACAACATGACGAACCTCGTTGTCCAAAACTTTGCCGCAAACGTCGCCCTCTGCGTAGGCGCAAGCCCCATAATGGCAAACTACGGCGCCGAAGCCTCCGACCTGTCTAAACTAGGTGGCGCGCTGGTAGTAAACATGGGCACCGTGACACCCGATGGACTAGCAAACTACCAACAAGCCATCAACGCGTACAACGCCGCCGGCGGACCCATCATCCTCGATCCCGTGGGCGCCGGCGCAACAAGTGTACGACGAGACGCTCTAGCCCAGCTCCTCGGCGCCGGGTATTTCGACTTGATCAAAGGGAACGAGAGCGAGATTCTCGCCGTTGCACGTGCAAGTGGGTATACGCTTGAAAGTTCGAGTCAGCAACAGCGAGGTGTGGACTCTGGTGCTTCACTCTTCTCGCTGCCCCAAAGGGCGCATATTGTTTCCCGGCTTGCGGCTCGCGAACGCACGGTTGTGCTTATGACGGGGGCTACGGATCTTGTTTCGGATGGCGCGCGCACGTATGCGGTGGCGAATGGACATGAGTATCTGGGGAGGATCACGGGCAGTGGGTGCACGTTGGGTACCACGCTATCTGCGTATCTGGCTGCGTACCGTGAGGATAAGCTGTTGGCTGCTGTCGCGGGTTTGCTGCATTATGAGATTGCGGCAGAGGTTGCGGCGCAGAGGGAGGATGTCAGAGGCCCGGGGACTTTTGTTCCGGCTTTTCTGGATGAGTTGTGGAATCATGGGGAAAGGGTGGTGAAGGGAGATGTGGAGTTGAAGGATGTGGCCAAGGTGGAGTTCGTCAAGGACATGGAGGATCCTGGGTTGGTGGAGGATATGTAGAGAGCGTAGAGGCCACGAAGGTGTACATGAAGAGTCTTGAAGCACACAAGCAGTACGAAAGCGCAAATGTAGATGGCCAATCTGGGTATTCCTGGAGAAGAAAAGGGACTAGTACTGCACCTTTTACTTGTCACTCCCTGTCCTTTATCGTAACACAAACGCTCACTGACTTCCAACATGATTTGATCGTACATTCCTGTGTCAACACTAACGCCAAATACGTCTACCTTGCTTTTCTGTACCGTCCCTGATTCATTTCTGCCTTCAAAGCATCCTGCTGATCCGGTAACGGCGCTCTTCTCCTGATACCATCTGCACCTACACCCGCAGGTCCACCCTGCCCACCCGCAAACCCTTGCTGATGTTGTGGCGGCGGGGGCGGACCAGGCCATCCCGGTGGCGGCGCACCCATACCGCCAGGTGGTGGAGGGAAGCCCGGGAATCCGGGAGGCGGCATGCCTGGAGGAAGTGGTGGCATACCAGGGGGCATGCCTTGTGGAAAGCCAGGAAAGTTTGGTGGTGGAAAAGGAGGGGCTCCGTTGGCGTTTGGTGGAGGAGGTCCGTGGCCATGGGGTATAGGAGGGGGTGGTAGGGAGCCAGATGCGATGAGTTGTGCAAGGCGGGAGGGGTCCATGCCGTTGAAAGGAGGAATAGGCGCCCCGCCCGCATTTGGTGGGGGTGGAAAGGGCATACCGCCTGGTGGGGGTGGGATTGGTGGATGGTTTGTGCCTCCAATACCCGGTAGAGAACTCGAAGTGCCATCTGGTGCTGTGTTGAGTCCTGGCAGCGAAAGACCAGGTGGGAGGAAGCCACCGCCTGGGTTCTTTGAAGGCATCTTCTGATCGACCAAGCCTTCGGCCTCGTCTTCTGCCTCCTGCTCTTCTTCTTCCATCTTTTGCCGCCTGCCCTGACCGCGGTCGAACGTGCCTTGCGCCTCTGCTGCTGCTTGGCCAATGTGGTAACGGTCGTTGACGTAGTTGGTGTCGCCTGGCCGTGGACGCGTCCAGAAGCGCGTGACCCTATCGTTGGAGCCGGAGGCGAGGATGTGGCCTAACGGATGCCAGTCCATGGTCCAGACAGTGAAGTCGTGAGCATATTGCAGGCTGTGCGCGGGGTATATGGTTTGTGAGGGGGCGTTTTGCGAGTCGGCGGCGTCGTAGGGCGATATCGAGGGTGCGACGCCGGCGGGAGGGTTCTGCTCGTCGAGGAGATAGTGGTGTATGCTACCATCGACGCCGCCGGTAGACAACAAATTCTTGTGCATGGGATGCCATGCCATGGTGATGATGTCCTTCTCATGTCCCTTGAGCAGTAAGACGTCGCGCATCATTCGGAGATCAAAGATGCGGGCTGTGTGGTCACGGGCGCATGTTGCTAGCATGTTTCCTTGGACGGGCTCGAACATGGTTTTTGATATTGGGTTTTTATGTCCATGAAGCGTCGTCAGACAGCGCCCTGTGCGCGGGTCCCAGAACTTGACCTGGTGGTCCTTGGACCCTGATACTAGCAGTCCCTTGTGCGGATGCCAGTCGACCGACTTGACCTCCCACCCGTGTCCTGTCAACGTCGACTCTTCTGTACTCGACGCAAAGTCCCAGATCTTGAGCGTGGTGTCGTCGGCGCATGTGACGAATTTGGTGTCGGTCGGCGCGATGGACAGGCCTCGCACAGCTTCGGTGTGGGCCTGAATCTCTTTGACGTTGTTGAAGTTGGTCTGCCAGTACTTGACGACACCGGTCTGGTCGGCTGACAGGAGCCAGTCGTCGGTGGATGTGTATTCGACGGCGCGGATGGCAGCCTCGTGGGCCTGCATAATGGTCTCGAAGTTGAAGCCCATGCCGTTCCACAGCGTGAACTCGCCGCTGGTCGAGCCTGTGAGCAGGCGGCGGCCCTCTGGCGTCCACTTGACGACGTTGATGGGGTGCTTGACCTTGTTCAGAGACGAATGCACGGCTTTGGCAGGTATCGACTCGGCGGCGCTGGCGACACGTGCTGCGGGCGGCTGCATGTCGACGATGTAGCTGGCGCTCGGCCGCTCCATCTCTGGCGCGGGCGCATTCTTGTAGCGCGGGCGGCGGTTGCGCATCCACTGGACGGTCGTTGAGCCATAGTCGGTCACGGCGCCTGTGGTTGTAGTCAGTCTTTGAATCCTGCGCATGATGAACAGGCATACTGACGTTTTGGTCGGGGCCGCAAGCCTCCCTCAAAGTCCGGACGATGGTATTCGCGCTCCATGGCGTGCTGCTGCCGAAGACGCCGTTTACTCGATCACCATGGGGGGCGCGTCGGGTGCGAGGTGGTGAGTCGGGGTGCTGCGCAGGTGTTGTGTGCAGTGGAAGCGCGTGCCTCGTCGCGTTGGACGTGGGAACGTCGGCCACAGCCCAGCCACAGCGCCACACTCGACACCTGGGCGCGCTGCATCACCGTGCAGATCCCCGCTCACCAGACTCCCAACAGAATCCCGAGACGCCCTGATAACTCTATCGCCATTGTGCCAGAACCCTCGGCCATGGCGCGCTTATCCCGACTACAAATCCCCCGCCGCCCTCTCTCTGTCGTCCCTCGCTGGCTGTAGTTGCTTCCGCCCGAGCCATTGCGCCCAACCCTCCGCCATGGCCACCCTCACCCAACTGGCCGCCTCTTCTGCCCTCGACATGCAGCACGCCAGCTCCCCGGTGTACCGCGGAAAGACAGCCCCCCAAGCCAGCCCCGCTCCCACTCCCAATGGCACCACCAAGCGTGCGCGCGACACCAAGTACCGCCATGTCTTTGCGACGCACTCGGCGTCGCGCACCTCGTGTCTCAGCCAGGAGAGCGCAGACAAGATCCCGAGCTTCGTCGGCTTCAGGAACCTCATGATCTTGGTCCTGAGTACGACGCCGCCACTCCCGGCAGTAGCCGCACATCGCTGACCACTGCAGTCGTCTCCAACCTGCGCTTGATGATCGTGAACCTGCAGAAGTACGGCGTCCTCATCTGTCTGTCCTGCCACGACTACCGCCGCTCCGACGTCATCACCGGCCTGCTGCTCTACCTGCTCGTCCCCGCCCACCTCTTCGTCACCTACCTGATCGAGCTCGCCGCCGCCTGGCAGGCCAACCGAGCCTACGCCCGCATCTCCCACCAACGCGACCAAGACACGCCCGCCAGCTACGCCGCCGCCCTGCGCAGCTTCAACTCGACGTGGTACATTGTCGCCTTTTTCCACAGCGTCAACGCAGTCGCCAACCTCTACATCGCGACCAAGTACGTCTACTACGACATCTACCACCCGGGCATTGGCACCCTCTGCGAACTGCACGCCGTCATCGTCTTCCTCAAGTGCGCTTCCTACGCACTCACAAACCGCGACCTCCGCCATGCCTACCTGCACCCCAAGCAGGCCGATCCGCTGCCCGAGCTCTACAAAGCATGCCCATATCCGCAGAACATCAACATGAAGAACCTGTGCTATTTCTGGTGGGCACCCACCCTCGTCTACCAGCCCGTCTACCCCCGAACCGACACGATCCGCTGGGACTTTGTCCTCAAACGTCTGGCCGAACTCGCTGGTCTCAGCATCGTCATCTGGATCGCCTCCGCCCAATACGCCGCGCCGCTGTTGCAGAACTCGCTCGACAAGATCCTCACGTTGAACTTTACGTCCATTGCTGAGCGCGTCATGAAGCTATCCACCATCAGCGTCTTCTGCTGGCTGTGCGGCTTCTTCGCCCTCTTCCAGTCCGCTCTCAATGCGCTTGCCGAAGTCATGCGGTTCGGCGACCGAGAGTTCTACGGCGACTGGTGGAACGTCTCGTCCATCCGCACCTACTGGACTACCTGGAACAAGCCCGTGACCAACTTTATGCGCCGCCACATCTACTCACCTCTTGTCGGCCGCGGTGTGCCTCCCGCGCTGGCCCAGATCCTCGTCTTCCTCTTTTCTGGCGTCCTGCACGAACTGCTCGTCGGCGTCCCCACACACAACATTATTGGCGTAGCTTTTGCTGGCATGATGTTCCAGATCCCGCTCATTGCGCTCACAGATGTCATCCAAAAGGTCAAATGGATCCAGGGGAGGGTTGCAGGTAACATGATTTTCTGGATGAGCTTTTGTCTCGTGGGACAGCCACTCGCGGCGCTGCTTTATTTCTTTGCCTGGCAGGCAAAATATGGCAGTGTAAGTAAGAGTGTGGGGGAGAGTGCTGTGAATGTATTCTATCGGCGGTAGTGTACGAATTTTTCCAGCTTCCGCGTAGTGAGCTTGTTGTTGTCATTCTTGTGGACGTCCAATACAACTCTATCCCATCCAGTCGCAAAAGATACTTTTCATTGTCGGATTGGCGTGTTGAATCACCAATTATGCGTTGCCTAGCTCACCCTGCAATCTCCAACAGTCCTCCCTTGACCCTGCGTAGCATGCGCACCACTTCCTTGTTCAAGACCCTCTCGACCCTCTCAATCCACAGGCCATGAACGCCTCTCTCAATACCCACATCAGCAAACCCTCTCGCCCTCTTCACTACCTCTACCCTTTCCTGACCACCCCACCTCATCACCACTTCACTCGCACAGAAGATGCGCATACCGAGCGTAAACACCTCAGCTTTGGTACTCCAGCCCAGCGCGCCGTCACCTTCTCCCTCGGCTGTTTGTGTGAGCGTGGTGAGACCATCGAGTACCCAGTTGGTCAGCCCAGTGCGCAGGCTCAGCGGCACAGCAGAGGCAGACAAGGAAAGGAGAATGCGCGACCACAGTATCGTGTCCAATGTGTCGTCTTTGTACAAATTCTGCTTCTCCTGCGCAAAAAGCGACGTATCTTCCTTCCTCTCCTGTGCGAAAGTGTCGGCGAACGGCGTGGAGAAGAGATGATGGGGTGAGGGCGTGTTGGTTAAACGGCGTATCGCTTCCTTGGCGAGGAATCGTGACGTCGAGAATGCAGACACCAGGTACGCCCCCAGCCGGTGCGTAGTCAGTATCGGTACCGTGTTTTTGAACAGTCGGTCGCCCTGTGAGCGTAGGAGAATGCCTGCTGTGGAGGCAGCTAGATCGCGTATTTCGTCGTCATCGTCGTTGAGGAGGTCGTAGAGAACGATGGCTAGCCCAAGGATCAGAGGTCCTGTTTTTCCTTTGGGGGCCAGGGAGAAGATGGAGTTGAGCGCGGACAGGGATTGTATGGCTGCGTAGCGAGTGTCGAAGGGGTTGGTATCGATGGTTGTCATGCGTAGCAGGCGAATGTAGCGTGCGATACGGGCGAGAACCTCGTCACGGTGGAGTGAGTAGCTGGTGTAAGCATGGTCGAGGAATGAGCCTAGAAGATGCAGAGCGCTTTGCATATTTGATGGTGGGCCATGAACGCACTGTGTTTCCAACCTTGTCAAGGTGAGCATGACTTGATCTTGCATCGTCAGGCTGAAGAAGTCGCTTTTCAAATGGTCCTTGGTAAGAGCGTCGGCGAGAACGGCTTGCGCTTTCGAGATGACTTCTGGGTCGCAGGCCTCCAGGACTACACGATGGATATGCGCTAGGACCAGCGACAATGGAATGGTTAGGCCGTTGGATGTCTTCATCTGTAATATGGAGTCCATCGTTTCCAGAGCTTCCATGCAGGTATCCGGATCCTCGTTTGCGAGAAGCATGAGCGCATCGCCAATGTTTTGATAATCGTCCGAGACCATGCTGTGAAGCGAATTTTCACGCAGAATGATCCGGTCAACGAAGTATACCTGTGCGAGGGATGTCCTGAGTAGATCATCACCGTGGTGATCACTTGGTCCGATATTGTACTCCGGTCCAATGGCTATGGACGTAGTGAGGTCAATCCACGCACTAAGTATTGTGACAGCGGTCGCTCTTTGCAGCATGGCCATGCCGCATAGGCTCACAACATCGAGGAAGGCGGCTCGTACAAAAGGGCAATCACTCGAAATGTACCAACTCGTTGCGTGTTGGCCGAGCTGCTGCATCAACGATGAGAAGTGTTTAAAATCTGTCAGAGGTCAACAGCTGAACATTTAGTTTCTGCTTCCGACACCACTCACTGCATTGGACTTCGTCTCGCAACAGCTTCCTCAGCAGATACTTGACTACCAATAGCCTTCCATGCTGTTCATTGTGATCGCTGGTAACCGTATCTAGAATTGGAGAGAGTTCAGGGTAGCTCTCGTTAGTAGTGCCCAGTGATACATATGTTCTGGCCGCCATATCTCGCATATGCCAATGCGGGCTCGGTAGTAAGTCCCTTACCAAGCCGCGGATCTTGGTAAGATCTCCCGGCGGCCGGGCCTGACGCAAGATCTGGAGAGCGGGAAACACGCCTTCAGCACCATGGAGATCCATTGGCGAACTGCCACTCTCGGGTGTCTCCATGATTTTGAGATCGCCGCTTGGCTCAAGCAGTTCAACCAGGATCTTCACGAGACTGGGATAGTTGTCGTAGGAGAACCGAGACGTTTTGGCTCGCTCTCGTTCTTTCCAGTCTTGAGCTTCGTCGCTGCCGAGTAGTCGTTCGATCAGAGCTTTGAACAGCATCAAGCTGCAATTGCGAAGGGGCCATCTGAGTGCGCGTTAGCTTAAAAACTGTAATGTCTGTGTAAGTGTCACTAACATGGACGAGCTTAGAGTTTTAGCAGCAAGCTCGAGACCCTGCCCGATGTACGTCTCCGATGCAATACTCAGCTTCGAGGTCGTGAATATTTCCTTGATGCAGTTCAGAGCATGCACCTGAGGAAGACGGCTTTCTTCTATATTTGTGCTTTGCGCCTCCACGAGAGTTTCGGCGACAAGATCTTTGACAGCTCGAGGGAAGAGTTTGCCTCCTGTTTGTGGCTCAGCTGCCAGTAGAGCGGACATGGCTGCTGGTATGCCCGCCGACCTCCGAGTGATGGCGTCTGACTTTGCTTGGATGGATCGTAGCGTTTCCTAGAGACTTTTAGTTTCCAGATCACGCCGACGGTGGCTGTACAAACCTGATACCACATCTCTGGTAAAGCACGTAATGTGGATATGTTCGACAAGACACAGCGGCGACAGAAGACTGCAAATGTCTGAGAGACTGTCGAAAACGCACCGCGATGACGAAGCTCCAGTAGCTGAGTGAAGCAGAGTCTGCCGAGCTTTTCGAAGAGTTCTGGAGTCACAAGGTCGTTGTCACCGTCACCTACAGGAGCTTTGAGGATGATCGTTCGTAAAAGCACACTGATGAAGTTAGCAGTGTCGGCTGTGTAGTCGAGGAATCAATACCTAGCCTCCTTCAGTCCTCTCCATGAGTAACTCAGAATCTCTTTAGTGTCTAAGCTACTCTCATCTTCTACTTCGTCAGGAACATGGCCTTCCGGTGCATCCGCACACAGAACGTGATAGACGCAGGACCACAGACTCTCTATGCCTGTTACGATGTCCCCATGCGCTTTTTTCCAGTGCGCAAACTGATCAGATGGCAAGCTCGAGACGAACGCGTAAAAATCGGGTTGATCGGTCACATATCGTAATGCAGCAAATGTACCATGTACCGGTCGACCATCGACGGCTCGTGGAAGATCGCTGCGGGCCAGAGTCAACGTTTCGTCGAGTTGTGTTCTCAGATATTCGAAGAGGTGCTGCTTGGAAGAGAAGTGTTCGCCAGTGGGGGCACCTGGATCATCGCCAGCCAACGCAAAGATCATCCCGTAAGCACGCGCAACACCGTCCGCTTGATCCGCTCGCCCTGTTCGGAGCATGGTAGCCTCCGCTCTCGTAACGAATCGGGGAATCATTGACATGATGCGTTTCTTATCGTATTGCGGAAGCGCAACTAGACATAGCTGCAAGACCGATACAGCCGCGTCTCGAACATCGTCAAAAGGATCCAGTATTAAATCGAGCAGTATTCGGCACAGCTTCTGGTTTCCGAACTGGAGACCGTGAGCCCAGTTTAGCTGACCTTGCGCAGACTTTGAGAGACTGGTAAACGGTACCCCAGGATCTATCCCAGATCGTAATACGATGGTGATGGACCGTAGTGCGGTGATGCGGCTCTGGTAAGAGGCAGTTGGGCGCAGCTCCCACTCAAGGAACTGCACATACCAGGTGATGAAAGCTAGGGACTCAGAAAGCGAATCTTGTCGCGGAACCCGCGCAATTGAAACATGTGGGCTAGAGCTTGTCGCTGGGAAAGGGAGGCGTCTCTGGTCTGAAGAAGTAACCTTCGTGATGGGTTTTGCTAGAGTAGCTGTACTAGCTCTCAGACGATCAAATAGCTTTTGTGTATAACCATGCACCTCCCGGCGGAAATTTGCATCCGTGTCGGTATGAAGATGGGGGAGGTTGCGCTTCAAGGCCTGCAAAATACCGCCACTCATAGCTTTCGTGACAGAAGTAGAATACACGCCCAGGAACATGCCTGCAAGCCTGACTTCTGGTTCCGAGTCCGCCATCCAGGCTCCTGATATGTCGTCCGGCAAATAGAGCGCCCCGTCACGGATTTGGATGGTGCTTTGAGCTCTATGATCTAGTACAGAGATGAGCGAGTGCCTTTGTTATTGATATATGCCAATCACATCCACTTACCATTATCCTTTACGATGTTGAGTTCCTTTCCAGTTGCGATCGCTGCTAGGAGTATTCTGAACTCTTCTAGTCCACCAAGAGATGATGTGCGCCTGCCGGACTGGCGAAGCTGGCTGGGTAACGCATGCTTATACGGAACATGGGACTCGAAATTGAGATATGCGAGGAACCTTAGGTACTCAGAGAGATTGGGTAGAAAACAGTGAGGGAAGACGTGAGTCTTAAACTCCTGGATCCGGTCTGGCCAGTCGCGCAACGTCTGCATCACCGGCTCTATCCAGGGAGGTAAGACTAAGCCATCGTCGGGGTGTTCGTCGTAGTTTGCGAGACGGCGAGCCTGTAGTAAGTAGTTCTTAATCAAGTGTCCCGCTGAAAGGGAAGTATCATGATGCACGACCCAGGCAAGGAAGGATGTGAACACTGTTCGCGAAGTTACCGGCCCCTGGATGGCATCTGATGTTCGCTTCAGCTGCTCGTCGAACAGACTGACCAAATCCGTGATGGAAATCACATCCCGCAGCAGGAAATGCGCAAGGCCTTGCAAAGCTGGTTTAACTTTGATGCGGTCTTCTCGCTCACAGACAATGTCCAGGAATGAGGTCGTAGCTCGTGTCCGAAGTTCGATTGCACGCGCACTCTGATCTTTAGTAATGACACCCGTAAGGACCAAGAGCATCTGCCTCATCGACTTGCCCTTTGCATCTCCAGACCGCTGAAGATATATGTTGAATACTCGCATCCATATGGAATCATCTAGGATCGCCTCCCGTGCATAGGCGCAGTCGGAAGCCGCGCAGTACTCAATGATTGCGCACAAGGCATTGGATGCGGCTGCTCGATGGCTGTTCTCTAGTTCTGGGAGGTCTGCAGTTTCCAAAGCAGGATCGAGAATAACACGAAGCTCTCTACTCAGACGTTAGTGGGGTTCGGCATCGACAAAGCAAAGCTCACGGACTTTGCGTCCTTACTTCAGAGCAGTTGCAGGCTCTTTCTCCGCGAAATTAGGCAAGATTTTCGCCACATTCTTGGCCACATCTCGCAACGCCTTGTCAGAGACCGGGACTTCAGCAGCTGGTGCGGTTCCTTCTGCCATGGCCCTGAAGATTAGCGATCTCGCACGGGCGTCGACAGTTCTAATTAGTAGGTCAGAAAGACGAGGGCTGGAGATTCGCGAGGTGGACCCACCAGCTTAGTCAGCTGCGAATCTCTTATGGTGCGCTGACGCTTCGATCTTTCACGCGTCGCGCCGAGGCCCGTCGTCGTCGCCTTTGCGAAGCCCTAACTATCCAATTTCGCGTTGTTTACTATCGACACCGACTCACTCATCGTGAATTTTCTGTGTTGTTGCTTCAATGCCCGTCCTCAGCCCCGCCTTTAACCCTCGACACGCGTTCGGTACGCGCCTTTTAGCATCTCGTATCCAAGAAGCAATTACCTAGGTATCTCCTACGAACGGTGTTACAATCAGCGATGTGAACCGATGCTCGTTAATCATCTTTCTTTGGCATGATATTCGATCGGGACGACTTGCTTTATGACTACCATGATCCAGGCGAGCACACTTCCGTGAGTAACCTAGGCATACATTTGTCACATAGCGCTCCGAAGCATGTGTGATTTCTCGGCCAGTCCGGCACAAAGTTTCATACCGGGAAATGAATTGAACAGCGCATTCCGTTTGCTTCCAACAACATTTCCATATCTTGGCAGTTGCCATTGGATACGAGGCCCTCACAGTGAGGCTGGAAGCTTACTGATCGCTTTTGATAGGACCAGCCTGGTCCGTCTATCGCTTCTTCCTGGTTCATGGCTGTTTGGGCCCAAAAGGCCTAAAGTGTTGCCTGACAGCAAAGCCATGTCCCGCCCGACAGCTGCTGTACAAGCGCCTCGGCGTTTGTTGGGCTTCTGTCGGGTATTGGGAGACGACAAGATCCTACTCTTCCAGTGAAAAACAAGCGTTACCTTGTAGTGATCACGTACATTGGGTGAAATCGACCAGATGTTATTTGATCATGGCCATTTCCCATGTTGGAAGGCGCCACACCGGGGAGCGAAACGAATCTCCACTGTTTTGTACTCCATCGCCCGATGAAAGGCCTGTTAGTCTTACTGGAGCCTCGTACGATGACAGCGGAGATGCCGACAGTACCGCTTTCTCTGGCGCCGCAGGACATCCCCGGGGCACAGCAAGCCTGGAAAGACTTCCTCGGACCGTCCGATCGTATGATTTCTCCATATGTGACCCAGTCCCTCTCATTTGGTCGGATGCCATTCTTTCGAACTTTCAACTGAAGCAGTCGCTCTTGGAACAGGCAGATCAGAGTCAGCAAGATCGGTCATCCCTCATGGCGCTCACGCGTGGTTCTCTCACCTCGTTCAAGGGCCCTGTCGATGAGGGCTCGGCTATCAAGCGCAATCACCTGTCTCATGACAAACTTGACAAGGCTCACCAGCCAACTTCTCACCCACCAAAGTTTGCCCTGCCGTCAATCTCTACGGCTAAGCCAGTATCTACCCAAGGCCTTCGATCCCTGGGACAGCTCGCTGGATATGCAACAAGTGAAGAAGACGAGCCAACAAGACTTCTGATACCACTAATTAAGAAAGGCCGACGCAAGAAGCATAGTGCGTACAAGTCTGCTGAGACTGCGGCCAGCGATAGCAGTGAGTCTCGCAGCAGCCGCCCTCGATCTCGCCAAGTGCTCTCTTCACCAACTTTGGTTGCAAAACGCAAGCAACTTCAGACCTCAGCTTCTCGCCGACAGCACAAGCGCGCTATGGGAACCGTTACCCACAAAAGATCTGATAGCAAAGTGGGCAAGACGAAGAACATGACAGCCAAGAGACGTCCGAGTGAGCCTTTTGCCTCATCCAGCACCGCGAAGCGCCCATGCACAAAGGGCGGTTTCGTTGTCACGAGCAGTGACGAGAGCGATATCGAGGGCAGCGACGAGAGCGATCAAGATGACCGCAAGCATGGCAGTCTTTCTAGATCACCCGTCCCAAGACCATCCTGGGGACTAGAAAAACCAGACTCCTTTCCGGCCAGCTTGAGGGTTGAGTCTACTTCAACAAACCTACCGACTAAGCAGTTGAACAAAGACCGTCTTAACGCGCTTTTGAGAAGATTTAAAGGCACAAAGACGAATACCAAGGAGAAGCGACTAGCTATGCATGCACAACAATCCGTCGCAATAGTTCGCGCATCTGCCGTTGCTCCGGGTCTCACTGCACCACTTAACCCACAACCTTCAGCGCCTGTGCAGTCGACCGGTAGTAGCGATACAAACCGTGGTAAACGATCCGCTGCGGTATCTGAGACAAAACCAGCAGAAAGCCTTGATCAACAGCCTAAAGTCAGGGGTCCATCGATGTCCACGACTGAGGGCAAACCAACCTCGATCTTCCAAGAGACTGCGCAACCTATCGCAAATATCAGAACCTATGGTAGTGTACGAAAGCAGATCAGCTCAAACCCCTTACCCCCTAGCGCCGCTGTTGTAGGTTCTTCGCCCAGCGCAGTAATCCAACCGCGCAAGCTGTTGAATGAAAGTACGCTTCCAGGTCACGGGAATGATGCGTCAAGTCACAAGGCCTCACCTGCTACTAAGCCTATGAGTCTTCTCCAGTTGGCTTTAATGGATGCAAGAAATGATGGTACGGGTGAGCCATCTTCGAAGGCTCGGACTAGTGGCCGAAACGAGCTGGAAATTGCCAAAAGAAGTCCGATCTCGACGTCTCCAGTCAGCAAATTCAGGAAGACGGCTCAAATACCTGGGAAAAACCACAATACCGCTACGAACGATGCAGCACCTGAGAAGCACTCACTTTCCCCAGGAGATGTTTTGAAGGTATCGATGCCTGAAGCAGCGAAAAGATCACAGGATCAGGCACAAACATCTGCTTCAAATTCCAGGAGAGCCACACCAAGTGGATCCAAGGCGGATACAGCGGACTCAAAATCTGCTTCGTCAGCTCCTGGACAACCAGCTCGAAAGCGAAAATTGGACATCATTTCCGATGGACCTGAACAAATCACCGGTACAGCATCCAAGAGGCCTACTCTGACCTCTACCACTGGTTCGAAGCGTCCAGGTAGTGCAATACCAGCATCAGAGGATGGTATTACCCCTGGCTCAGTTGTAGCCCCGAGAACATCTTCGCGTGAGGTGCCTACGAAGACTAGCGACGTGCCTTGTTCCCCCGCAAAAAAGGGAGACGCACCCCACGGAGCGGCTTCTACGCTTCAGATAGAGAAATCGTTGAACGACTCAATGATTCGGATGCCTGGAGGTTCGAAACAGTCACCGGAAGCCAGTACATTGATGGACGTCGATAGTTTAGACCATGCGACTACTGGTATATCATCTGTTTCCAAGACCACTGATGTCAATCCTGTAGATGAACACGTCGCGATCGTAAAGAAAGGGAATGATCTCCCAATGAAGGATCTGAATCCTACCTCGTCAGCGAAGACGATCGTAAGCGCCACCAAGACTGCTACGACACCACCCGTATCAACAACCGATCCAGGACTGCTTCCTTTGGAGACTACGATAGACACGAATGAGGAGATCCTACACCTCAATGGCCTCCCTGATATTTCCAACGAGGCACAGCCTTACTTTGAATATTCCGTCTTTCAAAAGACCTGGCAGGGCGAGCAGGTCGAAAGCACCCTCCCAGCGACTGAGATCACCGTGCGACCCTTCACTAGCCTCGATGACGCAAACGCGCAAGCCGAAAAGGTGTTCCAAAGCAATGCCACCCTCTTTAACGACGTTATCTTCGAAAAGAGCAACAATCGGGACGAACACGGATGCTCCATCCTCACTGGCTCCATCACACCTTTTGACAACCCCGCAAACACCTCCCACCTCAAGATCTGGGTACAGCGCGACCTTGTATCCGCACTCGCAAACCAGACCCCACAGGCAATAAAGGGCACATCGTTCATCTCAAGCACATGCTACATTGTCCGCCTCTTCAAACTAATCACACAAGCCGACGCTGAAGACTCGTCCTCTTCCTCCTCATCCGACGCCGGCACCGACTCCCCCGATCCCCCAACCCAAGAACCAATCCGTGCCTACCACGCCCACACCCGCCCTGAAATCTACACCACCCTGTCCGCCGCGAACCGCGCAGCTCGCGCCCTTCAAATCCAACTCAGCCACGAGAAAGAACCCAAAGATGCGTTGAGCAAGGCCTTTCAGGAAAAGAACCTTCAAGAGCTCAATGCAAAGGTGGTTCAACTTCAGTCGCCATCGGACGAGGGAGGTGGGTGCTGGAAGAGCAGGTTCAACGCCTGTGGACTGGGCGGAGATAGTCTGGAACTCGTGGTGGAGAAGACGAGTCTTTGCGGACCGAGGAATCTTTGATGTTCGCGTGCGAGACTGGGTTGCGTCGGGGTTGCGATGGGGCATGGGTGTTTGAATTTGTGGAGGGGATGCGGTGTTTACGGGTTTGGGTCGGATGCTTTCTCACTTATCCTGCTTATCTTGCTATCACGGTCTGGGACATCCTACTATCTACTTTCCAAGGCGACGGGAAACTCACATATGAAGCCGAGAGGGCAAAACTTGTACATCACATTGGCAACCTAGACTCTTCCATCCAAACATGTTTGTTGTGCGTATATATTGACACGGCCCAAATAGTCACATCACACGCGCCCCTCCATCACGACGCCTCCATCACAAACAAACCACAAACAACGGAGACCCCACAGTGGATGGTGGCCGCATGTAAGCGTAGGTAGTAAACAACCTAAAGAGAAAAAAAGAAAACAACACACACCACAACACACTACATACATACCCAGGCCATGCAGCAACGATGAACCCCGCAGGCACTAGTCGCAGATAAACAAGGAGCCCCATACGGGAGCCCTTCCGGGCGGGGTTGAAGTGGAAAAAACGCCACAAGTGGGCTTGCAGAGCATCATCCCATGGCGCTGACCGAAAGAGTTAGCGGAGACGGAAATAGCGTGGGACGTTGTTGTCAGTGCTTTGCGGCTAGACGTGCTGATAACGATGATCTGGTGGGAACGACCACCGTATGTAGTAGGCCGCGCTTTGGCATCATGTTATCTCACTAGCACGTGTTTCTGGATTCGGTACATTCATCAATGTCATTATATCGTGGACAAGCATAGATACACTCCTGCGATGCAGGTACTCGTAGTAGAAAACAGTATATAGTACATGAAGCTTTTGAAGTCGTTACGCATATCCATCTTTTCTAAATCAGAGCTTCGCCTCTAAACATGGCTTCTCTGACTTCTCTGACTACGTCCGCTCGGTCACCGGGTCCAAGCAAGACGATGCCTCTTCCTCGCCTGCCCATTCGCCCAGTCCGGCCCAGACGATGGATAAAGTCAATGGTAGTATGTGGGACGTCGTAGAGGATGACGTGGCGAACGGAGACGGTGTCGATACCCCTTGAGCCCAGATCAGTGGTAACAATGACCTTGGTGTTGGGGAGCGTGCGTTTGTTCGGCGCTTCCGCCTTGTTTTCTTCACCGTCTTCGGCTTCCTTGGCAGATGCGTCGTTGGTGAAGGACTTGAGGATCTTGGCTTGGCGGGAGGGATCGGTGTCGCGGTGGAAGGCGAGGGCGTCGATGCCCTTCTTGACGAGGTACTGGGCTACTTGCTCCGTGTCTTCGCGTTCGTTGACAAAGACCAGGACGCGCTTCGTGGGAATGGCTTGTTTGCCTTCGGTGGGGTCGTAGTCGACGGATGCTTTGCCTATCTGCCATATGGTGTCGGCGCAGGCCAGCATCTTGTTGCCGCGGTAGGGGTCTTTGTTTACGTCTACGACACCTAGTTGTACTCTTCGCGGGATGGCGTGGAGGTTGGGTGTGACGAGGCGCTGCATGTCGGGGAACCTGTCTGCGAGGTACTTGTCGAGGTACTTTGGGATGGTAGCGGAACAGAGGACGAGCTTCTTGAGGGAAGGCGTCGCGCGGTCGAGGATATCGGTGGTGCTTTGCTTGAAGGAGCGGTCGAAGAGGGAGTCTGCCTCGTCGCAGATAAGGTGGGTGACGCGGGCGAGGATGTTTGGGTTGCTTTCGGCGATGCTGGCGAGGAGCGGGGGCGTGCTGATGACGACGTCGACGCCATTGGGGTTGAAGAGCTGGTTGCGGATGACCGTGGCAGACATCTTGGCTGAGATTGGGGCAGCGCGGAACTTGACCGTGTGGGACAGCGACTTTGCGACGGCGCCGACCTGGGCGACGAGTTCGGCGGAGGGGACGAGGATGATGGCGCGCGGTCGTGCTGGGTCGACCGCCTTGTTGATCTCAGGCTCCTCGGCCGCGAACATGTCGGTCCTCTTGTCGTGCTCGTGGGCGGCGGCCTCGGCGGCGTCTCTCTGGGCCTGCTCCTCAGCCTCGTCCTTCTCGCGCACTTCCTCGGCCTTGATAGCGTCCAGCGTGGGCAGGAGGTAGGCCAGCGTCTTGCCTGAACCCGTCTCGGCTGCCAGGAGGAACGAGTCGGGCGCGCTCTTGGTGGACTTTACTTTTGCGCGCACCGCCTTGCGCAGGCCGAGGAGGGCGGGGATGGCGACGGCTTGTGCGGGGGTGGGATTGCGGTACTCGAGGCCGGGCAGGGCATCGTTGACGGCACGGAGGATGGGCTCGGCGAGGGGGAACTTGTCGAACGAGTCGTACTCGTCGAGCTGGCGCTTGACGGCGGTGCGGTTGTTGTAGGGCACCTGGTGCAGCGAACTCTGCATCTTGAGGGCGTGGAAGGGCTCTGCTCGCGTGCGCCGCTTGCCGTCGTCGCGCCCAGTGGCCGGGCGGCTCCCGCGGGCTTCTCGCTGCTCGCGCATGCGCTGCAGGCCCCGTGGTGCTTCGGTCCTGTTGAGGAAGTCGAAGGCGTCTGGCTTCCTCGCCGGCCCTCTGTCTGCGGCGCGCGCGACGTCGTCAGAGAGGATCATCCGCGACGGCCTGGGATGGTCACGCCCGCGGACGGGCCGCGGGGGTCGTGAAGAGGCTGCGCCATGGCGTTCGCCGCGTTCGCGCTGGAGCTGCGTGTACGGGCGGACCTGGTGGGCTGGCGGTGGTCGTCGTGAAAGGGCCTGCACCTGGCAGAAGGGGCACACGCCCGAGACTCTGCGCAACATGGCTGCAACGGCAGGCTCTACAGGCAGGATGGAATTAAGACGGCCAGCTAGACTAGCATGCGCCGGCTAGGCCAAACCTTGACTAAAGGATGCGAGCTGGCGTGCGGGCTGCACAGGCGATGGCGCCATGATTCGAGGCGCTACACGGCGGCCGATAAGCGGGACGTTGCCGGGACAACCGCCCAACACCGACGCCTTGCTTGCATCCCGGCCATCAACACTGGGCAGCACCCGCGGCCCCAGCCATATCAATACTACGCGCGCCCACACATCCTCCTCCGCTCCTCCATCGCACATCTGCCCCCGCGCTCTGTCGGTGCCCTTCGCTTCTTGCCTGCCTCTTTCCCGTCAGCGCGCAGCCCTTCTCCGCTGAGCCTGCACGACTCCTCGACGGAGCCCATTCTTGACCCAGTCCGCCCGAGTGCGAGCCCGCGCACGGCACGGCGTTCACACCACGACGCACCCAGCGCGAGCGCACGTAGCAGTCAACATGTCGCGCAACGAAGCGGTAAGCATCATCGTACTTCCTTTTGCACTCGCCTGTTTCACGTCGGGCGCGCGCGATGCTGACCGCACTGCCCACAGGTGTCGCCGCTGCGCATCAACAAGACGCCCACTTCCTCGCCCACAAAGGGAAGCGGCCGTCCCCTGTCGGAAATCAGCCCCCATGAGCACCGCAGGAACTCTCCCAGCTGGAACCAAACAACCAAGGTATGTGCCCGCGCCCGCCTCGCTCGCCTGCCTGCTAACCCGGCCCAGAAGATCATCCTGACCAAAGAGAGCTCGCCCTTCCGCGACTCGTCGCCATTCACTCACAGCCCGCGTCTCTTCTGGAAGGAGCAGACCACGTCGCCCAAGAGCCGCTTCGACACGTCGGAGAACGAGTACGAGGGCAGCTCGCCCCTCTCGCCCAAGCGCAACTCGATCGAGAACCTGAAGAAGCAGTCGCGCGTCAAGAACAGCAGCATGTTCGCACGCGAGCAGAAGCACGAGTACGACCCCAACTCGGTCCAGCCGCTCGACCGCCCGCTCGCCGCAGGACGCCCACTCAGCACCGCTGTCCAGGGCAACGCCTATGGCGGCAGCGGCCTCCACGGCATGCGTAACGAAGTCGAGAGCGCGGCCCAGGGCCACCACCACAGCCGCTCCGAGAGCCAGACACGGATTCCCATCCTCAGCCCCTCCAAGACGTCGCCCGCGAAGCTGCCCACACAGTCTTCCTTCGCTTCACCCTCCAAGCCCTCGCCGTCCGAGGGGCGCATGTCGCCCACCAAATCTTCGCTCGTCAGCAACGGTCGCTTCAACTCCCCACAGTACAACGGCGACTCGAGCGCTGTCATGTCTGATGACGAGGAGCTCGTCCACCAGACCCCCCGCCCGCTGCGCCGCCATGCTAAGAGTGTGACCTTCGACACAGCTCCACCTCAAATCACCGAGTTTGAGATGGTCACGCCCGACCCTTCAGTCGCCACCATGTCGCGCGACGGCAGCTACGACTCCGAAGACGAGACAGAGGAGGAGATGAGCTTCGACCAGGACGACAGCTTCGATGCCTCCCTAGAAGACACAGACAAGACGCCGGTCGTGCTGCCCGAGGACTGGCGCCACATGAGCCCGCAGGCTGCCGACACTTCGCTCACCGATCTCTACGACGATGTCTTTGAAGGTCGCGACAACAGTCCCATGCCCAGTGCCCGTCCCAACGGTACGACCAATGGCTCCCGCATGGGGTCAACAGCCTCCGACAGCGACTCAAGACCGCTTCCTCCTCTTCCCGCCATACCAGGCAGCCCCAACCGGCGGCGCGACTCGAGCATCGGCCTGTCCGCTGCCGCAGAGCGAGTTGGCGACAGGCGGCGTTCTCTTCCTCAGCTTCCGCAAGCAGCTGGCATCTCCAAGAGCGATTTGCTCAACATGCGCGAGGTGTCCATGTCGCTCGAGGACCGGTTGCGTCTGATGAACTTTGATGACGACCGCGATACGAGCACTCCAACACAGGAGATGCAGAACAAGAAGAAGGCAGTCGAAGTTGACGTTGCAGAAGTCGACGTTACAGAGTCCGAGCTAACGCTTGACGAGCCCAAGATCCCGCGCATTTCTCGCGAGTCCATCCTCCGGCGCGTCAAGAGCCGCAACTTCGAGGACGGTGAGGACGACGATGAGGAAGAGGAAGAGTACAGCCAGTTTGAGCCAGAGTATAGCCCCGAGCGCAGCTATGGCGATCTCGCTGACCTCGACCCTGATGTTCCTATTCCGTCGCGTGAAGCTTCTTCCAACTTCGACGAGCATCCGCGTCAGGTCTCAGGTGTCTCCGCCAGCGAGGCCGACAGCGTTGTCGACGCTTACAGCTATGCCAACCCAGATGAAGGCGATCATGCCGATGACACCGATGTAGATGGCAGTTCCATCTCTCAACTCGAGGACTACGAGCGCGAGTCGTCTGTCATCCGGCACCCTATGCCCCAGGAGTCAGACGACGAAGACGATACCAGCCAGTACTCGCCTCAGCCTGAAGAGCAGCCTACTTCCCAGAGTACTATCGACTCATCAGGTCCACCAACACCCGTCGTTGCCCCCTCTTCTCCTGTCTCAGGTGAGAAGCAGGCGCCTCAGGACGAGATGTACTCTACTTTCGAAGGTAAAGATATGGATCTTAGCTTGGACCCTCTAAAGGCCTCTTTCGCGACTGTTGCCAGTCCATTGGATACCGCGCCCAAGCTGGATGCCATGCGCGACTTCCTCCGCCGCCCTGTTACTCCTGAAGCTCAAGAGACAGAGGAGGACGGTTCCGAGTCTGAGGAGCCTGGTACCCCAGACTCTGTCATTCGGCATCCAGTGGCTCTTTCCCCTCCGCCTCAGGAAAATGCCCCAGAGGTTCCTCAACGGGAAGCTACAATCCGGGGTGCCGGAGGAAAGCTCAAGACTCGCCCGTCGCTCATCCCTGATGAGGTTGACATGGCAGCTACGCGTCGCCAGGTTAGTGGCCAGCATGCACCGCCAGTCCCTGAGCGCAGCCCGAAGCGCCAGTCAATGAGCCTAGAGTTGGGCCATGCCGACGAAGAAGGTCACTTCGATGACGACGATACGCAAGTGAGCATTACCACCAAGGAGAACCGCATGCTAGCTCTGAAGCTCGGTGATCTCGACCTGGGTGACGAGTCGAACGATCTCAGCTTCGGGCTAGACAAGGAGTTTGATAACATCATTGAGTCACAAAAGGTAGAGAACCTTTTCCCCATTCCCCCCTTCGCCAGATTCCCTACATCTTCCGCTGCCGTCTCCGACGCGGCCTGCCAGATGTCAGGTGAAGGCTTTGTTTATAGGCACAGTCCCGCTAACGATGCTATTCCCGAGCAGAAAGGATACTTGATGCGCGAAAACACCAAAGTCGTTGTCGCCAGTAGTCGACAGTTTAGCGACGAGAAGCCGCCTACCCCCACCGAACCCACCAGCGATGCAGCTGCCAAGCCTGTCTCTCGTAAGACGAGCGCCGAACGTAAGCCCGCCTGGACAAAGGAGCCTTGGAATGGCAAGCCTCGCAGGAAGAGCATCCGGACAGCATCCGGTCGCCGTACTCGAACCTCTGAGGGTCCTGCACCACCTCTTCCTGGCCAAGAATCTGCTGTTGCTGGTGGTCTAGACTCAGTCGCTGAACAGGGAGATGACGGTGAGCCTGAAGAGGGCGAGGAACGCGGTCTCGTGTTCGTCAAGGTCGTCGGTGTCAAGGACCTTGATCTTCCGCTACCAAAGCACGAGCGAACCCACTTCCAGTTGACACTTGACAACGGTCTGCACTGCGTTACAACGTCTTGGTTGGAGCTTGGCCAATCCGCTCCCATCGGACAAGAGTTTGAGCTTGTCGTCATGGATGATCTCGAATTCCAGCTCACACTACAGACCAAGCTGGAGCCTCCAGCCGTCCCTCAGATTGTTGCCGCGCCAGCCAAGGCCGTCAACCACAAGAAGTCGCACTCTGCCTTCCGGAACCTTCTCTCATCGCCGAAGAAGAGAAAGGAGCAGGAACGCAAAGCGCAAGAGGAAGCCGACCGCATTGCTCAACAGGAACAGCAGGAGGCTCAAGCTGCTGCCAAGCGCAATCAAAAGGCCACCGCTTGGGACCTGCTCCATGACCTCGTCGGACCTGATGGGTCTTTCGCCCGTGCCTATGTTTGCCTCAACAACCACGAGAACCAAGCATATGGCCGTCCGCTGACTGTTGACATTCCTTGCTTCAATGAGTGGGCCGTCGATAATACTGGCGCCAGCAGTGTCAAGAGCAAGCGTGGAGGTGTCGTTCGCCGCCCACCTTACCGGGTGGGCAAGCTCACTCTTCAGCTGCTATACGTCCCGAAGCCCAAGAACGCAAAGGACTCTGACATGCCCAAAAGCATGAATGCCTGCATTCGCGAGCTCAAGGAGGCTGAGCAAGTCAAGGACATCAGCTTCGAAGGTACACTGAGCCAACAGGGTGGTGACTGTCCAGTAAGTTGAAAGCCTGCAACATTATTCGTAAACATGGCTAACATTCATTGCAGTACTGGCGACGTCGTTTCTTCCGCTTGGAAGGCACGAAGCTTACGGCTTACCACGAGTCCACACGGCAGCCGCGTGCTACCATCAACCTAGCCAAAGCTTCGAAGCTCATGGATGACAAGAGCGCTCTCCAGCAACCATCCGCAACCAAGACCGGTGGTCGGCGCAAGTCCGGGTTCGCCGAGGATGAGGAGGGCTATATGTTCGTTGAAGAGGGCTTCCGCATACGGTTCGCTAACGGTGAGGTCATTGACTTTTACGCCGACAGTCGGGAACAGAAAGAGGCCTGGATGAAGGTGCTCTCGGAGACCGTTGGCAAGGACATTGCTCAAAACAAGGGCTGGGCGGCCATGGTCCTCGAGAAGGAGCGTAAGGAGAAGGCTACGCGATCGCAGATTGGTGCGCCAATCTCGCCAACCAAGTCGCATCCCATAGTCACGAGCTCACCGAGCGTTAACCGCCGGCCTTCTCATCAGCGCACTCAGTCGCACGATATACTGGGCTCTATCAAGTCCACGCCTTCAAGTCCGGTAAAGGGCCACGCCCGCACTCAATCGCACGCGCCGACTCCACCTCTTAAGGATGTTCGCATGTCGCATGCGCCGCCGCCACGGCCGCGAACGCAAGAGTCAAGCAAGCCGGGTCGCAGAGAGCAGGTTCGATCGATGATTTTCTAGTGTCTCTTTCCATCTCCATCATTGATACCAGTCACCCTCTTTCATTGATTGTTCAATTACTTACTGGCTTTTCTTTGCGTTTTAGCTTCGCCAATACTCTTCTCTCTCTCATCGACTAAGATTGGGGTTTTGGAGACGGCGACAGGGGAGGAGAAATCTGAAAGGTGCGGGTGCTGCGCATCCGTTTCCCGAGTCGAATACACCATCTCGCTGAGCTGCGGCGCTTCGGCACATTCTCGCTGTTGCATACAAAGCCGCGGAAACGTTGAAGGAGTGCTGTTGCGTCTGTTTCTTTGTATCACATCTTATCACTGTTCTTGTTACTGTCTGGTGTGGATAGGCGTTGTATTCATCTCGGCGTTGCCGGCTATGGGTTTATGATACTGCATAATGATTGATAGCGACGAGGCATGGAGTATGAGCAGTAGTTATATCAGGTGTATGAGAACATAACATGACTCCAAAGTCTACTTTTTTATATTACATGATTGTTGCTGGGTGTGCTGTGCGTGATGCGCTACGGGGATCGTGTGATTGCCGCTGCCTCCAGGGCCCTCGTCTCTACGCAGGCAGGGCATCAATAGATACAGCAACCACAGTCCCTCGCTTTGGTGCGCGTATTGTGGAGCGGCATGATTGCATTCTTCTCTATTGATCTCCCGTGTCCCAGGGCTTTCCGTCGCGCGGACGCAGCGTGATAATTTTTCCACTCAAGTATGATGATGCATTGCTTTGACAAAAAGCGAAGCACTCTCATTCATACATCCGACAACGGCACCGTAAGACATACGCGCATACGTAAACCCCACTGTGATCTCTAATGCTCTCTCGATACTGCCCTGAAATCACACTCATACGTTGAGAGGAAGTTGGACAATTGAGAGTCTCGCCTGGCGTAAAGCCACAAACCGCGACACGACAATGAATGCTGTCGTGTAACGTGACGCGACACTCGTGTGTCCTCGTTAGAGCACAGTACAGCAAACAAATAACCGCTGGCATGTCAGCAGATGGCTCAAGCTAGCAGGTGCTGAATTAACAGTGTTAGGGAACACATCAGTCTTTACACTCCTTTCTTCACCCGCCATTGTCCATTACACGTCCAAGGCTATTAGTGGAGAAGATCAGATTGAGATGAAATCGATATAGAAGGCAAAAGTATCACTCGGTGTAGAAAGCAGAAGAACGACGACGATCAAGACAATATACCTAGGTAGGCTCATCGAAGAGAGTCTTCTTTTATAGCACAGCACAACGGTCTGCTGCATTGGTCCGTACAACGCGACCGATATGGGTGCATCGCATTCTACGCCTCCACCACTCGTTGAAGTCAACGCTCCAGGAGGCAAAGTCTTGGTTCCACCTGGTAATTCTCCATCTCTTCCTGCCACCTACCACGGGTCCTAATATACCTTGAAACTTACGGTACTGACGGTTTGTCTATAGGTACAGCATTCACCGTCCACCCACCTTCTTACGCACGATCACGATCAGAGCCGTACACACGCGGTCCCATCTACACACCCTGTTCACCGGGCAGGCGAGCACGCCTAAGACCAAGACCTCACTACGGAGGAGGGCGAGATCTCGATATCTTGGAAGACAGTGAGGAGAGCGAAAGTACGTCACTCGACATGATGGAGGGAATAGGCCCAAGGGGTATGCGACGACAACCCTCCAACGAATACCCAGGTAACATGATGGGAGGTCGCATGCCAGGAGTGGGCCGAAGAGGTGGACCAGGAGGGCTTTTCGACGGAATGGACGCAAGACCTAGGTCTGCGCCTGAAATACAGGTAGGTGGCTATCCTGGCATGATGGGCGGTATGCCGATGGGCATGCCCGGGAGTCCGGGGCTAGGTGGCATGAGAGGTTTAGGGGGATTGGGCGGTGGCATGGGGCCTGCTGGAGCGGGCGGAATGGGAGTTAGACCGCCATCTGGCATGCCGCCGGAATACACGTCCAATCCACCAATGCCTCCTCGCTTTGGTACTGGCGGAGGTATGTTGGGGCCAGGCATGAACCCGTACACAAACCACCCGGGACCACCATCCAGCCAGTCATCGAGTAGCGTTCCTGATCCACCTCAGGCGACGCGACGACACTCCGGCAGAAGGCCAAGACACTACGAACACATCCCCATGGGCGCGTATGCCAACGCCGAGAAGCCACGGCGGCCTCGGGCGGAGCCGCAAACGTCAGCCCGTTTGAACCGCGGTCAACCTTTTCACAAGAAAGTTGGACCATCGGGGAAAGAGTGGATCGAGGGCGACAACGCCTGGCTTGATGCTTGTACCTGCACCACAGGCTGCAACTGCCGGAAAAGCCACCGCGTACTATACCGTGCCCAGAACGATCCCCAGCACCATGGCAGCGACTCCAACGAAGACGAACAAGACCACCTCCGCACTAGCGGTGAGATCAGATACATACTGAAAACCGACCTGGGCCGAGACTGCGGCGATCACACAGCCTGCAAAAAGAGCAGCAGTGAAAGCGACAGCAGCAGTAGCAAAGACGAAAAGAGCAAAAGGAGAAAGAAGAAGACGAAGAGAAAGTCGGATGAGAAAGCGGACAAGAAGCGCAAAGACCAGTTCGACACACTCAAAGATGACATCTTGGAAGCGTTGCAAGATCTCAGGAAAGACAGTCGTCAGCAACAGCAACGACGTCAGCGTGACAGTTCCGAAAGTCCCGCTAGACAACCTTTCGGCGGCCCGAACATGGGCCAGCGTGCTTTCATGATGAACAACGGCGGCGGTGGTGGTGGTGGCATGGATATGGATCCGCGAATGGCACAGCAGATGGGCATGATGTCCGGTGATCCATACGGCACCACGGGTCGGATGCCACCTGGCATGGCTGATCCAACAGCGACGGGTGGTAAACGGGGTATGATGCATCATGGCATGGGTGGTATGGGCATGGGCATGGGCATGGGAGGGAGCATCGAAAACGACATGTTGTCAGAAATGGACGACATGGGGCTAAACGTGAACATGGGGAATCCGTATATGCAATCTGCCGGCGGCGGTCTCCTAGGCAAGAATGGAGGTATGCGGCACCCCTTCCTGTCGCATCGAGGGGCGGCCAAAGCAGGCAGGCAGTTCAACAAAGGGGGCATGGGTATGGGCATGGATATGGATATGGATCAGATGGCGGCCATGTACGCCAAAGCCATGGGGGTTGGAGGCCGCGGAGGCATGATGATGGGCGGTGGACGCAATCGAGGTGGAGGAGGTAGACGAGTCCACTTGGACACATCGTCTGATGAGTTCGATCTCGGACCAGGACCTTCGATGCGGTCGTCAGGCATACGACATGAACAAGGCGGCGGCGGCGGCGGAGCAGGAGGAATCCGTGACCGGGCCGGTAAGTAAAAAACCCCCGTCACCCACCTTTCATCATGACCATGATCATGGTCATCATTCCACCATGATATTTCTTGGGATACGTACAGTACAGCACACTAAATCTTGTTGCATTCTAGGGCGTGGCACCACCAGGAGACCAGGCGTTCAAGACAGGGATAGCCCGATCAGGCGTGACTTTGGTGCCAGTCCGCTTGGGAGGAGGGCCAACCTCATCAACAACAACAACGGCAGTCTGGATCGTGGCAAACAGCCCCGAGTTGATACAGATGACGACGATGCTTATTAGGAATGTGCAACACCTGGTCCTCCATGTGTGAGCAAAGCAGAGACGGCACGGAAACATTACTATAGTACGTACGTGTGTATGTCTCGGTCAATATTAGCCTGGTCAGACCAATCGTTGCGTCGGACCCAAATTTGGTCTTGTTCTTCTTCTTTTTAGTTTAAAGCAGGGCGCGTCACGTTTCGCCCATAACAGACGATCCAGAATGCGGTCAGAACGCCCTGTTTCGCGTGGTTGGGACCTGGGTAGTGAAACATGTCGATCCGCGGGCGCGGACACACCCCCTCTCGTTGCTGTGGCAGGGGCGGGGCGGCCTGAGTTGGCTGCTGCTGGCAGATGCAGGCTGCGGTGCCGAGGAACGTGCAGCATCGGGCTTGCGCTTGCCTTGGCTTGGCTGCGTCTCTCGACATGACCAACCTCATAGTTGGCACGACCCGTGTCGACAATATCAGGGCGCCCTGTCAGCTTTCCTCGGAGATGGCGAGAGGCGTCGAACTCACTTGTGTATGTTGGGCAGCCACAACTTATGCACCTGTGGCTCGATATGGCCGGTGTTGGGCATCACAATATAAGGGTATCAAGCCAGCATCCCTCGGAAGTGACCAATGACGAAAGTGACGCGCATCACCGATAAGCAGGAATATGCACAAACAAAGTCGTCATGTAGATGTTATGATTCGTTATTTTGAGCTGAGCTGACCTTACGCCTAAGATGAGCCGGGTTGAACCCGCCAGAATGCCCCATAGCAGCCGCCATGGGCAAAAATGGATCTCTCGTGAGACCGCCGTCGTGAAGACATGGGCGTGTATGAGATCTATCGTGGACGCACGTCCATTCCAAGTGTAGATCTTCCCGATCTGCTGTGTAGATGCCTACATGAATAAATACCGACCGACCAACTCCTCGCTTGTAACGCACAGGAAGTGAAGCAGAAACCAGGAAACAGGACTCCAAGGAAATGGAAAAAGAAAAGAAGTTCATGGTTGTCGACTGGCTGTAGCTGGGGGTGCTGCGCCATGTCGCGTAACTGATGCGCTCAGTGAACCATTTCGAGTGACCAAGTCGAGGAGATCCACCTCACTAGCCTCTACGGGGCGCACCAGCCGAGTCCGGTGGTAGCAAGACCAGCGGCACTCGCAAGACGCTTACCCCGCTCATTGAGACTGAGGATCAGCAACTTCTTCTCGGCCCAGAAATTCTCGAAGGCGTTGATGTCATCTGCAGATATGGCGCCCGGGACACGCTTGGCCTCCTGCCACTCAGTCTCGACCTTGTAAGACTTGTGACGTAGACGCGGCAGGGCCTCGGTACGTAGGTGCGACAGCTCCGCGGCGTACTTGGCGTCGTGCGATCTAAGCGGCGTAGAGAAGGAGCGCTCACGTGAGCGGGAGAGCTCCGA
>Ga0265780_10001559_pt1 | contig 32072 bp, 33 predicted proteins | sample P1T30metagenome_FD_192432 | JGI IMG/M metagenome (GOLD analysis project Ga0265780, IMG submission 192432) | Plant litter microbial communities from East Loma Ridge, Irvine, California - P1 T30 | ecosystem: Environmental > Terrestrial > Plant litter > Unclassified | place: USA: California... | reverse complement strand
CTCTGCGCATCGTGTGGCCGTTTCTCGTTAGATCTTCGACTGAGTGTTTGACCAAGAAGTCAAACATATTACTCCGTGCTTTGTAGCGATGTTCGTGGGGTGTCGACTATTGACAATGCTTGCAAACAATGCGAACCCAAGGTTTCTTCGCCACGCGCTCACCGCAAACCATCAATGGGCCACTCTCAGGCATGTCAACGTTGGCACTGGCGGAACGAGCATCGGTGAACTTTGCAACGACGTTGAGGACAACTGTTTCTGCACCAAGTTACTACAGCATTCATGTGCCGTCAAGTATATCCAGAATCCTTCTCACGCTAATAGCTGCAGCGGCAACTCGAAATTGCGCTGCGAGGCGAGAGTTTGACGACCGAATCGGTTACCATCCGCGCGTATCGGAAGCTTCTTGTGGGCATCGACTGGGAGCAATGAGATGACGTTTCTCCGGGATCAACGCTGGACTTGCACGACACGAAATTGCTGGAAGCCATCAGAATTTCCAAATGAACAAGCACTTGGGTTTCGCATGGTTGTAGATTCAGCTAGGGTGCACGCGCATCCCACCGATTCACAACTCAGAGATTAGAGTAGAGTAGCTTACGGACTGCAAGTAGAGATTCGCTGAGGCGCCGAAGCTTGTGCGTGTCTAGCATTAGGCGTAATGCCAACGTCCTTTGTTCTTTGTTCCCTTCTTGGACCTCGCGCACAGGAAGGACCAATACGAAGCAGGCAGAAGGCCGAGCACAAGCATTGAACTCAGGAGATTTACTGGCACAATCAGCGTGTCTACGCGCTATCTCCAGGCTCCTGTTTCTTGAAGTATGGTACACATGGCTGCAACAAGATCAGATTCTGGCGCTGCAAGGACAGCGGGGTTGCTGCTCCTGCTACACGTTAGCGCGACTGAAGCAAAAAGAACACAAAAACATCCAAGTGCCAAAAAGGAAAAAAAGGCAAAAAGAAGAATAAGCTATCTGTAGATATGATTCCATGCTATGCAGTGGTACGGCTCTTATTGAGGAGGGATACCGGGCCATCACGACATTGCAACATTGACTGGGAAAAGAAAGAAGGGGCTTACGTTGTCTGTCTGACAGAACAGACCAATCCACCACATCTCGTCAGCGCCTTTAACCTGTGATGGGAGATTGCTGATAATTAGTGTTTATATAGATCTAGAAAATAGTTTGCGGGGCCCGGGCATGAAGGAGGGGCAGCTGTGGGCGAGTCTAGCGAGCCGACTACGGCGTATCAATTGCACAATAAGGCGGTGCAGAGGCAGGGTCAAAGACTTCGCTTTGCGGCATGCGTTTGGCTGCCATGGAGACTGGTGGGGTGGGCGAGGTATGGCACCTCCAGCTGCTCAAGCGCTCCTACACAACGAGCTGCCAGGTAGAGAGAACGTTTATGCTTGAACCAATGTGATAGACTCGTCCATGCCTTGAGGAAGGAATTGCATTGGCTTGTGCAGATCAAAGGTAGAGATGATAGGCCATCCCTTCAGCTGCACCAGTGCCTGCACAGTAGCATCCATAGTCTTGCAATCAATCTCATCTTCCCGGCATAGCGGTGCATAGGGTTGACTGCAATGCGGCAGACTGTGCGCAAAAAATCGCTTGCACAGTGATCACTCGTGATGTTGAATCGCCGCGGGAGTGCGGTCATCCGCAATGCACCGTCGACCAGGCATTTTGTCTTTCTTGACCATCTCCTTTGCACACGACCCGTAAAGTCTGCACAGCGTACGGAGTCCCTCACCGCTGATCTCCAGTTCTTTGTCCTGTCCCGCGCAGCAAAAACTCGACGTTCTCTGAGCTAGGATGTTGACAATTTGAAGTGGCAAATCGTTCTCAGGCCCTACTCTTTCGGACTTGGTGTTTTCGGGCGGCACCACCACCACCACCGACACCACAACAATCTCCTTGGCAGAAGCAACACAGACCACAACAAGGCACTCTGGCTTAGTCTCCCATTATTGAAGTCGACCTCCTGACGCTCAAATACGGCGCCGGCCCAGCACCATCTTCGCAGCCAGCTACTAGCACCCTCGAGTGTCTCAGTCAAGTTGCCCGCAGAATTAGCGACATCGACACCTAACACACCGGCGACGGGCAGACGATGGCGACGACGGGCCAGAAGCACGAGCTCAACGTCAGACAAGGACAACAGGAACCGACTCGCGCAAGGCGACACCAGACCACCGCAGCGGCACCAGCGCTCGAGGCATCCAACAACACCGCGCAGACGGCGCCCGCGGCGAGCCTGGAGGGCACGGACGACCTTGCTCTTCCTTTTTTTTTCGCCTTCATGGCACTCGTCGTATGGTACTTCTCGATCGTCGACCACACGGCGACACCCGACTCCGAGTAACTACCATCAAGTACAGCCAAAGCATTTGCGCCTGGGTTGTCCTCCGCGAGATCAGTCCCGCGCCGCAGGTACGCCAGCAGTAAATCGTCTACTGAAGGCTTTGATCACCAGCTCACGGTTCGCAAACCTTCGCCGGAGGGGACCTAATTTCACAGCAGAGCCCCCAAGAAGCACTGTGGAGGCGGCGGCGACACAAACATACAACAAACACACATCCCACTGAGAGGAGGCGGCGACGAGGTCGTCCGAGAATCTAGGCGGAGCAAGCATCTCCGGGAATGGACGGCCAGTCCAACGACATCTCTCCGGAAGATTCCTCTCCGAGAGCGCAAGCTATAGTCCAAGGGTGGGCGGCAACATCGGCTTCTGAAACTCTCGAGGATACTGGAGGATGCCATCTGAGCGTCAGGTACTCGACATCTCGCGATCGACCATCAAGGGCCCAAGAGGAGGAAGATGACGCAGGGCGGAAGACATCCTATACAGGTCGAAGACAGCCTGAGGCAGGGCCAGGGATCATACAGGAATGCAGGTAACTCGCGGCAAGGAGCGCGACCTCGCAATGGAGTCGTAAGGCGGAAGTCAAAACGACCATTGTGCAAAGTCGGTAAAAGGACAAGTCTTTCCAATCAAAGGGAACTAGATCAATGTCTTTGGCTCTACGCAACCAACACTCAATTGTATTGGATCAATTGACCAGGTCTTCAACAATGCCACCTTGTATGACCTTGAAAAGTAGTGAGAGTGGAAAAGATGCGGCGAGATCCTGTCCACCAACGGCGGAGCGAAGAAGCGAAAGGGCTTAGATATTCGCCTGATGTCTTCCTCGGCGGCATGGAGAGGGTAGCTTCTCGAAAGATTTGGGGATGTACTCGTCCGAGATTTTACTCCCTATGTCGAAGGACGTCTCAACGGGCTTCTGGTTACCAGACATGCACCAGTCACCGGCGATGGCAAAAGTTGCCACCTCATGTATTGGAGCCGCGTAGACGACACCAAAGAGGAGGACTTCCGGAAGACGAGGGCAGCGTCAATCCGGCCGTTTTCAGTTGGCGTTGTGGGGGAAGTGTGTGGGACAACCGGAGGCCTTCGCAACAACCCACTTACGCCGAGCAAGGTGAAGCAAGCACCCTCAGGCTCGTTCGCCCAGGCCAATCTCCAGTGGTCCCAGCAAATCCGACCAAGGTTCAGATGAAGCCGGCGTGTTGTTAGGCTAAGAAGTTGCTGTGTCCGTTCCAAGGATAGGCCGACCGATATTCTTTAGAGATTGATCGACACGGTAGGTCCGACAATGTCGTATGCTTGGTATGCTGCCAGGTCGTATACGCTCTAAGGGGCTCCTGAGGCAAACGTCTTGATCACTGCCGTTGTCTGTCGACACGTCATGCTTCGTGCAATTTGCGCTTGACGCTTTCGACCTGGATATAGCTTGATACTGAGAGAAACATGACCGACTGCTCGAATGCGCATTCGCTAGTATTCGTCCTGTCCGAAATCCGAGACGTGTTCACGAGCGACCGACATTGGAAAGCTTGCGCTGTCACACTCATCTTCAAGAGACTGCGCCGTCGCCTCACGATCGGCCGATCGTCACGAGTGTTCGCGGTCTCGGCTGGCACAGCTTGCTTCCCTAGAAGAACACAGCCTGCAGACATGGAGACCTCATCATGCCTGCGGCCAACTCGCTGCGTCTAATCAGGAAGTTTCTGCCGACGATCCCGTCGTGCTGAGCCAAACCAGAAAGTCGTCGTCGTTTCGCGTTCAGCTGCTCCTCTTCGTACAGCAAAGCTGCCCCACATGCTGTCTTCTCAGGGTTGACGATGTTCGTCGGAGCTCGCCATGGTGGTTGGCCTTCTCTTCCACGGACGTTTGCTCAACTGAAGCAATTGTTGCGCCGCATGCTGGATGCACATACCGACAGGCCCTCCATTGTCTTTACCCGCCAATGTGAGTCACGCATCCCGTATGCTTCGCCGGTGTACACGAGGAGTATGAACATGCTCAGCCCCGCTGTCGCAGCATCCCGCCGCCGCCGCCAATCATTGGTGTTTTGGCGCGGTCGCCGGTGTTGAATGTGGGCAAAGAGATCGCGGTGCTGGCGTTCGCTCGCCGTCTCTACCAGCATGCTTACGGATCTCGTGTTGTGGAATGCTGCTGTCGCGGTGCGAGTCATCGAGACTGCGGCTGAGATCGATGTGGCGACGGAGGCCAGGAATGAGGGTCGCATCACCGAGGCCGTCCACGACATGCTGGCGTTGCTGCGATGAAAGTAGAGAGGACGCTGTGCACTATTATCAGTGTGGTTGAAGCTGGCTCGTACCTGTTGGCCCCCATGTCTCGAGTCGTGGAGGCTCGGGAGTGTCATAAGCTCTCCGCCTTCGCAACGTTCTGTGCAATCAAACAGGGACAAGACGAGCCCTCAAGCAGCCTAGTCGCCCATACTCTCCTGTCTGTGCTGAATCTTCTGCCCATCTGGAGCGAGCATCGGAGCTGCCCTCACTGCCTCAGTCTCAGTGGTGTTGGTGGTGAGGCTGCAGGTAAAGTCGTACACGAAGGGGACTGAGAGCGGCGCCGGACCGCGACACTGAGAGGGGAAGCGATGCGCGGTAAAGCTGTTCCTGGCCGACCGTAAGAGAGGCGTCCTCACGGGGCTGCGATCGGGTCGTGTTGGGTTGTTCCAAAATTGAATGGGTTGCAGTGAAGGAAAGAACGCTGAGGTTCCAAAGCAGGAGCTAAATGACGGAGATCCGACATCTGGACCCACCATACACTACCATGAACGCCAATGTATGCGGAATAATGCGTATCAGCACAGCATTCGCGAGACGTTAGCTTCTCTCAAATCTCAGAACGAATGCCGATGCGCATAGAAAAGTGCTTGCCCAGAACTGCAGAGAACATGCTTCGGTGTGAGACTCAGCATATGTAGCGAGCGGACGAGAGAGAGCAAAGCTTCAAATGTTTCTTCCTCTGCAATTTTCATGCATAGCGCTGGCTGCCACTTGACGACAGACAGCGTAGAGATTGGGTTCCAACTTCTGGCGGTCTGTTCGCCTTTCAGCGTGATCTGAAGAAAACCATATGCGTTGGAAGCCCGCAAGCTATCTCTTGACGCGTAGCATGAGGCTTAAGGAGAAACTCCAGCTGAGCTGTCTGCAGACGAAGATCTTGCTGTAACACGTGCACCATCTTCTCGGGCAGTTCTGAAGTGCTTGTAATCGCGAGTCCAATGTTGCAAATGCTTTGGCTCTGGAAATAGCGAGGAAAAAGGAGTAAATGCTTGAAATATGATGTGGATGATCAGGAAGACGGGGCGTCGTCACACGGAATCAGGAGGCTGCGGACGACACCAAGAATGGTCCTGGAAAATCTCAGAGGCGGCAAATTGTTCCGTTGGATAAGCACAGCATAGTTCGGTGCATCCAACGATGGAAAAGGGTGTCTTTCTGATGCTTCAAAGATGGTGTAGGATGCGACACACTGTCTGACCAAGCGTCCGGAAGCTCTGACGTTGGCGCCGGCACTTTCCATTTCCTACCAGCCCAGCCGCAACATCATCCCATCCCTCATATCAGCGACAGTACGATGCAGACACCATAATTACAGTTGGGACCATCTAGTCAACATTTGAATAATCTACAGATGAGACAAAGATGACGAAGCAATTGTCGGGCGACCATTGCGCTCGTCTGATCAGCGAACGAAGCAAATCGACCAAAATTCAGGGCTGCGATCCAGACGAGATACCATGCCCTACTACAACAACGGAATGAGCGCCAATTGACGGCCGTACGACACAGCTTGGAGCTTCTCGCAGCCCCATATCACCCAACTCGGCTTCCCAGTACGCTACCGAAGCCTACCAGAACCATCCACCAAGACTCAAAAGCTCTTCCATGACCTTTTGAGGTCAATCAAAAGAACAGTTGTCGCGCAGAAATGCACGTACCTGCATGCCTATTGCGCGCTTCCAGTGTTCGAAATGATGCTTCCGGACGTCTGCCACACCTAGGATCAAATAGAAGTGCTTGAAGACGAACTTGTTTTCTTTGTAGAAGATCTCCAGAGCCAAGGCCCGGAGCTCCTTATTCGTCTCTGTGACTGCGAACAACTTCTTGATGGGACCCAGTCTCGTGCTGCCCTGAAAGCGCGGAGGGAATCCAGGTACCACTGGTTTGCCGACGATGAAGTTGTACTTGAACGGTGGGGAGGTCGCGAATTCGGGGTCGAGGTCGATGTAGAGGTCCCTATTGAAGCGAAGACAATAACGAAGGATTTCGATATTCAGTTCCGGCGGGAGTGCCAACAACGGACACGAATCGCTCGGTCCGGCATCAGGATCTGTGAACGTATTAATTGAGCGCCTCAATCGCTATTTGCCGCGCAACCACGGACGTAATCGCTGGCGATCCGGATGCAAGCGGGACCATACCATCGTTCTTGTGTGCCAGCTCGTCCTTGCTGTTGTCGCCCGAGATGTCGATGGCCTCTGCCACATTCGCGCCCGCAAAAGTCGCGAGTTGGGCTGGTGAGAGTTGTGCGAGGGTGCCGACTGCTGCGAGAGCCACAGTCATCTGCCGGCTGCTTGTGTCATTGTCGGTAGACATTGCGCTGTTTGGAGAATCAGGCGAACAGAGTTTCAAGAGATCAGAAAGAGGTCGTTGTCGGTTTCGGGGGAGGTGGGGTGGTGGGAGTCTCCCGCACAAAAGAGTCCCGAAAAGCTGCGCACGTGCACCGATACAACACAGCATCCAGGGCTCAACAACACAGCATAGAGTACCAAGGAGAACTCGAAGACTCTTGCGAGAGATGACAGGGCGAGTGCTGAGCTGCTTGTCTCCTGACAGTGCATGGCAATATGTGCAATCATGTTGTGCCTCACGGATATTCCGCGAGATAACAACATGAAGAATAAGGCCACGAATACTTCCAGACTGTGTAATTGGTGGACAACAGAACATCTGCTTCTTGACTGGGGCTTTCGGGCTCGGTTAAGTCGACCTTCAAGGTGATGCGACTTGCATAGGACTTGATTCTTCCCTGCCGCGAATCGAAGCAACGCCTATCAGCCATTGATGAGACTACTTCACATCCTTTTCCACTGGGTTTTCGAGCGTCATCGGCGCCAGACCCCTGTCCTGACACTCGCGCGCCCCCGCCTTCACGCGCAGTCACAACAGGCCTTAGCTCACAACAACTTCGAGTATATATACGCACCAGCTTCTCAAACCTTCGCCTTCGGGCATCCGGTCAATTTGAAACAATACAGAGAAAATTAGCATGGCCCCAGCACATGGATGACTTGGCATAATCAAAAGATAAGCCACCTTTCTTTTTGTCTTTGCATTCGGCTGCAGTTGGGAGCCCTCGAGAACCTGAGTTCGATTCGCTTGCGGAGCTCATACTACCAAGGCAGCTTGCCTTTTACTTCCGCATCCACACGAACAACATGCTCTGCGTCAAGCAGCCATCCAACTTATTGGATCTCGGCACAATGATGTGGGATGCAAGCTCAGCTGAGTGCTTTCTAGACCGACTCTACTTCGTAGCAGGCTTTCACACACAGTGTTCCGGGCGCTTAATGTTAGCTTTTGAGAATTTGCATCGTCTTACGAGTCCGTGGCCCGCACGAGTTTGCGTTTTCGCAATAGACTGAGTTGCTCCAGGCCCACGCTTCAGGGCCTGAACTTCTCTAGAAATAGGTAAGGACTTAGTTTCATCATCGGCCCAGCGCGCGAGGTTTGTCTTAAGTTCGACTTGTTACTTTCTTCCACCACAAGCAGAGGCGAGCACGGCACAGTGCAGCAACTCCAAGGCCTTGATCAGCTATTCCAGTCATTTCGATTTCGCACAATGCCCCTTTCCCCTCCTTCTAGAAACTCTTCCCGATAATGAGTTTCCAGGTACTAATAACGCAAAGCGGAACGTTAAGCCTATATGACCCAATGCAAGCGCCAAAGAAAAGTCCCTTTCGTCGTTGAGCTTCCGACATATCTCGTTACTACATTTTAGCAGCCTCGTGATGTGTGCGTTATCATCTCAGACACTTGTACTTGTCAAAGCACGAGGAGAGGTGAGCATTGAGAGTGTCCAGCCTGATACATGGACGAGGCCATGTGTAATATTTGATGTGGTGGATATATACAGGATACCTTCAAGCACGATGCCAAGTATGGGATAAGGCTCGCGAGACGTTGTAACCATTAATGACGGCCCTTATACGATCCGCAGCAAAGTGCAACCATCCAAGCCTTGCCGATCTACCGTGATCTACCCCACAGGCGTAAGCGTACGATGGTCAAGGCACATGGACCTGCGTAAGGCTAGGGTGGATCTACCCATAACGGGCACTACCGCGGCACCACACATGCACATCCTGCCTACTACCTTGTTTCAACATCACTTCATCACATTATTTCGCTACGATGATATCAAATGATGCATTATGCTACCCGATACAGCTGTGCTCAACACAACGCGGACGCGACCAATGAAAAGTTCAGGGGAGAGTCAACTATACTATGCTAAGCTACAGGACCTCGATACCCATTCATGCCAAACTCATATCCATATCCGTGAAAGCAGAAGCCATTACCCCGATCCCAAAATCAAAAAGTGTAAACGCCCATCCCATGCAACCATACGCCAGCAATGCAGATCATGAGTCACTCCCGATCCCTCTAATTATGATAGCTCCCATTCGGCACGCTCGAAGACGTGTTCGGGTCGTATGTCTGACCACCGCCGTTGTGGATGACTGGTGGTTTGCTACCGTAGCCCTTGTTCCGCGACGAGTTGCTGGATTGTGCGTAGCGGCTCGATGATGATGCGGATGAGTATGCTGGTGCGGTGTTAGAGTCATGGTATGTAGAGGTCTGACGATCGAAGGCAACATACTGGTTGATGCTGTTGAGGGACGGGATGCGTAGGCACCCTTGCTGGCCTGGCCGTAGCCGTAGGTAGACGAGCTCGAAGACATTTTGGCGTTTGTTGACTGGTGGATCGACAGTTTGTGGCGCTCAAGTGATGTTGTTGATTCGCAGATGGTGGTGAAGTTGAGTGCTGCGGATGATCAATGCGGCGATGAAGCTGTGTTTGGATGTGGGATCGAATATCAGATGGCACTTGGTATGGTATCGAATGCGAAGATGAACAGGTGACAAGGAGTATGACTGTTCGCAATGTGAAAGTGTATGACTGAGTGTATGGATGACTGTGAGAGGAAAAGAGAGACGAGAAGATGGCTTTTATTCCAGGCAGACAAACCCTGAGGCCGCCGCCTACACACAATCTTGTTGAACTGTATTCCTCCCCATCGGCGTGCTCCTACAATGGTGCCTGAACGCGCGAGCGAGTCACTGTGCGCGACTGCGATGATTCACCGTGGCTATGTCTCCCCCAGTCCTCGGCGGGAACAGTCCTCAGGCACCATCGACAAGGGATCAATCAGGCAGCAGGCAGCACCCACCCAAAAGCACCCGGAGACACGCATTGGGTGCATGTAGAGTCATATTATTGTTCGAGACGTGTGGAAGTTGACCGAAAGCACAAACGCGTCGAGCTGGAGCCGCGTCAGGCAAGGCACATTAGGCAGGGCCAATGGGACGCAATTGCTGACTGATGCGACGCGCGAACCAGTGACGTTTGGCTTCTGATAGACTGGGTGACAGGTGAGTTTCTGAAGTCACCGGTTCTGTTTTGGGACGTGCGGTGGGGGCTGGCGGCGTGGATGCCTGGAGAACCTGGCCAGCGCAGCAATTGTCCCGCGCAGGACGATGAATGTGAAAATGCATGATAACCAAGCAGATGGCAAAAGCGAGAGAGGATAATGAAAGAAAGGAAGAAGAAGAAGGCAAAGGGCGGTGGGCTGGAGTTGGGAAGGAAGGCGCAGTTGGTCAACTCGAGGGGCACATGGCGGGGTCCCAGGCGATGCAGGCATGGATAAGCGCCTGGCGAGGCTGCAAGCCACCCACTCGGCGAAGTGTAAGCATTGCAACTGATGCTATCGAAGTACAGAGCTTGAGGTGGTGATCTGCGCACTTGCGCAATGTCCTGATATGGGCTGAACACGCTTGTTGTCATGCGAGGGAACATAACCTGCATGGACCAGGACCTTCTGGCTTCTACAATTCTGTAGGCGTGCAGTAAACCATGATCCAATGTAACGTTACAATGAATGCAAGAGCATATGAATTGGGTATCATAACGTTCGTTCCTCCAGACCCTTCTCGCAGTCTCAATCCCAGTAGCACAACTTTCCGTTCAGATCACCCGTGACCACCTTACTCGTCTCCCGCGGATGCCACTGTACCGCCAATACCGGTGCATCGCTCGCCTGTATCTTGTGCCACATCTTGCACGTCTTCCAGTCCCAAAAGCAAACGTAACCTCCAGAGTCTCCTGAGCTAATGAATTGCCCGTCTGGCGAGATAGCAACATCAGGACTGTACCCGGCCACGTTGTGACCTCGGTAGCTCTTCTTGCGGTTCTGTCGGAAGCGATCCGTCGAGGAGTATACGGTGATCTGGTTGTCGGACGATTGGAAGGCAACGTATTTGCCAGATGGGTGGGGCGAAGAGCGAACCATGGAGAACATGTAGGGCTCGGCGATGAACTTGATCGGTACTGGGATGCCGTATTCCCAGGCGCGAAGTGACTTGTCGTCGGAGGTTGTGATGAAGCGGCGGTCCTCGTCGCAGAATGTGATTGTGTTTACGGGTCCCAAGTGGTGGTCGTATTCCTGGACCATTTCTCCGCTTCTTGTGTCGTACTGCAGGATCTTCTTGTCACTCATGCCAGCGAGGAACTCGGTGGGCTTGGAAGGATTTATCCGGACGACGTGCGGTGTCTTGCCTGAGGTGAACTTGTTCAGGCATTTGCCGGTCTCTGTATCCCACAGCTTCATGAAGCGATCGTAACTCGCAGAGATGAATTGCGTGCCAGTAGGACTGAAGTCGATGTCGTTGACAGACTTGTTGTGCCCAGAGAATGTTCGCAGCAGCTCCCGGTCGTGGAAGGTATCCCAGAGCGCGATCTTGCTGTCGGCCGAGGCGGAGAGGAGGAGGTGACCGCTGTCAGGTATGAATCTGACCTGGGTAATGGCCTTGGTGTGGTATTTCCATTCTTTGACCAGCTTCTTGGGTATGAAGTTCTTCGCCTCGTAGTCGCCGGTCAACTTGATGTCCAGGTCATTGGGCACATGCATGTACGTCCGTCCCTGGTAGTCGTACTGCTGGCTGCCCACGAATGCGCTAGTCTCGCCCTCCTTCTCTGTGTCGTGGTAGTCCGTACCAGCAAGCTTCTTCTGCGCCGGCGCCGGATTGTCCTCAATCTCATCTTCCTCGTACACTATTTCCACCTCTTCATCGCTGCCATACTCGTCGTCCGACGCGGCATCTGGCCGCTCCTCCTCATATCGCGCCCACGGACCTTTGTAAGCTCCGGCACCAGAGACCACGCCAGTATCGCCCTTTCTCTCGCGCTTTCGCTTTTTGGTGTTGCCGCCCTCGATAGCCCGGTGCCCTTGTCGGAAGGTGTGGTCGCTGATGTATGTTTCGGCCGCGAAACCTGTGGGAACTTTGCCGCCGCCGGACATGGTGGATTTTATAGAATGTGCGACCGGGGAGCGTCACCAAAGCGACAGTGTAGGCGTGAGTCGCGTGGTATCGAAAGTGTGGAGTTCAGAGGCAGAAGTTGAGCTCCAGAAAATATGGATTACTAAGCAGTGCCAAGAACTTCGAAGGTTGAGGTAACTGAGCACTGTCGTAAAGTCAGGTGAAGCGTTCGACTGGTGTCACTTCTAGACTATAAAGCTGAATACCTTCAATCCACCCTGCTGTATCGTACATTCACTCATCCAAGTGCCGATGTCACGATAAAGCAAGGAAATGCACATACAAGTAACGCTATCATAATTCCATGAACGTAACAATGAACGTTCTGACTTCGCTAATACTGGTATCTCCTGCCATCAATCCATAGGGACACCTATACGCTCCCCCATTCCCCATCCTGTTCTTACAGCCCTAGCCATCCTCATCGTCGAGTACGAACACGTGTAGCTCTGCCTTGTCATGCTAATCGCGCCCTAAGCTAATCCAGCCGTGACTCTACCAATTTCTGTGACTAACCACACGCAGCCCCTAGTGCTGCGTAGCCGCATACTACCGCAATCCCGCCAATCCATATCTAGTGGGACTCGTCTCGGATGAGTGCAACGATCATGCTGTAGAGGTAGAAGAAGAACATGAGCAGGTGGAAACCAAGCTTGATGAACGATTCCTGCGCATAGTCAGCAGCTTATCATGTATGCGATCCTTTTCCAGGGATCGAAGCAGCGCAGCAATATCAATGCGCAACCTCTGCATTGGGGTTCATACCTTCTTGTGTACGTTGAGCTTCCTGAAGATCTCTGTCGCATCCAAGAGATGCTGGTTCTCAAGTATCCTGTCCGTGTCAGTCCATCTGCCCGCAACTGTCAGCGTCGCGAATTTGCACATACTTCTTGGCATTCCATGCCACCAGCGGCAGGTTCAAGATAAGCGCGAGCCAGTAGCCGTTAATGAGGAAGAGGAAGGTCAGGAATCCGTGTACGGCAGCTTCTGGAATGATGTAGGTGTTGAGGCGGTTGCAGAGGTCGATCGGATTGATGTAATCACTGGCGCAAAATTAGCATGTGCTTGTGGTGTTGATATCGGCGACTCGAGATGCAAGGTCCTCGATATGCGGATGGGTGTGTGAAAGCTCACCATTCTAAATCGCTGTACATAATCGTGAAGAAGACCTGAAGGAAGAGGTTGACGGCGTTTATCAACACCGCCAACAGGTACAACCATGCTTCGCCAGTCATCGTGACAACTTCTGTGCGTCCTAAGACCTATGCTGCGTGTGGGAGATGTGGGTGCTGGACTGGTGATACAGCCAGTATGTGCTTCGACGCGGACGGGGACAACGGCGTGTGATGTAGGGACCCTGGTGCGGTCGGTCGTGTGTTTGCAAGCTGTTGGGTGGGCTAGACGCGGAAAGCTAGCTCGTGTGCGGCGGGGCTTGAGGGAAAAGGCGATGACGTGGCACGTGGCAGTACAGGCACGATACTTGAGATGGGACGGAGCTGTAATGAGGTTGGTTATCGGGAGCGGTGGTCAGACTGCAGGCAGGCAGGCTGCGAATTGTTTGAATGACGTTGAGGCGGAGCGTGTTGCTCTTCCCTGACATGCCTGTCAAAGCGCCCTCGCTAAATGCTAGCCGACATCTGGACGAGCTCGCGCCGAGAATGCACGCCATAGTCGCATGGCAGATGTCTGCAGTACACATATCGTAGGGGATATGTAGTTTCACTATATCTACTGAGGTGTGCGGCGAGAGACGTCGTCAAAACATGGAAGCATAGTATATCTCAGTATCAATCGGACGTCGTGATGTCTTGGTATGAGTAGAAGAGTATCGTTGTCATGATCGCATTCAACCTCATCATTCCAAACTTCGTAGTGGCAACAAATCCGCACGAAGTTCTCAAGCAGCTGTTGCCTCTCCATTCGTTGCTGACGGCATGGCCACAGGTCCACCAGGCGAATCCGCTAACCTTGCAGTCAGCACCTCTACTCCGTCCTCTGTAACAAGCAGTGTGTGTTCTAGGTATAGTCAGCGACTGCTCGTAGCATATATGGTTGTACTACTCACCGAATTGCGCTGTCAAAGAGCCATCCTGCGTGACGCTCGTCCAATCGTCTGGCCATGTCTTGTCCCTGTGCGTCCCAACGCTAATCATGGGCTCGATGGTGAAGCACATGCCCGGCTTCGCTTGCCCAATTGCCTTGTTTTTCGCATAGTGAGGAACATTCGGCGCGCAATGGAACAACTGGTTGATGCCGTGACCGCAGTATGTCCGGATGACGCTGCAGTTCTTGCTCTTCGCGTGCTTCTCGATGACGTTGCCGTACTCGCGGAAGAGCGTGCCTGGCTTGACCAGCTCAATAGCCTTTGCCAGACACTCTCTTGATGTTTCTGTTACACGAACGGCGTCTGGGTTGGCCAGAGCCTTGTCGCCAACGTAGTATGTCTCGTTTAAGTCGCCGTGGAAGCCGCCGTGATAGAGGGTCACGTCGATGTTGAGGATGTCCCCGTCCTGGAGGACTCGCTGGTCGGGTATGCCGTGGCAGATGACCTCGTTTACCGATGTACATACTGACTTAGGGAAGTGGCAGTAGTTGAGGGGTGAAGGGTATGACTGCGCTGAATTAGCTGTTGATGATTTCCTGTCTGTTCGTAGCCCTCACATCGCGCTCCATGCAAGCCTTGTGTACCACCTCATCAATAAAGTCGGTGGTAACGCCGGGCTTTGCTTCACGCGCCGCGATGTCCAGCACTTCTCGAGCCAGTCTGCAGACCTTGCGCATGCCTTGTTGCTCCTCTACCGTCAGAACAGCAATCTTGTTCCTGTTGACGAAGACCTGCTCTGAGCGGGGTATGCCATCCTTGGAGTAGTCTGGTAGCTTCACGCTCTTCGGCACCTCCCGACGGGGCGACAGTGGGTAGACGGGCCGCAGCGCTCCAGTGTAGGGGAATGTGGGGAACGGGTTGAAGTGGCCGGTCGCTGGGTCCGGGTAAGAAACTACTTTAGGAGTGAAGACGTGCTGGAGTATACCATTCTGTGACTTGTGCGTCTTCTTATGCTCCGCCTAACCTTGTTGTTAGACACTTTTGCCTGCGGTCCTCATGTCCTCTTACTATGTACCCAGTTGCGCTTGAAGCAGTCTTGCGAGCAGAAGTAGCTCTCTTTGCCCAGCTTCTGGCAGTTTGGACATTGCAGCGCGCCTGCATCCTTCTCGCAGTCTGCGCTTGAACATTGCCGTGGAGCGTCTCCCATGGTGTCCCGGTCGTGGGGTGTGGATAGATGGTAGGTGTAGAGAGGTGTCTAGTGTTCTCTGTGACAGACTCTGTTATAAGAAAGTTGTCGCACGCAGTTTCTTCACGTGCCGAGCTCCGCGCGAAATCGTCGTTTTTTGACGGTGTTGTCGGAGTTGGCGCAAGGGTCCAGTCTACCGGTAGCCTGGCCGACTAATCGCTAGTGCGACGTCAAATTGAACTTTCCAGATGTCCGTCGACCCGTCATTCATCCTTGTGATGTTTGACTCCTACATTTCCCTTCACCCGTCACTACACTGTTTATAGTTGCTAGTGATCTCTCGACGAGATCTTGCAGGTTTCTTCCTTCCGTTTGTAACAACACGTCGAAAATTTATCATCTGTCATGATACACATAAATATTTTGACATCAACTTCAACTTCCACATCCTAAATTCTATATCGAAATGCCACAGAAAGTGGTGGTCGTCGGAGCAGGTCCTGTCGGATCACTTGCTGCCCTCTACTCAGCAATCCGAGGGCACGAAGTTGAGATTTACGAATTGCGATCGGGTACGCTCGGGTAAAATCAGGATGCCCACAAGCTATGCTGACCTGGAAAGATTTACGTTCGGAAAGTTTCAAGACGAATGTATCTCAATCGATCAACTTGGCTCTTTCCGAGCGAGGCATCAACTCGCTTCGAAAGACAGAATTGCCCAATCTCGTGGACGCGGTACTCGCCGACACATTTCCTATGCATGGCCGTATGATCCATGTCAGGAAGAATGGAAAGTACGTACGCCAGTCACAAGCATATGACGCCCAAGGCAGAGTCAGTACTCGATGATGTCCCGATGAAGTTCCACTAAGCTCGAACAGAACTTGCTAGCCATGGACCGAACAGGACTGAACAAGACTCTTTTGGACTACCTGAGCTCCATGCCGAACGTCAAGTTTTTCTTCAACCGGAAGCTTCTCAGCGCAGACTTCTGCAAGAAGCTGGCCTGGTTCGAGAACCGCACCAAGTCTGACCCCGCCAAGAGCGACGACGAGGAGATAGCTTTCGATCTTCTGATAGGCGCAGACGGAGCACACTCAGCGGTGCGATACCACCTGATGAAATTCGTGCCAATGTCATATCAGCAAGAGTACATCGACAAGCTCTGGTGTCAGTTTCACGTACCAGCCACAGCAGAAGGCGACTTCCGGATACCTCCGAACTATCTTCACATCTGGCCACAAGACGACTCGATGTTCATTGCACTCCCAAACCAGGACAAGACCTTCACATCCACGCTCTTTCTGACACGGTCCGGGTTTGAGCAACTGGACGCCTCCGGCAGAGTAATCGAATACTTCGATGAGAAGTTCCCTGGTGTCGTTCCAGACCTCATCACCAAAGCTGAGCTCCGTAAGCAGTTCAAAGAGCACGATCATCTACCTCTCATCTCCATCAAGTGCTCGCCATACCACTACGAATCCAGCGGTGTCATCCTTGGGGACGCCGCCCATGCTATGGTCCCATTCTACGGTCAAGGCATGAACGCAGGCCTAGAAGACGTCCGCGTCCTCTTCGACATACTCGACCAGTATCCAAACGACCAAGCGAAAGCTCTGAGCGAGTACTCAAGACAGCGAACACCAGACGCTCAGACGATCAACGACCTTGCACTCGGCAACTATCAGGAGATGGCCTCCGATGTGAAGAAGCCCCTATATCTGCTGCGCAAGTGGATCGAGGAGAAGCTGTACATGTACGTACCTAGCGCAGGATGGGCTACGCAGTATTCGCGCGTAACCTTCAGCAATATGAGGTACTCCGAGGTCCAAGCGGCTGCTCAGCGTCAGGCGAAAGTACTGAATGGTGTGGTCGGCTTCCTGGCACTTTCGCTAGCTGGGTCGACACTCTTGTTTGCTAGGTCTCGTGGCTTGGAAAAGGCCCAGGCTGGCTTTCTGAGATCGATATGCTGGGCTGCGCAGCGCGGCCAGAGGCTGGTGCAAGGCTGAAAGATTGCACTTCCCAGGTTGCGATTGGCAGCTTTGGCCAAGAACGTCACAGCCTTGAGGGCGCAGCAGCAGCTCCTCAGCTCGCAGACAGAACTTTATTTCCATTCACATTCAATCTCCCAGCTTACGCACCCGTCTATCGGACTGATACCCCAGATATATGTCTTTCGCAACTTTAGTCGGGTTCCTCCAAGGCCAGTGTTCGCTCTCTCGCGAGGCGAACGTAGATATCTTCGGCTCCTACAACAGTCGTGGCAATACAATTTACGACCTGCAATACTTTCACACCGCACATGAGAGCGTTGTTCGTAGGTTAGCTGTGTCCCACAACGTCCAAGCTGATCATAGTAGATATCGCGAAATATGACATGCGCCGCGAATTCTTGCACCGAAGCCCAGACTGGATCGAAGTGAAGCGTACGATACCAGCCCCGGAAATTCAGCACTCAAGCAAATATATTCGTCATCGTAAGTCCGTGTCCGATACTCAAATCGTATGCGATCAAATGATCGCTGAACAAAGCGGGGACTTGATCGCCGAATTACGATTCTCAGCCTGCTTTCAGCACTACAAAAACGATACTTTCCGCGTTCATTCGGACCAAGACATAGCTCTGTATCCAGACGAGATCTTGAATGCGTCGTCGTCTCAGTGGTATCAGCTGGTGCCGGTCACAGGGTCGGTGATACTCGACGCAAATGCAAGGATCCACAAAAACACATGCATGAGCCCGAACCCAGCAGACGCACTCGCCTTGAGCAACCGCGTCTCTGCCCATGTTGTACCGCAGACGTTGACAAAGAGCGTCGAGCATCATCACGTGCGTAGAACGTAATTGCACATGTGCTGCTGTAGCCAAGCTTACACCATCACAGACGTACCCTTGCAATGTTCTGCAAAGCTATAAGGATGATTCAGCACAGAATGCGACCATTTGGCATTTGGAGGCGCCTATGATTGCGATGTACGGTGAGATGTGGGCTCAATACATTCTGCTGCCCTGAGATTGGAATCCAGCGTCTCCAATACGCCGTTCTGGCTCGTTTGAATGGAATCAAGCCATCATCTTGCACCAGGCGCTATAGCTAATCGCAAGCTTGATGCGTCAGGGGATGTGGCATCTGTTGGCAGAGACCTTCAAGAGAGTATGTCAATACTTGCGTAGGGCGCCTCCAGAGTATCGTCGCTTGCGTTGGCAATGTGTAAGTGCATGAGGCTTCCTGGAAGTCACTAGATATGCATTATGGTTCCAAGACTGCGCTAAACTCAACAGGACTGTGGTGAAAGTCGATACGGCGATTACAGCTCAGATAACATCAAGTCAATTCAGACCTATGAACTGGCTTTGCAGACCCTCTCGAAACCACCGGATCTTGCCAAGAATATGTTTTGGACTTACAGTTCAGCGGCCTTGAGACTCAGCATCAATCTCGGACTGATCAGCATTTACGAACACGCGCTACAGATCTCGTACAGTCCAGAGAGATCAGAAAGACTAGCTATATCGTTCTTCCTCTCGTTGGCATTCTCGATTCTAGCTAGCCAAGGTGTTGAATGTAACGACGGCATACAAGCTATCCCTCTGGACAATACATAAGGTACTGAATCGGGAATGCGCGAGGCTCAACCAAAACGAAAAGAACCACAAGCATCCGACGAAGCGGCTCTGGCACGATCAGTATTGAAACCAATACCACATTGCCGACTAAACGGCAGCGTCAATTCTTTGAGATGTGCGTCAGCACCGGTCCAATGAGAATCGTGCTTGGTGAGATTACATTGGACACAGCCAACAACGCGCATATTACGATCAAGACGGACGCGCAGCTGTTCAAGTCAATGCATGATCAATACTGTCGAATTCGGAAGCGTCGCATTTTCACCTGGCTCTATATGCCCGTGAACATTCAATTCGTTCGCTTTAGTTTCTACGACGGAGGACATGTCGGAATCTACGAGAGACCCATGTTCTTATCATCAAAAGGCGAGGTTGAAGCGGGTAACCACCACTACCAAGAATGTCCTTTAACCTTCTACCACCTGTCGACGACAGGACCTTCTTCCACTATCTTTGGAACCACAAAAGACACGCAAACTCACGAAGCAACATCTTCATCAACTGATTACCAAAGAAGTTGAACATCAGTATGCGCGAACAAGAACAATTCGGTCAACTAAACCTCGGCTGGGGTGTTCCTATTATTGAGGGCCCCAACACGAGACTGATGAGTGTCTGTTTGTTCCTCATAGTTCTGTTGAGCTTCGCAGTTTCCGTGGGCTTTTCAGTCGCGACACGGGCGCAAGAGAGTGGCTTCGGTATTGGCCAATGGATGGTCGCGTCATTCACAGTGGGGCTGAGTGCGGTATATTTTCATGTCGTTGACTAGCGATGAGTACTAGAACTCTTTCTTCCTTCTGTCTCATGGACATGATCCCAATACCTGGCCAACCATCGGCCTCAATCCAATCTCAATTACTCGGTCCATCTATCACATATTTTGATGCTATACGGTAAAATGATGAGTCAAGAACTTGATCACCTTCCACGAAGCTCGAGACAGCTTTACCAGGCAGTCCTAGCGAGGAGGCCGTTGGGCCACGTCCGAACACAGTACTTCCTAGACTCATCAAGAAGCAGAAGACCAAGACCGAAAGCGGCGGGTAGGAACCAATATTCGACAGGAACCTCGCGGGTGCCAATCGTGTTTTGAAGTCCAGGGATGTAGCAGAAGATGAACACAACCACGATAGCGAAGATCATGCTGGGGAACAGCACGTAGTTCTAGGAATCTGTCAGCATGAAGTCCAGCTGAAGGTGAAGCCTCTATCATACCTGTGTAGCTTTGTTGAAAATGGGAGGCTGCTGGAAGATGCTCAGGCGCCGAGTTCTTGTCGCGAGGAGGTTGAACAACTGCATGACCACTAGTGTGACGAAGTAGATACTCGAAGCCGTGTTCGCCGTCTCAGCAATATACTCCGGATCATACTGCGCATCGTAGTCGCCGAACTTCAGCCACATGGCCGTGAACGGAATGCCTTTGCGCTCCATGTACCAAAAGGCCATGGTAAATGACAAGAAACACTGCAGCAGACCCACACAGAAGTATGCGTGGAAGATCAGCTTTGTGTCGACGAGGCGATCTTTCCTAGGATTTCGGGGAGGACGAAGCAGGACGTCTGCCTCGGGCTTCTCGTATGCGAGCGTGATGGCGGCGGCGCAGTCTGTCAAGCAGCATATGATGATCATGAGGAAAGACGACAGTATCTGTGGGATGCCAAAGGCGACGTTGGTAACGACGGGCCAAAGCTCGGAGAAGCTGCCTGCTGGTAGAAGATACACGATCTACTCTTTAGTCAATTTATTTGTCTTGAAACAGCATTGCTCTTACTCACGGTCTTCTTCAAGTTATCGTAGACAAGTCGTCCATACTGCACAGCCTCAACAATCGCGGCGAATGAGTCCAGCAGCACCATATCGGCAGCTTCGATCGCAATATCAGACCCACTACCCATCGCGATACCAATATCGGCAGCTTTGAGAGATGGTGCGTCGTTGACGCCGTCGCCCGTCATACCCACAATATTCTCGCGTGCTTGAAACTCCTTGACGATGCGCAGCTTCTGCTCTGGTGTCGTGCGGGCGAAGACAATCTCCTGGTACTGGCACAGCTGATCCCACTGGTTCTCGTTCAGAGTGATAAGTTCCGGTCCACTCAGCACAATCGCCTGCTTTGCCGATGCCATCTTGCCGTCCCGACCCAGCGCACTGACATCTTCTACCATCATGGTGTTGGAAATGATGCCGCACTCCTCAGCGATAGCTTGAGCAGTGAGCTTGAAGTCTCCGGTGACCATGAAGATTCGAATTGAAGCACCGCGAAGGATGCGTACGACCTCTGGGATCTCATCTCGAGGTGGGTCCACGATACCAAGGATACCGACGAAAGTAAGACCTTGACGAGCTGCGACGAGGACCTCCTTCTCGTGGTTGGATGAAAATGGCACAACGGTGGGTTTCTGAGCAAGGAGGATCACACGCTTGCCCTGTCGAGACCAGTCGTCTTTGATCCTCTCAATACGGAAGCGTTGGGCGTCAGTTAGCGGTACAGTCCCATTCTTGTCGTCCAGTAGAGTGTCACATCGAGGGAGTAGAATGTCAGGCGCCCCTTTGATCATCAATGTGGTGTTGTTGCTTGTGGCGGTTTGATCAGCAGGCGACATAAGCCGAATCATGAACTTGTTCTTGCTGTTGAAAGCGATCTCGAACACCTTCTTGTTGTCGCGGCGTAGCTCGGCAACAGATCCTAAGGTCTCGGAAAGTCGAAGAACAGCTTGGTCGGTGGCATCGCCGTTGACCTTTCGATCCGAGACAGGCAAGTGCACCGTAGCAGCGTCGAATTCGCCTGAGTTACACAATCCGCCAACTATGCGAACCTGCTCGATGATGCTCTGACGCTTCTGAGAGAGAGCCGCAAGGTTGTTCTCGGACCGGAGGACAGCCAATACATCGCGCGCCGCTTCGGGAGTAAACTCTTCACCAGCCGCGTAGATGTCAGTCACGACCATTTTGTTCTTGGTCAAAGTACCCGTCTTATCAGAGCAGATGACAGAGACAGACCCAAGGGTCTCAACGGTCTTCAGCGACTTGCAGAGGATCTTGTTCTTCCTCATGATGTTCGCCACGATGGTCAAAGACGTTGTCAACGCAATCGGTAAGCCTTCGGGAATGACTACGAAAAGTCAGTATAGTGCACGTGTCTCTAAAAGCGACCAATACTCACAAGCCACAGCCGCAGACACACAGCTGACAATTAAGAGCGGTACGTCGATCCAATTTGGGTGCGATTTCCGGAGCCAAGCTGCCCACAGAACGACGATGAGAACGACGACGCAAGTGATGAACACCGATATGATCAAAACGAAACGTAATATTTCCTTCTGGAGCGGCGTCATGCCTGTCTTGGGATCGGATGTAAGCTTTGCGATGCGACCGAAGATGGTGTTGTCGCCCGTTGCGACACAAATGCCCAAGCAGCTGCCGCTAATGCAGTGTGTACCTTGCATACCTATGTTGTTCGTCTCAAGGTAATTGTCTTCGGTCTGTTCGATAGTGGCGACGACGGGTTCAGACTCGCCTGTATGTCTTCAGTCAGTGATCGGAAAAATACGGTTGGTAAGCAGTGGTATTTACCTGTCAGGATTGCCCTATCAAACATCGCATCGCTGGATATCTCAACGAAGCGGACATCCGCTGGGAGCTTGTTGCCCTGCTTGATGACAATGATATCTCCTGGTACAAGATCGAGTGCCGAGATGCTGACATGCGAGCCATTACGAATGACGATGCACTGATCGGGCAACATTGTTCCAATGGAGGCCATGACCCTACTCGTGCTCCAGTCTTGCCAGGCGTTGAAAGCAGCCTGGATGAGCCAGACAGCGATCAGAACACAGGCAAGCGCCAGATTGGAAACGGCAGGTGGCTTGCCGAGAGGTCTCCAAGCGACGAAGACGAGAATTCCGGCAACGAGAAGGATGGAGCCGAAGCCGCCGAAGAAATATCCTGTTATCTTCCCGAACAGACCGGACGGTGGAGGTGTCATCTTGTTGCGGCCATACTCGCCAATGCGACGCTTGACCTGGTCGTCTGAGAGGCCTTGATCGGTGTCGACGGAGAGGCGGCGACACAGCTCATCGACTTCGAGTGTGTGCCATTCGAGGCCAGCCAAGTCTGTTATAGTTTAGCACTGCCTGCCCCTTCCGGAGGTAGCATTGAGACGTACCAACAGCAGCCTTCTCCTTCGCCTTCTTCACATCCTTCAGCTTCTGGTGTTGTCCTTCATCAATCTCGATTGAAAGCGTGCGATAAGTAATGGGAAGAGCGGCCTCAGGCTGCATTGTCCTCGTGCCACCGCCAGCACTATGGATTGAAAGACTACCAACACTCGACCGACGAGAGACGCCTCGATGATACGCACCGTAGGCTACATGGTCGCCAGCTTCTTCGTCAGTGCGCTCGTCTCCAAAGCGAACCCGTGGGGTGGGCTGCTTTTCTTCTTTGTCCATGTAAGGAGAAAAATGACGAAGGCGCCCAGAGGGACGATAGAAGAAAGTGTGGGAGTATTGGACGAACGAGAAGAACACGAGATAGCAGACTGAGCAAGAGGGAGGCGGTCAAGAGCGATTTATACCACGCACACAGAGGGAAAGAATCCTCTTCCTCACCTATCGTTCATCCCAAGAGCGTGGCTATGGCAGCCGTCTTTCGGGACAACACGTGCTAAACCGCTGCTCAACGACCAGAATCCAGTATCCAGGGTTCCATCTAAAGTACGTAACGGTATCAGCGGAACTCGCGCATCTCGTGAAAATGCACAGCAGAATGCACCGTTGCTCCATCTTTCGCGCAAGCGATTCGTCTCCAGAAATCGCTCACGCCCAGCAAAGCGACAGTTTGTCGCCGAAGGGTAGTCCGGTGCATTCTTCCAGCTCTGCAATCTCCCGCAACAAGCGTGCTGTTGGAGGTTGATACTCGAGCTGGTTAGCGAGCGCGATTTATGCCAATGCACTGCCTCGTTGGAAACAAGCTTTGTACGCCTGGCGAATCAGCGCATCATCTGTCGGACGTCGCGCTGGGAGTAACGCTGGATACCACGTCTTAAAAGGAGTTCGGTGGCCTTGATGATGATTTTGGAAGTATGGAGGGGTTCGGCATAGGCTGTTGTTGATGCGTGGGCGTAGCAACTTCCTCATGAAGTATGCCGGAAGCACCCGTGGACATGCATTCAGTCATGTTCACGTGCTCGAATAGTTCTGAGTGTCCGTGGACAGCTGTGGTGTGCGATGGCTAGAGAGCATGATGGTGGGTGGACAGATCTCCGGTGTCATTGACGAGCTTGAGATCGGCCGCAAACTCTGCTTGCGAAGTGACATCGCTGTCGCTTGGGTTTCCAACCGCGCGGTCTCGCAGCGCCTGCGCCAAAGTACTGGAAACGGGCAAGAAACATTTCAGTAGGTGTCGCAATTGCAGCCGACCTGTGCGAGCAAAATCAATGATGCTGGGTTCTTGCGTTAGCTTGTTGTAGACCAGCGGAAGGATGGTGCCGAAAGCACACGCTACGCAGAGGTCAATGTGCATACAGAGTCCACGACAACACTTTGCACTTTGACAACACTCGTACTTGCTTGCAGGACGTTTTACTTTGCTTTCATGATTCTCGTAGCGTACATTTCGTCGTGGTAAATCCCGAAGATTCCCGACATGCTCATAGATGATCTCGCCCGATCAAATTTCCTCCAAAAACCACACATTGTGGTGAACGCCTTCGCTAGTTGCGTGCGAGCTCCAGCTCAAACGTCAATCGCATCGACCGTAACGCCCTTGACCCAAGTGTACTGCATAACACGAGCGACCTCGAGAGCCGAATCGTGAGACGCCAACGAACCCACCAAATACAGGCTGGCGTCCAGGCCTGCGGTGACACCTCCCGTGGTGATGACACGCATGCCACCCAGAGGCATCTGAGCACGGCGGGCGATGGACTCGCGGCGGCGAGAGTCGCGCATGGCGTTGCTGCCCTTGCGAGCGATGGACTTGCGGCGAGCATGCTGCATGTTGGGACCCTCGGGCTCCTCAACCTCCTTGCGGCTCTTCTTGATGATGTACCTGTTATGGTCAGCACAGTCGCGTCTGGTTTGTTGGCTCCGACTCACGGGTTGTCGTCGGGGTTCTCGCCGAGGTCGAAGCGAGCGTTGTTCACGACATAGCGCTCCTCCATGACGTCGGTACGCATGGACATGTCGCGTCGAGCCGCATCCTGGCAGATGGTCTCGAGGCGGACGTAGAAGTCTGGGTGTGTTGTTGCTGCCAGGCCCTCGAGCATGCCCTGCTGGGCCAGGAGCAGCGAGCCGACATCGATGGCGAGGACGGTTCGCTCCTTCTCGGGGTTCTTCTCGTGCAGCTCGACGTATTTGGAGAGGAGCTTAAGCGGCTCGCTCTGGTTCTTGAGGACCTCAAAGACACCCTCGCCGCCCGGAACGATAAGAACATCAAAGTCCTCGAGCTCGTCGTTGGCGTCGTTGTAATCCATGTCGGCCTTGATGGTGAGGCCCTGGACCGAGGTCATGGCAGACGACGCACCAACAAATTGGCAGTCGAAGGCCTTGCTGCCTGTGGTGTGTCAACAGGGCTCAATTGATCTCAATTGATCTTGCTTGACTCGTGCAGATGCGAAGGTTGCTCTTGCGTGGATTACTCACCTTTGTTCTTGGAGTCATGAAGACTTCGGCTCAGAACCTCAAGAGGTCCGGCCACGTCCAATGTGTTGTAGTTAGGGAACAACAGGAAGAGGACCTTGACTTGCTCAACTGGTCCATCGCTGTTGTTGGCGATTGCACTCATCGTGACTGATATGAGGTAGGATGTGGATTGAATTGAATGGAGTATGAAGCTGGTGAAGTGAAGATGGGTGGTAGAAGCTGAGAGAAAGGTAATTAGCTTGAGGGGTATCTCGTGCCTCGTTCAGCGCGTGACGTTCATGCAGCTCCACCGCAGCTCCTTCCCTCCCCCGGATTCACCCCGCATTACGCTTTGCGGAAAGAGCGACTGGTGGCCCAAGCTCCAAAAGGAATGCGCGTCGAAGCACGCTAGACGGGTAATTAGCTTCGTACCTGATGAGACCGAACACCTAAGATCGCATCGCATCATCGTTGTCCCATAGTGTGTTTGGATCTCATTTGCGCCAACTTGCGCCAAAATGGAGACGACGCAAAGAGCAGACAGTTGCACAAGCTGTCACCCTCCAGAAGAATTCGTTCGTTGTAGTGTTGGGCTTTTAACGATACCCGTTGAGCTTCGACTGCAGATCTACGACTACATCCTCGCCGACCGCCCCAAAAGAGTCACCATGCCAATAGCCTACTCCAAAGCGCGGCACCTAAAGCACGCTCGATCACGTCTGAAACGCCTTTCGAAAGAAGCAGTGAAAGGAGCTGCGATTTTCCGCACGTCGAAGGGGATACACCTCGAGGCAAACTCAACGCTCTACTCTAGCAACGTCTTCCACGCTAGTGAGGCAGCGTACATGCTGCTCTTCGCCGAACAGATTGGCTTGACTCTTGTACACATCAAGAGCATATCACTGTTCGTCCCTTGTCGTACGAAGGTTGAATTATGGCTACAGCTCTTTCAAAAAGCTCGCCATCGAAGTGACGGGGCTACGGAGCGTGACAATCAAATGGGACGCGAGAGAGGATGAGGCTTACGCCGCGCGATATGGCTGTGGCTGGCCACCACTGCCAGACTCGAAGGTCAGAGGCTTAGGTAATGACTTGGAATTTGTTCGTGCGTTCGCGCAGATTCAAGGTCTGGAAGAGCTGATCATCAAGGGCTACTACGCAAAACGGTGGCCAGCGTATCTGCAGCGAAAGATGAATGTCCCGATCCGCGAACAAAATCTTATTGGAAGAGCCTCGGATTCGGGGGAATGTGAGTGAGGAAGAGTGGCAGAAAATGCTGAGAGCCGCACACTCGCAACTTTATAACGCGAAGTGGCTCAAAGGGTATCAATGGTTTAATAAACACCTGTACCCGTAGTCATAGTTGTACGGAGGCCATGTGCGGATGATCTTACATTTCCTTTGGAGCTTCATGAGCGATTTGAAGGAGCCTATGGCATACATGAGTTGGAATCTAGAGGGGTAAACATCACTGTCAACGACAAGCTCATAGGTGCGCTATAGTCAACATAGTTCGCCGTTCATCACATACCTATGTTCCCGACATGAGTGGGCACGGACCCACGCTGAAGTTAGCGTGACGTCTATCACCAAGGGTTGACACGGCCACCTCCAACACCTCTACGATGGCTGAACCCGACGCGTCGCTCGCGTCAAATGTTGATTCGAAGACGTCTCCATCTCCCGCAAAACCGCTGGATGCCGTACGGGCGGAGAAGCAGCCTCCACCAGAGTCGGCAGAGAGCATATGGCTGCGCCGGCTCGCAATACTCTCCTTTTGGGCCGTAGTCGTGTGTCTAGGGCTGCCAATATGGCTAAGAACAACAGCCATTTACCGCGCAGAGTTGCCGCTGCAGCAGATGACGGACTGGGCTGAGGGAAAGGTGCGGGAAGTACAGCGACTTCGTTGTTCGAAGCTGACGTGAAGCCAGATATGCAAACCTGTCTTCCCTCTGCGCATCGCAGTCGAAGCCCCGATCCCATCCGCCGACGCACAACACCTCATTCATTATACGCAGCAGACCCTTGATGCGCTTAATGAGTTTCTGGCACACCAACTCCGACTGGTCCGCGCCGAATCGCCGTATTCCGCGAATGCCTCACAACAAGTGGTGAACGACGGCACAAGCATAGGAAGCAACGATGAGGACGTGGCTTTGAGGGTACGCCTGATACCCGTAGCCACCGGTGCTACTCCCAGAGCGAGTCTCCAGCCATACTCTCCCAATCTGGACATCTACTACTCGGCAGACCAAATCGCTACACAGTCGGTAGACTCGCCCCTGGTGGGCTTCGTAGCGCAGAAGCTACACGCTCTTTTTGCTGAAGAGCAGGCGCAACTAGCATACATGTTGTCCACTGCGCCGAGCACCGACGTTTCAAAGCTGCCACCGCTGACCACCGAACAATTCTCGATGCTAGAGCGTCAATCGACCCGGGCGCTCAAATATGCGCCAACCTATCACCTCACCTTCTCGCTGTTCTCTCCTACGTCCACTCCCTCGGCATGGGACATCGAGTCAGCATTGCGCAACTACCTGAACCCTCTGCTTGAGTCGTTCTCGTCCATCAGCAACTTCACCGTGGACACGCAGGTTCAGCTCTATGCGACATTCTCGCCTTCGATCAGCCAGCCGGAATACGACGAGAACCTCAAAGCGTGGACCCTTCGTAAGGAGGACCTGAGTGGGTTCATCAACGCCGCAGAGTGGCCTCTCAGTCCCAGCATTGGTGAAGGTCCGACCGTAAACTTTGTCCTTTACGTGCCAGAGAAGAGCCAATCGCCGCTCATAATCCGAGAGAACTCGGGCAACAGCTGGCTGGTACCACAATGGGGCGGTGTACATATCCTGAACATGGCAGATGATGCGACCCCAGATTCCTTGACTGCGGACGCGCTCGCACCAGCTATGCACACCTTCTCTGATCAATTGGTATCATTGTTCGGCTTGCCTCGGGGCCCAGCTTCCTTACCACTACGCATATCCACCCTCGAGCGCTTCCGAGCTGCATCCCTCATCGTTTCGACATCGTCTACGCTTGGCGCCCTCGCCCAGGTGTACCAGAAGCTCCCGTCTATTCCTGTTCCAGATAGTGTTGCGCAGTCTTCTGCCTCTACCATCTCACATCTACAGCAAGCTTGTAACTACCTCCACGAAGGACGGTTTCATCGTGCACTTGAGCATGCTCGCGTGGCACAAGGCGAGGCTGAGAAAGCATTCTTCGAGCGTTCCATGGTTGGCCAGGTCTACTTCCCGGACGAGCACAAGTTCGCTGTATACATGCCATTGCTGGGTCCGGTTGCTGTGCCTCTCATCATGACAGCTATCAAAGAGTTGAGGTCGATGCTGAAGCGAGGCTGAACTCGACTCAATGTTTGCCGCAAATGGGTCGATGTATTTGACAATATACACCACTTCGTCAACTGCCGCCGCGCAGACAGCGTTCTTGAAGCGGGCTGCTCCAAGTCCAATCCTGCGTCACGGAGCCTCGCCTATTCAAGAGCCGCAATCGCAAGCTTGAGCATCTTACACGAGCCCTGCGTGGGCCTAGATGGGATGGCGTGTTGACTAGTGCGGGGTCGTTTTGTGAATGTATTTGCGGGGTACTTTAGCACCTTTGTCGAAGAGGTATCTTGTGGAGATGCGGTTGGCACGTAGCTCACTATGCCTGCGCATTAGGTAACAAGTATGGAGAATGTAAGCACATCAACTTCAATCTTCATGCCTCTGCCGATATCCATTGCAATCTACTATGAACGATTCAGGCCGGGAAGATGTCATAGCATCATATACAAGTCACGGAAACCAAATGCCCTTGCCGTCATCTTCTGTCTAAGGCAGCTTGAGGATGACATTCTCGGCTTAGCTTTTGCCATGCCGTCCCAGGGGAGCAGTGGGCATTTTTGAAGCCAGGCCCTCGATACGCTAGAGACACAGCGAACCGTGTACTACGCCGCAAGGAGGAGTCGACCAAGATGTTCTTGTGGAATAGTGCTGATGCCATGCCACCAAGCTGCTCGATTCTAGCAGAAGAGTCGGCCCGATACCTCGGCAATCTTTATAAATGGTCCCCTCAAAAGAGGACTTTCCCCTCATTCAACTTCATCATTCTGTTGTATCTCGGTAGCCATTGAGTTGGAATTATGCCTCTCTCACAGCAAGGCGTCAAAGGCGTCCAAGACGTGCTCAATGCTGTCGTTCAAGACGGTTCGCCCGGACTTGTCTTCACTGCGGTCGACAAATTCGGCAACACACTCGTCGAACATGCAGCAGGCAATCTCGGCATAGACTCCTCAGGGCCAATGGATAAGGACTCTACCGTGTTCTGGATTGCATCCTGCACGAAACTCGTCACCGCCATTGCAGTCATGCAACTAGTCGAGCAAGGCAAAGTCCCACTCGACGACGCGGAATTCGTCAAGAAGATCGCGCCCGAGATCAAAGACAAGAAGGTCTACGCAGATGGGGTCACGCCAGCTGAACAGGAGAAAGCTGTCACGGTCCGCATGCTGCTGAGTCACACGGCTGGCTTCGCATACGGCTTCCTCGACCCAAGAATCGGAGGTAATATTGAAGGACGCACGGGAAACAAGGACGACATCCTGAACGCAAAACTACTCAATCAGCCGGGCAGCATGTGGGAATACGGTGTGAATATTGACTGGGCGGGCATCATTCTCGAACGCGTCACTGGCCAGTCCCTAGGCGAATACTTCGCCGAGCACATTTTCAAGCCGCTGGGCATTCAGTCTGAGGGCGCGACTTTCTTTCCGACTAAGGATGTGCAGAGAGATCTCGCGCACATGCATCAGCGCGGCGCAGACGGCAAGCTGAAAGAGCGCGAACACTTATTTCAGGGGCCGCTCAATGTCGGCGCGAAGGCGCAGCAGGATGAGTCCTTGCAATCTGGGGGCGCGGGACTCTTTGCGAAACCGAGGGAGTATATCAAGATCCTAGCTGCGGTTCTGAACGATGGGAAGAGTGCGCAGACGGGGTTCCAACTGCTGAAGAAAGAGACTGTGGATTTGATGTGGGAGAATCAGATTCCGAACCAGTGAGTCGTGCATTGAAGCGCATATGCATATTATTTGCTGACGGATCATCGCAGACCTAACTTTGCACGCGACGTTCCTGCACCAGCGAATCCGGAGTTGGTCGCTCATGTCCCTGAGTTCTATCCGCAGCCACGGGAACATCCGCAGGGATGGGGCTTCGCTGGGTTTCTAACTATCGAGCCTGGCTCGACTGGTCGGGGTGCGAACACGATGTGGTGGATGGGCTTGTGTAATTGCTTCTGGTGGATTGATCGCGAGAAGGGCGTGGCTGGTTTCCTGGGGGCGCAGGTGAGTAAGTCAGCGAGATGCGTGAGTAAGATGCTGATACGGAACAGGTACTGCCAAATGGTGATCCAAAGGTCATTCCAGCGTGGTTCGCATGCGAGAAGGCGATTTACGATAATCTGCAGTAGACACAGCGTGGGTACAACAAACACACACATCATTTTCACATCATCCGAGCATATTATGCCCTCTTCTCCTTCAATCCCTCCCCCAAAACCCCAACAACCCCCTCCGCATCCCCCATACCTCCTGTCCCTTCCCGCTCCACAGCATCCGCCAACCCCTGAAACACACCCGCTATCTCCCTAAACACCCTCGCCTGCTCCCCAAAACCCCCATCCACCACAAAACACTCCCCAATCTGATTCATTTCCTCAACCCACCTATACGCTTTCCCCGTACACCCCACAATTGTCCTCTCAGCCTTCTGCCTAGCGCCAGGATTATATACATCCAAGTAATTCTGTAAGTGCGGCAGAACGTTCAGGTTTGATGCTGTGGTGTAGGACTGCAAGGACAGCGCGATGAAGCCTTTGCTCAGCGCTGCGAAGCAGCATTTCAGTCCGCTCGCGGACCCAATTTCTGGGCCTAGGTACTGCATGTTGAGTATTGAGGCGAGTTGCTCGTCTGGTAGTGCATGGGGCCCGGAGATGGGTATATCGGGCTTCGTCCAAGTGTCTCCGTCTTTCTTGCTTGGTGGACCACCGATTATACCGCCGTCTAGAAATTTTACGCTTGGTGTGTGCTTCGCGAATTCTTCTGCGATACTTCGTGCAGACTGGGGACTTATTGCGTTTAGATCTGCGTACCAAAGCTCTTTCCCATTATTGTAGCTTAGTGCGTTTTGGATGCGCTGCGCAGTCGCGATTGCGTTGCGTGGCGGCACGATTGAGAAGATGTAATCTGCCTCTCTCACCAGGTCTGCGTCCGTCTCAAAGCATTCGATATTCGTATCTTTAGCGCGCTTCTGCGTGGCGGGAGAGCGATCGGATACATTTGTTATTACGCGGTAGGAGTTTGCGAGTAGGAGGGACGAGATGCCGAGGCCCATTTGGCCGATGGAGAGGATGGCGATTGTGGGTTTGGACATGTTTGCGTTGGAGTTGAATGGTCTGTGGATTTGAATACTTGGATTTTGAGAACTATAGATTGCATTCACAATTGGGGTTGGCTTGGCTACGTCATGCATGTTGAAACGAGTAAGATGACGTACTGCGGGGCGCGTAAGGCTGTCTTGCGGGGAGTGGCGGTGGCTTTAACTTGGGAACG
>Ga0265780_10001558_pt1 | contig 32104 bp, 25 predicted proteins | sample P1T30metagenome_FD_192432 | JGI IMG/M metagenome (GOLD analysis project Ga0265780, IMG submission 192432) | Plant litter microbial communities from East Loma Ridge, Irvine, California - P1 T30 | ecosystem: Environmental > Terrestrial > Plant litter > Unclassified | place: USA: California... | reverse complement strand
TTCAGGAGAACAAACATCTCGTCGATGTGGTGTACCATTTGAGGGGTCTGTTCGTCCATCGAATCTTGCTGTCAACATTGAAGAAGCGATGGAATGTGCAGTATGGTCTCCATCCAACACGTGACCCGATCGCAGTACCGTACCAGGTTTGTCTTTCCTTATACATTGCCATGTCTCTGAGTACTGACGATGCATAGGCCAAGGGAGTTCCATCCCCGACCGCGGAGTGGGGACATCCTGATGTTGCAATCATTTTGACCTGCTTGTCGTTCTATTACGAAGGTCTGAGCATGGCTCAATTCAAGCAAGCGATTGAGCAGCTAGCGAAGTCCGACGAGCCCAGTATCGAGTACAGCCTCTGGGTCGCAGGGGAAGTTCCTGATGCTTTCAAGAACTACAACGCGGTCAACGTAGAGGACAGCCAACAGCTGCGCGAACTGCATTCGCACATCAGGTGAGTTACATCGTGTGTGATGTTGTGGTTGACTTGCTTACATGTTATAACTTCACAGGTACAAAGTGTGTCTGCTCAACTTCTACTTGAACAGCTTCGTCTTTCCACGGCATGCAAAGCAGTTCAAAAACAAGCTATCGGCTTCCGGTTGCGATCTCATTTTGTATGAGCCCACGAATCCCTTGTGTCAGACCACCGGGTTCTCTGGCACGAATGACACACGACATCAGCTACCCATGACGATTACGCAGAACGATCTGCCGCAGCTAGCCCATACCAGTGCGGAGGTTTTGGCTTACCTTCTTGAGGATCGCAATCGCCGGTACATCCGAATGGTGGATATCTACAATAAGCGTCTCACCGAAGAAGGTCTTCTCAAGAAGCTCCTCTCTCCCGGATCAATGCGGGACCCTGTTCCTCGAATTCGTATCCTCGTCGATGCTGGTGCCCAAATTCTGGAGCACGACAACCATAGTCTGGTCAAACTTTGGCTCAAGATAGACCATGAGGCTACAGCCGCAGTCTACTTTGGCGAGGATCATCGCGCCAGGGTTGTGTACGGTAAAGGCACCGACGTTCCTCTGGTAGCGTCCCCATTTGCCGACAATCTTGAAGAGTGCCTGGTCTATATTGATGAGAGTCACTGCCGTGGTACGCAAAACTTGTTCTTGAAGTACTACACAGAGCTTGACTAATGACAACTGTGTATAGGAATTGATCCCAAGCTCCCTCCGAATGCCAAGGCTGCTGTAACGCTTGGGCCCCATCTCACAAAGGACGCACTCGTACAGGCTGCCATGCGGATGAGGTTGCTTGGCAAGACGTAGTCCGTTGCGTTCTTCTCGCCGCCTGAGGTTCATCAGAGTATTTTAGACCTCCGGATGGCTGCCAAAGCCTCATACATCACCCCTTTGGACTCTTTCGACGTCATTCGATGGCTGTTGGAGCAGAGCTGCAACGGCATCGAACAACTTGAGCCGCTTTACTTCAGTCAAAGCATCAACTACCTGCAGCGGACCCATGCTAGGCTGGAGGATCCCGATTTCTTGGATGACGAAGGCGCTCGCGAGGCCTACCTAGGCATTGTCCGGTCCAAGGAGATGCAGACACTCAGACAGCTTTACGAGCCAAAACACCACCAGCGCGGACAAGCTATCAAGGCATCTACCTTTGCCCCGTGCCTCCGGCCTTACGTCAGCGAGGTCCTACAGCGCCGAAAGGGCTTTCACGACCGTGGAGTTGCGATACACGCGTCAGCTTTGGAAGAAGTCGAGCAAGAGCGCGAAATGGAGTTTGAGGTTGAGGTCGTTCGCGAAGTGCAGCCGCCTGTCCACTTCAAGGCTTTGAAGATAGCCAGGCTACACCCGGATATTGAGGAGCTGGCCACCACCGGTAGGTTGCCTGCTGGTAGCGATGCGTTTGAACTGATGTTCTGTGCGCTTCAGAAGACGGCATTGGGTGCAAAGCATGGTACCATCATGGCTGCGATCACCACTGCTCGCTTGTTTGTCTCAACGCAGTACACCAGGACCGTGAGTGTTAAGGAGCCCAACGACAACTTCCTCCGCCCCAGCCACTGGGTCCTCTGGAGCTGCATCAACGAGATTGGTCTGGTCGTCAGCCCAGAAGAGGCCAATGCGCTGATTCCGATGCTTCGCTCTTATGTCAACGAGCCGACCTCCCACCTGATTGTGTATTCTGCCCCAATCACACGCCGTATGCTCCAATTTAATGACCTCGAGTATTACGCCGTTCCACGCCTCCTGAATAGCTTCAAAGTGCCAACGTGGCTGAAAGTTGAGCTTGGCATCTTCGCGGGCCGTCTTTACTTTGACTGGAACGAGTATGGGGAGATCATGTCATATCTCGGCATTCAGGTCCCCTGTGACGAGAATGACGGACAAGAACAATCGATCACGAAAGAGCCTTTCGCGGAGAAGCCTGTGGCGTTCTTGCACGAATGGCTTGCAGTTCGCCGCAAGGGACAGGACTTCGAGCATACGCCTATGGGATTCGTTACTACTGGAAAGCCCCTGTCCGCTGATCATCCTTTCTTCTCCAATGATCAGAAGGATGCGCCAGCGGATGCTAAATTTCCCGGCACCTTCGCAACCCAGGTCGAAGCAGACGACGAAGAGTCAGACGATGACGAAGATCATGCTAAGGAGCATCTCTTTCAGCATGAAGAGGGCGAGAATGGGCATGACGAGTTCCACGATGCTGAGGAGGAGTTTGGTGAGCAGGGAGGAAATACGTTCTTCAATGGTAGCGCGTATGTGCATTCCGACGACAAGAAAGCAGGGTCAGAGGAGGATGAGTAGTCGACGGTTGCCTGGGCAAGTTGTTGCTATCTGAGAACATTCAGGATACTGTTTCATCGAAATATATTCGCGCTCGAGATCCTTCATGCACGAGGTCTCTTCAGCATAGTTGCTGTACACGTTTACCATGACTAAACGATCTAAGATGACTTCTCCAAATTCTTTTCATACGATGGAAGGGGCGCGATTAGCAAATTGTGATGCTGGATAGATTCGAAGTGCTTTGAAGCCGCCACTCACTTGTTCTTCTTCTAAGACGACCGTGGAGCTAACCATCCTTTCCACTCGCATACTCTACCTACGTCGCCAAGTACCTTGGCAAATCCTCCAAAGCGCTATCTGAATTCCGCATTACATCTTTTCTCTCTTCGCCTTCTAAAGGTGGCGCGTCGACAACATGATACACCAGCGACGGCGGCCTTGGCTGTTTCTTTCCGTCGTCCGCAAAGACAGTGACCTTGCTGATAGTTTTTCGACCAAGCTGCCTCTTATGCGTGAACAAAAGATACGCAACGCCCGCGCCATTCGGACTCGAAAGCAGCGCTTTGCCCTCGTCCGTCGTCATTTCGAATTCCACGCCCGGCCATGTCGACAGCTCCTTACTTGAAAGTTGGAAAGCACGATTGATCAGCCATTGTGCTTCGGTATTGGCGACTGGTGAGCGGAAAACGTAGCGTAAGTTCTTTGCGTTCTCGCCAGCAATTTTCGCCCATTGCAACCATGCAATGTCGCTCCAGCTTTGTAGTTTAGGCAATACAGTTATCGGAGGCTTCTTTTTTGAGCCCTGATATCGCGCGCCGTAGGATCCCCAGGCAATAATGACGCCCTCGATGGGGTTGAAGACAGTGGTGAAATATGCAGTGGTTGGCGTGTAAGTAATGCGGTTGATGGTGACTTCGACTTCGTGCTCGAGCTGCATGCAACGGTTGTTCCCGCTTTCTTGTATCGTGCGTATGTCGAGTCCAAGACCTGCGAGAGCCTGCTTGATAGGAAGCGAGACGTCGAAATCGTAGTAATCATCCCATGCAGCAGCTCCGTAGCCCCATTTCTCAAGCTCGCCTAATGTGGGTTTTAGAATTGAGCGTCGCCCATGGGAGCCCGGAATAACTAGGAGCAACATACTGTAGTCTTGATACTCGGACTCTCCGCTGTCCTTGGGCACCTTGAACCAGTTTCCTGCCCGCTGCTCGTCGCCAGCCATCGCGTCGAGCAACTCACCGCCTTTGCAGACAGCTTTGTGCCAGCGCTCCTTGTCGGTGTCGTCGTCATCGGCACGTGAATCGAATATGCGATCATGGGTTTTGGTGCCGCTAATCGATCGCTCAACCGATACGTTGTAACGCTCTGACCCAAGCTGCCGGAATGTGTGAGTACGTATTGATCTATGCACTGCGGTAAGTAGGCCCATTAGGGCAAACACAAGCTCATGGTGTAGGACTCTCATGGTGTAGGACTACAACTAGCCTTCTGCTTAGAGTTCGATAGTACCGTTGCTATGGTACTGGAAATTTGTTGGGTCAGTCACAGTCGTGCAAGAAGTGTACAGGGAGGGGCGCCATTATTGATACTTACTTTTGTATGCACGTCAGAGCAAACGGTGGTTGCTCGCTGCATGACGCAGCACCAGTGTCTATCTTCTTTATTCACCGATGTCTGAAGTCTGAAAACTTGACATATTTCGAATACATACGGAGCCCTCGTGTGCGAGAATTTGCTGCCCAACAAATAGGCCATGTGCAATTGAGCATCTCTTAGCATGAATCTAGCGTACGGCTCGCCCTGTTGTTTCTGGTGGCTATGAGCGCGCCAAATTACGCGGCAACATGAGTGGCGAGGTTAAAACCACAGAAGAAGACGGCCGAGAATCCAGTAATGGCATGAGACGCTGCGGTAAATGGGGAGCGCGGCAAGAGTGAATGCTACATCTTCCTTTGGACAGTCTTTCGATAAAATATCAAAGGGCGTCACAATTCATTACATTACTTAAGTTTGTGCATGTCGCGATCTGCGCACTGTCGCATCTACGACTGTCTCTACGCGTAGTTCTGGCGGGTTTCAGAGCAGAACAAAATCAAGTCCACGGGAGCCTGATTAGTGATGACCAATATGTATCACTTTCTATTGAGCTCATTCAAATAGGGTAAGCTATGCACCTTGACGTGCAAATGCAACGAAGTCGCTGAGTTTTCGATGTAGTCTGAAAGCGACACTCGAGCAAAGACAGCATGAGGAGAATATTTTGGTACACTAACAGCCAGCATCGTTTTCTGGTTCGGACTTCAGCAAGATCGCTTTACTCCACCAGTACCACAGTTCATCAGCAACCCGAACAATTTGCATAAACGCCGCCGTCCTATTGAAGACTCGAATTCCGACACATCCACAGATAACCAACATAAACTTTGTCACCATGGACCATTCACCAGATTTACTCGGCACCATCGTGTTATCTGTCCTGGCAGTTGTGGGCGTTTGCGTATCTCTGGGTTTCACCCCTCCTCCTTCTCCCCGTTGTCGTATCTGGCGCTGTACTCGTCTTGCTCTACGCCAACAACTCGAGCGAGTATTTGTACGCCCTCACGACCAAGCTACAGGACCCGTCCAAACACAAATGGGTTTTAGGAATACTTATCTGTATCTTCGTTCTCGCCGTTATCTAGGTTACAACCCGCAGAGCGAGGAAAACGCCCCGCATCGCATTCTGGCTGGCCTTCGTTGTCGCAACGCTGTTGCGCATGCTCGCAGTCTTTAGCACAGGCTGGTACAACACAGCAAACTTGTTAACAATCAAGCTAGCTAGCTTAATAGGCCTAATAACGTACCTCACAAGCGAGCTGATCACACAAGCGAGCTGATCACTCTGCCAAGACCCCATCAAAACTACGACTGTACACAATGATATAGCACTATCCAGGACTATTAACGTATCCCACGGGCGAGTTGGCCAGCTCGCCCGTGTGGCCAACTCGCCCGTGGGATATGTTATTGTTAAGTATAACTAACTAACGTCCTCCTCTGTCTTTAGGAGCTTTATTAAATTGGCTGTGCAATCGCGTTAAAAAGGTGTTCTAGCGCGTTTAGTACTAAGTGTACTTTGAGAGACGTTGTAGATAGCTGCAGCGTGTCTCTAGGATAGCGTCGCGTCGCGTTGGATAGCCAGAAGCGCAGTCTCTAATCAAGCTTCTTTTAAAGGTAGTAGGTTGTTTTGTTGTTAGCTCATCGCGACTGTACTGTAGGCAGATGCTATGAATATATAGAGAGGTGCGCATAAGCAAAAGGCTAATCGGTCCGAGGTAGGATCAAGGCGAGTCGTTGGGCACCGTTGTGCAACACATACACATCCACGGCACCTGATCAGACTTCAGCCGACTAACCTCAATACTCGTATCGAGACAAGTGCCAAAACATGGCTCTTTTATCATGTCAAGCAGCTTTAGAGATCAGAGAGCAATTGATTGGTAATTCAAATATACGCGAAGGTATCCCTGACACCACCGTGAGGCCAGTAAGAGCAAGTGAAGAAAGCCGTCTCACACATCTCATACGCAAAATAAGCTATTAACTAACAGTGCACGATTGACAAAACTTGAATAACTTACAACGAATGATGTTATTAACACATACTAAAACAACCCCGCTATGCAAAGTCCAGAATCCACACACTCGCCACTCCCCACGAAAACGATACAAGAAAACACACCTCCACTTCCTCTACCCTCCTCCCGTCCCTCTAATTATATATCTCCAACGGCGCAATCTGATCAACATTATACAACCACCCACCCCCCTTTTCCTCCGTCTCCAACCAATCATACGGCCACAGCACCAAATGCCCCTGCACAAGACCCAACAGCGTCCGAGCATCTTCCTTCGCCAGCATAGCATCCAAGTCCTGCGCGTGGAAAGCTCTCGTTGATGACTTGGTAGTAGCACGGCGGCGCGAGCGCTTAGTCGCGGTGGTGGCGCTGCGGTTCGGGAGGGTACCTGCTAGGGGCTCGGTGATGGTGACGTTGCGGGCGCGGGAAGAGGATGAGGTGGGAGGATGCGAGGTGGATGCTGGTTCGGGTGGTGGCGCGGGGAAAGTAAATGTTTTTGAGGGGGGAGATGGGTTCATGGGTGAGACGACGGCGTCTTCGGCGGAGGGTTTGTTGGCGCTGGCTTTCTCGTCGAAGTCTTGCGTGCCGTTACTCGTCACCAGTTTCAGTCTGTCCTGAGACTGCGATTGGATGCGCTTCTCCTGTTCATCGGCCCACTGCTCCACGCCGCCCATGTTGGAGTGGTGTGTCGACGACTTCGTCTGGTCCGAATTATGCGTCATTTTCTCGGTGAGTTTGTCGCCGAGCGACGAGACCTGGTTGCCCATTGTACTGGCCGCAGAGTTGAACTTCTCGGCAACAGGGCCACCGGCTCCAGGCGGTCCGGTCTTACCGGGCGCTTCCTGCTGGCGGCGCTGCTCGCTCTTGTCCCCGCCCTGGCTTTTGGTGAAGCGCTCTGCGAATGCGGCGTATTCTTGGTATTGCTTCCACGTCTTGACTTCATTGTCGGGCATGCAGCGGAAGACCTGGCGGAAGATCTTGGTGTTGTTCTCCGCAACTTGGTGCCACGTGTCGAGGAAGAACGAGTCGTTGATGGGGTCGCGCATGCAGTCGTCGGTGACGATGGGACGGCGCATCTCAGCGAGGAGAGGATTCACTGGGTTGGAGGAGCCTCCGCTAAAGGTGCGCTGGAGCGACGGACCGCCAATGTCGGTGTCGTCGAGCATGGGGAGGGCGGGCAGCTGGCTCAGCTGTGTGAGGCCGAGTTTTGCAGTGTCCATGCGAGGTAGGCGCGGTGGCGGAAGGCCGGCATAGCCTTCACCAGTTTGGTTGCTGACTGCGCTAGTTCTTGTGTTGGTTGTGCCGCTGCGATTGCGTGTCTTGGATGTGGAATGCCTCTTTGGCGCTGAACTCGCACCCTCTGAAGCGATGTCAGAGATGAGCTTCTCGTGGCCGTGCTCATCTATGTAGGAGTCTCGACCGAGTGAGACACTGGGCCTGTTGTTTACCACATCGAGCATATGATCCGTGCCTTCGCCTCGTACATCCTTCGCATGATTAGTGTTATTAGTGATGCGAGGGTCCGACGACGGCTTCTTGTTGGGCTTGATGTTCGGGTTGTCCTTCTGAACCGAGTCAAAGTCATGATTGAAGCTGTGAAGCTTTTCGGCCTTGGCTATCAAGTCCTCTTGTAGTTGCATGCTATTCTCCTCAAGCTTCTGCTCGGTAGCGCGCTGTGCGGTTGGTGATGAGGGAGTCGATGACTCGGTGTCAAAACCAACGCTATCAGCGTCTGACATCATGCTTACCCACTCTTCTTCGCCGATGGCGTCTGTGTCAACACCCAAGTGCTCACGCATCAGGCGCATGCGAAGGGTGTGCGGGAATTTGCCAACCTTGTACGGCTGACCTGCCATGTACGAGTCGAGGACTTCCGTATCACGAATTACAGCAGCGACCTCGGAGTCTCGTGAGCCCAACATAGACCGCTCGTTGATGTTGGCAGAGCCGATAATGGCAACGCGGTCGTCGACAACCATGATCTTGGCGTGGATGTACAGCTGCTCTGTTACAAGCATCTTGTTTGGGCCGATCTCGCCCCAGGACCTCAAGGCGTAGAATTCGATGTAGTCTTCAGGCTCGATACCAGCTAGTCGAAGACGTCCAAAGATTGAGGTTGGTCCACGACAGATGCTGTGATACTGGCAAGACATAATGAGGCGGACACTGCTGCCTTCCTGCTCGTCCACCGTGTTCTGGTATCCAGGCATCAAGGGAAGCACGATACACGCCCGCCAATCCTCATCATTGGCATGCGCGCGCTTGATGCGGTCAACAATCGCGTCGTTGATCTTGTTCTCGATCTTTGTGCCTAGCACCTCGCTGCTGCTGATGTAGAATTGGTTTTCTATGTATACAAAGTGTTCCGACGTGGCAATCATCTGGACGTAAGCATTCATGATGCTGTGCTCCACCTTGTTGGGCGTGCCGAGCGACCAAGCGCAGGCAGAGCGCAGGATCTGCACCTCGCAAGTTCCGTCCAAACCGAGAGCTTCAATATCGGCGGGATTAAAGTCTGGCGGTGGAAGCAGAAATGGCGTTGGTCGAGAAGGCTTGCGTTGACGTAGTAGATAATTCCATCGCTGGACGAAGTGGCGGGTCAAGTCACGAGCAGGCTGACCAACGATCTGCATCCCAACATCGTGCCAGGGCATCCGTGGGACCTTGCTACGGTCATACATCTCCTCGTAGGGTTTGTCGAGAGCAAAGAAATCCTGCACGCGAGGGTTGGAGTAGTCCTTCCCAGGCCAGAGTTGACAGTGATCCGCATCCTTTGGCTTATCATCAAGCTCAAATCCGGTCAGCTTGTCGTCCACGACAACGTGTTGTGGTGTATCCCAACGCCCGAAGCATAGATCAACACCGCCGCAAAAAGCGACGGTATGATCGATGACACAGATCTTCTCATGGTGAGACCAGAAGAAGGTGTTCTGCCGGATCTGATTCGGCGATCGCTGTACAAAGACGTTGGGGTGTAGATCAAGGAGTGAGAACTTGGAGTACTCAGAGTCGATGGGAATGGCAGCACCAATGTTGCGGTACATGATGACGAAGATCTTCACGCCCTCTTGTGCTTTCCTTTGCAGCAGTCGGTCGAGCCTCCACTTCTGACTGATAGCAGCTGGCCGCCGTAGGTACAGCTCTGGACTAAGCCACCAGTCGTGAATGTAGATGACGTCCCGAGCCATGCTGATGGCCCGCGAGACGTTCCACATGTAATCGCGGCCGTCAACAAGCCACTGCGCGTAGATCTTCTTCCGTACTGGAGCAAAGCTGTCGAATCGCTGCCGCTGTGACCACAGCGTATTCTTCGTCATGAAGTTTATGGACTCTTCGAATTGTTGGAGCATCTTGTCGTTTCGCGCAAGCAGTTTCATCTTACGTTCCGAATTGATGAGCTTGAGCTGGTGGTGGCCAGTAGCCGACGCTTTCGCCTCACTGGCGATGTCACGGGCTCTCTTCTCTCGTAGCTTGCCAGTCTTGGACTCCATGGTGAAGTCAGCGTCCACCAAGAATACATCGTATACGTTCATTTCTTCTGGCGAGTCCACACAGACGACGTAGCTGTGTCTCACAAGAAACCACCGCGGCCATGCACGGTTAATTAGTGGTCCTGGCTGCCAGCGCTTGGCGTTGGTTGCTCCTTTGCTCGACTTGATCATCAAGTATCCCTCCTTGCCGTGGTATCCGCCTTCTGCAGCTAAGCGCACACCCAAAGCTGACAACTCGAGGAACTTGCACAGGCGGTTGCTATCTGGTCGAAAGATCAAATATGTGATGAGGGCCTTGAGGTAGGTTTCTATTTTCTTTCGTTGGCGTTCCTGGTGGTTCTGTTTTGAGTTCAGTGGTTGTCCTATTGCTCCAGCAAAGCTACCCTGCCTAGCAGCGAGATGTCCGATGACCCCCGTCGACGGTTCGTTGCCTCCAAGGCTTGACTTTCTACGTCCAAGAGCGAATGACGACTTCCGCCGTTTGTGCCTAGCAGGTCGGTCGGTAGCGCTGGCATCGCCATCGGGTTCGCTGCCCTGGCGACCCGCGGCTTGATCTTGCTCGTCATCTTCATCTTCCTCGTCGAGTATTCCGTAGCCTCGCAGACCCCTGAAATACGGCACAGCACTTCGTGGGAAGCGTGGCAGGCGCGTGCGAGGATCTTCCGCTTCGTCCCCTTTGTCGTCGGATCCTCGGACGCTCGGTCTGTTTCTGAAGCGCTCCTGTTGTTCTTGCAGCTTGAACTTGATGTGCAGATTCGCAAAGTCGGCGACGGATCTGTACACGATCCACTTCATCCTTGTCATGCCACTGCCGTACTCCAGCTCGACCCGTAGTGGAGTGTGTCGCTCGCTGTCGTCTTTCGCCTTGCTCTTGTCGCTGTCCGTAACGGTGACCTTGAGCTGCTCTAGCAGAACAGGGATGCGCTTGTGGCCATGTTCGTCTCGCTGGAACATGCTTGCAAGGAAGAGAGCCGCCGGCGCTCCAGCCAGGAGTTCAGCCATGAGTTCGGCAGACTTTGCGTGGTCGACCTGACGCTCTGCCTTGGCCCTGTTTCCGAGCAGCTTGAGGCTGTTCTTGATAGACTTCCACTTCTGAGCGCTGAGACTCGAGGTGCGCTCCCCGCGCATTCGCCAGGGAGACGGTCGTCCGTCAGCTGCCCCACCGAGTGTGAAGCCGCGCAGATTGCCTGGTCTTCGTTCGACGCCGCCATCTTCCTCTTGGGTTCCTTCATGCTGCCGCAGACCGCCATATGACAAGCCCCTTGCACTGTGCAGCCCGCGCTTCCACGCGCTCTCCTTGGCAATGCGCGAGCGTCCCTCGTCCTCCGAGTAGCCCTGGCGCTCGTTCTCGGGAATGTCGCTCATGGTGCCGCGCCGTATGAAGCCGGGGCGATGTGCGGTGGAGGCGGTTGGGGTCAGATTGGGCGAGTCTCGGTCGCGCGAGAAGAAGTGGCCGCTGCCGCTCGCCTTGGGTGTCGTGGGAGCCGTCTGGGTGCCTTCACCCTCGCCATCGAACCACCGCCTGCTGCTCTTCCGCCGCCGTCTCGAGGGCCGCGAAGCCCCCTCACCGGCGCTCGACTCGCCATCTGCGTCGGCCTCGCTGTCGTTGAAGTCATACCGCGGCTCGTCCCTTTCCGACGTGGGCGAGAGCGGTCCAAGTGGTGAGTCGCCATGGGCTGACGAGCTGCCGCCCAGGCCACTGTGACTGCGGCCGTGGCCTTGCATTGGTGCTGCCAGCGCCCTCAGCTTGCCCATTAGCGAGGAGCCTTGCTTGTCGCGCTCTCGCTCCTTGCCCTTGCCATCCCCCTCGTCCGTGTCCCATGACTGCTGCCGTGACGTCTGGGGGTCGGTGTAGCGGGCAAATTGGACGCTCTTGCGCTCGCGAGGTGCATCTGATGCCGACGCCTCTCCCTCGGCTGTGTGTTGGCGCGATATCGGGGCAAAGGGCGGATAGTAGGAGCCATTCGACTTGTGCGACGTGTGCGAGGACGGCTTGCTGACTTTCACGCCTGACTCAGCGAGCGGCACAGCGACCTGCCCGACTGCCCCATTCGCATTTGGCGGCAGGGCGTGGAAGGGGAACTCGCCAGGCTCTTTGGCTGTCATGGGCGAGCCTGTGGGCGCCGAGCGCATGATCCTGGGTCCTCCAGTTGAGGGCGATGGCACGTGAATCTCCTCCGTCTCGTTTGCATTGAGCCCGACTCTCAGCGGTGACAGCACCCGGCGGTTCTCTTGCTTGCTCTCTGTGGACGCAGCGGTTGTAGGTGCAGCGGCGCGAGGAGTGCGGCCCATGGGCGAGACGCCAGACTCGGGCGAATCAGCCATGTCTATGGCGGCGGTGGATGGTAGTGGTAATGGCAAGTGCGGAGGCGGTTCCGAGATGCAGCGACGGGTCGCGTGCCCGGAGGAGTGTGTGTAGTTTTTTACAATGTCCCTGATGTGTTATAACATGTTTGTATGTATTGAATCGTGCTGTGATGAGCAGTCGAGTAGGTTATTGGCAATGGACAGAAGATGCTGCACAGTCAAGTTGGATACTGTATGAGAAACAAAAAAGGCCGCAATGATGGCTGATCAGCATTACTTGGAAGCTGGTCCCAGTGTACGAAGTAGGTAATCTCCCATGCATGTGAGGTCTCCCAACGCGCGGCACCACTCACATGCTAGCGCACCACTCTGCTGACCGCCCGCATCGCATTCCCCTCCCCTGTCCACCCGTTTCACAATGACCACAGAAACATTCAGCCCTACAAACTGCAGCTTTTCTACGCGTACATGATGAGTACATGATGACCTTCTTGCCTTTGCATACATCCATCAATACACACTGCAGCCCCTTCGTTGAAACCCTCGTCTGCTACAAGCGTCCTTTTCTCTTGGCCAATGACGGCAGCATCCCAAGCCTGTAGAAAGGAGACCGCGCGTGACAAACCGCCATGGTCAGTCTCACGAAGCCACAGCGAAGGTTTGATCTTGGAAAAAGATGCTTCGACATATGTGGTGTGCCCTCAACAGGCAAGGTAGATGTTTGCTTGCTTCGACGCGTAGACCCAGAAGACGTGACGCGTTATTGCCGGTCCACTTACCTCGGTCAGACCAAACGCCGCTTCCATCCCAACTCACCTCAGATCTTGTAGTTCCTTCGTCTTGGATCACACAACTAACACCCAGTCACTAACCCACTAATAACAATCTGTAGCCTCCCATCCAATACATCACGACATAGCAAGACATCAAGCCACCCATCATGGCCGCCACCACGAACCCCCTCCACGGCACCCATACCCCCGCCTCGCCCACCGTATCCTCCCAAACCCACACCATCGCCGGCATTCTCGTCACCGTCCACGGCCTCTCCGAGATCCCCTCAAATGCCTCCTCAATCGCCTGCCTCTGGCTTCTGCACCCACGCCTCCAGACCAAAGAAACAATGGCTCCGCTCGCCGGCCAAATAATCACCACCTACAATTCCCAAAACAAGTCAAAAGGCCTCATAGCCGTCGCATTCGACCAGCGCAACCACGGCACCCGCCAAGTCGACGACCTTCACAACCGCGCCTGGCGAGACGGCAATCCCCGGCACGCGCAGGACATGTTCAGCTGCTACCACGGCACAGCGACCGACACAAGTCATCTGATGGATCACATTGAGAGCTACATCTTCAACGACCCCTCGAGCCCCAAGATTACCGAACACTTGGCGCTGGGTATCTCGCTGGGCGGACACGCGGTGTGGCACTGCTTGCTGGCTGAGCCGCGCATTACGGCGGGCGTGGTGGGCATCGGGTGTCCAGATTACACACGTCTGATGACAGATCGCGCGAGACTGAGCAAGAGGGAGACTTACACGGGTACAAATCCGCCAGGTGGAGAATTCCTCGGCTCCAAGGACTTCCCACAGGCGCTCCAGGATGCGATTGCCCAATATGATCCTGCTGGGCTGCTACTACCAGGCTATTTCTCGCCCACCAGCACCGATCAATCAATCTCCAAAGCGTCATTAGACCGCTTCAGGATCCTCGCGCGCGAACGTCTGCACGGCAAGAAGATACTAAATCTGAGCGGGAAGGTGGACAAGCTCGTGCCTTACGCGGCGGGCGAGCCGTTCTTGAAAGTCTTGAAGCAGGTGCTGGAGGAGGACAAGAGTCTGGACATATGCTTCGAAGACGTGCTCTTTGACGGTGTGGGCCACGCGTTTCCGAAAGAAATGGCGGACAAGGCTGCCGAGTGGATCTGCGGGGTGCTAGAAGACGGGAAAAGGAAAGAGAGTAGGGAGAGTAAGATATAAATCGCAACACCTTTGATCCTGACGCACTGCACTGTTCGACGACCGCGATGAAATAAAGGATCATAAAGGCCTTTGGGTAGCATTGAACGAGAAAAGAGGACTCACATAGATACCCGACGCAGATACGTGAATCGACTCATTCAGTTCATACACATGCCTGCTCAGATCGCTTCTGTGGGTATCATCACTCTCCAAATTTCTCTCTATCGTACATCCCCCAATTATCCTTCCATCACACATGCTCCAATCCAGCACACTACTTCACACACAATACCTCCATCGTCCAATCACCCCATACCCTCACCCTCAGCCACCCCGCCCATCCCCACTCCTCAACCTCTTCCCAATATTCCTATCCTTCTTCTCCAACTCAAACGCCAACGCCCGCCTCGTAGTCCTCTTCTCCGTATCCTGCGCTTCGACCTTGACTCCCTTGTTTTTCTTAGCAGTCTCGGGCTTGGCTTGGGGTGCGGGAGAATGCAAGGCTGGATCGGGTTCTGCTGCAGCGGCTGATGTGTGGCGTGTTGAGCGGCGCAGTGAATCTAGGTCTTTTGTCGCAGGAGCGATCGGTTCTGGTGCGGCGGTGGATACGTGGCGCGTAGAACGACGCAGCTCTGACTCCTGGACGGCAACCTCCACACCGTCCCCCTCCTCATCATCATCATTATCTGCACGCACTTCTTTCACATTCCCTGACCCCGGAGCGGTAGCTGAAGTATGCCGCGTCGACCGCCGACCTTTCTCAGACTCCTTGACAATCATCTTCCCATCATCCTCATCCCTATCACCAGCCTGTTCAACACTCTTCGCCCTCGCTTTCCCCTTCTTACTCCCTTCAGTCGCATCCTTCATCTGCTTCCGCATCGTAGCTTTCGCCTTCCCTTTTGCAGCCAGCGTCTTCGCACCAGCGCTCCTCGTCTTCCGCGGACTCGGACTCGGCTTGAACCCATATTTATTAGACATCGGGCTCGAGCCATTCGATGCGACGGATGGCGTGGGTGTGCCTGACGCGGTGACTTGCTTCATGAGGTGGGAGACATTGGACTTCGGCATGTATTTATTGGCTTGGGGTGTGGAGGGCTTGTCTAGAGTGAAAGGTAGCTCGTCAACGTCGCTGGCGAGTGCGGATGCGATGTCGTCCTCTTCGAGCTTTGAGTCGATGCGCGCACGGCTTTTGCGAGGTGCTGCTTTGGAAGAGGTGGTGTTGGTGGCGTTCTTCTTGCCTTTGGTGAACTTTGTGGGCATGATGTTGAGGGGCGTAGGGGCTTTTGCCTTGTCTGCTGTTTTCTTCTCAAGTCGTGCTGCTGGGAACAATTCTGAGCTTCCTTCATCGCTTGCTTCCGGTTCGATGTCGTTTGCGTCTGGCTCGATAGTGTCATCTTTCTTCGCGCGACTTGTTCTTGGCTGCGCTTTCGTCGCTGGCCTGGCTCTCTTAGGCGCAGGCGCTTTCTTCGTGGAAGCAGCTCTTCTCTTTTTGCTCTCGATGGGAGTAGCTTCGCACTCAGCCGTCTCAGCTTCAACTAGCAAAAACGAATTATCAGCATTCGGGCTCTTGAAACTGCTTTCAGCAGGCCTGCGAATACGCTCTTGCTTGTGCTGGAGACCAAGATGCATACCCGGAACGAGATTGGAACCAAGACCTTGAAGCTCCCGGTTCGATACAGTGTTCCGCGGAGAACGCGTGAAACTGGGAATCGGCGCGTCGCTGAGGCGCTCCTGCATGTCTTCGTCGGCATCGAAGTCGTCGTGAGAGGATTCAACGTCTTCCTCTTCGCGATTGAGAGCCGCAGTAGGTCTGGTGTCTTCTTCGAAGACAATTTCTGCGGGCTTGGGCCTGGGCTTGGTCTTGGGCTCGGGCTCGGGCTCGGGCTTTGGAGCGAGTAACCTAAGTTTTGCGCGTAGAGGCTGCGCAATGTTAGTCAATGTTCTTACAGTTTCGCAGTCGAGTTGTGACTCACAGCTTTCTTTGCTTGTCGCTGCTTGGTAGCCGCCCCTTCTCCCACGACTTGCCTCGCAGACTCCTTGACCGACTTCCTCGCATCACAACGCGGCTTCTTCGATGACGCGACTGTGCTGCGACAATCCGAAGCTGTACTGGACGTGTCGTCCAGCTCAATTCTACTGTCTGATGTTTCACTTAGCATCTTGATCTTCTTCTTCTCCGGCGCGCCTGCTTCGGTGTCGGAAGACTCCTTTGCGAGTGTCGACTTCGCGCGCTTGCGAGTATCTGTGGTGTCTACTAAGGGTGGACTTACATCGACGAATCGTTCTTCGTCGAAGTCGGTAGCATGTAGTAGTATACCGTGACTATGCGCACCCGTAGTGCTTGCCTGCCTAGAGTCTTTATTCTCTGACGGAGCAAAGGGTTGCGGATCGCTTTGAACCTCTGTATCCATCTTGTCGACCTCCATAATCTCTTCCTGTTGGTCACCTCCAGCCTCTTCAGCGACTTCCGGATTTCCAGGCGGTGGGAGCTCAGGAAAATCAGCAGTGTGTGATTCAGCTGCTGCCTCTTGCAATTGGGCTTCCCACATTTGGCGATCGCTCACAGCTTGAGAAGGTCCTTCTGTCACGTTCTTCTGTGACGAAGGTGGTGACTCTGGCAACGGTGGTTCGAAAGCCGGCGTCGGGGATTGCGACGCTTGCAATCGGGCTGTGGGTACTTCATATGGGACTGCTTCAGGCGTGGCTCGAGAGGTGAGCAGATCGCCAGAGGACTCCACGTCGAACAATGGAGCGAGCGAGGCATTGCTCATGTGGAGCACTGCAGGACCACACGAATCTGATGGGCCTTTGGTCGCAGGATTAGGGATCGGCAAAGGACCAGCAGGCGCTGGTTGTTCGACAGCTTCGGCATCTACTATGTCGATGTCTTGCGATGAGTCTTGCTCAGAAGTCTCGGTACGATCTGATTCTGGCTCCGGAAGGATGTTCTGGAACACCTCTTTCCTTGCCGCATGCCCAGCTATCAATGGTATATCTGCAATGTTAGACAGATGGGGGGCGGCGACCGCGGTGTCTTTTGTGTCCTCATCTGGAAGTGGTTGGCGTGGTGGAAAGTCTAGTTGCTGCGCTTGAGGACCTTCGACGGAACGTGAATCGATTGTAATCGCGGCTGGCAGCGGCCCAGGCTTTACGAAAACGGTTTCTGCAACCTCTGGTGTTGTGACATCGTCGGCCGTCTCAATCGCCGACCAGTCAAAGTCCTCGATTGTCTGCAGGCCATCTTCCCAAGTATCGTTTCGCGGCGGACTGTAAAGGTAGTACTCGGGCGGGTGTGTCGCATTGTCCATGTGCCCATCCTCATACACATGAGGCCCATCGTAGACATATCCGAACGTTTCCAGACTCCAATCGTTCGTTTGTAGTGGCGGCATCTCTGGGAATAGCGATAGGTCACCGAGCTCTCCGGGCGCAAAGGCGAGAGATGACCAGAGGTCTTCCTGGATGTCGCGCCGGGAGTATATCGTGGCCGGCAGAGTCAGGTCCAATTTCTTGTCCATTGTTTGGTCGACGTCGTTGCCCATCGTGGTATGAGTGTTCCAAAATGTTTGACCTGAAAGAAAAGGCTCGTCCCTAGAAAGTGTAAACAGGTGTTTAGCAAAACAAGCAGCGCGCAAACGGCGCACGCGACGGAGCCTAGCAACCACCTTCACCCGTAAACAAAACAGGAGGTAAAATGTTCACTAGGTTCACTACGCGCTCTGTGTTTGTCGGCGAGTGCGTGAGAGAGATGTGACGGATCTGCGATACATCTCGCGTGAGCCTCAGTGCCACCAGTGCTGAATGATAGAAGTAATAGCTCAACAACGTCGAGACTTGTAGGTGATCATGCCGTGTGTACACAGGTGTAATAAGCCGGAAGCAGTGATTGTCGGCCTGTTCCAAACACCAGTCGCTCTTCCTAAAGCGAACTCAGAAGGTGCCTCCATGAGCCGTCGTAACCCAATATTTCAGAATAGAACTCCACCATAAACTGCGAAAGACTTTTGGTCCTCATATAGGTATCGCGTTACTGATCGCATTGCCAGTATCAACGGGCAGCGCGAGCACACTATACAGTCAGTACCTATCTCGCAGCAGCAAGGAATGGCCGCATCTCACCTCTTGCCAGCATCTGTCGCGCAACAGCAGCATAGTAGCGAGGCTGGCCAGCAGAAGATCTTTCGAGTTGATATCAGTGTCTGCGTTGGAAGCGCGAGAATTTAACTTACGGCCATGGCCACCGTCACCACGAAGCCAATCGTAGGGCCAACAACTTTACAATGACAGGGGTTCTGGTCACTTTGTGCTCTTGTTAGTATCACATTGAGCTTGAGGATAGACAGCCGTACGTTCCGCATTGGAAGCAAACAATTGGTAGAGGCACGCAATCGCACATCTTGAAGTAATGTGGAAGGCTACTTTTCAACGGAAGGAGTTTCGCGTCAGGCGGTGAATAAGAAGTAATAAGAGGATAGAAGGACACAAGGAAGTCGAAGAGTTGAGGTGTGTAAGTTGGCGTGAGGCTGAAGTTTGTTTGACGCCAAGCGTCATGCTACGTCACAAGGTTCTGGTTGGCTGTCTCCGACCCGATCATCGACATTGACACGCGTTGGCCTCACGATTCACATACGCAACAAATACTCTCCACCGCAATGCTTTTTCAGGGGTCGAAGACAAAATAAACCTTGAAAAATAGCCTCGCAATACGATAGGATAGCCGAAAACGGATATTTCGCTTTCGTCGCTTCCCTAATAACTAACATTCGGCTAATCTTTTCAACTTGGGTTCTTCTGGCAGTCGATCGTGAGGACGGAGGAATCTGATAGGTCTTGGTGGAGCGAATGGTCGTGCCCGACTATTGTTGCGATACAGCTCAGTCTCATACGCTCTTCATCTCTTCCCGAAGTACCTCCACTTCCACAGTTCTCCTGCCCTCAGTGACCCTTCCTTTTAGTCCGTCGTCGTATCGATCGAAATAGAGGCCCCACATTCCTGGCTCCTCGGTTTCGACAGCGATGAAGCCCTCCCATTTGTACATCAGGAATCTGATCTCGCCCTCGCCATTTGCGCATACTCGTGCTCCCCATGGCCCGGTAAATCCATGTTTCTCTGCTTCTACCCTCAAGCCATGGCTGAGTCGGAAAGTCCGCCTGTCCAGATAGATCCAATTCAGCTGCGGTGGATTGTCTGAGATTGTCGAAACCAGCCCGTCAAAGTTTGAATCGGGGTACGGCAGAAAGTACCCACTGAAAGGATGGTTTAACTCCCCTTGATAGTTGGAGAATTGAACAAACAGCTTACCGCCACGAAGCACGACTTGGCTGTTTGTGAACATTTCTTTGCGGTCGTCTGGTGCACGTGCTGTAGGTCGGCAGCTCATGTGACATTTGTCCGTCTTCCATTCGGCATCAACGTCATTTTTTCTCGTTCTTTCGGCTTTATCCTGAAGCGTAAGCACGGATGTGGCAGTCAACGGGATGGTCCCGGCCAGCGACAGCAGCCCAAGAACCATGGTCGTGTGAGGAGTTGCAGGCACGGACGGTGTACACCTAAGAGGCTTTGAGCAGGCCAAACAAGCAAAACTACATTGTCGCTTGCAAGCGTCTTAGCAGAGTTCCATCACGATGCGGCTGCATCGCATCTGTAGGTGCCAGCGAATCAGACGATCGGTCGGGCTTCAGGCCGTGACCGTCCCCACCAAAATACCTCCGATCGACGCGTCCCGGAGGCCCATCCCGCTAATGTGACGAACACCATGCAGCAGCTTGCTGTAGTTGGAGAGACCACTCCACTTAGGTAGGTGCACGTCGACAATCGTTACCAGCCTCCCTCCTCGAATTGTACTAGCTGAAAGCCGGTTGCCATCTTGGGACATCAGATTTGACCCCAGACCTCTCCATCTAAGTCGCTCTGCGGATCTGTCGTACGTTATCGAATCAGGACCTCTACCAAAGGACTCGGGGAACTTCTCTAGTTCAGATCTCGTCGGCGAGGACGCTGATCGATGATGCAAGTTCCGCAGCTCCAGTCCGTGTAATGGCATAGAGGACACCTGTAAACCTCTTAGAGCTTTAATACCCCGAGCCCATGCTCCCCTCGACCAACTGCAAGGTACCATATCAAGCCCATCATACTATACCTTACCACTCCAGAAGATCTGGCGTGGCCAGCAACTCCACCGAAGCGCAAAAAATCCAAGGGCGAATCTCAGCCAGTCCATAGAGGTTTACCCCCCACTCCTCCTCCAACCGACCAAGAAAAGAACGAGTCGACTATGGCGGACAAAGCAAAAGAGTAGGATTTCATATCAAGCGGAAATTACGTTGCTAACGTTTAGTAGAACTGCGGGCAACGCGACCGGAAACCGCGCTGGTGGAACCACCGAGGACCCAGCCGCCGGCTTGACGCAACAAAAAGCAATTCCAGTTGTACCGGTCAAGAAGAAAGATGGGGATATAGCTGAAGGCTTCGGTTTAGACCATTTCCAGGACGACGTCAAGGGAAGCTTGAAGATACATATCAAGCTCGACCTTGACGTAGACATCCACATCACCGCTAGAATCAAGGGAGACATCGCAATTGGCCTGCTGTAGGCTCTACGATCCTGAAGATAACAAGAGATAATCGAGGGCTCGTGGTTTTCGGTTGACATTGCTGCGACTACTTCGCACTGATGGCCGGAATGAGTGCGGAGACGGACAACTTGTATCGAGTGTGGAGTCTCATTTCATAGCCTGCATCGGCTTTCCAGCCATCGTTGTTTCTGATGCTAGGCGACGTGCCTGCGCCGACTTGAGGACTATCGTAAAATTCCCTTGATACATGCTGTATATTGTGTCAGCCTCCTGGACCCAAATTGGTGTCCCTAAGAATCGGGTACTTCAAACGGCGATGCTGATCGGAAAAGCTTGATGCCGTTACCAGCATCGATCAGTCTATAGGTCAGTAATCGTCGCATGCGTCTTTCCATAGTCACTGTTCTTGAATTACCTTCTTACTCGTTAAAAATACGGCATAACGGCATAAGCATTGTTCGAGGCTTGGGGGAGTTCATGTCGCAGTGCGGACAACGTGCAGCGTCAATACTCGCATGGACACCCGCAACCTTCGGCAGGCAGTGCCGCAACAAATGAAGCTCGGCGAAGCACGATGCGATCCGCAACACCAACCTTGGAAGACGCGCTAGTTCAGCACGGCGAATGCTACGAAGGTGCTCGTATCTTTCGAGTCTCCAACTTTGGCTTTCAGTGTGTCCTGAAGATTAACACGATAGATACAAGCCCCGCATACTCGGCCTCTCGCCGACTCAAGCGCCGCATTCCTCCTGCCTTCTGACCAGACTCTAACCGTTGCGTATCGTTTGTATGTAGGTGTATTTACCACATCAAGTCATCATTGGCCGGCAAGTGTTGGCGGCAAATCTCACCTGTCAGTTTATCCTCGGCTTGCCTTCCTTGACAAAGACCGCGAACCAAACGTCAGAACGTCATGCAGATCACCCCACAAAGCCCCAACAGCGCGGATCATTTCCCGTTCTACCCCGCAACATGCGGATCTCACCACGCCAGAAGCAGACGCCAACCCACAACCAAGGTCACGGTCGAACGATGAGGAACACGAGATGGGGAACGTCCTCGCCACGAGGCTCGGGTTTAGAAAGTCCGAAGCGTTTAAAAAGAATCCGTTAGCCAGGCGCTAGATCTCACAATCGCTACGCGGCTTCCTCACGCTATCGCAAATATATCGTCGTCTTCCAGGGACCTTTCGCAATCCTGAAGAGCTCAAGATGGCGACTGCAACGGACGTAAAGTACGATGAGAGCGGTAACAAAACCGAACACCTTGCCGAAAAGAAATCGACATCCTCCGGCGAACTTGAAGCGCAGCATGTTGAACTCGATGAGGCGGAGTCAGCACGGGTGCTCAGGAAGGTCGACATGAGGCTCGTACCAATGCTCTCGCTGTTGTATTTGGTGGCATTCATCGATCGCAGTAACAGTACGTTCAACATGACACAACCCTAGCCACCTGGGCATTCACTAATCGTTCAAAAAGTTGGCAATGCGAAAACTGCGGGCATGACGACAGATCTCAAGATGCCGGCTAGCAGTCTGCAGTACAATACAGCAGTGACGATATTTTTCGTTCCATACACGCTTCTTGAAGTGCCGAGCAATATCATCCTCAAAAAGATGAGGCCTTCGTACTGGATGGCATTTCTCATGTTCTCATGGGTAAGACTAAATGTAAGATGTGCATGTGAGACAAAGACTAACATCGTACTCTCGAATTTTGCAGGGTCTTGTTATGACACTTATGGGTCTGGTCAACAGTTACGGAGGGCTTCTTGCAGGACGTTTCTTCCTTGGTGTGACAGAGGTACAGACAGATTCGGGCATTCGTCACAATGTGTACTAATTATCCATAGGCCGGCTTCTTCCCAGCAGCAACCTTCCTATTGACGCTGTGGTATCGTCGATTCGAACTCCAGCGTCGTATGGCAGTCTTCTATGTGGCCGCTTCGCTAGCTGGTGCTTTTTCTGGTCTCCTAGCATACGGAATTCAGCATCTCGATGGACGCTCCGGGCTTGAAGGGTGGCAGTGGATTTTTCTGATAGAAGGACTGATTCCTGTAGCTCTCGCTCTGGTCATTTGGAAGATCCTGCCGGACAGCCCTGAAACCGCTAATTTCTTGACACAGCCAGAACGCGACCTGCTTGTCAGGCGACTCGCAAACGACACCTCTTCCGGAGCAGGACAAACTACCAACAAGGACAAGATTGACAAGACACACATCATGGCTGGTCTATCAGACTGGAAGATCTGGGCGGCAACTGTGATCTTTTGGGGAAACACGGTTGGTGTGTACGGCTTCACCGCGACCGTGCCATCCGTGATCAACGGTCTGGGCTACTCATCTGCTAATGCGCAACTACTCACGATTCCAATCTACGTATTTGCCGCGATTATCACTCTGGTTTGGGCCTGGGGATCTGATCTTACGCAAGTCCGATCACTGTGGATCATTGGTGGCTACTCGATTGCGATTGTCGGTTTCATCGCTCAGCTCGCCATTCCTCACCCAAAATACCCAGGACTTACCTACGGGTTCCTCTTTCCAGTCGCTGCTGGCTTGTACTGTCCCTTTACCTGCCTCGTATCCTGGATTGGCAACTCGCTTGCGCCTAGCTCGAAGCGCGCAGTTGGCATGGCATTACTCATCTCCGTGGGCAACATGGGTGGCATCATGGGATCCAACATCTACCTTCAAAGAGAGGCACCAAAGTACACGACTGGATTCGCGGCTAGTTTGGCCATGTGCTGCGCCGCGATCTTGATGACTCTTGTTCTGAGATGGGCATACGCTAGGGAGAACAAGAAGAAGGACGCGATGCTTGCGGAACATGGTGAGGAGGCGTATCGTGCGAAGTACACTCAAGAGGAGTTGATGAATATGGGTGACAAGAGCCCGTTCTTCAGGTATACATTGTAGATACTTAAGATGGGCAAGATGTAGAAGTCGAATAGGGGATATGTGGTTCGATGATGACCATGCACATGCATGAACTGGGTTGATATCTTCTCAGCTTTCGCTCTGCATGAGTGCCGCTGCGTAAATGTCTTGTGTGCACTTGCTGTCTATGCTTGAAATTCCCACCTGTGAAGCACCTATCAACGGTGCGGCCCATTTTCCTACAATAACTGCAATCTGCCGTAGTCGCAGCCATTTGTATTCAGACTGGGAATCCATACGTGCCACACTTTTTTATACCACCGCTTCGACTTGAGCGTCACCCAATGCTTGGTTTCACTCCAGCTTGATGACGCGGCGAGCATACTCATTCCCACCAGAGGCCGCAAATTGCACTCCGCTAATCTCGCATCGGAACTGCGTCGAAGGATAAGCGTAGCCCACCATGTCTGCCAAGTACGCGAGAACCGCAGTCTTGAATTCGTCTTCACGGCTAGGCTCTCCATATGTTGTCTTGCCGAACGTAAATGTGATGATCTTCACATTGCCCTCGTCGGTGCCGTACTTCGATTTCCAGGGGTTCATGCGAACTATGCGAAGGCTCTGGATAGTTCCATCCGTAAAGATGGATCGGCCATAAACATCCCCATGGACAGCGAAGGTTCCTTTGTGCACACGGGCCATGATCCAGTGGGTTGTATCCAGTGGGTTGCGGTCTCCATCGCTGTAGTCTGGGTAGAGGCAGAAAGGCATGTGTTCCCAGTCGGCCTTGATGAGCGGCAAGATGTCAACACCTAGCTTTTCCATCACTACTTTCTTATCGTTCAAGGCTTTGCAGGCAGTGACGATCTCTTCGTTCAGCGCTTCGTCGGCGAGAGGAAACGTCGTCAGATACTCCACAATCTCCGAGAATCGAATCCAGATCGTGAACATGCTGGCATATGGTCCAAACTCTGTTTGCAGTTGCTTGCTGACCTTAGAGAGACCGATGAAAGAGCGGCACTTGTTGCGGACGTGCCAAGGTATCTCGTGATGATGAGCAGACTTATGGGAGAGTAAGGTACCATGCTCTGTGTTAGTCATTACAACTGCGAATCTGTAGATGACGTTCCGTACTTCGCCGGGAAGTTTGAGAAGAGGGCTTGACTGCAGTACTACAGCATCCGCAGTATTGTCGTTGAGATGGAGGTCTGGTTTGATATGGGGCGCGGCAGCCTTCGAAACTGCCTCGATTGATCCATCGGTGGAGTCTTTCTCGTGGGACGCTAGCCCAAAGTCGCGTTCGAGAGTGTCTTCGAGAGCGAGGCGCGGGACGGATCCGTCACGGGTGTTCGATGGAGTGAGCTGAGCATGATGGACCATCTCAGATGAAGTAGCGCCAGTACCGTGCCGCGATAGTGCTGAGGAGTTAGAGGTGTCTGCAGGCGGTGCTTGATTTGTTTCGGTAGTCATGGTCGCGGTTGATGGGATCTAGTCGTGTTCTGGTGGAGGGAAAAGGAGTGATTGGAGAAGGGCGAGGGAATGAGAGTGATCGGGGAAGGATGAGGGAAAGGGAGTGATTGGGGAAGGGTGAGGGAAAGAGAGTGATTGGGGTAGCATGAGATAAAAGCTCTATCTACTGGGGACTGACTGTGAGACTAAGCAGACTCGCTTCATGTCAGGTGACTCTGGAGTGCAGTGAACGACAAGGCACCAGCTAGTGTTTGTTCTCGAATTTTGTACCAGACCCAGCGGAATGTAGAGTGAAATTGTGCGATTCTCGCGGCACCTTGCAACGGTGACTTATTCACTTTAGTCTGATCTTACTTCCAACCCATGGTTCAAATGGGCAAAATGCATTGTGGCTGTATCATGACAACACCCGTACCCTGACCTCGCTCCGTTAAGAGCTTTTGTAAGTTCGATTGCGAGATGAGTCACTCCTCTTCAGCTCCAGAGTGTGCTACGTGATACATTTTGCCCCATAGGTACACATATCTTCTGCGTATCGTGCCAGCAGAGCTCGATGTCATCGAGATATGGTATTGTCCAACTCTTAAACTTTGTCGAAATCTCGACGATGTACCGATGCTCCGAAGTAAAATCGATTCGATCATGCAGACAAACCCCAATCAAGTTACATAATCCTCATACTCGTCACTATCTTCTCCTTCTCCTGCTTCCTCTTCCTTTTCCTCCGCATTGTCGGTCTCGTCCTCCCAGTGACATTGCATGTGCGATATTGCGCACGGCCAGCACGGCGTCTCATTTGCCAAGCTCCGGCACACAGTCGCCGAGATGTCCCGAGCTGTACATTCAATACACGCCGTGAGTTTCTTTCCCCCTTGCAGCTCATTCCGCGATGCTTCATCATCGACGACTTGATAATTGATGCCGTTGAACCGCCAGTAATCATCCGAGTCGTACATGAGATTCTCGACCGGTAGTTCCTCACCGTACATGTAAGGCGGAATATACGCTGTGCCCGATGGGAAGATGTCACGCGAGACGTGGAAGTGACCGCGGTAAGACTTCAGCATTGTGGCTATTTTGTAGATAGCGGGGCGATCGAGGAAGAGCGTAGAAAGAAGCCGGTTCTGCTCCGCTGGATGTGCTATGACGGAAAGACGGAGATTTGAGTAGTCTGAGAAGTGAAGATGAATCGTGAAGCCTGGTTGGATAGCTGCCGGGGATAGATGGTCGGTGACCAAAGTGGTGATGGACCTGAAGGCAATGCTAGACATCGTGCGTACGTCCTGACCCGCATTGAGCGAAATTGCCGAGTCAAGCATCTTGAGGGTCTTGAGTGCAGGTGGAAATCCGTTCTGGCGCAAATAGTAGTAGAGATGTGATTCGAATCCAAGCTCCAGATGCGCTAAGCTGGTAAGCGATCGCAGTTTGGCAGCGCCTCGAGGATCTGTCTCTCGCGCAGTGAGGTGCTGCACAGTACCACCTATGTGAGCAAGGCGCTGCAGTGAATCTGCTTGTCTTTCGAGAGCGGTGAGAAATAAGGGTGCAGAAGTTCGTGTTTTGCGATCAAGACTTGGCACGCAGTCTGCGAAGCAATGCAGTCGTTCGCCGATCGACAGCTCTTTCAGAGCCTTTGGAAGACTCAAGACGACATCAAGGAATTGGACGTTGACGTTGCACTCGATGAGTGTGAGTGACCGCAGCGGTGTGGATCTGTGCTTGCTCACTACCATGTCGTCCTGGTGCGTCATGTCGGCTTCAAAATTGAGGCACGAGAGTGTGATGTTCCTGAGTGTCGTGCTCAAAAACATTGCCTTTGCTCGCCCGAGAAGGAACTTCCTGTCGCTTGGACCGTGAGCATGAAGCGTCAAGGACTGCAGCATCGGCAATGCTAGAGGCAAACCCAGCCGTGGATATACCGCTCCAGCTAGCAAGTTTGTGAAGTCGATCCTTGAGTACCCATCGAAGAACACCTCAGCCCATTCCGAATTGTTTGGGCACGGACTCTCCAGCTGCAAGTGCTTCAATTTGCCCATAAGCCCGACGAAATGATTCAACTCTTCAATTCCCTCTCTGTTTTGGTCCTTGTACCGCACTGATAGGCTCTTTACGAAATCGATCCTGGCTTCGCGCTTGTCCAGGGCTGTCGCGATGTTGCGCGCATGATTGCCGGACAACACAACCAACTTACGCCAGATGAATGGTTCCGCAAGGTCTTGCAACCGCATACAAGTTGTAGCAAGGAGACATAGAGCCTTTTGATTGTCGATGTGGTCAATGATGTTGAGTAGGAGCTCATCGACCAGCGATAACAGGCCGTGCGGCGCAAGCGCAAGCTGTGTGCAGCCTGCTTCTTGCCGGGACATTCTAAAGGTGTGTCCAGAGTGTCGGGTCTTGCGCTTCTTGGCTCCTACGAAAGAGACGTTGGGCATATATGTTTCGAGAGTAGTTCGATGATTCGATGCGCAGAAATTTGGAGGCGGAAGTGTTGCTGGTACGAGGGTTGAAGTTCGAAATGAGCGCGCCAATTGACGTCAGCTCGAGCCGGCTATTACTAAGCCACAGTGGAATAAACTCTCCAGCGCGTTTGCCTGCCACGTCCTCTACAGTCACAGCAAACGAGGCTGTACTCTCAATAAGATTGGGGCTTAAGTGCATGTGATCAAAATGTTAAGCGCGATGTCACAACTGGCTTGAGAGCTAGTGCGGCCAACGATCACTTGCAGCCATCAGACCATAGTCCTAAATAGTATACATGTACCTCGGGTTGTGCTCTCCTAGCTCCGCAATTTCCTCCTCCGTCTTGCCTTCCATAAGGTAATCATACTCACCCGCCAGCTTCTTCTTGTTCTGGATACGAAAGTACATATGGAGCGCCGTGTAGAGCACAATGCCCAGCGCCAACATGCCGATCGTCGCACCGTACCCTGGATAATACGTGGGTGAAGTGTCTTCCGAGTACAAGAAAGGAGACATCACTCCCGAGATATTTCCGATTGTGATCTGCATACCAGAGGCGAACGCGCGCTTGCCGTACCGAGGATTGTTGTTGTTGATCCACGTGAACGCTGCGCCGGTAGATGTCCAGAGACCCAAGGCAACGACGAAAGTACCAATGTAGCTTAACACAAACCCCTTGTTGATGATGAGAAATATGTAGCCCAACATGCTGCAGGTAAGGCCGCTGACACAGAAGATGCCCTTTTGTTGTATCTTGTCGCCATACCAGGCAGATGCGATGTAAATGCCAAAGCCGGCAAAGTAGACGGGGACGGTAAGGGCTTGCACAACCTTTCGGTCAAACCCTGCGCCCATGCCGTTGATGATGGTTGGCAAGAAGACGCTGAAGCTGTACAGCATACCAAGACCAACAAATTGTCCGATAGCATACGCATACGTCTTCCAGTCTTTCACACCATCCATGACATCTTTCTTGCTCATTTCCTGGCCTGAAGCAGTCTGCCCGATCTCGGCCATCCGGAGGGTGACAAGATCGCGTCGGTCTTGTTCAGTGAGAAAGCTAGCAGTTTCGGGACTATTGGGCAGCACGAAGGGCGTGACGATCGCAGTGAGAATAGTGGGAATACCGTTGATGAGGATGATCCATCGCCAGCCAGACCAACCTGCTTTTCCATCGAGGTCTCCAATAGCGTACGCAACAAGACCGCCAAGAGCTCCTGAGATAGCGCTTGTGCCGTAGAAATACGCTTGACGCAGAGCTAGGTTGCGTTTGTTGTAAAACATGGATAGATAGAGGATAACTCCTGGGAAAAGACCAGCCTCGAACATACCAAGCAGGAGTCTGCATGCGACCAAGGCGGCGAAGTTGTTGACGAAAGCGCTGAAAGTGGCCACAAGTCCCCAAAGAAACATCAACCCCGCGAGGTATCTTGCGGGTTGCATTCGCTTGATGATCATGTTTGAGGGAGTCTCGAATATCTTCGCGAGTATCAGTATAGGGCCCACAGTCAAACATGACAACACTTACAACATAGGTTACGAAGAGCAAAGACACGGCAAGCTGATACTGATTGCCCTGCATACCGAGATCCCGCTCAAGCCAGTAGAGGCGAGCGTTGCCGATGTTGACTGACATTATCAGTATCCGTGCAAAATAACGTCGTGGCAACCGTACCTCGATCCATGAAGTTCATCAGGTAGATCCAACAGACCATGGGAACGATCCGAATGTCCAATTTCTTCAGGATCCTTTTCTCGGTCTCCGGGTCGACCACCGGGGGCGCTTCATTCTTCTCAACATCTTCGGTCTTCATCGGTGGTGTGCCCGGGGAATCAGAGTCGAGGTCCCTGGACTTGCGATCCGTCGTGCCGATCACCGGGTCTGGATTGATGCCGGTACTCATGTTTGATACTCACAGCCTTTGAAGCTGGCAGAACTGAGATGTGGTGAGGAGAAGAGAATGAGCCTGCCAATCGCCGTTGCAAGTGTCGAGACCGATGGAAGGAGGGTAGGCTCTAATTCTTATAGCTTACCAAATTGACGGGGGACCACTCGCCCCATGGGGTAATATAAGACGCGCCATGCCCAGGATCTCTTGGGGCACGCCGTTGACGTTGCTAAGCCCGAGTTGTTCACTGAGCCTAGTGTTGACTTGCCAATTTACTTCTCCAGAAACACAAGAATCCGGTCGTCCGTGTTGCGAAGATGAGACACGGCTTGGTTACCAAAAGCGTAAGACGGATCCATGCTGGGAACATGTGAGAATGATCAGCCTTCACCACTCGTGTCCCATGCAGACCACAGCAATGACTTGCCTCCTCATATCTCATGCGACAGGATTCAAACATTGTGAACAACATGCTGGCAGCATGGAAGCATAATCCTGCTCCATTAGTGACACAAAGAAAATGTGATGCCAGAGATCCCTGTTGAACTTCATGTAGACCTGACAGCGGTCTCGGAATCCTTCACGGGTTCCGCAAGTGTTGCTCCAAGATGAGGGGTCCTTGGACTCGGTGACAGTGATCAATGGCATCTCTGTGTTTCGTCGCGGAATTCGCTTGCCTGGAACAGTCGGCATCTTTCATGTCTTGTGTGTAAGTCACCATCTTGGCTTAGGCGTGGCGTTTCTGCGGCTGTGGCTATTGCCAAGTTCCAAGATCTCGCCAGGGACTTAGCCGACGTACATGTTCTTGGCCCGCGGTGCATTCTCCCGCAAGTACCAACTGCAGCACAGCTGGAGACGGTATGACTTCGATAAATGTCGACCTGGAGATCTTCATGAGATGCTGGACAGGGCAGCTCTTCTGAATGGCGGGCAGACGCATCTCCTAGGCTGGGCATGATGCGGAATCAAACATAAAAGAGGAATGCCTGCTTCCAAGATAGGATCGTGAGTAGAGACACGATGATGTGGGCATCATTGCGCGTTGAGACTCTACACCCTCAGCCTCATCTCTACTGTGCAGTGCCGCTATCCTATGATGACGGACAGCCGGAGGTGCCCTGGCGTAAGTGTGTGGCTGATGTAGGCTCGGCATGTATCGGGGGTGGAGTGCAACGGGAAACCGGGGATGGTGGAGCTGTGGAGGAGGAACACATCTCGACTTCTTAGTCAGCAAATCTACACCACAAACCACCGCGACACTTCTCCATTTTCTAGTTAATATCCTAACTACTTACGATCCGCACCCTGCACGAGCAGTTGCTCAACACAAACACAAGATACCAACAGCATATAGCAGACTTGGCTAACCCACTCATACGGAGCACCAGCCCAACACGATCAAGATCTCCAGGGACCATAAATTTACACCACCGCTCGTCCGGATTGACATGTCTTGGTTGACATGATCCACGTGAGTCTCCAACACTTTGCGATCCATGTCTGGTGTCTTGGTGCGCTGTGTTCGACTTTGAACACGCCTGGCGCCCTTTCGACATCCAGGCCCATGTGTAGAATCAGATCTGGCGCATGTTGCTCGATGAGCTCGGGAACTTGGGCCAGGATCTTGTGGTAGGCTGCTGGAGTTGGTGCTGGCGGAACGATGATGCTGATGCTGTGATCTGCAAGCGACGAGGGTAGATGATGAGTTTGTGGTGATGTCGAGGAAAGGACCGAAGCCGGTCACAAGGACTCTAGTTTACTTTTCTGGGGAAGACATGGAGAAGAAGGATGTAGCTGTACATATGCAGCTCCTATATGCTCCTATATGGCATTCGTTACCTACTTACCGTCTACAAGCGGTTTCGGAATGCGATGACGTAGCCCGACTTATAGGATCATTGAGACAGTACTGCAACGAGTCGAATCCCTATGCTCACGACGTAGAAGGCGCCCTGAGATGACGAGGAAAGAGATGACTCTACACGTTTGCGGGGTGAATGCTGGGGTTGACAGGCTTGGCGGGCGATTTGCAGGTCCGATGGATCGGAGCTGAAGTTCACCGCCCGCAATAAGTTTATTATTGAAGCCCAGTCACAACCCAAATTGGAACAGCACAAAGGCTCCACCAACCACCTTGACTCATGATGCGCTGAGTTGTATAACCCTTGATACCAATTGGACGTCCAAAACCCCTCAAACCTCGAAGACACGCATAAATTGCAGTCGAGGCGCATTCGGCGGGACAGTCACTCACATCCACCATGGCGACCAACGGAGTCAAGGCAGAGCCCACCAAAGTCAAGATATTGGGCAAAGACTCAATCGTAGTCGACTACGGACTGTGGCAGACTTACATAGCCGAAGACCTGCTCAAGAACATTCCCTCGTCGACCTACGTCCTCATCACCGACACCAACATCGGCCCGCTCTACACGCCGACCTTCGAGCGCTCCTTCTCCGCCGCCTCCAAGTCGACATCCTCCCATTCGCGACTCCTCACGTACACGATACCGCCCGGCGAAACGTCGAAATCGCGCAACACAAAGGCGGCAGTGGAGGACTGGCTGCTGTCGCGAGGATGCACACGCGACACCGTCATAATCGCGCTCGGCGGCGGGGTCATAGGCGACATGATTGGATACGTGGCGGCGACATACATGCGCGGCATCAAGTTCGTGAACGTGCCGACTACCCTGCTG
>Ga0265780_10001557_pt1 | contig 32118 bp, 25 predicted proteins | sample P1T30metagenome_FD_192432 | JGI IMG/M metagenome (GOLD analysis project Ga0265780, IMG submission 192432) | Plant litter microbial communities from East Loma Ridge, Irvine, California - P1 T30 | ecosystem: Environmental > Terrestrial > Plant litter > Unclassified | place: USA: California... | reverse complement strand
CTTTTGCACTAGGCATACTCACTGATCTTCCGTTTACGACATGTAAAGCATCCGGTACTCTTTGGTACACCAACCATTTTCGATTAACGGTGCCGCGTATGGATTTCGCGAAGACGCACTCGGTTACAGTTCAGTCGGTGTAAGTACCAGTCCAGCAAGAGGAAACAAGATGATTGAATCGTGGGGACTTGGGGCGCTCATCATTGAGGCTTGCCAGTCGAATATAATGGAACCGTTGTTCGAAGCAAACGGAAGATGACCATCCAGGTTACGCTCCTCGGGTAGCATCCATGGACGCGCAGTGGGCGAGGCTTAGACCATAAGGCTGGGTCCTGCTCATCACCCTAGAAGAGCGGTGGATTTCGACCCCAAGACATGCGGGTCACGTGCTCGCAGCATACATCCTCTTTGGGGTTAGCAACCAAGAAGCGATGGAAGGATTGTGCAGCGGCATGTGTTAGGCCGTCCATACAGTGTCTCATACGAACAACGGACAAGACTGTAAAGAAGATTTCACATGGTTTCCCGGATGGGCAGCATCATAGGCACAATCTGAGGAGCCAGAGCTCGTGGTCGCTGAATGTACGCAAGCACGTTGGGTGACCGTACAACGTTCAGACGCTAAAGCCAAACACGCTAGTCTACTTCCCGTCATCCCAGCACTTCCATCCATGTCCACACCGGCTCATCAACAAGTTCAGACTCACCATCCGCTACTGCATTGACCTGTGGATCTGCTGCCGAACAGCATGGCCGACGGCTTCCTAAAACCTGTGGGCAAACGCTTCAACACGTGGTTTCGGCGTTCGGATGCACGGCACAGCCCTGCGCACTGGCGCAAATCTCTCTCTGAGGTGACAGGAAAATTGTTTCCACGTGCCGTAAGGCCCGTACCCTGGCCGTTGTGGCTGGTCCAGGGATGGTCTATCGAGTCCGCCACGACAACAACAACAGCCTTTGTGCAGACAAATCCGCCGTACTCTGGCTTCAGAAACGAGATACAGAAACTCCGTCACGGTCTAGGCGTGATGGTATTACGTCGAGCCAAGCCATTTCACGAATACCGGCCACCCCATTGCGGCTCCTTATGCCGTACGGAATAAGGTGGCTACAGTAAGGCTCACTCCGAGCATGGCCACACAGGTATGCATACATACACTCAACGGCCGCTACTCTGGGGCGGCAGCCTTTTGATCCCCTCGCTCATCCTACTCACTTGGGCAAGCCCTAAAGTACGGACTCGAGTTTCATCATCTCTGCATGAGCTCGGCGGTTAGGCCTGCCAATCTCTTTATTGAAATGGACATTGACACTGCTTCAATTGGCTCGTGCAATCTGTCAGGTATCTATTTTCAACCCGTTCAGTACAGCATGACCTGCAGCCAACCTTTACCTCATCCCGTAATTTTCGGCTACCCTTGTATAGTGTAGTTCATGATGCACCGAGAAAGCTATACTGGTCTGAATGCAAGGTATGGCTGTGCATAGTCACCGAGACTCTGTCGGGGATTTAGAGGAGCTCCGACCATACTAAACACAGACGTTTTGGCCCCAAGCGAGCACACCAATCATATCACGGTTGGATCTCGTGACCCTGCAGACTCTTCGTTATCAACTAGCCTTCCATTTATACATGACGACACGACCGTTCTCAGACATGCAGTCGCACAATTCACTTTCGACTTTGGCATCTTTGCAAAGGTTGTAGAATATACTTTACGATTCGGACTCTAATAACTCATTAAATCTACGTCTCGCAAGATTAATACCAACCACCCATAGATACAGCCACTCGACCTCCCACACTCACGCTCAATACCTAACCCGACTAACACTCCTCCTCGAAACCCTCTCATCGACAAAACTCCCCCTCGGATTCCGCACCTCGACATCGCTAATCCTGCGCCTGCTCACGCTCCTCGCGCGATGGGTGCTGCGCCTCGGCTCCTCGATGTATTCAATCGCACGGGGTTGGGAGCGTCTGAGTATTGCATTAGCATCTTACATCTCTAACACGGCGAGTCGACATACCTGTACTCCACATATCGGCCGTCATCGCTGTAGGATGCAGACCGGCGCCATTCGCGCGGCAAGCGCATGACGCCGGCGGGGGTGTGGGAGGTGAAGTTTCCGCGGCGCGGAGGGGGTTCGACGACGGTGCGGCCGCGCGTTTCGTAGGATTTCATGATGCACATTTTGGAGGGTCGTGAGGTCGTGAGGTCGTGAGGTCGTTTGGTAATTGGTGGTTTAATGTCTATTATGCGAGTCGAGGAATTGAAGCGACAGACTCAGCCGAGAGAGCTCTCAACACGAAGAAGGTAAGATATGTACAAGTAATTATGTATACTGGCAAGATGGGTCAATTGTCGCATCCGGGACTGGACGGGTACATGTAGTTTAGCACTCGTCAGGAATGACGTAGCGCCAAGGACGGCCGGGATGTTCCAAGGTTTTATTCTGCATTGTTTTGGCCAGGTCGGGCTTGCAAACTGCTCGGCCCTTTCCATCTATTTCGCGACATGTTCATGCTAGGGTGGTGTGACATGGAATTCGATAAGAGATCCTTCAATATACAGCGGGCTTGGAGATGATCATACCACGCTGTCGATGCACACAAAGGTATCATTGTTTTATATGTTATACAGCACCTCAGCTCGACTTTTGCTCGAATTCGGCCTTTCCGTCTTTGACAGTCGCATGTCTGATTGTGCCTGACGCGTCTGTTGAAGCAAGTGGCGGTGTGGTGCCCGTTGCTTCGATTTCCTTGATCTCCTCCTTGATCTTGCGAGTTACGGCGTCTTGTACGGCGCCCGGTGGACTTTCTGCGATTTCGTTCACGTCTCGTAACGTGAGGACGTCGCTGATACGCGATGCACGGGACTGGACGAGTAACGTGGACGGACCTTCAAAGCGGAGGAAGAGCTAGTTACTATTAGTGCCTCACATCTAAGTTTCAAAAAGGATGCAATGCTCACCCTATCACCAAAGACTGTTCTCCGCATCAATGTGTTCAAGGTGTGATATGTGGTGGCTAGTGTCCGCCATGCTGCTGTGTTGCTCATCTCCCTGAAGAAACGCACGCGCTGTACCAAAGTGCCAAAGCCGAGATCCGGGACCTGGAAGCGGATGTTGGACGACTTGAAACGGAAGGGAAGTGGTGGTGTCGAGGAGGCGGTATATGCCACAACGTTGCTGTAGTGCAATTAGCTTCTGCCTCAGCATGCTTGACGTGCAGCGTACCTAGGATGCGCAACGTAGCTCTCGCCAGCCTTGACTTGCACCTGATATATCTGCCCACTCCCTGCTAGAGCAAGCAGTCCTCGTCCTGTGATGTATGTGTTGCCCCAGTTCGTCAGACCCAGCTTGACGTTGTACTGCGGCGTCAGCTTCAGCGTATGGCCAGTCCAGGCAAGCAGCGCCTGCCGTTGGCTGATGACCCAGTCCTGCCTTCCATCTAGATTCACCGAGACTATGCTCGAGATGGGTGACTTGGTCGACACGAGAGCTGTGACGGGGCTGGTGGAGGAGACTTTCTGGTAGAGGAACGGGATGGCGACTGGGGCACGTCGAAAAGGTTCGAGGACGGAGAGGGTGGACAGGGTGTTTTCCGACTTTCCACTGAGGCCAACTAATGTGCCCCGGCGGGTGTAGAGCGTCTGTGAGGCGGAGAGGGACACGGAGAGGAGCGAGAAGGGTGTGCCGATGACTTCGAAGCGGGCATCTGCATGCATGTCAGTCACATGATGTCCTCGATTCACCACAAAATTTGAAGAGCATACCAGGCGACGCTGGGGCCACTGAATCTGCATCAACATTCACCTGTGGCTCGAGCGATGGCGCGGCGGAAGAGCTTGTGGCATTGATGTTGATGCAGCGTGAGGCAATTGGCGTCGGTCGCGCAGTTGCGGCTGCTGTGCGGTGCGCAAGAGTGTTCCAGGGCGAGGCAGCCGGTCGTAGCATGGCTGTGCCGGTCAATTGGCGCGTCTTTTTGATTTGATTTTGCAATGTTTTGGGCCAGCTCGGAGCCTGGGAGCGATGATGCAACCTGGGACGACCTCGGGCCAAACACGGCAAACATGCGGGAGAGCTACCCCAGGTACTCATCACGAAATCATGCCCGCCCATGACACAATCAGGATCAAGACGCCTCTCTCCTTCTTTTCTTTGCTGTAATCGTCTTGACTCGTTGAACACTGAAGCTTCATGTACCCTGACATGTGACTTTTGCCATGTTAATTCCTCCCCTTGCCCGCGCCGCCCACCGGCCGGGCCTTGGAGCTACGAGGCTGAGCTTGCGCCTCTCACCATTCTATACCCAGCGCGTCTTCACCAGCTCTCCCCTTCACAGAAAACATGTCCACGGTCAGCGGCCGCCGCCCGGCTCCAGGACGGCCATTGCAGACACCAAAGCCGCCAAACCTGCCACTGACCCCGCCACGGCAAAGGTTGCAAAGACGGACCCGCTGTTGCAGGAGCAGACGCTGAGCAACAAGGAGCAGCGCAAGGCTGACTGGGCAATTATGAAGGAGATGTCACAGTATCTATGGCCCAAAGACAACTTGGGCACGAGAGCCCGCGTCGGCCTGAGCGTGGCCTTGCTCATAGGCGCAAAGCTGCTCAACGTCCAGGTGCCCTTCTACTTCAAGAGCATTGTAGACTCGATGAACATAGACTTGGTGGCGGTTGGCGGAACCGCGTGGACGGTGGCGGGGTCCATGGTCATGGCGTGTAAGCTACAGCAAACAATGCACTTCCATCCCACCATGACTGAGACGAATTGAACCAGATGGCCTCACCCGCATGGGCGCAACCATATCCCAAGAGCTCCGGAACGCCGTCTTCGCCAGCGTCGCCCAGAAAGCTATAAGGCGGGTGGCGTGCAGTGTCTACGAGCATTTGCTGAGGCTGGACCTGAGCTTCCACCTCACCAGGCAGACCGGAGGGCTGACAAGGGCAATCGACCGAGGAACCAAGGGCATCAGCTTTCTGCTGACCTCGATGGTCTTCCATATCTTGCCCACGGCGCTGGAGATTTCACTAGTCTGTGGTATACTGGTGCGTGTGTCTGAGATCCCATATGTGCAGGCACTGACAGCACTAGACCTACCAATACGGCTGGCAGTTTGCCATGATCACCGGCACGACCATGGCAGCATACTCGGCCTTCACCATCCTCACCACCTCGTGGCGCACAAAGTTCAGGAAGCAGGCCAATGCTGCCGACAACAAGGCAGCCACTGTCGCTGTCGACTCCATGATCAACTACGAGGCTGTCAAGGTACGACTGCACCCATCTTGGGCGACTTCCACTAACGCCGCAATAGTACTTCAACAACGAGAAATACGAGGTTGGCCGCTACAACGATTCTCTGCTGGCTTATGAGAAGGCTTCCATCAAGGTCGCAACCTCCCTCGCCTTCCTGAACTCGGGTCAGAACATCATCTTCTCGTCTGCATTGACGGCCATGATGTACCTGGCCTGCAGCGGTGTCGCGACCGGCCAACTGACTGTCGGCGACTTGGTCATGGTGAACCAGCTCGTCTTCCAGCTCTCTGTGCCTCTCAACTTCCTGGGATCCATGTACCGCGAACTCCGTCAAAGTCTGCTCGACATGGAAACTTTGTTCAACCTCCAAAAGGTGAATGTGCAGGTCGTGGACAAGCCCAATGCCCCGCCCCTACTTCTTAGCAAAGGCGAGATCAAGTTTGAGAATGTAACGTTTGCCTACCGTGCCGACCGCCCCATCATCAAGAACCTAAACCTTAGCATCCCAGCTGGCAAGAAGGTCGCCATCGTTGGACCCAGCGGCTGCGGAAAGTCGACTATCCTGCGCTTACTGTTCAGATACTACGACGCACAGGAAGGTCGCATTCTCATCGATGGCCAGGACATCCGTGACGTTTCCCTCGACAGCTTGCGCCGCGCAATCGGCGTCGTCCCACAAGACACCCCTCTCTTCAACAACACCATTGAGCACAACATCCACTACGGCAACCTAGACGCATCTCCAGAGCAAGTGTACGAAGCTGCGCGACGGGCTTCTATACATGAGAGCATCAGCCAGTTTCCCGATGGCTACAAGACCATGGTAGGAGAGCGCGGAATGATGATTTCGGGCGGGGAGAAGCAGCGCCTAGCAGTTGCAAGGTTGATCCTCAAGGACCCACCATTGTTGTTCTTTGACGAAGCTGTGCGTACCCCTGTCCCTTTTTCCACCCCCTACATGTTACTAACTCTTATGAACAGACGTCCGCCCTAGATACGCACACCGAGCAAGCACTCCTCTCGCACATCAACTCGCTAGTCAAGGAAAAGAAGCGCACCTCGGTCTTTGTTGCCCATCGCCTACGCACAATCTACGACTCTGATGTCATTATTGTACTGCGAGAGGGCAACGTGGCAGAGTCAGGCACGCATGAGAAACTAATAGATCGCGGGGGCTTGTACAGCGAGCTTTGGAGCGCGCAGGAGACACTCTTTGTTGACGATGTAAAGGAGGCGCAAGTTGAGGAGTAGTCGTGAATGTAAGTAGTACAAGTATCGATAAGATACAAGTGAACAAGAAAGCATTCAAATTTGCAGGTTTCCCATCATTACCACCACCCCGACACCTGTCGCCCACCGTAGCGTGAATGAATGTACTCGGCCTGCAATCCTCCCAACCCCGTACTCTCCCAGCAGTGGAACCTCTCCACTCACCCCTAATCAAACACACAACTTCCCTTCCCATCCCCCTCACAACACTCAATCCTAAAACTCTGCCCCGCCGACCCCTTCGTCACCGCTGGATTATCCACCACATTAAAGCACTGCCCCATCTGCCTATTATCCGACACGCTCGCCGAATCCCCACAATCCGTGTCGAAATACACCTTGGTCTCGCAACTCGCTTCCGCGGGCAGCGTGCCCAGCGCCCACGCGCGGATGCTGGTGAATACGCTGGCGAGGATCTCCGTGTCGCCGGCACTGTAGCACTGGCCGATGGTGACGTTGTGGATTGTGGAGATTGGCGCGGGGGAGTCGCGGTAGTCGAGACAGCCTGGGAGGGTGAAGATATGGACTTGTCCCGTGTAGGCGAGCCGGAAGGTCGAAATCGCCAACATCCTGTGCCTCGCTGGAGTTGCGGACTGTCCATGGTACCTTCTTTTACCTATCCACGGTACCTAATGGAGCGATGACGGCCTCCAGAGGCAGCAACGACGCACGGACGCGCCCCACCAACACTTTCTGAAATGCAACAACATTTTTACTAGTTGAGCAATGAGAACACTGTATGAGGAAGTAGCGGTGGGTTGTGTGGCCTCGCCCACGTGACTGTCGCAACTGATCGCTTCCAAACTTGGAACCTGGCAGGAACGATCACAGTGAAGGCGCCTACTGGCCTGGTAGTTGATGCCAGTTCACCTGGAAGTAAGACTCAGATGCAAAAACACGATACACTATGCAGTAGACGGCGTCTGAACATCGCCACCTCAGACACTCACACACATTCCAAGATCAACAAAAGGCGTGGCATATACAGCTTGGTGTTGCTCTAAAATCTCAGTGATATCATAAAATCCCCTTCCATCCTCGAATCAACCCACTCAGCACGTTCCCAACATGCTCGTCAATGCAGTCTTCTCCGCGCTCGTAATAGTCAAGCCGTACACGCTCTTGACCTTGATCCACATCCTCGAGTACGTGCAGTAGTAGCTCGTTAGCGGGGGCTTCCAGTCCTCGGGGCCCTTGTCGCCCTTGGCTTGGTTGACGTTGTCAGTGACAGCCAGGAGTTGCGGGTTGGTCAGGTCGTTGGCAAAGGCCTGGCGACGGGCAGTGGTCCATGAAGCGGCTCCAGACTGAGTTGTGTTAGAGGTGAAAGGTAAGAGGAGTGGGATGATAGTCATACCTTCCAAGCATTGCTCAAGGGCACCATGTGGTCAATATCAACATCGGCTGCAGCGGTCCAGGTCGCGCCGTCGAAAGGGCTGGCCCAGCTTCCACTGGTGCTTGCACATGCGGAGTCGGTTACGACGTTGGTACCATCACGCTTGAGAACCTCTTCACGCGTGTTGCAGGCTCCGGATTGGGTGATCCAGTGCGGGAACAGGTCGCGAGAGTAGCCGTCCTGCGGGCCCTGAGCAGCAACAGTCAGTCCTGCGAGCTGAGTGCTGGCTTGGCTGGCGGAGGGAACGTTGGGTGGCGCGCGAGCAGTGAGATGGACGGGTGCTGGAGCAGCAGAAATAAGAGTTGCCGAGGCGATGGTGAGAAGGATGGCGGACTTCATGATGACGGTAGGAGCAGTTGCAGGGGAAGAGCTGAGCGCTGGCTGATGAGCTGAAGTCGAAGTCGAAGTCGAAGAAGTGTGAAGTCTTCGTCCTGTCCTATAAACTTGGGTCCGGCGCGTGCCTGACTTATATATTTGGCGTTGCTAACTGCAGCGGTTGTTCCAATCTCCCACTACACACACTTCAACGGCCCTTTTGATGGTGCCAAACACAACACCCATCTTCAACACCAATGATAAGCACCACGCGTGCCGTTTGACCAGCGCCCTTACCCCTGTACCACGCGCTGGGACATGGCGGACCGTAGTCTGTACACCGCAATAGGCAGGTCAAGCTAGTGGCCAAGGATGTTCGGCGTGTCCATCTTCTGCTTACTCGGGTTGCATAGGCGATGCCGTACCTGATCAGTCTATACATATAGAGAGATTGAGGTCGAGCTTCCATTCGCGGCCATGGCTCCGACCTACTGCATGAACTAGGACAACAACTGGACAACGGGAAGATTACTGGCGTTTGACTGCAAGTGTTGTGGTTGGAGGGGCGGGACTGGAAGGCGCAGGTGCCCTTATCGCACCTCGTGGTTGGCCGCGGGGCTCATGTAGATCGCCATCTTGATTGGCGCTGCATATGAAACTCCGGAGTGAGCAAAACAGCGGCGCTTCTTGCGGTACGGGACGATGCCTTGTAAAGTGTTAGTGGGAGATGGCACAGCGAATGAGACTACAGATAAGATAAACGTGAGGAATCAAGGTTTGGGGTGTGTGCATGGAGAAATCGCGATGCCGGCATCGCACGTCGCACGGTTACACCTTTACTTAGCTGGCTTGTAAACCCCGCTGCTACTCACACGTGGTATGGGTAATGCCAAGATGCAAGTTGTATTACATGCCGGGTTTGGGAGACAAGCCCGTATTATTCTCGTTTGTGCGTCTCAAAAGACGACTGTCTTTACTTTTGCTCTCTACGCGCAAGGAGAGTGACGAGGTGGTATGGTGCTGATACATGTACGCGTCTCGGTCAGCCGGCAGATCCGGGACTTGTCGTCCCAAGCCTTTAGTGCTGTGATCCATGCTGTCTCACAAGATGCCGTATCGAGTATGTCCGAGACAGCGACGTCTTGGCTGACTTCAGCAAACACGAGAACTGAGGTACTGCATAAGGGACAGTCGTGAGAGACGAGGCAGGCTGACCTAGCATTGCGCTGCTTGATTGCACATGGAAGACTGGTGCGTCATCCCTAGAAAAGGTTCAATACATATGTACACTTATCGTCTATGCCCAACCCCTGCATTCATTCAGACGCGAAATCAAATTCTTGAAAGGCTTCTTTGAACTTTGCCACGTCTTGCTCCTCTTGAGCCTGTGTCTGACCGCAATCTCGCCAATCGATCCTCTGGTCGAGCCTCAATAGTTTCGCAAGGACTTCGCGACCGAACTGGCTATGGAATCGAATCGTCTCGTCGAAGCGCAGAACATAGCTCGTCTGCTTTGAAGGATCGTTTGCTGGGTCCCAGACCAGTATGCGGAAGAAGTCGCTCGTTTCCTCGAAACCATCCGCAACGTCCTCTTTTTCAAACTTCGGCCAGTGCATGTTCTCTGCTAGGGCTTTGAACGCAGCTTCTACCAGTCCCTTCCTGATCAGATCCGAGGGAACGGGCAGATACTGCCAGTGCGTATGTGGTAAACTGGACTTGCTGACCTCCCACGTCACAGAGCCATAGTCTTCATCGGCAGCCGATTTGAGCATGGTATTCATTGCCACGCGATATTTTTGCATCTCGCCATATGTCGCCTGGCGTTCCTCCTCTTCCATAGAGCCCAGAGTCGGTTGGTGAGTGAAGGGGATGATGAGCATGTGACAGGGAAATCCGAGCTTTGGAAAAGTTTGCGATGTTGACAACGGCCCTTTCGCAGTCGTCACATACGTATTGTCACCAATAGAGGTGACTAGGTGCGTAGCAATATTCTCGTTCGCCAAACAGAAGAAGCACTCGGATGCCGACAAAGGACCTCGACTTTCGCCCTTGCGTCGCTTGTTCGATCTCCGGCCGCGGGTTCCATCGTCATATACTAATGCCTGTTCACGGTGCTCAGGCGCTGGGCGCTTTTTCTCTGACAAAGTGACAGGACATGCGGTTGCGCCTGCGGGCGGTGATGCGGGATGGCTTGCGGACGGATCTATGGAGAAGGCGTAGATCCATTTCTGCTTGTTTGGATTGCCGTAGGCAGCCATGCTGATGAAACGCGTGATGGGATAGAGGTTGTCGGTCTCATCACTCGGAGCGTGGAAAAAAGGTTCTCGCTCATAAAACGTACCGCCAGACGTAGAAAAGTGGTACCTGGGCTTCAACGCCGCATCCAGGTCGGCGATGCATTGTTGCGACTGGGGCTGTAAGTCTGGCTGGAACTCTACCCTCGAGCGCTTGCGTATATCCTCCGGCCACTCATTAGTGATGAGAATGTCGGCTGTTGTGGCACCGCGAAGTGTCTTGGCATCTGATTCTCCATAGAAAGGGGGATACTTGTCCTTGGATTGACCTGCAATGATGTTGGGGTCCAATTGCCCACCCAGCGCCACAATTCTGATATTTTCAGAAGTCTTTGTAACACTGCGCTTGCCTAGAAAGAACAAGTTCGAGCAGAGTTCATCATTTGAAGTTTCGAGTTTCTCCACGACTGCTGGAGGAAGAGGTCGACTAGTGAGAGCAAAGTAGGTTGGTAGTGGCACTTCGATCTTACCGTCGATCAGTTGCTGCACATCCGATTGGTCCACGCTGTTGATGTTCTCGGCATCACCAAAGAGGCTTCCAGCTACAATGGCAAAGGCGAAGTTATTCTTCGCGTGCAGTGCTCCCAGCTTCTGGAAGACTGTCCTGAACTGGCCGTTCACATCGCCCACGACCACGCTGTGTTGGTTAGCGTGCGTATAAATTACTTCAGGAAAGGCCCGACTCACATTTTTGAGGCCATGGTGTGTCACTGGACTCGCGATAGTCGCGTGGTGTTGACCTAGGTCAGCAATATTTCGGCGAATCGCAAGTGACGCTAGTGGTATCGATAAGCGTCGAAAAGCTGCAGGCGCGAAAAAAGTAGGTGGAGCACGAACATCATCGTAGCCACAGCAGACTTCCTCCAACCGCCAGCATGGCAGCCATGTCAAGAGGAACCCAAGGAAAGCCAGTCCCGAAGCTGCGCGACTCACGAAAAGCCCCAAAGCGAGTAAAAGGCGGCACCGAATCGACGCGAAACCACACCTTCAAGGGCTTTTCGCAGCGCATTGCGCAAATCAAGATTGAGCCTGTCCGCCGCGGTCGCAGCACGATTCTCGACGATGCCGAACTCGAAGCCACCTTCTCCTACTTCCGAGACGCCTTCAACGAATGGAGGGAACTCAACTTGTCCGAGGGATTCTCCATCTTTGCCCGCCGAGTCGCGTCACTATGCGACAGCCTCCCGCAGGTCCTCCACCACAGCGATCGCATTATGGATCTGCTCATCGAATACATTGAGAAGGGGGACAAATTTGCAGAAGAACCGCTGCTGAGCCTCTTGGCGCATCTGGCGCACGATCTCGGCGAACGGTTCGAAAAGCACTTCGAGCAGGCTGTCACGGTTGTGGCGCGTCTGGCAGCCACACATGCCGATGTGGATGTGATTGAGTGGAGCTTTGCATGTTTGGCCTGGCTGTTCAAATATCTCTCCCGGTTACTGGTGCCCGATCTCCGACCCGTGTTCGATCTCATCTCGCCTCTGCTGGGGAAAGAACGTCAAAAGGCATTTGTCTCGCGATTTGCCGCCGAATCGCTCAGCTTCTTGATTCGTAAAGCTGGTGCCGGTTACCATAGGGACAAGACGCCGTTGCAATTGATCGTCAGCCATATCTCGAAGCAAGTGGAGGGCTTACAAGGCTCCGCGAAGGACTACGATTTCCAGAATGGCCTGATGTATCTGCTGGCCGACTCCCTGAAGGGCGTACAAAGAGGCTTCCACTCGAGCGCCCCGGCTATCTTACAAGAGCTTTTGGCGGAGACTTACCGCGAAGAGCACGCTAGACTGCGCAGCCCACCCCTCGAACCCATCCTCGCGGGCATCCTCACTGCGATTATCCACCACACCGATGCCGAGAACTTCGAGCCATTACTTGGCGAGGTCCTTGCTCAGATCGAGTCTGTAGCGTCAAAGCCAGAGTACTCAGGGCTGTCCGCACGGCTGCTTTTCGTCGTTTGTGGTGTACGGCAGGGCACACGGATATCGGACTGGAGGCCTGTTTTGCAATGCACTGACATCCTCGTCAAATCCGTTCAAGCTACCGACTTGAATACTGACATCGCCTGGGACATGCTTTCCGCCGTCTCCGTTGTCTTCCAATACTGCACCCTAGACGCCTCAATTCCGTATGAAAAGCTTCTTGAACTGCTAAGTCAGGGATTATGGGAGAAGATCTTTCTGCCATTTTGCAATCTATTTGCGAGTCTTGGTGCAGACCGCTTCAAGGCGCTGCTGCTCCCATATTTCAAAACGTATGTGAACGTTCGATGTTGAGCGCAAAGCTTTGCTAAAACCACGTAGATTCATTATCCAGAAAGCACATGAGCATGGGCCAGAGCTATGTGCTGTCTTACCACAGCTATGCCAAGGTGGCTTAGTATCCAACACAGCCTTGCAGCCCTCCGAACACTGGCAAAATCTCCTGGTCCAACCGTTTGAGCAGCTGACCAAGGCTGCGAATCTTGGTCAAGAGTCTTCTCAGCTGGCCCACTACTGCAACGCCTTGCTGGACACGACTCTCGTACTTAACATCAAACAAGAACGGATAGGCAAACTACAAAAGGATCTTGGGGATTTATTGAAACGCTCCGTAAACGTTGATGATGCCGAACCTCTCCAGCCGGTCGACTTATTTGCTCTCGGTGCCGGATTTCATTTCTATGTAGAGCACAGCACCGACAAAAAGTCCATAGCGGATCTTTGGCCTGCGCTTTGCCAAGTATCTTTGAGATGTTGTCATTCTGTGTCATTCTGGAGAGCCCTGCTTGTCTTAGTGAAGAAAGAGAAGGATAGCCTCTCTTTGGAAGGATCACACATTGACTTCTTCAAGCAAGCCCTTATGCGCTGCTTAGGCTCACCTTCTCACGAGCTGAGGCTCACAGCACTCAACATTCTAGACCTTCTCGTTGGGAAGAGCGAAGACTTGCGACATATCATCTCTGTGGCAACCCTGATCGAACAAACGCCTCTCACACTGGAACATCAACGCTCCATTTCTATGCGTGTGGGGCAGCTCGCAAAGCTTTACTCAGCAGTTTCTTCCGATGAGTGGATCGGAGAAGCAATGCCAATGTTCTGTTTCGGTCTGCTGCAAGTTCGCCTGGCCTCTGTTTGGGATGACGCTTGCTCAGCGTTGAAAGCCATAAGCGAAACCAAGGATGGCGAAAGTCATGTCACACAAATCGCTTTCGACTGGTTGAAAAATTCCATCGATCCCGACGCCGTTGTGATGGTCCCCTCAAGCCACAATGCTGCACCACGCCGCTACGTCACTGAATTCGAGTGCACAAATGTTGCTGAGATACAAGACGTTGTTTCGCGCACTGAAACACTTTCTGGAGATGTTCAAGGCCAACTCGAATCCATGTTCGGAGAAAAGCATGCCAGGATACCTTTTATCAATTCCTCTAGCCGGAGTCAGTCTATCAGGCTGCTCAACACTCTTCCGCACATTGCCGAGAAACGATCGCGCCTACTGGTACCGATCCTGCTTGATTGGGCACTTGATCATCCGGCGCCGGTCTCAGAAGCTGATGACCATGTCTCCGGAGACACCCAGCTTGATCTAGGACAACGTTGGGTGAGAAAAGACCAAAAAGCCATGCTGTCGCTTTTCTCAAAGTTTAATAACCCAAAAGTGCTGTATCGATCGGATGAGGTTCGCGAAGCTCTGCTCACATTGCTGGGCAACGGTGATCTTGAGATTCAAAAGGCAGCACTCCAAGCACTCTTGACCTGGAAAGACCCTGCCATCTCTCCATACAAAGAGGATCTGATGAATCTACTCGACGACGCCCGGTTCAGAGATGAGCTTCCCGTGTTTCTTAGCGAAGGCGAGATCCAGGACTCAGACCTGGAACGTATCATGCCGGTCGTCCTCCGTCTCTTGTATGGCAAAGTCATTGCCGGAAAACGAGGATTAGAGTCGAAGAGAAAATCTGTGTTTGTGAGCTTGAAGACACGGTTCGGAGACGACGCTATTCGCCAGTTCTTACGCATAGCATTTGGGCCACTGGGTGGCATGTCAATTCTAGAGGACAGTGAACTCGATGAAGACCTGTTACAGAAAGATTTGATCGACACACGGAAACAAGTTGGTATGCTGAACATGCTGGACGACTTGATCAGCACGTTCCAAACTACCTTCAATCCTTTCACAGCCACAGTCATTGACCCAGTCTTGTACTGTCTTATCAAAGCTTCCCGAAGTCTTTCTTCTACTCCCACCGCAGAAGAGAACGAGGACGAGCCCGAAGGTCGGACTATGAAGGTCTCACTTCTCAAGACAGTGCGCCAGCGGTCACTACACATTCTGGCACGCTTGTCTGAGAGCTGCCCTGAGCACGACTGGCACCCTTACTCCGCAGCCATCGTGCACGAGCTGATAGAGCCTAGACTTGAAAACTTACCCATAGAGACTGCGCAGTCCGTGTCTGGCCTTCTGCGGTTGTTTGCTGCTTGGGCCAAATCTCTTTTGACTGCGCCTTTCCTGGTCGAACACAACGAAAAGATCCTAAATAAGGTCATCGAGTGCCTGGAGGTTCCTTCCGCAAAGGACGAAGTCAGGAAATTCGTGTTGGACGACATCCTGGGTAACATCGTTCGGCTCGTGGTCAGCGATGACGAGACACCAGCGACTGAGACCAAGATCTTGATGAATCGCATACACACAGACATTATCCAACCTTACTCCAATGCAATACTCAGCAAGGTTGGTGCTCTTCTTCGACAGAGCCCTAGCAAAGAAGTGCTCGAGTCTGGGGTCCAAACCGTCGCAGATATGGCACCACACATCGTCGGCTCTACCGAGTCACGCAGTATGATTGAGATCGCTACATTCCTCCTCCGCCAGCCTTCAAAGCGCGTAAACCCTCGGACAAAAATGGGCCTCTTAAAGATATTGCATGAGTTCATCCAACGCCACGAAAGCGAGGGCGTGGACGAACTGTTCGACAACATTTTCGACGCAGTCTGTCCGATGTTCGCCTTCGTTCAAGACCGAACGGCCAGGATCCTTCTTTGTGACATTGTGCAAGATCTTGCGCAAGCTAGGGAGGAGCTGTCGCATGTTGCGAAACTATGTCATGATCTCAATTCTTTCGCAAAGTCTCGCTTGGACGAGCCTGATTTTGAGCGTAGCTCGGGTGCGTTTAACGAAATCAACGACCAAGCCTACAAATCGTACTCCCTCGTCCAGTGGAAGCCATTGGTATACAATATGCTCTTTTCGATCAAGGATAACGATGAGTTGAGCATCCGTACTAACGCTGCCCTGTCTCTCCGCCGCTTCGTAGAGGTCTCTGAGAGAGCAGATCTCAAGGATTTCCTCTCTGTAGCCATTCTGCCTGGCATCCAAAACGGGATGCGCGAGTCCTCAGAGCTTGTACGAGCTGAGTTCTTAGCTGTTCTTGAACAGCTTGTGAAGCAGCACAGCCAATGGCCGCCAGTTGCCGACATGCACGTTCTGCTTTCAGAAGATGACGAAGCATCGTTCTTTAGCAACGTGCTGCATATTCAGGGACATCGTCGACTCAGAGCCCTCCGACGTCTCGCCGCCAATGCCTCACACATCAAGAGTTGCAACGTTTACCACATACTGCTGCCACTTCTCGAACACTTCGTCTTCAACAAAGCCGACGATGAAAGCGCAGACGGCCTCTCGGGTGAGACGATCAAGACCCTCGCGGCTTTGGTCGAATGGCTCGAGTGGCCTCAGTTGCGCTCCTTGTTGAAGCGCTACATTGGCTATTTGTCAAGCAAGGAAGACATGCAAAAGCCTATCATCAAGCTCATTGTTGGCTTGATGGACGGGTTGAACTGGGCAGGGCGTGCCAAAGGTTATGTTATCACTGCAAGTGCGACAGGCAAGACCGATGCTGAAAAGGCGGAAGTGAACGGTGACACTGATGCCATGGACGTCGATGCGCCGATATCTTCGTTGACCAGGACTCTTCCACAACAGGAAAAGCTGACCAACGACCTCATCAACCACTTCCTACCCGACCTGACGGAATATCTTCACAAGAAAGACGATGCTACTGTCAGTTTGCGAGTGCCGGTTGCGATTGCCATCACCAAGGTTCTGCTTGTACTCCCACCTCATGAGATCGAGGCTCGCCTTCCTGGAGTGTTGCTCGACATCTGCTACATTTTGAAGAGCCGTGCACAGGTCAGTCGTGATATGTCCCGCAACACGCTTACCGAAATCGCGACAGTCATGGGCCCTGGTTATCTAGGATTCATCCTCAAGGCCCTTCGAACGGCCCTACAACGAGGTTATCAGCTTCACGTGCTTTCTTTCTCGATGCATCACATCCTTGTAAAACTCTCCGACCAGCTTAGACCAGGCGATCTTGACTACTGCCTCGGAGATATTGTAGATGTCATCATGGATGACACCTTCGGTATCACCGGTCAAGAGAAGGATGCTGAAGAGTACATCAGTCAAATGAAGGAGGTGAAGAGCAGCAAGAGCTTCGACTCCATGGACATCGTTTCTCGGTCTGCCACCCCCGCGCATCTCATCAAGCTCGTCATCCCGATCAGGTCACTCTTGCTAGAGAAGCTCAACGCAAGAATGGTGCAAAAGATCGATGAGTTGCTACGACGAATCGGCATGGGTGTACTACAGAACCCGACAGTTAACAACAGGGACATTCTGGTCTTTTGCTACGAGCTGATTCAAGAAGTTTACAGAGCCAGCGCCACAACCGACAAGAAGAGCAAGATTGATCCTAAGAACAAGCGATATCTGATCAACATGAGGGGTGCAGCAAAGTCTGGCGCCCGGCTCTCAACGTCCTCATACGTATACAAGCTCACGCGGTTCAGCCTCGACATTCTTCGGACAGTGCTGCGAAAGCACACAGAACTTCAGACTCCCCAGAATCTGGCAGGTTTCTTACCGGTCATAGGCGACGCCATGGTTCAAGGACAGGAAGAAGTGCAAGTGTCGGCGGTGCGCCTTCTGACCACCTTCATTAAGATTCCCATGTCGGAGCTAGACACCAACTGCCCGGTCTACATTGATGAGGCAATACGCGCTATCAAAGGAGCACCATCATCCAATACCGAGCTAGCTCAAGCATCTTTGAAACTTGTGTCAGCAGTGCTTCGCGACAGGCCCAACGTGGAAATCAAGGACAGGGACATTGGCCATCTCATCAAGCGCCTGGTACCCGACTTGGACGAGCCAGACAGACAAGGCGTTTCGTTTGGATACCTCAAAGCTGTCATGAACCGCCACTTTGACATCCCCGAGATCTATGAAGCCATGGACAAGGTGGCTGAGATGATGATCACGAACCAGACCAAGTCCGCCCGAGACGTTGCTCGAAGCCACTACTTCCAGTTCTTGACGTCATACACACAGAGCGAGAAGCGGTTCAAGAAGCAAATGGGGTTCCTTCTCAAAAACTTGCGCTATGAGCATGTCGAAGGCCGGCAATCAGTCATGGATGCTCTGGATTTGATCATCACTAAGGCCCTTCCGAGGTTTCCCGAGAAGACGCAGTATGATTACCACGGCATGATGTTCCTTCCTCTAATCAACACGGTGGCGAACGATGACTCAAGCAAGTGTCGAGAGCTGGCAAGTCTGTTGGTCAAGAGACTGTTCCAGCACTCGAGCGACAAGCGGCTACAGAGCTTTACTGGCGACCTCAAATCATGGCTGGAGCAAGATGAGAATGCAGGACTCAGGCGACTGGGCATCCAGTGTTGGGGGTTCTATTTCGAAGCCATGGGCGAGGGTGACGATGAGCCAAAAATGCTGTCTGTCATTCTGGGCCACCTCGACACAATAATCGACGAATGCCTGGCCCGACGAGACGAAGATGACTGGGAGTTGTTGTACTACTCGCTCACGTTATTGTCGAAGGTGGTCAAGAAGTATCCTTACACAATGTTCACTTCGAGCAAGGACAGCCTGTGGATCGCGATACAGGCGAGCACTTCGTATCCCCACGCATGGGTCAAGCTCCAGGCCGCCGAATTGATGGGCACATACTTTGCCCATCTTGGAACAGCAAACAAAAAGACTGGTCTTGAAGCGCTGCCACTGGAGGGTTCTGGTGGACTGCAGCTGGCGGAACAGAGCATGATACAGCTGACGAATGCTTTCTTGAAGAACCTGCTGAACCAGGAGGTCACGGACCAGCTCTGTACACAGAGTGTTAAGAATATTGCATTCCTTGCAAGGTGCTTTGCTGTGAATGGAGCCAAATGGCACTGGCAAAGGGGCGACGGTGAGGAAGACGAGGAAGACGCTGCCGTTGGAGAGGTGGACACTACCAATGGCGATGCTGCGCAGTCAGATGACGACTTTGGCGGCTTCTCTCCCCAGCCCGAGAGCACGCCGAAGAAAAGCAACGATGCCCCTCCAGCAGCCATCCACCGCCTCATGATTCGACTGTCCGGCCTCGTCCGCCGCGACAACCGCTCTATGCTCGCCAAAACCTCCACCATACATCTCCTCGAGACCGTCTTCGCCAAGTTTCCACTTGAGCCTCTTGCTTCCTCCCTTCCCCACGTACTCACAACACTCAACACGCTCGTCGACCCCGCAACTACCATTCCCCGCGCTCACACAAACCCAATGACTCTCAACGAGCCCAACGAACAGTACAAGTCGCTCATCGATAAGGCGCGAGAGATTATGAGTATGCTGCAGAAGCGCATGGGCACGCAAGAATACTTGAAAGTCATGGGCGAGGTCCAGAAGCTGATTCGTGAGAGGAGAGAGGAGAGGCGTAGGAAGAGGAAGGTCGAAGCAATTGTTGATCCAGAGAGGGCGGAGAAGGAAAAGAGGAGACGACATGATGTCAAGAGAGTCAAGAGGAAGGAGAAGGGTATTGAGAGTCGGGGCATGCGGCGAGGATGGTAGTTTATATACGCGATAGTAAGCATTGCGGGGCGTTTGTTTGGGTGCGAAAAGTGTGCATTTCAGGGCGTTGAAGGGGAGCGTAGAGAGTAGTCTGTTGTCAGTATGCTATTTCTTACTTCATGTTTCTCAGATGACTGTCTAGCTTCACGTCTATGTCGGTGAGTGCTGTGAAATGCTTGTTCTTCTCTTGCCTTTCAAACGTCACTGTGCGTTTGTCTTACCGTCGTATTTCCGTTGAGTCTGTCTCCACAAGATGTACACACAAGCCTGTCACGGTTCGCGCCTTATGTTTGTGGTGGATGTAGTATGGACGGCCGAGCGCGAGCTTAGCCCTGGTGAGGGTGACGGTTCTGGATCAGGCTCGTTACCAGAGTCGAATGCTGGAGGGGCTGATACGACAGCCACATCGTCTGCTAACTAGATCGAGGCGATCGAGTTGGACGGCGAGCTGGGAGAGCTTCTGGGTAAGCTGCTGGAGAAACTCATGAACTGAGCCACGTCTGGGAAGCGGAGCAGGCTGCTGAGTTCCGCGAGTGCTAACCCCGCCAGGAGAAGTAGTACGTCAGGAGGAGTAGTACGTGTTTGCTTTCGCCGCCGCTGTGCGCAGTGGTGGTGCGTGGTTCCAGGACCGCCGTTGTGCGCATCGGTGGTTCAAACTGGTGAGACATCTGGAGTAAACGGCTGTTGGCTCAACAATTGTCGATTGTCGATTGTCGATTGTCGATTGTCGAATGTCGAATGTCGAATGTCGAATGTCGCATGGCGCCGGGCCTGGGTTCCTGGTTCGGTGCCATGTTTGTGGAGGATATGTAATTGAACAAAAGTTCTTGTTCGTTGACACTTCTTAATCTGTTCTCTTGATGTTTGCAATCTACCGTGATTATTGTCAAAGCGGAGCGGCCAGTTCTTCGAAAACTCTTCAACAGTAAGACCGCTGCATATGAGCTTTGTTTGGTTTGAACTTAACCCATTCATTCTTCTTCTATCCAGTTTACAGTCCCAGTGACATGGATGCTACGGAAAAACAGAGATATAGCAACGTTTGGCCGCCCTCGAACTCGTTTTAAGGCCAGTAAGATTCCCTCAGGATTGTCCACGTGAGTACTGCAATTACATTAACGATCCTGTAGCTTGTATAGCTTCACAGGGATATTGTGTTCCTTCAAAAGTCACTACGGCTTGAAAATATCCTGACCGTGGGATACGTAGCCTACTGCTGTACAGGTAACGGGCGTGATCGTAACATCACCTGGTGACCTCGAATCCCATACTGTCACGCTCTTACACGAGCGAAGCCTTGGTGTTTCAAAATAATTTACTTTTGACGGAGCGATTGTTTGCACTTTACTATCAGCCATGTGAACATGATCTCGTGATCTCCAAGTTCAGGCGTCCAAGCAAACTCCGACACCAGCCGCGACATCACACCACCGCATCAAAACCCATGTAACTTATAATGCAACAAGGGGACATACGTCTCACCGCAACTCACCAACACAGCCTCTCTCGGTACTACAGTCTACAATCCACTCCCGTGATGCCATCAGCCACCACGCTTGGCACCACCATGACACTCACACCACCCCTGCTCACTCTTCTCCGCCTCACGCCACTCCTCAGCACAACAGCCTCCCTAACCCACGCATACATGGAATTCGTCACAACATCATCCTTCCTCTCTCCTGCGCCAACAACCTCATCGCTCAGCAAAAGCATGCTCCGCGGCGAAGAACCCACGTCATCACCCCAAGACGCCGCTGAGCTCGCCGCAGCCAAACAAGTCGTCATTCCAGCATGGTTTGTGAGTTTCTTCAATCGCGGCGTGTGCAGCGTGATTGGCCTGAACAGCATTACCTTGGCTTCTGCGAGTGTAAACCTGTGGGTGTTCCGAGAGGGGTTGGGGATTGGTCGGAGGTATTATTTGGGCGGGTTCGTGGCTGCGGTTGCGCATTATGCGTTTGTGCCGCTCGTTGGGGAGAGCGTTTCGCGGTTGTTTGTCATGTGCGCGGAGCGTGAGAAAGGGCGGAAAGGTGGTAGGGAAGGCAAGGGGCCTTTGATTGCGGTGCAGGAGTTGCAGGCGTGGGTTGGGTTTCACAAGCTCCGGATGTGTAGTGTGGATGTGGTTGCTTGGGTGTCTTTCATGGTTGGGGCCGTGAATGTTTTGTCGCGGTAGCTTGGTGAATGCTTCAGTAGTCCATTTTTTTCCCTCTGGTGTTCTGCGTCGGCAAAATTCCTGCCCGCCTTTCCTAACGCGCACATGTGAAGATGTAACCAGTTTGTATTCAAGGTTTCCTGATAGGATCAGGTCGAATATTTTAGAGCCTTGTGTGCATGTAGGCTCCTCCAAGCTTATGAGGATCATACCTCCAAAGAGGATTAGCTTATGTCGTGTAGGTACAGAGCGGACACGAATTTTGACGCTGCCTGGTGAATTGGACGCTATATATAGCGCGATGGCACAGTTTCGTTACTGTGGAGCTCGACTTTGGACCAGCTTAGTCGTGTAGGAGTCAAGTGTGATTCTGGAGAGGAAGTCCATGGCATTGATGTAGTTTCGGAGGCATGTGCGATTACTCTCAGCGGTGGATTTGGTGTAGTCGAAAGCGATTGTTTCTCAAAGTTTACGGTTGCTCCTGCTGCACTGGCCGCTCAGGAACCAAGTCATCCAGCACCTGTGCAAGACCGAACATACTCTCTTCCTTCTCGAGCAAGATTCGAATCGCACGACCTTCAATCTTTGCCTTCGAGACCATCCACCATAGATCTCCATCGTCCATCATCTTAAACCACCACCCGATGATGAACACAGCCTGCGGATCTTTGCATTCAAGCAAGCGGACCAGTTCTGGTGTAACGAACAAAATGACTTGGAGAAAACTCTGCGCCGTCGCGTGCGTGAGGCGTTCATTCTGGAGTCGCGAGAGAATCATAAGAGTTAAGAGATATACGTTGTCATCAATCTTCGAAGTAGCCGTGACGCCAAATATCCATTTGATGTGTGGCGGTATCCTTGCTATGGCGTCAGGCTCTTTGACCCAATCGGGCAGAGCAATGGTATACGCATTCCGATCTTTCAGCGCATCGTGGAATATACTGTCCGGGCGTATTGGGTCCGCAATCTTCCAGAGCGCGCGTTTGCCGTCACAGAGCTTCAGCCATCTGAGATTGACTGAGTCGCGGGGTTTGAGCGGCCAGACTTCTTCGGCTTTGTCCGAGTTTACACACCACATTGAGGCTGCCCCAACTACAAACGCCGTTTCCATATCGCGTCTCGTTGGTGCGGCTTGATGGGTTTAGAACTGAGTTGCAAGGAGTCATCGATCATGCTTGTCGTGATAGCATTATCAGAAATCGGCGAAAAGGGTGTTGTAAAAGATGTCGGCCAAAACCATGTTTCAGCAAATGTGTTGTTCGACTAATTGTGAGTATCGGTTTTGCAACCACTGATCAAAGTCCCTCCCCTGATCTGGGCGCCGGGCAGCGTCTTGTAGGAGGGTGATCGGGCATCCCTGTCCACTGACGCGTCTGCATTGAAGTCGATGACCTGCTCTGTTCCAAACTCATGTGATGATAGTTGTAAATTGGCTTCTAACGCATCATAGTTGCACTCCACGCCATACGGAAAACACTTCTTACAATGAGGACGAAGTTCGTCGCACTGTTTACGGTTAGTGGGAGTTGACACCGTTATAGCCAAACTACGTACCTTCACGTGCCTCAGCTTACAGTTACCGCATCCTTTGCGTGACTTTGCATGGACTCGTCTTTTCCTGTTTGTTTGCGGAGGCATCGACATGACGGCTGGCATAATGAGTGGTAGGTAGTGCGGAAGTAGTGGATGGTAACGGCAAGGTCGTAGGATGTGAAGCCAAATTGAGCGAAGCTTGCATCAGTCTAACGGTGTTTCGTACTTATCTTTGTGGACTATGCGATATGTGAAGCTTTATGTAGTATTAAGTACGGCTTAAACTCGCTTCTAATGGTCATTCCAACGTTGCGGTGCAAAATGGCGCTAAGGACCAGGCTAACTTCGTTTCGTATTCTAGAGAGGCTCGAGCCGCTGATTGGTTGAGCATATATCCTCTCCCGACGTTCCTGCCGGCATAAGTACGCAGCACGACGTCGAAGTGTCATCCATGAAGGATGTGCGTAACTAGCAGCTTCTTTTTGACTGATGAGAGGTGATATCGAAGGCGATGTTCTGACTCTCTAGGGTGACCAATCACGGTCTGATCTGGCCGACCAGGTGCGGAGACCTTCTGTTTGTGCTCAACGGCAAAGGTGTCGTTCCAAGTATCTACAGTATATGAGTAGCGTGTGGTTTAGGGAACCTTCGACCTGGTCTTCGGTGTATGTTGTCAAGAGCATCGATGGCAAGAGAGAAGTATCATAACAACCGCGTCGAGATCACAGTGACATATTGATACCTACTTCACCACAATCACATTGGAATCATGTGAACAGCGGTGAACAACATTTGAAATCGTGGGCACATAGGACCTGAACCATGTCATCTAGAACCTTGAATTAGTACCTGCGCTTCGTCAAAGGAAAATCCTGAATTGTGTGGCCGAGCGCTCTTAGTAGCACTCCGGCCTGCTGATATCTAACTGGAAGTGAGCTGCGTAGTAAACACACAGCTCATTCGACCTATGTCTTCGTCTGTCCAGTGTCCAAGTGACCTGCAGCAATCTGCCGTTCGTGAAAATTCATTGTACTCCATCAAACGCCAACCACTGATTTCCATAGCCCCTTCACGGAGCGCTTGACGCTGCGCCAATCGCTGTTGCGGCAGGTCGTGGTCGCAATATCCGTCGAAGGTAGGCTCGAGTTCGCAGTCGAAGTAGAGCCCTTGCTCGTGATCGAAGAGCGCCCGTCGCCGCCGCTCGAAGAGCGTGCAGTCATTACACTATCGGTCTTGGGGCCCACAGGATTCTTCTTCTTATCGTTCCGCTCACGCGTGTTCACCGGTTCCTGTGTCCCCTCCTCATGCTAATCGATACCATGTTGCTTCTTCAGCTTTTCTAAGTTCTCTTGGCGCTCGGCCAGATCGCTCTGTTGCTTGAGCATCTTATCTGGCTGGTGATATAATACTGAGAGAATTAGCGGCGCGCAGGCAAAATCAGGCACTACGGTTAGCATACCGACGAGATAGCGGTTCTGGAAGTTGAAGCCATTTAGCTTGTCGCAAGCCGACTTGGCATCCATTACGTCTTCATAGACAACGAATGCTGTGCCTTTGGTGTTGTTGGCGATACCCTGTCGGATTTGGCTGCGAAAGTTAGTTCCATGCGTGAAGAGAAAGGCGACTCGCACGGCGAGCGTGCTGCAGCGGACATACCGGACGGGGCCGAATTTGCCAAAGAGATCGAAGAGCTCCTCTGGCGTGACGTTGAAGCTGGGAAGCGATTAGCGCATCTCCGGGCAGCATTGCGGGCAAATACCAACCTCAAGTTCTTGACGAAGAGAGCTCTGTGGGAAAATGACATGTCAGCGGAGGTCGTGTGTTGGCCGCGGGCAGCCTTGCAGAGGAGCACGCAATGCGGAGCGCGTGAACATACCGGTTGACTTCAGGTGCTATATTCTTCCCACCGCGACTCATACTTTGGCGACTGGAATGGGCGACAGAGAAGGGCTTCTGGTTGCGCAATCAGAAGAAGATGGGCGGGCGGCGTGCGAGTTTGGAAGTTGGTGATGGAGTCGGGGCTCGAGGCACGAACCAGGAAGGCACGCGGCCCGTGCACGATCACGTGGGGAGGTCTGTGGAAGCCGCAACAGCGGCAGCGAGAGGCTTCATATGGGAGATAGAAGGGCGGGAAAGCGAGAGACGGGCGCAAGATTGACGAGGGGAATACTTGAGGGAGCCTACAAGTACTTCTGGCGCAGCAATCCGCAGTGTACGCATCGCAGTCAACCTTTGTACAAGTTCGCGAGCACAAGCCGACCCGCTGCGGTACTTGGTCCCCGGCGGACACAACTCCAACGTCCTGCATTGATTTATCTCCATCCGTACTGGGCTCCAGCGCGACACTGCACGCCAGCTGACTGCCCTCGCCGCCCGCGCGCCCTCGTCGAGTCTGTCGCAGAGCATCCTCGGCGCTGGCGACCTTCGCAATTCAGTCCCACTACTGCGACGACCACGCTTCTCCGCCCACGGCGCCCACCACCCCCCCCCTACACTCGTTCATCGCCGCCAGCGCGCTCGCCGCCTCGCCCCAGGATATGCCCGCACCCGTCTCATCCGCACACTCGCATCGCGCTGCTGCCCCGTAGCTACAGCCAGTCTGAGACGCCAATCCGAGCGCACCTCGGCACCAGCAAGACACGCCCCATCCGCGCTCCAGCACGATGAAGCGGGTCACGTCCTTCAAGGCGCAGTACCGGCAAGCTCCGGTGCGCGCCGTCACACCTCCGCCGCCCACATGGGAGCCGCTGTCGCCCGTCCTGCGCCCGTCTGATGTCGCTGCAGCGCGCCCCGCGCAACCACTCCCGCCGCACTCCCTACCACTGGGCTCGCCCATTGGGGCCCTCGCAGACGCCGCTGTATCATCGCAGCGCCCGTACGCAGCTTATGCAGAGCCGCCGCGCCGCGCTTCTCATGCTGGCGGTGCGCCCCCGGCCGGCCTGCAACCCTCCAGCGAACGCGCGCCAAAACACGCCTTTGCGACAGGGCACACACACTCCAACCACGAGCGGCCGGCAAAGCGAGCGCGCTCTGAATACCACACGTCTCCGCCATATGGCCCACCGCAATCGCGACCAGCCACCAGCCACATTCCGGGCTACAACGTGGAGCACATGGTGGCCAGCGGCATGCGCATGTACCAGGACAGCCGAGCAAATGCACCTCCACACACGAATGGCAGCGGTGACAAGATGCTGTCTGACGCCGAATTGCTGCTGTTCTTCTCCAATGTCTCCGCGCACACGGCACAAACACCGCCCTCGACCGCAAAGCGCTGGAGCGTCTCGCAGCCATCCCCGCCCGAGCTGCCTCTCCAGCAAGCACCGCAAATGCACGCTTCAGTGAGCCCTCGCGCTGCTGTCATAAACACTGCCAGCGATCAAACCCTGCATCAACACGCCCCTTTGGACGTTAAGCCACCGACAGAGCTGCCTCCCTTTCCCCCCGAAACTCCCGACGCCACATCCACTTCGCAAACGCGGACACCTCCCGCAGAGGCTGTTGTCGATTCAGTAGCGCAGCCTTCAATGCAGGAAGTTGCGCCCGCGGAAGAGCCGAAACCAAAGAAGCAACAGGCCGTGCCCAAGGGCAGGTCAAGAGGAACGCGCAGCACCCCCTCGACTGGTAAGAGGAAAAGGTCGACGCCAAAGCCAAAGAACGCTCCGTCCACAAGCGCCTCTGCTGTTCCGGATCAACTGCAATCACCTCAAAGTCTCCCCGCTGATCAGTCTCTCGTCATGGCCAACGTAGTATCCCAAACCAACGGACAGTCGCACCTGCCAAACTCGCACAACCGCCGCCACTCCTTCTCCACTCCCACTTCTATGCTCCCCAGCGACGCTGTGCCATCGCTGTCTTTTCGCGCGCAGTCCGTCCCTTTAGGTGGTGACACGGTCCTGTCAGCTCCGGCGGTTGACCTACGCCAGCTTCCCAAGAAAACAGCTGTTTAGCAGCCAGATCTCATATGCGCTGCATGCAAGTCAACCGAGTCGGAGATCAAAGTTGGCGACGGTGAGCAGTGGATCGGCTGCGATGGGTGCAAAGAATGGTACCACTACGCATGCGCAGGCTTCAACAGCGAGAGAGAGGTGCGGGACGTCAACAAGTTCTACTGCGACCCGTGTAGACCCAAGTTTGGTGAAACAACGAGTAGGTCTACCGACGCAACACGTAGGTACAATTCTAACCTGGCCCAGAGGTTCGCAAGTCCGTCAGAGTCCACACGACGGTTGACTACGCCGGTCTCAATGAAGGTGTCCTCAAGACTTCCGACGACAACCCCGAGCATCACTACATCGCCGCTTTCAAGAATGGAGATCTAGAGTTCACGCCCGAGACCTTCGCTCGGATGCCGCCAGAGTTAGTGACGGCCGATTTTCTCCACAAGAGCAACGGCTTTAAGGAACCGATTCTGGTGCCTAGTGCACTTAATGGTCGTACTCCTGGCCCAACCACAGACGTGCTCGACCCTGCCTTGGACACAGAGCAGACCGCTGAGCATACGACGGACCCAATCGCTCAGTTCGACTACGAAACGACCACGGATGTAGGGCAGGATAAGCTGGACATGGTCATACCAGAAGGGCTCACCGTCCGCCGCGTCGCTGAACAATACGGCGCAAACGAACTTGTTCCAGTCATTGATGTCAAAGCACAGGAAGGCGAAGGGAAAAAGTGGACCATGAGTAAATGGGCAGATTACTACGAACAACAAGGCGAAAAGCCTGTGCGCAATGTCATCAGCCTTGAGGTGTCACGGAGTCGACTGGGCAAGCTGATCCGCCGGCCCAAGGCTGTAAGAGACATGGACCTGCAGGACTCTGTGTGGCGAGAGGATGACAAGAGCGCCCCGCCGCCAGTACAATTCTACTGCCTAATGTCCGTGGCAGACTGCTTCACCGACTTTCACATCGATTTTGGCGGCTCTTCGGTATACTACCACATCGTCAAGGGCAGAAAGGTCTTCTTCTTCATCCCACCAACGAAACAAAATCTGAAGAAGTACGAGGACTGGTGCCTATCTCCAAACCAGGGACACGATTGGCTCGGAAAGCAGGTCAAAGAGTGCTATCGCGTGGATCTGCATCCCGGAGATACAATGCTTATCCCGTCTGGCTGGATCCATGCGGTCTGGACACCAGAGGACAGCCTTGTCATTGGTGGCAACTTCCTCACTCGCATTCACTATGGCATGCAGATCAAGATTCTGGAGATCGAGAAGAACACCAAGGTCGCCTTGCAGTTCAAATACCCATTTTTCCAGAAGATAATGTGGTTGACTGTGATCAAGTACCTCGAAGAAGATCCTGTGCCTGACTCTGTGCGGCAGTACCTTGAGAGTGGAGAGCAGTTCAAACGCCCTGTCCCTATCTACTGCGAGCCCGACAAGTTCGGCCACAATTCCGACCTCGGTTCGACGAACTACAACAGGCGCTACTACTCTAAGCACGAGCTGGAAGGACTGACTGACTTGCTCAACTACATTTGGCGGACAGTCCTGATTTCTCTCGACAAGATTGACGTACCGCAAAAGACCCGAGGCGCCGTTACAAGATCGATCCCGAAAGGTCACGGTGACCCGCTTGCCCTGGCGAAGCGATTCGCGATATGGATCGCATGGAAGAGGGGGAATGAGACGATACCTTCATGGGCGATGCCTGACGCTAACCTGCCGGAAATAGCCGAGGCTGGGGAAAAGAAGCTCAGTGCTGCTCAGGTGAAAAAGATGGAACGGGATTCACTAAATGAGGCTCTCCGAGCTACAGCAGAAAGATCCTCTGCTCGCATACGTGCCCCACCACCCCAACCAGTACGCGAACCTTCACCTGTAAACTATAATTCTCCACCACCGAGCGGAGCCGAAGACGTCCTTCAATTCGACATGACACCAGTCTCAGCAGGTCCGCTCACTGGTTTTTTGCGCCCTTCCGCAAACAATCCACACATCACCACTCCAAAGACATCTCAACTCGGCCCCAAGCGAGTCGCGTGCGATGCGTGTAGGAAAAGGCGTATCAGGTGCAAACACAAGGACGAACTCATCGACACGTCGAAACCAGGTATGCATACCATTGACCTCTCTGGCTCTTACGGTATTTCGGTCAAACGCCGCTTGAGCGACCACTCGATTCCGGACGGACAAACAAGCGTGGCTAGTGGCCCTGTAAATGGTGGGCCAATCATGGCGGATGTGAATGGTGATCCGTATGCTCTCAAGTCTGGCAGGGTGAAGGCTTGTGCCGACTGTCGCAAAAGCAAGGTGAGAGCAAGCGAACACGTAGTACGTTGATCCAAGCTAATATAACCAGCGCCGGTGCATACACGATGAGTACGGCAATGTCGACATAATCAAGGCCAACGAAGTACCCATTCCCCGTGGATCCGCATCGAAGCGGCGACGCGTCAGCGATGAGAATTCCAACTCAAGCGCGAAGAGGAAGAAGCATGGCTCCAGCTTCGAAGAAGACTACATGAATGGAGACATACACGCGCGTCACTCTCTTCCCAATCAATTTAGCGTTGGCTCCTCGCTTCTCCAGGACATTGCTTTCTCGGCTCAGCAGGCGCTGGCTCGGGACGAGGATGACTTGGTTCCTGTCGACCCAGCGCTACAGGCCTACGCCAACGGCGCATACTCTGCGATGGAAATGGCGCCATCCTACGCCGGCAATGGGAATGGTATCATGTCTTCCATTGAGCAGCAGGCAGAGGGCGACATACAAATGAACGGCAGCGAATATGCAACACAGAACGGCGGTTTGCACGGTCCCAGCATCGAACCACTTACACCAGGCCCCCCGCCTCACAACGACACAGCTCACGCGCAAAGTAACGGCTACACGGCGATTGATCCTTTACACATCAAGACCAACGGTTTCACTCACGAGCCCTCCCACAACAACGCCGTACGACGCCCTTCGTCTCCAGTGTCCCCTCGCCAAATGTCCGCAATCTCACCAGGCATGTACAACCACAACACGTACATGACGTCACCCTCCTTGAACCACAACCACAACCACAATAATCACGACTACAACTTCACCACCGACTCGGACTTTCCACCTCCACCCACCACACCCGCCGCCAAGACACACGCTCCGGCCAACAAGACACCGCGCGCCAGCAAAACCCCGAAATCGACGCCGAGCAATCGCCACGCGGAGGGCATTAAGCTCGAAGCTGGCATCGGCGTGGGCATGATGATGGACGTGGACATGATCGATCCCAGCCTGGACCAAGCGAGCATCGACCTCATCAAGCAGCTACAGCAAGAAGATCTCGGTCTGCGGAGACGCAGTCGCTAGCATGCCCCCCTCGTTAATTTCCCTTTTCCCTTCATAACATGGACCAACGGCGTTTTTATTTATCCAACCGAACATGGATGGGCGTGTAAACCGAGTTGATTTCCCGTCTGTTATTTTGCTTATACCCATTGCACTGGGATAGTGTATCACTTGCACCTCTTTCTTTCTTCGTCATGTTTTTTTCCTTGAATCTTGGGAATGGAGTATTGAAATACGCCAGCATGGACTGCGCTGATTGAGTTTCTTGTCTGGGATCTGCTGTTATGCAGGGTGGATAGGTTAAGCTAGATGCGACGCGTGTGTTGATTGCAAGAATGGAAGATGAGCTTCGAACAAGATTTGATCGTGTATCATGATGTCTTCATTGAGTCTTGTGCTATGTATCGAGAGTAGTCCACTTTGCTGGGTGGAATCTCATCATGCATGTAGTAACTGGTCCACCACATGTCTCCTAACCTGTTTAATCCAGCTGGCTCGTGACGTTGGAGAACTCGCCCTTCTTGAGCTTAGTCTCCCAGAAGATGGGGTTCGTGTCGCTGAAGCCATGCTTGACCCATCCGTCCTCCTTGACGTGGTACAAGTTGATAAAACCTCCAGAGTACGCGTCACGATGGGTGGCGGCAAGGATACTCCTTCGGCCGAGCTCGAGAGCCGCGTCGTCTTCAAGATCGTACTTGTACTCTGCGTCGAGCACACCGTAGGCAAAGGTCTGACCGGAACCGACACAGAAGAGGTTGCCGGAGAGACGGGTGCCGTCGCTGTCGATGTAGTAGAGGGCAGGGCCTTCTTGGGGTGTTACGCCGGCGCACATGGTTCCCTTTGTGATGTGTTAGTTGTGGAGGTATGTTGTGGGAGTTGTATGGCCTACCATGCTCAAGCCCATGCCCTTGTACGAGTATACCAAGTTGGCGAGGATCTTGGACGCCGCGGCCACGGAGATACGGCGCTTGTGTCGGAGCTCGTGGAGGCGGCATTGCATGCCGAGATACGCAAGCCAGTATTGGCAGTCCTACTCAAATCAGTCCTAGCTTTCTTACTATTTCCCGGTGTACGTACAGCAGCGCCACCAGCCATGGTTCCCAGCAAGCAGTTGTTGATCTCAATGACCTTCTTGACCGTCTGACTTGCTATCCAGTTTCCAGCCGTGGCTCGCGAGTCGGTGGCTACGATGATGCCGCCCTTGAAGCGGAAGGCAAGGGTTGTGGTGCCGTGGGCAATCTTGATGGGGCAGTTGGGGTTGGAGTAGTCGTCCGTCATTGCGCGCAGCCATGATGATGACTAGCATGTGTCAGTACTGCAGCAACATATATCAGATCACGTGGAGATGTACCTGAGCTACTGGTGGCAGGGCAAACTTGAGAGACAGTTCTGGGGTGCCACTGTATAGCTCCAGCTGGTCCTGCTCCGATGGGCCCTCCTCCGCGTCCACCGGTCGGCTGTACTGCGCCACTAATGAATCCATGCTTGTGATTTGTGTGTGATGTAGGTATTGGGAGGAATCGAGGGCGCGTGATGGAGTTGTGGCGGGGTTGTTGAATGGGCGTGAGGTTGAAGTTGCTCTGAGCTCCGGCGAGCTGTCGACGGCAATGCCAAGCCGACCTCCGCGTCAAGCTGCTGCCTCAAACTGGAGGCGTCCCTTATCACACCTCACGACGCCATCTACACAAGCCAGACGACGCGTTTTACTCGAGTACATGCTCAAAGGAATT
>Ga0265780_10001556_pt1 | contig 32145 bp, 26 predicted proteins | sample P1T30metagenome_FD_192432 | JGI IMG/M metagenome (GOLD analysis project Ga0265780, IMG submission 192432) | Plant litter microbial communities from East Loma Ridge, Irvine, California - P1 T30 | ecosystem: Environmental > Terrestrial > Plant litter > Unclassified | place: USA: California... | reverse complement strand
TACCCGCCAGCGCGGTGATGATGCCCGATCGCCGCCACCCGCCGGTTGATCGTCGACGGGTTGAGCCCGGCCGTCGCCTGGTCGCTGGCAAAGACCGCAACGATGTCCGGTGTGGCCGGCAGCGATGGCAAACCATGCTGCGTGCACCAGGCGGTGAAGATCGTCCAATCGGAATCATAAGCGCGTCGCGTCGCACCGGCGCGGGCCGCTTTTGCATACGCGGCCGCGCGCTCAATCTTTTCATGCAGGATCGCGGGCAACATCGGTTCATCCGAGTCCACGGTAACGAACGGTGTTTGCGACGATGTGAGGTCCAGATCGGACGGCATCGGTCCAAGAGTGCGGGAAGCGACCATACAGGAGCGTGTGCCACGCTCGATTTCACCACGCTACCCTTATGTCCGAGAATGACACTTATCGGACATAGGGTGAGGAGACTCGTGTAATTTGGCCTTCTAGGAACCGGACTAATCGCCTTAGAGCCCGACCAAATAGTGCGTTGAGCGATTTGAGTAGCTTGTGACCCACCAAGGGTCGCGAAGACAGCGAGGATTCCACGATCTTGACCGAAACCACTCGGTGCGAGCATGACAGAAGCCGGCTGCGATGTAGGCACTGCCCCGATGAGAAAAGTCTTCCAACCGCAGCGTTCAGTGCGTTGCTTGTCCTGCTGGCGACAACGTTATTCGATCGATCTGTCCTGAAGTACCCCCGATTGCATCGGACGCCCGCGCGAAAAGGCTCAGCGTCTGCACCGGGCAGTCCGTAGGGACCACCAGCGTCCCTACGAACATCCCACCCGCCCGCGCCGAATTAGGGACGACTACGCGACCGAGTTCGCGCTCGTCTCCGCGGCAGATCAGCGTCCAGTAAGGCAGCGCGCGCGCGTCCTGTGCAATGCCGTCGCTGTGGCCGGAAAGGCGGTAGGATCCGGGCGGAAGGAGTTGGACCTGTTGGAGCACCGGCCCGCCGATGCTTGCGGGCGCCGAGAATTCAAACGTGCCGCCATCGCGGGTGCGCTGGATTGAAGCGGCGATGCTGTTGTCGCTGAGAGTAGCCCAGTCGAACGCCGACGGCGTCTCGATCATCGCCGTGAACCGTGGGTCGCGTACCCGGGCGCGGGTCGCACCGGGCCGGATCGCGGCATAATAGCGCCAAGCTTGATCGAAGTTGCCGATACTGAGCAGCAGGTTGACGAGCGAAGTCTGCGCCGTGGAAGGGATCGCGACACCGTGCACCTGCAGGGCGCTGAACAGCGCCGCGGTGTTTTGCGGATCGTCTTTCTGGGCCGCGGCGTAGCCGACGAAACTATTCGACCATGGCGGGTTATTGGCGAGCTTGCGCACCAGGGCTCCGCGGATCGAAGGATCGCGCGAGGCCTGCGCTAGCACCGGATAGAGCACGTCGCTCATATCCGGCTTGGTGCGTAGCGTGATATCGTACCAGCGCAGTGCCCCCCCAACGTCACCGCGCCCGACCGCGTCCTCGATCGACCATAATTGCGTCGTAATGTTTCGGCGCGAGAGCATCTGAGCATAGGAGAACAGCCGTCGTGCGTTCGCGATGTCGTTCTGGGCCAAGGTAACGACACCGAGCGTCGCTGCGGCAGAAACGGCGGTCGGATCTTGGCGCAGTGCTGCGCGCGACAGCGCCCCCGCCTCAGCCCGTCCAAGAGCGCCAATTTCTGGCGTCATAAGGGAGGAGGCGCGGGTAGCGCTCAGACGCCCGTCATAGGAGACGAGCGCATTAGCCGCCTGCGGCCGCGACCTCGCTACGACCTGCGCGACCGAGAAGACGACACTCTGATACCCCAGGACGGTTACGCCGCAGGCCAACAAGATGCGACCAACCCAGTCGCGGGTCGCGCGCCGTCTGCGTCCAGCGTGATGCGTTCGGGTTGACATGCGGGGGCTCAGCCCCGGCCCTTGGCGACATCCGTCACCCGCCCATAATTATAGCCATATTCATAGCCATAACCGTAGGTCGCGCGGCGTGCCTCGAACTTAGTTAGTACGCCACCAAAGATCCGCACATTAGCGGCCGCAAGACGACTCAGGGCAGTTTTGACCTGCGTCGCGCGAATACCGTGCGACTCGACCGCATAGACAACACCCTCGACCTGGGCGGCGATTAGAGGCGCGTCCGCGAGGCCCATTACAGGCGGGCCATCAATGACGACATGATCGTAATCCTTGAGCAGCCGGTCGATCAGCATGGCAAGACGGGTTCCGGTCAACAATTCCGCCGCGTTCGGGGGGATCGGTCCTGCAGACATCGCGGTGAGCCCGAGATCGGGCATCTGAAAGGTCAGCGGCTCGATAGCTTCTTCGCCCGACAGAAAATTGCTGAGCCCGCGTTCGTGCCCGACGTTGCCGAGATGGTGGATAGAAGGCGAGCGCATGTCGCCATCGACGATGATCACCCGCTTGCCGGCGCGCGACAGCATCGTCGCGAGCGCGAGCGCGGTCGTCGACTTGCCTTCTGCAGGTCGTGTCGATGTGACCGAGAAAGAGCGCGGCGCGCCATGCTCGGTCGTAAAGCTTAGGTTAGTGCTGATCGCAAGATAGGCGTCTACAAGATCTGACTTGCGATCGAGCAGTTCGTCGCGCGGCTCGCGATCTTCTTTGGTCTTGGGCACGGAACCAAGTAGCGACAGGCCAAGTTTGCGCTCAACTTCGCTTGGATCACCGAACGCTTCGTCCATCTGCTCAAGTGCGAGAGCGGCACCCGCGCCAAGTACGAGACCTGCCAGCAACGACAGGAATAGGTTAATTAGAAGTCGTGGACTCGATGGCTTTTGTGGCTCGTTAGCGGCATCTACAATTGAAATGTTGTTGACGCCCACCCCGTTGGCGACGCCAATCTCCTTGTAGCGCTGGAGCAGCCCGTCATACAGTGCGCGGTTAGTGTCCACTTCCTGCTGAAAGATATTATACTGAATCGAGCGTCTACGGTTATCGAGGTAGCTCAGCTTCAATTGATCAACCTTCGTCTCCAGCGCGTTTTCACGCGCAGTCGCGGCGCGATAGACACCTTCGATCGATCCCGTTACGCGCGATTCCTCACGGCTGACGGCACGGTCGAGCTGGTCGATCTGTGACTTTAATGCTTGAGCGGCGGGATAACCGGGCTCAAACTGGACCATCATTTGCTGATATTGCGCAGCGAGTTCAGCGCGGCGCTGGCGCAGACTATTGATGGCAACGTTGCCAAGCGCTTCGGTCGAAGAGCCGCCCGCGCTTCCTGACCGGTAGCGCGCTTCAGCCTCGATCCGGTCTGCGGTTGCCTGCGTCAGCGCTGTATTGAGCGCGGCGAGATTGTCTGCGACGATAGAGCGCTCAGATGTGACCGTACCGTTGCTACCGCCCTGCGCAGGCAAATTAATAATTTGCTGCTGCGAGGCGTAACCCACAAGCTGACGCTGGCTTTCGTCTAGCCGCTGCTTTTGGAGCTGCAACTGCCGCTCAAGGAGATTGCGGCCATAGGAAGTCGCTTGAACCTTGCGCTCAAGATTAGTTTGGATGAAGTTCTCTGCCCAAGCATTCGCGACGCGGGCCGAGAATCCGGCTTGCGGGCTGGTGACGGCGATGTCGACGAGACGTGACAACCGCGTAGGATTGATTGATACATTTCGCAGTAATATTTCGCCCGCCACGCGCTGACGCTCGGCGCGTCCTGCTGCAACATAACGGTTGCTGGTTTGCTTGAATGCAGGATTATCACTCTTTAGCCCGAACATCGCGAAGAAATCGGGATCATCGACAAGCCGCAATTGCGTAGCGACGCGCTCAGACAACGCACGTGACTTTAACAAACCGTATTGAGTCTGATAGAATTCCTGGTCAGCGATTCCAGCTTCGCGCTCAACCCCTTGAATACTTGTCACCTGCGAAGCTTCGCGAGCGATCTCCACGGTTGCCGTGGCGGTGTACTTTGGCGTCATTAGCAAAGTAATGATCAGCCCGATGACGATACACGCGACCGTCACGCCGATGATGAGATATTTCCAGCGCAGCGCGATCCGCAAATATTGCTGGATTAGTGGCGAACGCTCATTCTCTATCGATCGCGGCGCGACGGACGCCCCCTCCCCGACGGAGCCGGGCTGCAGGTTTAACGGGAGGACATTCATGCGCTTGCCAAACCTTAATTCAAGATCGCGACTAGGGGGGCGGCGAGGAGCGGGGCCAGCGAAACGAGATCGCGGAAGCGGCGCCTTTCTGGGGAGTCACCGACCACGACGACATCATTGGCGTAAATTGCCGGGTCGTTGTAGGCCCCGCGTCGGATCGCGTCGATATTGTAGAGCCCTGCCATCTTGCGTCCGCCAACGGTGCGTAAGATCACAACGTCATCCTGTCTCGCAAACTCAGCCAATCCTTTTGCTGAGGCGATCGCGCGCAGTAGCGTCATCTGATTGGTGACCGGGTAGAGGCCGGGCTCGGTAACCTGTCCGTCGATCGTAACGACCTGACTAACCGAACTCTTGATGTTCACTGTAACGTCGGGATTACGCACGTAGCGCCCGCGCAACGCGTTTTCAATCATTTGCGCAAGTTCCTGCGCGGTGCGTCCGCGGGCGTCGATTGTACCGATTAGCGGTATCGCGATCTGGCCGCCCGCATCGACCTGCACTTCGCGACTGAGGTCGGGGACGTTGAAGACGTCAATCTGGATCGTGTCGAGCGGGCCGATCAGCGACTGCCGGTCGGCTGCGGTCAGGTCACGCCGTTCCGGTGCGGGCAATGCCGCACTGTCCGGGACAACGGTGAGTTGGCCGGTCGAAACCAGCGGCTCTTGGTGCGCGCATCCGGTAAGAGCGGCGACCCCCAAGAGGACAAGGCAGATCTTGCGCATACGCGGAAAAGTTACTCTGACGATAGGAACAGGAAAGAAGCTCATAGGTTGCGCCCCTTCGAGGGTAAAGCTGCTTTCCCCATACGATTATCCCTGCGCCCTGCGTTTCCGAGCCAGATTGCCGCAATGATCGTCGTCGCCATGATGACCGGCGTGCGTGCAGGATAATCCACGATGCTCGCAAGCAGAATCAGCAGCAGCGTCGCCGAACCGAGCTTTGGCAGCACCGCATCAGCGCGCCATGCCCCAATACTCCGCCACAGCCACCAGCCGACCGCGGCAACAAGCAGGAGCAGCCCGGGAAGTCCGGCAGTCAGAACGATTTCGAGAAAGTCATTGTGAGCATGATTGAAATAGGTCGGTTTCAGCAGCGCGAATGGCTCGTGGATGCGAAAGACAGGATCGAAGCTCCCCAGCCCCGTTCCGAACGGAAAATAGGTACGGATAATTGCTAGCACGGTTGGCAGACCGCGGCTGCGCATGTCCTCGCCCGTGTCCATTTCGACTAAGCGCTTGATCGATACCGCGCGATCTGCCGCGACGATCACAAACACAAGGATCGCGATCAGCGTAACGATTCCAATGCCGATCGCAGGCAGCGCCCAGCGCGGATAGCGACGGAGCGCAGACTTCACACCACGCCGGGCGATGATCAACCCTAATAGGAGCGCAATTCCCCCGAGCACGATGCCCGCGCGTGATCCCGAAGCTAGAATCGTAAGAACGAGCAGTAGAACTAGCCCAAGTGCAATCGGTGCACGCACCCGCGACGCACTACCAGCTTCTACTCCCCACATCGGCGCAGTAAGTAACCCGATGGCGAGCAACAGCGCGAAATGGTTGCGGTTTGCGATCATGCCATCGACCACACCGGGCGTTCCGTTAACGAGCGGGTTGACCAGTTGCGCGCCGGTGAATTGAAGCAGGCCTACCAATAGCGCGAGGCCGATCACGGTCAGGACGACGAATGGAATCAGGCGTTTCTGGTCTTCGCGTATGCCCGTTGCGAGCACCAGCACCGCGAGGGGCGTAACAAGTGAGAAGAGCGCGTTTACCGTCGCGCCGGGCACCAGCGACAGCGGTCGCCACAGATCGGGTGGCGACACCAGCGGATCGGTGAACGCCGCACGGCCTGGCAAGGCACGCCATACGCCCGGGGGCAGGGGTATAAGCTGCGCCACACACAGCAGGATTGCTGCGACGAGGAATAGCGTTGCGCCTTTTGCCTCCTCGATCCGCGGACGCCGCGCGAACAGCACGGCGACCAGGATCGCGCTCCACGACGCAGCGCGCACGATAATCTGCCCCGTCACGTCCTCTCGCGAGGCGCCGCCCGCCAGCCACAGGATGACGAACAACGCCGCGAGCAGCATGAGAGAAGGGTCGGGACTGAACCGCGTACCCCGTAGACGTGAAATGGCCATACCCACCCCTAGGTCAGCAAACAGCGCAAGGGAACTGGCAGCAACGCGTCAGCGCGGTCGCGTGGCGTTAGCGTGCGGCCCTATGGAGCTTTGCGATGAGGCCCCGAACGTCTGCAACATGGACGAGGAAGTCGACGTGGACAATGGCGAGAGCGTCGTATCGGTGCCGATCCGCGCATTGTCGGTCGCTTGCACAGCAAAGGCCGCGGCCGGATCGCTCGTACTGTCGGGGCGATAGCGTTCGACGCGAAGGCTTAGGCGCGTATCGAGCCGACTGTTGACCCGGTTGTTGATGCGGTTTGGATTCAAATTCGCAGGCTCGCCCCTGGCGTTGAGCCGCGCGCCATAAGCCGTCGCGGTATCGCGTGCCGTACGAGTCTGTGCGTCCGCTGCGACACTGAGCCAGGGGGTCGCGATCGCAAATGCCGCGAACATGGTGATATGCCAACCGGTCGGTGCCCATCCGGTTCGAGATATTTCGTGCGGCTTCATTCTCTTCCATTATCGCAGCAAAGAGCCCGCGTCACGGTCCAAAAGATCTACGTAACGACATGTCATGTTGCGAGGCCGTGATGTTGCCGACAAGGATCAGACCGTTGCGCTCGTGTTACGGATGCACCACGGCACCCACTACGCCTGACATCATGATGAGGCGACTTTTATAGTCTACGTCGAAGAACCATGACACCGGCAGGAACGCTGAAGCACTCAGGCGCGATCGTCAAGAATGCTAGGTGCCCGCAACAGCCTGACCAACACAGACACGCCGATCGGAGATATAGTAGCCTGAAAAGAGCAGGCCAGCCGTGCGCCGTTGTGCTACGCCTGCTCCAAGGTTTCCTTCACGCTAAAATCAGCGCGACCGGCATCGATACGAATATGGAGCGCCCAGCTAGAGGGACCAGTAGCGCAGCGTTGACGGCAAACAACTGCGATCAACAAACGAACGGACATCGACTACCACCCCACCTGACCGCAACCGATCGGCGAGGCCGGGTATCCAATCTCCGAACTCATCGTGTGGAACTGCGAATATTACCGCGTCAAGGTCGACAAAGGCATCTGCCTCGGACAGATCAATGCCATATTCGTGCCGCGCTTCTTCCGGGTCAACGCGTGGGTCATGGACCAGCACGTGTGCACCCGCTTCCCTTAACGTTTCAATCACGTCGGGAACCTTGGAATTGCGCAAGTCGGGGACGTTTTCCTTGAAAGTTAGACCGAGCACGCCAATTCGAGACTGGGCGCTCGTGTCGGTGATCTTACTGTCCTTGATCATGGAGAGCGCTTTGTGCGCAATAAACGCGCCCATGCCGTTGTTGACCCGGCGACCCGCAAGAATCACCTCGGGCATGTAGCCAATCTTTTCGCTGGCATGGGTCAAGTAATAGGGGTCGACGCCAATGCAGTGCCCACCCACCAAGCCGGGAGAGAAGCGCAAGAAGTTCCACTTGGTTCCCGCTGCGTCCAGCACGTCGCGGGTACGGATGCCCATCCGGTCAAGGATCAGCGCGAGCTCGTTCATCAGCGCGATATTGAGGTCACGCTGAGTGTTCTCGATCACCTTGGCAGCCTCAGCCACCTTGATCGAGGGCGCTTCGTGTAACCCGGCGCTGACCACGGAACCGTACACCGATCGCAACCTAGTAAGTGTCGTTTCGTCCTCAGCCGCGATGATCTTGGTAATAGTATCGAGGCGATGCTCCTTGTCGCCGGGATTGATGCGTTCAGGCGAATAGCCAAGGAAGAAATCGCGGCCGCGTATCAGGCCCGAATGTTCCTCCAGCAGTGGGGCGCAGACATCGTCGGTGACCCCGGGGTACACAGTGGATTCGAACACCACAACCGCACCCGAAGTGAGATACGGCGCAATTAACCGGCAAGCACTCACCACCGGGGTAAGATCCGGCTCATTCGCATCGTCGATTGGGGTCGGCACCGTGACAATGAAAAACGTGCATTCCGCTAGGTCGGCCGGATCGCTCGTCACCTGCAGGCTGCTGGCGGCTAAGCGGGCGCCCTCAATCTCGCCGGTCCAGTCGTGCTTGTCGCGTAATGCTTCCACGCGACGCTGCGAGACGTCGAAGCCCACAACATCCTGGTACTTTTCCGCCAAGGCGATAGCTACCGGCAGGCCGACATAGCCCAAGCCGACTAACGCGATTCGTTCGTTATCGTTCTTCATTCAGCGTCTTTCCGGACAAGGTCGATGTACCAAGGCATAGCATCGCGCAGCCCGGCATGGAGATTGTGGGTCGGCTGGTAATCAAGCAGACGGCCTGCCTTACCGATGTCGGCCAGGCTGTGCTGCACATCACCTGCTCGCGCGGGGCCGTGAGCAATTGTGGCGGTGGTAGCTACGCCTTGCTCGGACAGAGCTTCACCGATCGCGCGATGAAGATCGTTCAGCGACGTGCGCTGGCCCACCGCGATGTTGTACACCTCGCCCCAAGCTTCCTTTGGCGCCAAGGCTGCGCGGATGTTTGCCTGGACCGCGTTGGCGACAAAACAGAAATCACGGCTTGTCTCGCCGTCACCGTTAATGCGCACGTCTCCGCCCGTGATCATTGCCTTGACCCACAGGGGAATAACCGCTGCGTAAGCACCATCCGGATCCTGGCGTGGACCAAACACGTTGAAATAACGCAACCCGATCGTCTGCTGGCCGTAAGTGCGGCGGAAAACGTCCGCATACACCTCGTTGAATGCTTTGGTGGCAGCATAAGGCGACAAGGGACGACCGATCCGGTCCTCGATCTTAGGCAAATTGGGCTCATCGCCATAGGTCGAGCTGGAAGCGGCATACACGAAGCGAACATCGTTCCCTTCGCGCCGCGCCGCGTCAAGCATGTTGACGAATCCTGACACGTTTACCTCGTTGGTGGTCAGGGGGTCTTCAATCGAGCGCGGCACCGAGCCCAGTGCCGCCTGGTGCAGTACATACGACACGCCGCGGCAGGCGGCACGGCAGGTGGCTGGGTCGCGGATGTCGCCTTCAACAAACTCGAATCGGGCCCAAGCGTCTTCGCCCACCTGACCGCGCACCTCGTCGAGATTGTGCGGGTGGCCAGTTGCAAAATTGTCCAAGGCGCGCACGCTCTGACCAAGACGCAGCAGCGCCTCGACAATGTTGGAACCGATAAAACCCGCGGCACCCGTGACAAGCCATAGGCCGCCGTTTGCCTTTATTTTAGCGTCGAGCGTTGGATCGCTCGCCGCCCATGCTGGTTCGTAACTCACGCTCGCTCCCTCTTTGGTCAGGCTCGCCTAATTCGGGTCGCCCGGAACTGCCAGCCCAATCGGCTATAGGGCGGGAAGGGATCGGCCATCCGGAACAAGATTGCCGGTTACCTGCGTAGTTCCGGGCAGATAATCGGCTCCATGTTCCACAATAATCAGCCCAGGTGAGGCGGGATTACCGCGCCAATCGTTACGTAAAAGAGACAACCGCCGAATGCGGTCTTTTCCCAGATATAGTGGGGCCGATCCTGGTCCGCCGTTTCCCGTCTGTTTAAAGCAGACCCCTTGCAGCTTTATTCCATCACCCTTGTACACTGCCAGCGCAAGGCCCTCGCGCCGTCCACACCGGGTAAACTTATCCCCAGATACAATGACATCCATCACCCCGGCCGTAGGCTCGCCAAAACCTAAGAAACTACGCCCTGTATAGTCCGTCCAGCGATTGTTGCGGATCACGATGTCTTTTCCTGAGAAAATCTGAAAGCCGCAATATCCCCCCATGCCGACGTTGTTCTCGATCACGCACTTCATGGCGGGTGTCGCCGCGTCTGGCTGCCGGTGGATGGTCATCATTACATCCCCCCCCGTGCCATGATATTTTCGAAAGCTGTTACCGGAAATCAGCACATCGCGGGGCGGAGGAACAATCTCTGGAACCACAAAGGCGATCTGTCCGACATTGCCGCCACAATTATCGAAGTCACAGTTCGTCACGCGCAAACGCTCCAGCCTATAGAAGGGGAATGCATCGGGTTCGAAATCAATCGGTCCCGGCATCGTGGGGCGGGTGCAGCGGGTGAAACGGCAACGATCGATGGTGATATCGGCGCCGCCCGTCACTGAGATCGCGTTGCGATTGTCGTTGTTTACCCCGTCAAACACGCAATCGCGAACCAGAATGTTGCTGATCGTTCTTGGTTCGCGCACCGGCCAACCATGCTCGGCTCCGAGGTATAGGCCGTCACTGGCAAAGCCGACAAACTGTACTCGCTCGATCCGCACTCCACTGACCCCCGAAAGTGACACAAGGTTCCAATGTTCACGAAATCCTGTTTCCGTTACGCGTCCTTCAATCCTGAGATCCCTCAGCGCGATGTTCTCCAACGGAACTGCGGCCGTGGGGCTTTCCCCTACTAGAACGCTTCTTGCATCCCGCGCCAGCCGTAGAACAGAGGCTTGGCCATCACCCCGAATCGTCGCGCCGGAACGTAAGGGAACGGATCGCAGTATGTATGCGCCGCCCAGTCCTGATCCCTGACCGGCTGGGCAGTAAACGGGCGTCCCCAATTGCAAAGCACGGGTGAATGCCGCTGTGTCGTCCGGATCTCCCGGCCGCCTCAGATCGGACACCCTGACTTCGCCCGTGTGAGCGTTGCAGGACGCGGTCGCAGGAATTGTCGCTACCCCAGCGGCAAGTCCCCGCAGCATTTGGCGCCGGGTCCAAGCGGATCGAGGGAAAGAACTAAGATTGTGGAAGTGAGGCATAATGTCCTTCTGCATTGCAGCACCTGACGGAGGTACTTATAGGGACGCCGAACTGGAGAACCAAAAAATGTGCGGAATTGCGGGCTTTGTGACCGGCCGCTCCCTAAACCAAGGCGCCCGCGCAAGCCTCGTCGCAATGACGGACGCAATCGCGCATCGAGGGCCCGACGATGACGGCCAATGGGTGTATCCAGAACAGGGTGTGGCCTTGGGTCATCGCCGCCTAGCCATCATTGACCTGTCACCAGCCGGGCACCAACCCATGTCCTCGGTTAGCGGTCGCTATGTTCTTGTCTATAATGGCGAGATCTACAATTATGCCGAACTGCGGACCAAGCTCGAACAGGAGGAGCAAGCGCCGACATGGCGGGGGCATTCGGATACCGAGGTGCTGCTAGCCTGCATAGAGGCATGGGGTATCCGCAGCACGTTGGAGCAGGCGAACGGAATGTTCGCATTTGCCTTGTGGGATCGGCAGGACGAGGTCTTGACCCTAGCACGCGACCGTGCAGGCGAAAAGCCACTCTTCTACGGCTGGCAGGGAGGCACATTCCTGTTCGCCTCCGAACTGAAGGCTCTAACGGCTTACCCTGGGTTCGAGCGCGTAATCAACCGCGATGCCGCTGCGGCGATGATGCGATTCGGCTATGTGCCCGCGCCGATGTGCATCTGGCAGGGCGTTCACAAGCTGCCGCCCGGTTATCTGTTGGAAGTAAGGCCCAAGAACTCTGAACAAGCGGTTCCCCAATGTTATTGGGACATCGCCACTATTGCAGCGCACAACGCACGTCACCCGCTCATCGACACCCCCGATCTAGTGAACGAACTCGACGCACTGCTGCGGGATGCCGTTCGGCTACGTATGGAAGCAGACGTGCCCCTCGGCGCCTTTCTGTCGGGCGGCGTGGACTCGTCCATGGTGACCGCGCTGATGCAGGCTCAGGCGGACCGACCGGTGCGCACCTTTTCTATTGGCTTTGGCCAGCGTGCCTTTGACGAATCCGGCTATGCCCGCGCTGTTGCAAAGCATCTGGGCACCGACCATTGCGAGCTGCACGTCGATTTGGCTGATGTGCAGGCGACTATTCCTAAGCTGCCGATGATCTGGGACGAGCCGTTCGCCGACTCTTCCCAGATCCCCACCTATCTCGTGAACCTACTAGCGCGCCGCGAAGTGACGGTAGCACTGTCGGGGGATGGCGGCGACGAACTCTTCGCTGGCTATAATCGGCATGTTCTAGGCGCACGCATTTGGGAAGGTAGCGCCCGCCTGCCCGGCTTTATGCGCCGTGGAATTGCTGGGGCACTAACCAGTAGGACCGCATCCGGGTTGGTGAACGCTACAGGACTGGGAAACCGCATTGCTGGTCTTTCGGAGCGCTTGCCCAAAATCGGCGCAGTTATCGGTGCCCGCGACCCAGCGGAATTTTACGCGCAGCTGGTATCGCAATGGCGCCCGGGCACACACCCTGTGATCGGTGCGAGCGACGGAGATCACGTGATCGCGGTGCCCGCGTTTGACGATTTCCGCAACACCATGCTGTTCATGGACACGGTAACCTACCTGCCCGACGACATCCTAACGAAGGTAGATCGCGCCGGCATGGCGGTTAGTCTTGAGGGGCGCATTCCCTTTCTCGACCACCGAGTGATTGAATTTGCCTGGCGCGTGCCCATGTCTGCCAAAATCCGAGACGGCCGCGGCAAGCACATCCTTCGCGAAGTGCTGTACCGGTATGTTCCCCGGGCCCTGATCGATCGACCCAAGGCAGGTTTTGCAATTCCCATCGGCGACTGGCTAGCCGGCCCGCTTCGCGATTGGGCGGAAGCGCTAATTGAGCCGGCTGCGCTAGCGTCGCAAGGCATCCTGAATCCGGCGCTGATCACCCGGACGTGGACGCGCTTCCTACGCGGTGAAAAGGCCCTTGTGCCGCAGCTCTGGTGTGTGCTGATGTTCCAGGCTTGGCTACAAGCCCAAGGGAGTCAGCCGGTCACGGCTGCCCTACGTCATACCGCGTGACATAGCTTTATTTTCTGGACAGCGGAGTGCACGAGTTCATCACGCAGCCGAGCGACGCCCGTTCACCCCCAAAGCCACGCGGATGCGATCCGGGATGCCAGCAAGCGGGAAGCTACCTGTGCGCTCGCTTCCCGCACTCCCGCTATCGCTAAAATACCCGATCCCGTTATGGTCGCCGTTCTTGATCGCCACAAAGGCAGCGTGGCGGCGCAGGTTCTCGATGCGGTTGTTGCCCGCGATCACCGCAATGCCTTCGGGAATGTCGTTGGGATAGCTCAGCATCACGAACAGATCCGCGCCGCGATTGTCGACGGTGAAGATTGGCGTGCCGTCCTCCGCCTTTGCAAGCAACAGCCTTCGCTCGGCATCGTTGGCCTCTTCCACCGACGCACAGGAGACCAGAAAATCGCGCGACATGCGTGGCTCAACCGACTGGAAGGGAACGTCCAGTTGTCGCAGGAACGCGGCATGATCAGTCAGTCGCCAGTAAAAGGAGGTCTTGCCATAAGGTTCCTGATGAAGGCCAGTAGCCAACATCAGCCGCGCCTGTGGGAAGGCGCGCTGCACCTGCCCTAAGATACGGTCGTACAGCCGGTACACGTCGAGCAGCGGGTCCTCGTCTGGATGGACATACCAAGCCGGGTTACGGTGTGGCCCATCATACACTGCAGAGTTAAACATGTAATGATGCTGGATGTGCGCACCGGCATTGAGGAACAGCGTTGCAAAATCGGGCTTCTTGCCACGAACGAGACGAACAAACAAATCCGTCAGCACCTGATCCAAAAACAGTGCCTTGGACCAGGCCTTGCCTCGAGCCGCACCTGCCAGTTTCAGGTAAGCCGGATAGTTCAACGGTGACGCGTTGCGCAGCCCGCCAACGGCAAAGTCGAGTACCGACTTCTTGTTTAGGCCACCTGTCGCATTGTCGTTCACCGCTTGACGGATCGCTTGGTAGAAGCGCGTGTCCAAGCCCCCGGCGCACACACCCGTGTCCGTCCAGGGATCGGGAATGAAAAAGGCAGGTTCGTGTAGGCGGTACTTGGCATTCATCGGGCTGACGGCACCGACCTTCAGCCCCGCCTCCTCCAGTTGTTCCCAGATTTGTGGAATATCGGTGCCGACGATGTCACCCAACCGGAACACACCGTGCTCGGCATAAGTCAGCCCGGTGTGTGCTGTGACCCACTGGATCCATGGCTCCAGCTCATCATAATTCTGTTCCGACTGCGTTTCATCAAATCCATGACGCGCAAGAAAATCACGGAAATTCGGCAGCTCGCCCTTGGCGATATATTGCTGCAAGAACTCGAAGTTGATTTCGTTGAGTTCAAGAAAAAGAAGCTGTTGTACCTTATTCACCAACTTGTCCCCTGGACGATGCGTGGCGCTCCATATCACCCCCGGAGGGCCAGCGAAAGGAAAGGCGACCATGCTTCCTCGAAACAGCAGTCAATTTAACCTCATGGCGTCCAGCATCGCATCATTGATGCGGTGAACGTCGAACAACCGCTCGGCCAAAACACGGCTTGCCTGCCCCATTTGCGCAATCAACTCGGGGGCGTCGATGAAGCGACGCATCGCCGCCTCCAGTGCCCGTGCATCGCGCACAGGCACCTTGAAGCCGTTAATGCCTTCTTCGACCGTGTCGCGGCAACCAGGCGCGTCGGTGGTGATCACGGGCAGCGCCATAGCCATTGCCTCCTGGGTGCTTCGCGGCTTGCCTTCACGATAGGAAGGCAGCACGAACACGCTACTCTGCGCCAGCCAAGTACGAACGTCTGGAACCTGGCCGGGCCATTCGATTACCCCCTCCGCAACCCATCGTTCCACGTCCTCGCGCTTAAGTCCGCCAGGATTGCTGTCCACGTCGCCGAGCAACAGGAAGCGTACGTCGCTCTCGCTTTCCTTGATCCGGCGCGCTGCCTCGACATATTCGACGATGCCCTTTTCGCGGAGGAGCCGGGCAACTAGCACAAAGGTGACAGGTGAGACGATGGGCTGTGCCGGCTGGAAGCGGGCAAGGTCTACCCCCGAACCGCTGATCAGCACTGCCTTGTCGCGGGGCAGCAAGCCACGGCTGCACAGCACTTCCAGATCGTCACTGTTTTGCAGGAAGACGCGGTCGCACAACCGGAATGCGACACGGTACAATGTCGAGGCGACACTCCGCAGAATTTGGCGTTTGGCACTGTACCGCGAGCCATCGGGAGTGAATACGTAACCTAATCCCGCCACCAGTGCATACCGGCGCTGGATGCCAGCGAGCCGAGCGGCCAGTGTTCCGTAAATCACCGGCTTGATAAAATAACCAAAGACAAGGTCAGGGCGGAGCCGGCGCAGGGTAACTGCCAGCCTCACCATGTCCGCCAGATCTCGAGCCGGATGCAATCCGGTCCGCTCCAGCGAGATGTCGATCGGCGTGGCACCGAGTGCGCGCACGGCAGCGCGGGTCTGTTCGCCGTAATCGGGCGCCAAGGCGTACACCGTGATGCCCTTGCTGACCATCCGGCGGATCAGCGGCCCACGAAAATTGGCCATCGAAAACGCAATGCTGGTGATGATCGCGACCGACCGCACCGGGCCATTCGCACTCATACGCCTGCCCCCATCGCGGCGCGAAACGCATCCAGCACAACCGGCTGCTGCGATTGCAGAGAATAGTGCGCGACCACCTTATCGCGTCCTTTCGCGCCCATGCGTGCCCTAAGATCTGGGTCACGCGCCAGTTGCTCGAGCGCGCCCACCCAATCCGCCTGTGTATGAGCGAGCAGCCCGTCAACGCCGTGGTCGACGATAACGCTGTTCACCCCCACCGGAGACGCAATCCCGGGCAGCCCGCATGCCATGTACTGGATCAGTTTGTATCCACATTTCCCCCGCGCCCAAGGTTGGTCAGGCACTGGCATCAAACCTACGTCCATGGCTTGGAGATCGGCTACCTCACATGCTTCATCCCATTCAATCGCGTCAATGCCCTCGATCCCCCGCGCGGCCGGTCCAGCGCCCACCACGCGAAAACGCGCGCCCAAGCGTGCCATCGCTGGCAACAACGCGGGAAGTAGCGGTTCGACATAACGCCAGGTCGACGGCGAACCAATCCAACCTACGGTCAACGGCCCTTCACCACGCTCCAGCCGAGGGCGAAAATGGTCGGTGTCAACCACAGTGGGCACCACCACCGCCCGCCCGCCTGCCGCGGTCACATAGTCCGCTAGGTACTCATTGCCGCACAGGCATGTCGCCGCCTGCCGTACCAGTGGGCGCAGCTTGCCACCCAACAGACGGCGCACGACGGCAGACGGGTGCGCGTCGTACATGTGAAATATCGCGTCATCGATGTCGTATACGATCGGACGGGGGGCGATCTGCGCGAGTAGGCCGTCAATCAACGGCAGATATGGAAACATCTCGTACTGGATCCATAGGAGGTCATGGTCACGCATTGCAGATACGTCGCCCAATCGGCGGGCATAAGCGCGTGCCACCCCGACCGGCGACGCCCGCTCCCCATTCATTAGGCCCGCCAGATAGGTGTCGTCGAGCAGCGGCCTGAGATCGATGCCGATCTGATGCTTTGCTAGAAACGGCGCATATTGCAGCAGCCGCTGCCGCGTGCTCGCGGCACGAGAACCGTATTTAGCGAGCGCGAGGATATGGCAACCACCCGCCGCCCAAGAATTGTTTGATGCGATGCTCATAGGGTTATGATCCCGCCATCAATCCATAGATACCCCAGCAACGCCGTTGTTATTATGACAAAACCCAACCCCGGCAAATCCGCCATCGTCCAGCGGCTACGGCATGACAGGAAAATGATGGCTGGGAACAGCACCTCCTTGCTGCGCTGTGCGACAACCGGCGCATCCGGCAGGAGAACGATCGGCACCAAACAGGCGATTGACATGGTCAACATCAGCACGTGATAGCCCCCGCGACGATGATAGCCCGCGGCCAGATAGCAGGCGAGCGCCGCGACGATTAGCAGGTTGTTCACCGACAGGATGGAGACGCTCTCGATCAGTGCGCTATTTTGAAGGTAGGCCGCACTGAGCGGGTTCAGACTGTTGAGGACATCTTCGAACGCATAGTTCAAGCTACTGAACACCGTCGCGATCACTATGACCGCCAAGGTCCCAGCGACTACTAAGCGACTGCGTACGTATAAGCCAAGCCCGGCTCCGACTAAGAGTAAGCTACTCGAGTAGTGAAGCGAAAACGCTAGGCAAAATAAAATGGCCGACCAGGCATAGCGCCGTTCAATTAACAGATGAACGGCCCAAAAGCCAAATGCTAGAGCGATACCTACACGATACTGTGTATATTCGTGAATAGGAAAAAATAACACTGCATAAAGTATCGCGGCAAAGACAGGATGGGCAAGATATCGCCTGAAAAGCATAAACTTGATAGCTAGCGATACAGCGGCTAGTGTTAACGACAGGGTTGAAAGGTCAGCATCGAGATAGTTTCTAAAAAACCAAGCGATAACGTGAAAGCCGGGCTCAAACCGAGTATCAAGAAACGATAAACTATTTGGTATAGACTGATAGTAGATTAGATATTCAAAATAGTCGCGGCTATAGCCGAAGAGCATCAAACCCGTGACCGTAGTGAGCGTGATCCAGATCAGGGCTAGCAGGACGTCCGCGACGGGGCGCGTGTCGAGAGCCGTACCAGGGACAGGCGTCGCATGCGGAATGCTGGCTATAGTCGATTCCACTATGCGTCCCCCGCGGGATGGATAGCCGAAGAATTAGCAATCTTGGTTCCGGATCGGCCGAAGACACGGCGCAGAACACGACCCCACAGTAGAACAAAACCTCGCCCGGTTTCCCTCGCATCCGTCAGCGAACGTCGAGAGACCGCGCGTATTAATCGTGGAAACGGCTCGACGCCAAGCGTAACCATCGCCACGGCAAGCGCCGATGCCGGGGTGAAATGCTTGAAGGCGTAGACAATCCGGCTTTCCAGCGCATAGGCTAGCCGCTGAGGCTTGACTTGCTCAGACGTTCCGCCGCCGCGGTGCAAACCTACCGCTTCGGCCAAATAGAAGACGCCATACCCGGCTTGGTGGACCCGCGCCGAAAGATCCAAGTCTTCTAGATAAACAAAAAACTGCTCGTCGAACCCGCCAAGCCGTTCAAACAAATGTCGCCGGATCAAGTAAAAAGCGCCGATGACGTGGTCCACCGGTCGACTGGATAGGTGATCGAATTCACGATCGTGCAAGCCAGGAATGAGTCTAGGAAACAGGGTCGCAAGCCCCGATGCCGCGGCCAAGAGAACAGTCGGAGTTGGGAACCGCGCGCAGTGCCGTTGCACTATGCCATCCTCCTCGATCAGCTTTGCCCCGCATACTCCAACACCGGCATTCTCCGGCCGCTCCATGAAGCTAATCGCAGTATGAAGGGTATCCGGCAACAACGCGGCATCGGGGTTGAGAAACAAGATGTACGGCGCCCGGCCACGGTGCGCACCAAGGTTGCACGCTCGGCCAAACCCCAAATTCCGCCCCGTGCGCACGATGTCGAGTGCCAGTTCGGGACATATAACTGCATCGGAACCGTCTCTTGATCCATTGTCTACTACAACAACCTTCTCAACATTGTCTTTTCCATAATACGCAATTGAACGGATGCAACGTGATAACCATTGCCCAGAGTTCCAGTTTACGATGATTACGTCAGCGTTGTTAAAGTTGGTCAACGAAATACTTCTTATCCGAGTGCGCTATTGCACGTAAATGTTTTTCTTATCCGTCATAGATATGATCGAAGATATTTACTTCAGGGATTACGTCAATAGTGTACAGGTGCCGGCTCACTGCTGGAAACAAGCATGTTCATACAAGCTAGTGGCTAACGCTGCGTGATACCCGCGCTGATGGCACTGCCCTCTCCATTGGCGTTCCCTTTGTGCTTACCCCATCGCCCATCGCAGCCCCGACATGTCAGATTATGGGTATGGTCCATAGAGCAGCCCACTCGCATTGCCCAGCGGTTGTGCCTTTTCAAACTTTGTTCGTTTCACTGGCTGATCGACGGAACATTGCACTTGCTTGCTCGGTGGCTGTATCAAGCGGAGCGTGCTAGATGGACTGGAACCTTGCCTGCGTCTTACGCACTGGCATTTTTGCGGACGGATGAAATACGGCTCGTACATCCGGGCATGACTTTCGTCGGCTATTTCCTAGCGCGCCGTGCCCTCCTGATACGCTTGGCAAACGCTGCTGCGGGTTTCGGAACAAGAAGGATTGCAGCCATCTGCCAGAATGGGAGATGCGCTGCGCGACGAAACGATGGTTGACCAAGATGCGTCCAAGTGAAGGTTCCCGCCAGTCGTAGGTCCAGCAACGTTACCAGGCTGAAAAGATTCATCCTTGCAGAATGAGAACGGATCACCTCCGGCTGATCTGCGGGCGAGATAACCTTGGGAAAAGCCGATACGACGGCAGACCAGTGGTCGGCGAAGACGGTAATCGCCTGTTGCTGCCAGTAGCTGTTCTGCTGAACCACGCCGAGGCTCGGCTGACCAAACCACCCAAACTTTGTATTATGGTGACTGGCATAGCCGAGCATCACGCTGATCTGGGGGAAATCGCGCTTGACGATCAAGTCATCGCCCTGCTCGACGACCCAATCGCAGACACGCCGGTGATAGATCGTGGCGCCAGTCCGCGTCTGATGCCACAAGGCAGATTTCAGCAAGGCCTTGCCCTCTTCGCCGCTGACCTGCGGGATGTCGTGGCGGTCCGGCGACTGGTAGTTGACCAAAACCAGATCCTGATCGTCGAGAAAGCCTAGGATCTTCTCCAATTGATTAGGCATGACCCAGTGCTTGTCGCCAAGTAGCCATACGAAATCAGCGTTGGGCCAAGTGAGCGTGGCGATCAGGTTGCGGTCGTGACCAAGCGAAGGTGTGTTACGGCGATAGTGGACATCCCCGAATGCGCGAACGGCGTTCCGCGTCAGATCGTCGGGACTGTCATCGGAGACATAGAGAGCGATGTTCAGGCGACGTGCTTCATCGATCATCTTGGCCAAATTGGCCGCAACGACGTTATCCCGGCGATATGTTGGGATGCAGATAGCCAGGCGGGGCCGTTCAGCCATTTAGGACCTCGTCGGCATAAGTAGCAATGCCGTCCTCGAGCGGTCGGGCGTGATGTAATCCGGTCCCCCGAACGCGACGAACGTCCAGTACCAGCTTTGGCACATCTACGGGACGGGCCGACCGAAACACCAAGCCAAGAGTGCGTCCGGTCACCTCTCGTATGGTGTTTACAATTTCCAGAAGGGAATGTCCTTCGCCGCTTCCTATGTTCAGCGCCATTCCGCTCACGCCGGCCTCAATCAACTGGCGAATAGTAAGAACGAGATCGTCGATGTAGATATAGTCGCGGATACTCGATCCATCGCCCCACACCTCCAGTGCTTGGTCGTTGAGCAACTTGCCCATGGCAACAGAGATGAGGCCTTGGCCCCCGCGCAACGGCTGGTTGCGTCCATAGGGATTAGACGGGCGCAGGATCAGATAATCGAGGCCTGCCGTTCGGCCAAGGAATTCAAGCCAAGTTTCGATCTCCAGTTTGGATTGGCCATATAGGCTGATTGGCGCGCAACGATCGTCCTCGGCGACCGGCGCGCCGGTCGTCACGCCGTAGATCGTACCGCCGGACGAAATAAAGACCAGCTTGACGCCGACTTCGGCCAGACCCTCTGCCAAATGGATGGTGGGTGTGATGACTTGACGACGTTCGATAACGTAATCGGCCATCGGACTTCCCGGCTTCATCCTCGAAACCAGGTGCACCACCACCTCCACCCCCCGCTTGCGCACGAAAGCAAGGATTGCGTCGGAGTCCTCGATCGGCAAAGCATGGACGTTCCCGGCGGCATCCCCCGTGCGCGCGCCGACCAAGACGTCATGCCCAGCATTGGTCAGCTCGCGCGCAAGATTGGAACCGATGAATCCGGTTCCGCCAAGCAGCAATATGGTGTGTCGCAAGGGCATATGGCGTCGCTGCATACTCACTGGGTCTGGCATCTACGGATGATTGTGCAAACCACGGTCACAGGACACCGTGGCGTAAGCGTAAAAGCGTCTCGCGGATGGTACTTGGCGGGGGAAGTGGAAAGCCAAGTTCCTCAGCCAGCGCATCCTGATCGAGCTTTTCACCCCACATCAACTCCGTAGTCAGCACTTGGTTAGCTGCCAGCAGCGGCGCCATCTTCATCCAGCTGTGCGGCACAGTGCTACCAGCCATCTGCTCGCGCATCTCATGCAACTGGGTGACGAAGCGTTGCAAGATGCCCGGAGCGATCGACTCATTGTCACCAATGCCAACATCGGCCAGCACCTTGTCGATAAGATAGAGCGCACCGTCATCAGTCATCCTCAGATAGAAGACATAGTCCGCGGAAGGAAAATCGTCGGGATCATACCCGCCCAGCCGAACCGCGGTGTCTCGTCGGAACAAGAAGCCAAGCCCGTTTCCGAAAAAGTTGCCAAAGAACTGCCGCTTCACGGTGACCCTCAGCACGCCGTTGCGATAAGGTACCTTGTGAACACTTTTGGCGATCACCTTGGCGAGGCGGAGCCAGACCGGGGATGCCGACGACACCTTAGTTGCAGGCGCGACGGCCCGTCGATCCCGTACGCCCTTTCGGCACACAATGCCGTTTGCCGCGGGAAGCCGATCCAAGGCCGCAAGACACTGCTGGAGAAAGTTGTGTCGCAAAAGATCATCATCATTGAGGATCGTCACCCACGGCGTTTCAGACAGCAAGATGCTGCGGTTCCAATTTCCGAACATGCCAATGTTGGTGGAATTGACAAAATAGCGCACCCGGCAACCCCTGGTATCGGCCAACGCTGCGCGCACAATTTCCGGCTTTTCTCCGGGCCCATCATTATCGACAATGACAATATCGGGCGGGGGCACGCTTTGCTGCGCGACCGCGCTGTTGATCGCTTCCACCAGCGTGTCGATCCGCTTATAGGTAGGGATCGCAATCGTGGCCCGGGTCAGTCCACCCGCCTCCCCGATTTGCCAGACCAATTCGTAGGGCTGATCCGCAATATCCCGAAAACTGTCGCGCGTTTGCAAGCTTTTCATTGGAACGGCCTCCACCATTGCAACGAATCTCGCCGCTTAGAACCGGCGGAGCTGCTAAAATCATTGTGCTGGGCAGTATGCCTGCGAACGGAATGGGGCAGCGTCATCACGTCTCGATGCTCTTCCATGCCTGCCATGGCCAGTACCAGTTGTTGTAGGTCAGTTGCACTAAGCCCTGACAAGCAATCATCGCTGCGACACCCAAGCCCAACCAGCCGGCTATCGTCACGCTTATGGCGATGGCAATGCCTGACGCGAGGGCGGCTCGCACGAACGGTACGTCATTGGCTGTCGTGATGAATGTCGCCGCGGTCGCGTGCAAGCCTTCAAGTATGAGCACCAGTGTCAGGAGGATAAGCGTCCCGGTCGGTAAAAGCATAATATTGCTGTCGATTTCCCTGAGCGCGATCGGCATGATCATGACGATGAACGCGGCGCCGATCAACGCGGTTACAACATAGATCGCCATGACCATGGTGAATGTCTGGCGCAGCACTACGGTGTTTTTCTTGACCCGCGCATCGACCAGCTTGCTCAGCGAGATCTGCATCGGCATTTGGGCTACGGCAATCACGGCAGACAGCATCTGAAGCGCCAGCGCATACGGACCGACCACAGCAAGTCCCCCGAACGCCGAAATGGCAAAAAGCGTGTAGCGGTTAATAAGGAACGCCCCGATCGAGACGGCGCCCATGCGGCTCGCGTTAGGCCAGATCGCGCGCAGGACAGCATGGACGGCGTGCCGCTCAACTTTCTCGGCCCGGCATCGCCGGGTCAGGTCACCCAGAAGATTGATGGCGATCGTACGGGCAATGACTTGACCCAAGATCAGCGCTCCAGCCACGGCGATCAGGCCGCCTCCGACCAACAGCGCCCCGATCGCGATCGTCACGGAGGCGGCCCGATTGACGATTATGTACAGGTAATTCTGTTCGACGCGACCGAAGCCGACCAGAGCCGAGTCGACCCACAGAAAGTACAGATTGAGACTGATGCTGACGGCGAAGACCAGCCAAGCGCCCTCGGCATAGCGAATATCTAGCCCGCCCTTGCCACTGATGGCTGCGACATACGGAAGGCCAGCGACGACGAGCACCAATAGGATAAGCCCGGCGAGCAGCCGATAGAATATCTTGGCGGCAGCCATAATCTCTGCGATCAGGCGAAAATTGGGCGTGCGCTGGATTACAATTTCCTCGCTAAGCCCTCGCCGCTCAATCTTGGAGGCGCCCGAGATGCCTAGCGCAAACGCTCGCGTGAACGTCGGCTGGAAGCCAAAATCACAAATGAAAGCAAGCGACTGAATGGCAACGAAGATGTACCATAGACCAATTTCAGCCTTCGACAGTCTCGTCACCATGAAGGGCACAAGCATCAGCGCCGAGCCATATTGCAGCAGCTGAGCGGTGAGGCCGATCAACAGCGCGCGATGCGCGCGAATGTGCCTCGACAACTCCATCGATCAGGCGCTGAGCGTCGGCAACATATCGGCCAAACGGCGGCGTGGCAGCCAACCTGGCAGGCGCTGCCCTTCGACCAAAATTACCGGCTCCATCACCTCACGCGCGCGATAAGGTCGTTCGCCAAAAACAACATCCAGCCTGCGGCCCGTGGCGACCTCGACTATCGGCACTAGGTCGCGAACGCGCAGGCGCTCGCCCGATACGAAATAGCTTTCATCAAGCAGGTTGGCGGAAACCAGCAGGCGATGACCAGCTACGATGAAGGCGTCGACCACGTCATCCACATGACTGATGTCCATCATCTGCTCACCCGGCGACATGCCCAACCGCTGCCCTGATAAGGCGGCGTCCATCAGCAACTGCACCAGCTTGCGCCGGGTATCGCCATGGCCGAACGTGTCGAACAATTTCAAAGTGATCGACGACAGGTCACGCGCATCAGTGTAGTAGCGCAGCAGATCATCACCCGCCTGCTTGGTGGCGGCATAGAGATTAACCGGTACATAGCCAGGACCGCGATAATGCTGCCACGCGGTACCCGTACTGACCAGCCGGGCCGAGCCGACCGGTAGCGTGACCGTCATCGCCTCTGCCAACTGGCCGGTAAGCAGGACGTTTGAGGCAATCAGGGGCTCGAGGTCAGCTGGTTTGTGCTCGGCAAGGTACAGCGAAGCCAGATGGAACACGACATCGGGGCGTACAGCTTCCATTACGGCGATCAGCCCGGCAGTTGTGCCATCGAACCGGTGGATTACCGCTGCACTTAGATCGTCAGCTATAACGGTTGAAGGCCGGGCAAGCAGGTCAACCGCCCAACCTTCGCTGAGCAGCCTATGCGCCAGCTTGGCGCCGATAAAACCTCCGGCGCCGGTAATCAGTGCGCGGGGCATTAATCCGTCATCCTAAAAGGCGAGATGTAATCGGCAAGCGCCAGATGGTCCGCATCGCGTGCAGACAGGACGGGATTGGTTACTGGCCAATCGAAGCCGAAGCTATCCCAGGCGACCCCGCGATCTTGGTCGGGTTCGTGGACGCTGGTCACCTTGTAATACATCACGCTGTTGTCGGTCAGCGACAGAAAGCCATGCGCGCAACCAACCGGTACATAGAGGCCGATGCCGTTATCCGGCTCAAGCTCCACACTGATCGCTTTGCCGAACGTCGGGGAGTCGGTGCGGATGTCAAGGACCACGTCGAGCACACGGCCGGCCACGCAAAACACCAGCTTGGCATGTTGGGCGGGGGGTTCCTGAAAGTGCATACCGCGTACGACGTTCTTTGCGGATGTCGTGTAATACTCCTCGCGCCAATCAGTTCGCAGCTTCAGTTGCTCAAAGCTAGGCGCGTGAAAACTTTTAACAAATCCGCCGCGGACATCTATGAACGCTGGCATCTTCAGAGTTTTTACGCCCAAAATTATGGTATCCTGCGTTTCCACGCCGACTCCTAAATATAATAGTTAGAAGTTCATACCAAAGAACTCTTCCAGCTTCTCGCCAACGTAATCGATCTGCGACTCGCCAAGCGCCGGGAAAACACCAAGCCAGAAACTGTTGTTCATGACGCGGTCTGTCTGAGTCAGATCACCAACCACACGGTAATTGACGTGCTTGAAATAGGGCTGGCGCGTGAGGTTGCCGGCGAAGACGAGGCGGGTACCGATCTTGTTCTGGTCAAGGAAGCGCGTCACATCGACGCGCTTCGCATCGACGCCCTCGCGCAACATGACCGGGAAGCCGAACCACGACGGGTCCGAATTGGGCGTTGCTTCGGGCAAGATGAAAATTTCATCCATCCCCTTCAGCCGCTCGGTCAGCAGCGCGAAATTGCGCCGGCGCGCAGCGATGAAATCGTCGACACGGTCGAGCTGCGCCAGGCCGCAGGCCGCCTGCATGTCGGTGATCTTCAGATTGTAGCCGAGATGGCTGTACACGTACTTGTGGTCGTAGCCGAACGGCAGGTCGCCATGTTGCTGCCCGAAACGGCTGCCGCAGGTATTGTCGCAGCCGGGCGCGCAATAGCAGTCGCGACCCCAGTCGCGGATGCTCTCGATGATCGGCCTGAGCTCGGCCGAGCGGGTGAACACCGCGCCGCCCTCACCCATCGTGATGTGATGTGCGGGGTAGAAAGACAGCGTCGCAACATCGCCCCACAGGCCAACCTTCTTGCCGTCGTAGGTCGCGCCCAGCGCGTCGCAGCAATCCTCGACTAGCCATAGGTCGTGCTCGTCGCAGATACGCCGCACCTCGGCGAGGTTGAACGGGTTACCGAGCGTGTGCGCAATCATGATCGCGCCTGTTTTATCGGTGATCGCCGCCTCGATCAGGTTGGCATCGATGTTGTAGGTCGGCACTTCGACGTCGACGAACACCGGGATCAGGCCGTGCTGGATCGACGGGTTGACCGTGGTCGGGAAGCCAGCCGCGACGGTGATGACTTCGTCACCGGGCTTGAGGCGACGATCGCCAAGCTTGTGGCTGGTCAGGCACGACAGTGCCAGCAGGTTCGCGGACGAGCCCGACGTGGTGGTGAGGACGTAGGGTGCGCCGGTGATCTTGGCGAGCCCCGCCTCGAATTCGGTGTTGAAGCGCCCCGTCGTCAGCCAACCGTCGAGCGAAGCCTCGACCATCAACTCGATCTCGGGAGCGCCGATAACTTTGCCTGCAGGCGGGATCACGGTTTCCCCGGGCACGAACGGCTTGGGGGCGAATTGGGCCTCCGCATACTGGTTTACCAGCGCGCGGATCTGCTTACGAAGGTCGTCGGCGTTCATCGGTCGTGTTCCTGTGCGGCAAGGGGGAGCGAAGCGGAAGCGAAGCGCTGTAGCTCAGTCAAACAATAAGCATGCATATCGACACCCGACAGCCACGCGCGCTGCCACGCGACGATGCTGGCAAGCGCTTGCTCGAGATCCCAGCGCGGCTGCCAACCGAGCTCGGCGCGCGCCTTGGATATGTCGAGCTTGAGATGGCGCGCCTCGTGTGGCTGGACACTCTCGTCGTAGGTCCAGGCAGCACCATCACCCCAAGCGTCACACATGCGCTCGACAATCCATTTTACGGGGCGAGCATCGTCGTCGCGCGGGCCGAAGTTCCACGCCTGTGCCGCTTGCTCGGGCTTATGCCACAACGCCTGTGCGAGTTCGAGATAGCCGCCCACCGGCTCCAGAACATGCTGCCATGGACGGATCGCGAGCGGATTGCGGATGAGAGCGGCTTCGCCGCGCTCGATCGCGCGCAGGATATCAGGAATTAGGCGGTCCGCAGCCCAGTCACCGCCACCAATCACATTGCCCGCGCGACCGCTGGCAAGCGCAATACCCGCCTTGGCCAGAAACGAGCGGCGGTAAGCAGACACGACCAACTCGGCGCAGCCCTTGGAGTTGGAATAGGGGTCATGCCCCCCCATCGCCTCATCCTCGCGATAGCCCCAGGCCCATTCGCGGTTTTCGTAGCATTTATCGGTGGTTACCACGACGCAAGCACGTACGTTGGCTGCCTTCCGCACGGACTCAAGCAGGTGCGCAGTGCCCATGACGTTCGTGGCATAGGTGCCGATTGGATCGTCATAGGATGCGCGCACGAGTGGCTGTGCGGCCATGTGGATCACAATTTCGGGGTCAGCACCGACCAGCGCCTGCTCAAGTGCAGCTGGATCGCGTATATCGCCGATGATTGACGTCATACCATTGCCCACCAGCGCGACGTCGAACAGCGCGGGCTCGGTCGGAGGCGACAGCGCGAAGCCGGTTAGCTGCGCCCCCATCTGCTGGAGCCACAGTGCCATCCAGCTCCCTTTGAAGCCGGTGTGCCCCGTCAAGAAGACGCGCTTGCCCGCCCAGAAGGTGGGATCTACCCTTCCTTGTTGCATCACCAGACCCGCCACGGCGCCTTCCCGCTACTCCACAGCGCTTCAAGATGCTGCTTGTCGCGCAGCGTATCCATCGGCTGCCAGAAACCGTGATGCTCGAACGCCATCAGCCCGCCATCACTCGCCAAATTGCGCAACGGCTCCTGTTCCCAGATCGTCGCATCGTCCGCGATATAGTCGATCACCTTGGGGCTTAGCACGAAGAAGCCGCCGTTGATCATTCCGCCGTCACCCTTTGGCTTCTCCAGAAAATGGGTGATCTGTCCTTTTTCGATCTCCAGCGCACCGAACCGGCCTGGCGGATAAGTCGCAGTCATCGTCGCCAATTTGCCGTGGTCGCGATGGAAGTCGATCGATCGGGTGATATCGATGTCGCCGACGCCGTCGCCATAGGTGAAGAAGAAGAATTCCTCGTCTTTTACATGATCGGCAACACGGCGCAGGCGACCACCCGTCATGCTTTCGTCGCCGGTATCGACCAGCGTCACCCGCCACGGCTCTGCGCGCTTCTCGTGAACGATCATCTCGTTCGCGCGCATGTCAAACGTTACGTCAGACATATGGAGGAAATAGTTGGCGAAATACTCCTTAATTACGTAGCCCTTGTAACCACAGCAAATTACGAAGTCGGTGACGCCATGCGCAGCGTAAATCTTCATGATGTGCCACAGGATCGGACGACCGCCGATCTCGATCATCGGCTTCGGCCGGAGGCTCGTCTCCTCAGCAAAGCGCGTGCCAAGGCCACCGGCGAGAATAACTGCCTTCATGGGTCGGTCCTCAGTTCGATTTGACGAATGCGTCGGAAAAGAAGCACTTGGCGGGCAAGCCGAGCGCGAGCATGGTTCCGCGCGCCGATGCGATCATCGCGCTCGAACCGCACGCATAGACCACTGTATCATCAGGATCTATGCCGTCCTTGACAGCTGACTGCTGCACATAACCACGCCGACCGATCCAGTCTGGCTGGTCTCCCGATAGCAGATGATGGAAACCCACGTCGAGCCCAAGGCCCGCCGGATCCCAGCAAAAGTTTTCAGCCTCGCGATTGCCCCAGAATACACTGAGACGGTGCCGCGCGGCTCGCATTGGATCGGCCGCCAGCTCCTCCAGCAGCGCCTTGACCGGAGCGATGCCCGTGCCAGTCGCGAGAAACACAATGTTGGTGGGGCCCTCATCTCGCAAGAAAAAGGTGCCAAACGGCCCCTCAATGCGGATGAGATCATTCGGCTTTGCTCGTTCGAACCAAAAGCGGCTGAGGTGTCCGCCAGTATAGCGTTTGACGATCAATTCGAGCAGGCCATCTTCCCGCGGCGCATTAGCAAGACTGTAGCTACGCCGAGCGCCATCGACGATGACGTCGACATATTGCCCTGGCAAAAAACGCATTGGGGACGCAGGCGGGGTCTTGAGCACCACCTTTACGATGTCCTGGGCCAATCGGTCGATCGACACGATCCGGCTCGGCATAGTTTTAATTTCGAAGCCGACGAGCCGGTCAAGGGGCTCGATGTCGAGCACGATATCCTCGACTGCCGCGCGGCAGCACGTCAGGATTATGTTGTCACGTAGTTCGACTTCGCTCAGACCTTCTTCTGGGCGAAGCGTTTCGGTCCGCCCCGACATCAGCGACGCTTTGCATATTCCGCACCGACCCGTACGACAGCTATATTCTAGCGTAACGCCTTCGCTGCGCGCGGCATCGAGGATCGATACGGCAGCATCGGCGAGAAAAGTTCGCCCGGTATTTAGTGTGACGGTTGGCATGCGTAACAGGCTGTTAGTCCATTCTTTCTGGCTGTCCAAGGTGCAAGTGCTGGCGTTCCCGCCTGAGCCGTGCCTCCTACTCCTGCCGCTCCACACCCAACGCGATCATCCCATCAAACCGTGGCATCAAACATTCAGGTGTCAGCGCGCGCCGTATCCCGTTATCATAGTTCGGATTGTTCGAACCACAATCAACAAATCAATCCAAGGTGAGTACTGCTTAATATAATAAAAGTCATAATTCAGTTTGCTACGTACATCATCTATATCAGCAACGTGGCCCTGGCATACTTGTGCCCAACCTGCGATTCCCGGCCGAATGATGTGGCGGTAGCGATAAAAAGGAATTTCTTGCTCGTACCAGCGTGAGAGCACCGCAGCTTCCGGACGAGGTCCAATCCAACTCATTTCACCCTTCAGAATGTTTAGAATTTGCGGGAGCTCGTCAATTCTCGACATACGCAGAAACCGGCCAATGGTCGTGATCCGATCATCACGATCACGCGTGATTGCAAGATCACGCTCTTGAATTGGGTTGGCCACCGTCGTTTTCATAGTGCGGAACTTGTAAACTGTGAAGGGTCTTCCTTGATAGCCAATCCTTTCTTGGAGAAAGAATGCAGGCCCAGGCGATGTAAGTCGGACCAATATGCTGATGACTATGATTAAAGGAAGTAGAAGAACTCCCATAAAAAATGCCATCAGCCAATCTACAACGTTCTTGAACATCATGTAATCCAAGCGCGGTGTAAGTGATCCGAAGCTATTCTCCGACAGATGCTCTAATTCCACCTTGCCGGTTAGCGACTCCAGCAAGTGTTTAACATGATAAACCGGCATATTACCAAGCGCATAATCGGCGAGCTTTCTGTCCCACTCGTTCGGGAGATCAATACGCAGGTCTGCCGCAATAGCGTCTAGCCCACTAATCCGAGATTCAGGTGAATGAAGAATACTCCATGTAACATGTGAGAAATTGGGTAGCTCCGCTACGTCGCCAAACGGCAGAACTCCGATGTGCAGACGCTGGCGGTGCTGAGCCAATGCGCCAATCAAGAAGAACCATACTAGCGTGAGAAAATATCCCAGCAGAAGAGTGGTCCGATTATATGGAATGCGCCCGAACACAAATGCGATTAACAAAGCACTGAAGACGAGACTAAAAGACGATAGGGCCGATGCCAACGCTTCCGATCCAGGGTATGTCGCCACATTGCGCGTCAGCCATGCGCCAATCAGGATCGCTAATGCCGTACCGACCAATGTATTTTGCAGCACGGTGCTGTTGCCCCCCGCACCGTAGATGAGCACGCGTCCGATTGCTGGCAAAACTGCGGCAATAAGGATTCCAACTGGTACCTGAAATCTCAGGCGGGCCCAGAATATTGGTCGTAAAGGTTGAACGCCGGCCACAAAAACATTCCACTCTGCATAACCGTACCGGGAAGCGATCCGCTAACGCGCGCCGTCCCTAGCTACTGGCTCATTGGGATGCAACTCTATCAAACTTGGCACTGCCGATGAGGGCACACCGTATGGCTCTTATCGTAAATGGCGCGGTTGTCGCACGGTGACATGCTCCCGGTTTTAGGCCTCGCTTGAGCAGGGTCGCCAGCCGTCAATAGCCGACCCTGCAACGCTCGTTGGCAATCTCGCGGATCGGCTTGGGTGCGGCGTCAAACGTCCCGCACAGTGCCTCATATTGTAATTTGAAACGACTGACCCAGGTCAACTTGCGGGCACGACGCTCGAAAACGGCGTGGTCGGCCGTCAGCTTCTTCAGTCGTTCGCAATCGCGCCGCCTCCGACGCTGTCATCCCGCCGCACTTCGCCCTTCAGTTGTTAGGCCGCATCGCTGATCCCGTGCTCGCGGCACAAATCCGCCGTCTTCACGCCAACCTCATGCTCGCGCGGCACACCAATGATCTGATCCTTAGTAAAGCCAGCCGGGCCGCATCACTCGTCTCTATCTGACGAGCTAACTTGCCATTGACATGATTTCTGGAGAGCAGCCGGATTGTCCCGCGCGATACAATTCGCTACCCTATGCTGCTGATGCCTCCTACTTTGCCCCAGTTAATTCATCCCCGCCGCCACGGTGACGCACGCGGCTGGTTTACCGAGACGTACAACCGCGACACATTTGCCGCGCTCGGTATCACCTGCACCTTCGTGCAGGACAACCACTCGCTTTCCGCACATGCATTCACCCTTCGCGGCTTACATTTTCAGACCCCACCGCGAGCGCAAGACAAGCTCGTCCGCTGCATCCGTGGGCGAATTTTTGATGTCGCGGTGGACGTTCGCAAAGGCTCTCCCTCCTACGGCCAATGGGTGAGTGCGGAGCTTTCTGCTGATAACGGCGATCAGCTGTTCGTACCCATCGGTTTTGCGCACGGCTTCCTCACGCTCGAGTCTAATTGCGAGGTAGTCTACAAATGCTCGGATACCTACGCGTCCGAGGCCGATGGCGGTATTGCATGGGACAACGTCGGGATCGCCTGGCCGCTGCCGGTGGGAATTATGCCCGAGCTTTCCGGCAAGGACCGTTGCCAGCCCACGCTCGCAGATTTCGATAGCCCATTTCCCTATGACGGCCGCCCGCTCGCGCCGCTCGCCTGAAGGACAGACCCATGCGCATTTTCGTCACCGGCGGGGCCGGCTTCATCGGGTCGACCCTCGTCCGTCACCTGATCGAAAACACCGACCATGAGGTCCTCAACTTCGACAAGCTAACCTATGCAGGCACGCTGACGACGGTCGAGCGCGTCGCGGATTCGAACCGCTACCGCTTCGTCCAGGGCGACATCTGCGATGCGGACGCGGTCCGCGCGGCGATCGCCGGGTTCAAGCCCGACGTGATCACGCATCTCGCGGCCGAGAGCCATGTCGACCGCT
>Ga0265780_10001554_pt1 | contig 32228 bp, 33 predicted proteins | sample P1T30metagenome_FD_192432 | JGI IMG/M metagenome (GOLD analysis project Ga0265780, IMG submission 192432) | Plant litter microbial communities from East Loma Ridge, Irvine, California - P1 T30 | ecosystem: Environmental > Terrestrial > Plant litter > Unclassified | place: USA: California... | reverse complement strand
CACCAACACGTCTCGGGTGGTATCTCTTGCTGATCCTCCTTCAAATTTTCCAATAATGCAAGTTGATGCTACGCAGCGATTGCAGCAAAAAGATCTCCTCAGGTACCTATTCGGCGCCGCGAGAAGGGACATGTAGCATCCAACGCAGCCGCAGCACGTTCGCCGCTGTGGTTGGAAGGGCGGTAATAAGGTGCTGACGCGGGGTGGTGGCACCTCTCCAACAACCTTTTCGGCGACGCCGTCGCCGCGAAAAGATCAACGAGCCTCCACGACTCGCCTCCAATTTCTCAAAACAGCCACCAAAAAATAACCAGGCGAACTACAACACTGGTCTGACGATCTCCCAGGACCAAGACCCAAGACAAGCGGACATTCGTCCTAACACAGAAACCGGGCAGTGTCTCACTCTTTGCATACGGTCACCCGGGTACGGCACTTACGCGCACAAGTGTTGGCGACATGTCCCAGGGCTCAAGGTAGCAGAAAACGTCGGCGCCCTCCGGCTTATACCAAGTTTGCAGATCTGCAGTGATCGATGCCAGGTACGATTCGCTGCAGACCGGAGGCAGTGACATGTCAATGGCTGCGTGATGCGTGATCACAAGAACGTTCCTGCTTCAAACACATGCAGGCGCTCACAGCACAGCAGCGCAAAGAACGCCTACCGTTGATCTTGTGGGGATTGCAGGAGCGCATTGCAATGCGCCTCGTCAAACTGTACGTTCCCCGCTTGCAACGGGTGAGGAAATTGAGGACGATGCTGCGGAACGGGAGCGCGGAACGAAGTGCTCTACCCCACGCTCCACCACCATTCCTTCCGAGGTCAATCCTCCGTGAGCGAACGAACTGTGAAACATGTGCTCAGGAGATGAACGACAAATAGTTCCTCGTCGCATTGTTTTGACTACGCGATCAATCTCCGTGCGTGCGTCCGAGGAGGCGGCCGTTGGGTGGCAGTGAATTAACATGGCGCCCCTACGGAGAGAGCGGGATTGCAAGCCTGGTAGTTGGGACCAATTGGAGCGTTGAACGTGAATCGGTTGTTTATGCTCTAGGACTCGGTTCGGCCTTGTTACTCTTACACGTAGGGTTTGGGATCAACGACGCAGGATAGGGTACTGCCGATTCTATTGCTTTTTGGTGCGGGCGATCTCAACAACTTGTCTTCCAAGTTCCAGCACAAGCAATAAAGTTTGCCGCCGGTATTCTATCGATACAAGCAGCAGTGTATTCGTCGGCTACTTGCCTTTTCGAACTGTCTTTCCAGAGCGTGGTCACGTCGCATCCAACCCACCAGACAGGGGAACAGACCAGATTTGTCTGGCCCCGACTTCCATTTCATGTGCCTTGATGGGAACGAGACGGCCAGATTGAACCTTCATAGTTGAGCGCAGGTTTCCAAGTCACTCATCACGCCTTTGACCGTCAACACTCCTATCTTTCTGCTGCCTAAATACGATGGTGAATGCATGTCTTCATATCGCATCTTCGACCCACCAGGAATATGTATGTGCAGCGAGTTATATAGTCCTGTACCTCTCCTTTTTGAGAAGAACAATCGATTTAGAAGATCGAGTATGTGCAAGGAGCACGTGGGACCACGTGTGTATTTGGATCGATGTATCACATGCTTCTTGCAACCACAAGAAAGATGATTCGTCAATTTCTGCTCACTTGGTCGACAAGAGAACATCTTTGGTGTTGAGGCGCTGCAAATCATGGACTGCCGTCATCCTGGACGAAATGACTGCTGTCATTGGTGCTGTAAGATCCACTATCTGCAAAATACACTCCTAGTGCCACGCCAGTGAATCACCGACCCACGATCTGAGGCTGATCAGCAAGTTCAGCGCGCAAGATCTGAGCTAGGTTTTCAGATCTCCATCGAAGTGATCGTAAATCGACGAATGATGGCACATCGCTGGCGGGTGCTTCCGATGAAAAGCTCTGGCAGGACGATTAGCCCCAAAAAGCTGTGGGTGAGTTTCGTCATGACAGGAGATTGTCGCAGCGGTGTGTTCAACGAACGATATGGCGGGTCATGATATGAAGGACAAGTATGGAGAAGACGTCGCTCTGTTTGAATAGTTCTATCGCCGCACTTACCCAGGATACACTATGGCTCAGCAAAATGGAGCTCCCCAAACGAAGCGCTGGTCGAGTTCGACAGCAGCAGCTACAAAACCACACAGTCTCGTAGAATCCGACAAAGACTCTGATAGAGACTCAACGAAGACAAGACCATCCACTGAGGGCGAACAAAATCTCGCCCACGCAGAACAGCAGCGAAATACAGATCCAGAGAAAGCCATACCTTCGAATCCACCGCCTCCCACAACGACTGCGTCCTCGCAAGACCGACCTGAAGCGCTCGATTGGGACAATGCGGAAGACCCTCTGAATCCACACAATTGGTCTCTAGCCAGGAAGTGGTTCCACACATACACGATAGCCGGTATCGCTTTTATCGGCACATTCGCCTCATCAGTCATCACGCCGGGTCTCGAGCTCATAGGTGAAGAGTTCGGCTCCACGCCAACCCTAGCGACCTTCGCGTTCTCCATCTACCAGCTTGGTCTCGCTGCCGGTGGCCCCTTCGCAGCTCCTTTGAGCGAGACCTTCGGCAGGCGCTCGGTCATCTTCATCAGCCTGCCCATCTTCTCCCTGTTCATTCTGGGCACCGGGTTCGCACCGAACATGGCTGCGTTGATCGTGCTACGATTCTTCGCGGGCTTCTTTGCTTCGCCGAGTCTGAGCAGCGGGTCTGGCACACTGAGTGACATATGGCCACCGGAGAAACGGTCGGGGCCTATGTCGCTGTATGTGGCAACTCCTTTCTTCGGACCTGCGTTAGGGCCTTTGCTCGGCGCTGCTGTGTCTCAGACACGCGGGTGGCGCTGGACGTCGTGGTTGATACTCTTCTTCGCTATCATCTTAGTGATCATTCCGGCGCCGTTCTATTTCGAGTCGTACAAGCCTGTGTTGTTGCGTCAACGGGCGAAGAAACGTGGTCTACCGCTACCTAAGTTGCCCACTGAAGACATGTCGTGGCCCAAGGTTTTAAGCACGTATGTGTCCAAGACACTTACCAGGCCAATGCACATGCTACTTACGGAACCTATCATCGCTGCATTCAATACTTACAGCGCGTTCAACTTTGGACTACTGTACGCCTTCTTCGCTGCGTTTCCCTATGTTTTCGAGACGGAGTATGGCTTCGATAGCCTCTCGACGGGACTCACCTTCCTTGGACTGGGAGTCGGTGTCATCGTGGCCACCGTTGGCATCGTCTGCTTCAGCAAGCTCTACTACTTACCTCGCGTCAAGGCAGCTGTCGCACGCAAACAGCCTCCTCCCGACCAAGCAACTTCAAAGCTGGTGCCCGAGAAGCGTCTGCCATTGGCCATGGTCGGTGGCCCATGCATTACCATCGGCCTCTTTCTCTTCGGCTGGTCATCAGCGTACCGCGTGCACTGGATCGCGCCCACAATCGGCGAAGGCTTCTTTGGCTTCGGCAACATGCTCATCTTCATGTCCTGCATGATGTTCATCACCGACACATACGGCCCACTCTTCAGCGCCAGTGCCATGGCGTCCAACGCAATCTTGCGCTACATCCTAGGCGGCACATTCCCCCTCTTCGCCGTGCCAATGTTTCGCACCCTGGGTCCACAGTGGGCATGCACGCTGCTCGCGTGCCTGAGCATCTTGGGCGCCGCTATACCTTTTGTTCTGCAGTACTTCGGGGCACACCTTAGGAAAAACAGCGGCTACAAGCGAGATGGCTAGAATTGCAGCCAAGTTGTCGCTTGCAAATGATTTCCTGGGGTACATTAATTTGTACGTAAGACTCCAGGTTTTGCCCACGATCACACGACCATCGTGGAGAAGGCGCTGCGGTGCCGTGCCTTTCGCTTTCACGAAGGTTTCGCGCTTGCGAGGATTTTCAAATGTGGCTTGAAAGTGGGAGATTCGCAGTGTGACATCGTGCCCGTCGTGCATCTTGGCGGCGTCGCGTCGGGGCAGCGACCTAGATGTGGTGTAGTTCGCGGACGCAGTGGGAAGGATCCAGAAGTAATCCCGGGGTGGCGCGATTGGTCGGAAATGTTCGGCAGGCCGCGATAACAACGCGAATACGACAAATGATTATTATTCATGGGTTCACGAATCTGTGCAACGACGCGAGGGTTGGTGCCTGAGGTTGTTGAAATGTCCGGGCGGAGTTGTGCGATGGCGAGATGAGCATGTGCTTCGTATGGCCGAGTCCCTCCATCAAGACCGTCATCGTCATCCCCTGGTATCGCTCATGCTGTCTTCCCTTCTTTCGTCTTCCAGTCAGCCTTGTGAACCGTCTCAAATCGTGTCATCCTCCGAGTGCCCTTGTTGAAGTCATCCGGATTGCATCATCGTATGCGGCGTCTGTGTTCGCTGTGTTGTGTCCATCGTGATCGGAAAGTGGCAGCGACGACCATTTAATTCGTAAGCAATTTACTTCGACTTGGAAGCGCAAGTTCCAAAATGCGCATGCAGTGCTGAGAGTGACCCTTATGTACCCCTCGCACGCTCAGACAGTGAACCCAAGTTTGAGTCAAAGAGTTATGGCCAAAAGGCCCCAACCGATTTTTGAGGCCAAACCCACGAACTAGTTTCACGACATCAAGGGAGTACCCGACGCCATGTAAACTAAACCGTGCCTCCTCGCTACATCATTCGTTAAGCTTTTCAAGCATTCTTTACTTTCACGACATGCTATTCCTTTCGCTGCAGTTGAACTCCTTCGTCGCGCCTCTGACCTCACCAAAGGATTCTGAGCGCGATCACGATGCCAAGAGCATTCTCACTCTCCAGCAATCTTGATCATCGCACTGATCATGAATGGACCGGATAATACGGGCCCCTCGCCTGCGCACCCTCACAGAAAGCAGCACCTTCGTTTCCCTTATCTTTCAAACAACATGACCTCACACCGTTCGTTCGGTCCAGCTCCCGGAAATTCATATCACAGTGCACACGCCTGCTCCTTGCATCGCGAGCATTATGATGCCCAGCGCGAAAGAACAGCCCGCACGACTCGCAGCATCATCTCGTCCTCGCGCCGCAACCGCCAGCCAGCAAGCCACCAGCCTGCTCCGAATCACACAAGTAAGCCACTCGTGCCATCCCTGCACGCATCCCGCCTGCACGGCCTTGCACGTTTTGAGGCCCATGACCGATGCAGCTCGAAGACTCGGTGTACTGCGCCGCTTGACCGCATTTGTAACATGCAGCGTGAAGTGCGATGGATCGTGACTTTGGTCTGGAACCAGAGTCCGGGGGATGTGATTGGGTTGTAGTCGTGTGTTTATTGATTGGTGGATTATGTATAGAAAGCATGAAACTCGCGGTTCTAGCGGGTGATTTTCGGGATATGTGAGTATGCGGTGAAGGGGTGGGTATTTGGCATCGAGCTGCCTGACCATCTACATCTGTCGGCGCATATTCGCTGATATGGCGACACTTCCACCCTTGCCTATCAATATTCGATATCACGGAGAATGCCCTACAAGGCACATACCCAAGATCCCTAACCTCCACATTCAAGACCCGGTCTTGTCCTGCATCAGGCTACACGTAAATTGCATGACAGCAGGTACAGTCTGCAGCCACGACAATAGCTCAAACGATAGTCTCCCTTATGCAAGCCAGATGCGGGGGATACCAAGAGCACAATTGCAGACAGACAAGTTAACTAGGACGTGGGATATGCAATGGAAGGTAGTTAAAAGGGCAGCGGAATGCCTCGGCTACGCTCGGTTGCGCAGGGACAAGCGGGAGATGCGGCAACACATGTAAGGGACCGTGCTTCCATAACGTTCGAGAAGGTCGTGCAGTGCAGTGTGGATAAAGCACGATAAGGTGTGGATGACCCCATCGCTGTGCTGTGGGCGTGAGCTGTTTGCTTGCTTCTGTTGAGGTTTGCACGCCGATATGCTAGATAGCAAACACAAGTTCACACATGATGTGGGAAGCATTAGGCCGGATGAGGAAGGTGCGAGGCCTACTTCAACGACCTCCATATTGCAGATGCAGGTGCATGAAGCTGGAGGCGCCGTCGACGTTTGATCAAGCGATGACAAAAGTGGCTGGACTTGTGTGATTAGCTCGGATTGTTGTGCTTGAAGCGGGAACGTCTGAAGGAGTCGGAGCATTAGGAAATGGTAAGGGACCGTTGATCTCCAGGGCCGAAGGCGTAGTGTAAAAGAGCCGACTACATTCGATCGCCAAACTCATGCCTGCTATGGTGATACATCTACCCTACAAGCTCATTTCGTCTGCATCTTCCTCCTTGTAGCTGACCCTGGTAGTGGCCCTGCCGGACTTCTTGCGTGAGGGTGTAGGTCGTGCAGATCGCTTCTGCACGGCAGGAGCCTCGTCTTCCGAACCTACATCACTAAGCGACGGCGAGCTTAGTCCTTCGTCTTCGGCTTCATCTTCTGATAGTGAGGGTGCGGGGGCAGCTTTCGGTGCCTTCTTCTTCGTTGAGCTTGCAGCCCGCTTAAGCGCCGCCTTCTTGGCTGGTGTTTTGACTTCGTCGAGAGCGGCAGGCTCACTTGTGACAGAAGCCCCGTCGGCGACGATAGCAGTCTTACGCTTCTTAGCGGCCGGTGTAGCGGTGCCATCCTCCTTCTTTTTCACCACTCGTTTTGGGGGTCGGAGCCAGTCCTCCATACCTGGAGGCCAATACACTCGACCTTCTGGTCCGCCCATACCAACCTCGTCTTCGGGGATGACTGGAGGTGGAACATCTTCTTCTTCTGCTTCCTCAATCTTGGCTTCGACATCTTCAAGATCGTCAGTCTTCTTCTTCTTACTCTTTTTCGCAGCCTTCTTTGGCTTAGGCTTCCACGGCTTGTTCTCGTCTTGCCGCTGGTGTGGCAGAATGTCATTGAAAGTGTGAAAACCAGGCAGCTTAAACGTCCGCATCAACTCGAAGACTGCCTGCTCCTTGTCCTTTGCCTCGATCATGAGATCCATGGTATCTGGACACGGGGGCAAGGTCATGACGCGAGGCGAATGCTTCCTGCGTGTTGTGCGAGTTATTGCTTCGGGACGTGACTCTGAGTAGTGCATCTTAGGGGTAATGCCCTTCTTCGTCCAAGTCTCAAGAATTGCTGGATATATGTCCATGATGTCCTTCGTGCCCTCACGAATCTGAGTCTCGTCAAAGATGATGTTGTGGTGATGGTAGTCAAGCACCATAGGGATGTTCAGCTCCTGACAGAGTGGCAGGAGTTCGTGAACCGACCAGACCACATCGTCGTTCTCTAAGACGAGGCGATTCTTGACACTTTGTGGCAGCTTTGCGTAGTTCTCCTTGAACCTCGCAATGGCCGCTGGCTTGTCTCCGTAAGCGCCACCGAGATGCAATATCATCACAGCATCTCGGTTCTGCTGTGGCGGGAGCTTCAGCAGTGAGAGCAACTCGTCATGGAACACCAAGTCACGAACAGCATTGTCAATGACTTGCTTCCGTGGCGAACCCAGCTGTGTGAATTGGCCGGGATGCGTCGTGACCCTGTGTCCCAGCTCGCCGATTACTTTGCCCACCTCACGTAGTGTGTCTGCTGCGAATGGCTCGAGCTTGTAGCCGTAGTCTTCGTGGCTTGCAAAGGGGAACATCTCGGAGCTGAGACGCATGAACTTGATGCCGTACTTGTCGTTCCAGCGTACCATCTTGATGATATCTCGTGCATTAGCGAGGCCTAGTTCTTCGACGTAGCGCATGCCTCTAGCAATATCGGCTGGTTGTGCCTTATCAGGGCGGTTCTTCGTGGCGTGCTCGGGCTGCGAGGGATCCTTCAAGGGATGGCGATGCTCAATGATGCTAGCAATGCGACAGGTTCTAGAGCTGAAGACTGGGGGGTTGGCGTTGCGGAGATAGGTATTGAGACATGCCTGATGTGCGTTAGTCGAGTGTGCATATTTGCGCAGTGGGAACGACGAACATAGCCCAGCCGTCCTTTCCACGGCAATGGTAGATATTCAGAGTTGACGGGTGGAGGTCTGGACAAGGCTTCCTTGACCTCAATCTCGTCTTCCTCTAGGCCTTCGGCGTCTTCAGGATCGCCAGATGCCCCAGTGTCCTCGGTACTACCAGTGACATTCTTCGCGGCGCCATTGACGACGCCAGTATTGCTTTCTTCGTCTTCGACTTTGATATTCTGTGCAGGCGCCTTCTTTCGCCTGCCCTTGCTGGGAGGCGTATCGCCAGCTGTGGGGGCAGCTCCAACGCCATTTGCGCCGACGGCATTCGTCTTTGGAGGCGCCATATCCGTAGTGCTATCAGGTACGACACTGATACCGTTGGCCGTGCCATTGCTTGCGCCTGATTTGAGATGAAATGGAGTTTCACCGTCCTCGTGTCCATCAGGCGACGCCCGCAAAGCCATCTTCCCGTCGAGCACATCGGGATTGACATCGGGATTTGTGTTTGCAGCTACGCCCCCACGAGCAGACTGGCGGCGCGTCGCCTTCGGCGCGTTCTTCGCGACATTGGGTGGCAATGGTATGTCTGTAGAGCGTACTTTCGACATATCGATGGGTGATGCCTCAGTCGTCGCCGATGATACATCAGCTACTGTGGAGCGCTTCCTTTTCACCATGACTGGAAGAACAGGGCTTGGGGGAAAGGTTTGAAAGGTTGATGGACGTCGCACTTGTGCGCAACAAGCAATGCGGAAAGTTGTGTAACGAAAGATGCGCAGCATCAAACTTCGCTCTAATGATATGATGATGCCCCAGGTATTTGTGAGTACCGTTCAAGGGGCTGGGAGGAGGGCTTGTGAGGACCATCGTGCAAGATTAGCGCGTCGAGTTTCGCGTCGACGTCACCGTATAATATCTGGGGTGACGCACATCGATCGATCGCCGGGAGCTAGGCCGGAGATACGCGAGAACACCATCTGTCATCCACAACCCAGCATTTGGAAAACCGTCAAAGTTGTTGCAAAACTTACTCTAGCCTCGTGCATTTCTCATTCTATCGATGCCGTGGTTTCTGCCGTTGCAGTACTGTCCACCAGGAAGCCTTCTGCACCTTTGAGGTGCGCGAGGATATCTAGACTTCACCTCCACATCGAATGCGGAATCAAAGGTCGTAGGCGAAAGGGTGCATTTTAGAATCAAAGACTATGCTAAGAAAAGGACTTGGCAATGCCGTAGAGGGGTTAGAAAGTCATGAAGCCTTGTGTAGGTACGCTTCTGATCAAACAACCAGTTTAGATCTTCGATGTCCTCGGTCAATCCGCTATTTCGATCACAAATCAACAAAATGATCCTTCGGAGGATGGCGTCCCATGGATTCTGCTGTACTCTCGAGTCGTCACAAGCATATATCGTATCGAAATGTGCGTCTCCTTCTGCGACAGCGACAAGCATTCTCCCAGGGCTGCATAGCCATGTCGTGGTTGCATCATGCTTTGGTTCACAATGAATCTATTAGGTAGTATCTAGTCCGCCAGTTCTGCCTCAACCAGACCCTCCGCATCAGGAGCAACCTTGTGGAACTTGACGACCTTCAACCCCGACGCCCTGAGCAGCGTAGTCCACTGCTCCTCCGTTCGTTCCCGTCCATTCAGTAGCGCCATCATATTGACATCCAACAACGCCGGATACAGCGGCACACCCTTGGAAGGCAGAATCCATTCGAATATGATCAGCTTGGAGTATCCCTTCTCCATGACAGCAGCAGTGCGCTTCATAATCTCCACGCAAGAGTGGTCAGGCCAGTCGTGAAAGATATACCGGAAGTAGTACGCCCTCGCACCCTTCACTGGCTGCTCCTGAAAGAAGTCGAGCTTCTGGCGCACAATGTTGTCGTCGAGTGATTTGATGTTGTCGATGACGGGCGGCAGGTCTTGGAGCACGAGTTTACCAGGCGCGTCGGGGAATGCTTTCTGGAAGGCTGCTACGTCGTGGCCCTCGCCGCCTGCGACGTCGATAAAGAGTACGGCTTCCGGGTCGTCTTTCTTTGCGCCTTCGAGCACAATGGACTTTGCGTCGAAGACGTTGAACCAGTTTGGTCGCATTGCGATGGAGCCGGACATGAAGGCGTTGAAGTTGGTCATCATATCGGGCCGCTTGATCAGGTTCTCGAACATGCCGTCCTCGGAGCCATTGCAGTCCTGGAAGGGACCTGGTGAACCATCCACGTGCTTGAAGCCAGTCTTCTCGAGATACCGCGGCAGGTTCGCCAACGAGCGCGTTGCCATATCAAACATAAACTGATATCCGCCGAGAAGTGGTGGTGCAGTGAGTGTTTGTGAGATTGGCGTTGATTCGTACGTCTCAATGTCAGTCTCGCGAAAGACGCCCAGAGCAACGAGCGGACGCATCAGCCGGATGATAAGCTGTTCAGCTGCACCTGTGCTGTCTGCGAGTTCATTGGCAGTCTTGGGCTTGCCGGCCGCCACGAGATCGGTGAGTACGCCGGCGCGGATGAGCACCATAAGAGCAGCTGGGGCGTGGGGAGACATGATCATGCGCCAGATGGTGTCAATCGGGGCCTCCACCTTGGCCATGGCTCCCATGACGACTCCATAGAGCTGTTTCTGAAGGGCAGGGTCGCTGGCTGTGTCTTTCGCGAGGGACTCGACATCGGCGGCGAGCTTGGCGATGCGTGCTTCTACGGTCGAAGCCTCAGGTATGCTTCCCATCTTGTAGGTGGTTAGACGAATGAGTATACAACAGGGATGCAGTCACAATTGCGCGGCTTGGATGATAAGAGTGCTAGTAAAGGGTGGCGAACAAATAAGAGAATGAATAAAAATGCGGTACAGACTACTAATTTATATTTACGCTACGCCACAGGTGATTCCTTCGCGGTACAGTTCTGCTGTACTTCTCTTGCTACGTCTCTCCTCGCCATGGCTCAGCTGTACCTACCACCTCGCAGTCCTTATCACTTCAATGAGCCAATAGCAACGCTCAGTTTCGCATGCCGGCGCGGCTGATTCCGAGGAGAGTTCAGCGCGGCGCAGGTATGTGGCACGGAGACCGAAGGAAGAGATTGCTAAAGGATTTCAAGACCTCTAGAGCTCGCGAACAAATAATTCAGAATCTTGGAGTACGCCACAACGTCCGACAGGCGCCTCGAAACCAGACATCTATCTCTCGTTAAGCCATGCAGCTGCAATAGTAATGTGTGTACATTTCAATTCTTCTCTGCTGCTCAAGAGCCAACAAAATCACGCTCCGCATTTTGGACCCCAAGCGGTTGTGCGGAGCTGACTGCGCTCCCGTGCTGGGCCACTGAGCTAAACCACGAGTCGCTAAGGCCCGGATACACCGACCTGAAGGATTGACATCAGCTTACTAAATGCTTCTTAAAGAACATCTAACTTGTGCGTCGCTCACGCTCACCAGGATAGTGGTCACAATTACATTGTTGAAATATCTGGAATGTTCACAACACCGAGGCTAGTATCTTGGAATTTACACAGCGATAGTTGCCGCGAAAACATGGCGTAGAAAAGGGGGAAAGCGATGAGATGATCCAGAAGTGCTGCGAACTGCACTGTAGCCCTATCTAAACAGGTCATTTATCTCTCGCGTCTCACGACATTGATTCCCACGATTCGTGGCCAACCTGACAGTGCTCAGTAGTCCAACAATCTTGTCCAGTCTTCGAAATTACATTGTATCTGTACCACTTACTCCTCCACACATGGATAAAGGCCCTGGTCTTCTTGCGGTTACTTAGGCCGACGCTTCAACCGGAGAGCTGCTTCTCGGCGCTCGTTTCTACACTCGAGCATGATACGTGCGAAATGTTCGATAGGACGACTGGACGACAGTCTTCGCAATTCGTTCTCGATCATTATATCTGGCGTGTTGACGCGGACAGTACAGTACGGAGGCGGCCAGCATGTGAATCACATTGCGCCGCCGAGCCCGACACAGCCGTACAATAGATCTGGCTGTCAAGACCGTTTTCAACTATAAGTGCTTGCTTTGGCATAGTGTCGATCGCTTCCTACTTATGCGCGTTCTTAGGAATTGCAACATGGGATACACTGTCTTCTTGTGCATCCAAGCTGTACTGCTGGTGCTTATTAACGTCCTGCTCCTCTTTTTCACCTTCACGCAATGTACGCCAGTGACATATCTCTGAAACAAGCTCAACCCCATGGTCACGTCCAAAGGCACATGCCGGAACCCCAACATCCAGAAATACTACGACTACTTCCAAAGCGGTATGTTGACTTCACCATCTCCTCGAAACATTCACTAACAACCTCCCAACACTTTCACCCCTCTGTAGACTCATTCTCGCCCTATTCCCCATCCTCGTCATACTAGACCTGCAAATCGAGATACCTCTCAAAGCCGCACTCATGGTCGTCATGAGCACCGGCATATCACAACAGCTTAGTCCGGATTGCTAAAAGCAAGGATAGTCTCCTTTCCTTTGTCATTTGAGCTTTCTCGTCGCGTTGCTGTATAGTATAGGCATAGTAAAGTATGTCGCATGGTCCCTAGCCACATATGCTACATGAGCTCCGTCATTCGAGCGTCTCCCCCGTCTTTTCCGCCTCACTTCGACCCGATTACAACTCTTCATGCTCGCTTGCCTGGAACTTCCTACGCGCTTCCTCTCCCGCCCAGTACTCGTGGTCGGGAACTTTGTTCCCAGTGTGAACGAGTGTTGTCTCATCAACCCGATGAGTCCATCTCGCCATAGCAGCAGCCCCATAAGCCGCTACTTCAGATGGGTCAAACTCCGTCAGGACTTTTACTACATCGGTCCCCACCGCATCATGGGCAATAGCTGTTAGCTCGGCTATCGCTGATGCTGATGCTTCGCCAGTGACCACGATGGCTCGAATATCGTCACGATTACGATGTGGAAGAACCTCGTCGTTGATGAAGCGTCATACAAAGCTGTTCATTTGGTCAATGTAAGCCTTGTCGCCGACGTCCTGTACACAGCGTTAGTCAAGCAGCCATGTTTATATCGGCATAAATGATTGATCGAAGCCGCATCTTACCTGGCGATATTTCTCTCCATACATTTCGCAGAACTTGTTCCGATCCGTGGCGTAATTGCCCAAGTCGAAAGCAACCTCCATGAGCCAAGCGTACATGTAATCAGCCTCGAACTCAAGCACGAGTACATAGTTCTCGGGGCCTTCTTCGTTGCACTCCTCAGGAGTACGACCAAGAATCCGACCTTCCAGGAAGCCGTAAGCGTGACAGGCGGCAGACTGAGTCGCACGCAATTTGGTAATGTAATCTGGCCCAAAGACAGCGGCCACTACGCCGCTCCAGAAGTATCTCCTCACAACGGATTGCAGAGAAAGGGCAGTGAATTCAGCCGCATAGCCCAGCTGCTCTGTAAGACTGTCGACTAGTGGACGAATTGCCTCGTTGGCTATAGACCGGAAGTCTGCGTCATTGGTGTCACGGAGTGAAGCCCCGGTGGCGTAGACCTCATGGAGGTAGAAGTCTCGGTACGCAGCGGTGGTAGGGAATTTCGTCAGGTTGACGATGTTGGCTGAAACAAATCTAGAAGCAATAATGGTAGTGGGCGTAAAGGTCAAGCCAAATCGAGTCTCATGTTGAGTTAACATGGTGGTGTCGGAAGATTGAACGAGGTTGACCATGGCAAGTGACAAAAGTAATGAGCGCATGGTGCGTCTGTGCCATTTTTCAGAAGTCGTGGAGAAGCATTTTATGTGATGAACGGCACAAGATTTGGCATATTGTTGTTGTATTGGTGGGCGCGTGAGAGCCTCTACGAGACTCACAGAGGCTGCCAAGGCACTAGCTACACGCGATCACGTGAGAGGTATCAGTGGACTATCTGCTCTGTCCAACATTATGTTTCTGCGACTTCTGGTGGTAACCGCCAAGCCGCTGTTGGAGGTCGGAGCGCCGACGCGCGCGTGGCCATGCCAAACGGTAAATTGTCTGCACGCGCCACGCTAGGAAATATTGGTCAAGTTTCGTGAATCGCTCATACACATGCTCGACAATACCTGTACAGTTGGATATAGACGAGATGCCCGAGCGTGCGCATTCTTCATGAGCGGCTAGTGTTTGTATCATCAACAGATACCTATGACTTAGCCGCCCCGTCCTTGGCAAGGCGTCTTCTCGCGATCGTTGCAGGTACCTTGTACCCAAATGCCTATTTAGGTATTTGGCGGCTATCTTGAGCGGAGGCAGACAAATGGACTGCTCACACGTCTATAACCATGAATGATTTCTCAAAGGCAGCACGTGGCTCATGCGAGCGATGATCATGAGAAACGCAACATGATACGTGTTCACTGCGATTTTAATGAAGCTGAGATGCTGGTTCATGGAGACAGCTATACTGCGTTGAGAAGCCCATCGCATCTCATTCTCATCTACACCGTGGTCGCCGCTTCGTAGGCGAGTATTTTCAACTAGGAACCAAGCGCTACATTCATGCGCCTGGCGGGCGCGCAACTACGCCCCCTTCAGGTATTTTTACTCCAACTCAAGGTACCTTTAGGTTTGGGACGGCTACTCTGAAATGGCGAAGGTCACGAGTTGGCGCTTATAAAACATTTCCTTGCCAAATCAGCCCATCTCTGAGGTATAAGAGCAGTGGTCGGCTTGAAGAAGACATTCAAACCCCAGCACATCCTTTTGCGGAAGACTTCACCATATTCTTTGTTTACAACTACTCCAGTACCAAATATGACCTACCACTGGAGGCTCGTTCTCATCTCTTGCTTTCTGGCTCTCACATCATCCTCCCCCGTCTCGATAACACAATTTTCATCGCATGACACCAACCCTGTACTGTCCAAGAGGGCTTGGAACGCCGATGAGCTCGACAACGAGTTCAAAGGGATATATTGGAATCACCCTCTCGAAGACACAGATGAATGCACGCCGGAACAGATTGACAAAATCGTTCACGCCACGCGAGCCACGACGTGGTTGACTAGCCGCCCTCTGAATGATATGGGCTTCGAGTACTCGGATGCTTGGACTCGTTACTTCAAGCGATACCAGCTTTGGATTCAATCGGGCAAGGAGTATCAAGAGACAGCCGCAAACATGATCTGTTAGTACTGCCAACCCTTGACCTTACTACAATCTGACGAATGATCATAGTCAACATGATACAGGTTGCCAAATACCCGTGAAAAGGCTCACACAAAGAGCCAACACTCAATAGGAGGGTGAAATTCACATGCGATCCCACTCGTCACGGAAACAGTGCCATACAGTCATGCGCTGGAGCACAAACGTAAGCAATATGAGGGCTGGACATAATAGTGGCAGTCGAGTGCTAGACTATTGCTGACTTTGTGCCAACGCAGCTGTCACAGTCCATCCATATTCTGCTGCAGAGGGCTGTAGGCACAGATTTTCCTAAATGTTTTCTTCGGCGACTGCTAATATAATCAGGGAAATGGACTATTGTCTTTTGTCCATATTTCTTCACCAATGTTAGAATGAAGTACCTAGAAGAAATAACACACGGAAAGAGAGATAATCTAAGCGGCTTAGCATCCTTGGATACATATGGAAGCGCAATAACTAGCTCACGAGTTCATGTATGTTGGGGCGTTTGGTCACAGAAACCAGAGTTAGTCACAACAGTCCACGGCACAAGAGTCTGCACTAACGAAGACATAGTCAGTGATCTCCAGGCACAGTTCCATCCGACTGGTCCAAATAATGGTGAGGTATATGGCGAGTCTCGATGCCACGAATTTTCGTTAATGGGACCTGATAAGGTCAGGCCGGATCTCGAGGTCATATCGAATGGTGAGATTACCCGCAGATGAACGGAAATCGAGCAGAGACTGACAATATGAAGCGGACCACTATGCATGGTTCTTAATGTACTATTGGTGCGACAAAGAATGGGACTGGAGCAGCAAGGATAAGACCGAATTGAAGAAGACCAACGATGTGCAAAACACGGACGACACCGCAAAACTTCAGGAGCAGGAGATTGAATACCCTACCCCAAGTTTTCCGATGCCAGAAGAAGACGTCAAGCTTGACTTCAGCTCCAATCCTGCCCGCACGGAGCTACAAGCCAACGACAAGTCGAACGGCAACCCCATCATGCATTGCGAGTATATTGGCGGCGACTACGACGAATGGAAACAGGCGCTCACCAAGCCTTTCATATCCAAGGGAGGATGCGATCTTTCGTAAGTCACTCGCCATTCAAGTCCGTACAACATCACCGACTAATGCCACTTCAGCGCCGAATGTCATCTTCCATCTGAACTCGTTCTAGTCAGCAACGGCTGCCCTTGCACATGTGACGGCAAGAAAAGCGGTCTGACGGACGACAAGTGCGGTGGATATGCTCGCATAGCTCTGGAAGATATGCTGTTCCCAACCTTCATACCTGAAGCACCCAAAGCCACGCCTCCGCCAGAGCCCCCCAAACCCGCACCAGCGCCGGCACCGAAACCACCACCAAAAAAGTGCGCCTGGTGGGACTTTTTCTGCCTATTTTCATCATAGTGTCCGCAAGCTGGACGGGTCTCACCGTTTGAGGCCACTTTCTTTTGGCCATCTTTGGATAATTTGCGAGGCGAGACTGGTGGGGTTGTGTATAAGGCGAAGCATCGTTGTATTTGGCGTTACCTGCGGCTTTTTCGAACTATGTACAGAACTCTAGAGAGGCATATAGTAAGACACATGTTGTAGTGTAGGAATATTCATAATCAATACCGACAATTCATAGTTTTGAGCACCCAACAGCTCGAAGGAAGCCATCATGTCGGTCTTTCCCATGAATCCGAAGAGTGTCGTGGAGTGCTGTTTATTCAGGATTCGTTCCAACATGCGTTTGATCGCCCACTGGCTCACTCCCCAATTACGGCCCAGACTTGACAGCAAAGTCTGCTGCGCTTCCGCCATTCTCTACTACCTGAGTGCAATGGTGAGTGAATCCAAGGCGATGACGCTCAGCATCGTATGAACATTTAGAAAATCAATGCCATCAAGCTCAAAACCCAGAATTCGTGATGCAGCAATACCTTGTATAAACATGTTCCCAGCCAAGCACCCGTCACAAAACGACACGAAACGTCAAGGAGTGCTAAGCAATGCGACACCCGCCACACTATACCCAAAGCAGCGAGTTTCAAAACACTCGCTTCTCCACCGCCAGACACGCCTCATCTCGTTTCCTCACAATCGCATGAGGGCCACATCGCGTCTTACTGCTCTTGGTAAAGGCGCTGCCTTGTGTAGAGTGTTCATGGTTCATGCCGCGCGCTTTAGAACGGATTTGGGTCCTGGTGTTCGGGATTTGTTTTTTGTGGGCGGGTGGTAGGCGCCTGGGAGATGCCCACTCCGAGCATCTTCATATAAAAGGTCTGTTGTAGCCGCTTTCTTGCTGTTCACTATCATTTTCCACCAGGCCAGTCCTTCTTTTCCTACATTCGTTCTCTCGAAACTACATTCACTTCAAAACACACCCACATTCTTTACATCGTGTGTGATCTGCGATCACTTCCAATCCAGCTCCAACTCCTTCTCCCCATTCCCATCAACCAAACCAAACCAAACACTCCAGCCAGCCACAATGTTCTCCAAATCCCTCCTCACAACCTCCCTCCTCCTCACCCTCACCCACGCGCACCAAAACTTCCAACAAATCTCCATCAACGCCGTCTCCCCCGGCCCCCAAATCGGCATCCGCATGCCGCCCTCAAACTCCCCCGTCACGGACCTCACATCGTCTGACATGGCCTGCAACGTGCCCTCAACATCCTCCGCGCCCGTCAAAACGCTCGACGCAGCGGCTGGCGATTCCATTACCGTCAAGTGGGACAATTCGGGCCACCCGGGGCCCATCACGCACTTTTTGAAGAAGGTGGATGATGCGGCGACGGATACTGGTGTGGGCGCGGGGTGGTTCAAGATCGATGAGGTTGATTACGAGGGGGGAAAGTGGGCGAGTGAGATTATGGCTGCGGATGGAATGACGCATGAGTTTAAATTGCCATCTAACCTCGCAGGCGGAGAGTATCTCGTAAGTTCAATTCTCTTTTCCTCTTTCATACCACCCCATTCACTCCTTACCCGCTACACACAGCTTTACTAACGTGTCAACGCAGCTCCGCTCCGAAATGCTCGCCCTACACTCCAGCCAAACCCTCAACGGCGCACAATTCTACATCGGCTGCGCACAGCTGAAAATCGCGGGAACAGGAAGCGCATCCTGCGGCCCCACCATTTCTCTTCCAGGCGCGTACAAAGCCGATGACGCGAACATTTATATCCCGAATTACTACAATGGCTTTGATGCGACCACGTACAAGGCGCCGGGTGGACCGGTGGCGACGTGTGGTGGAAGTGGTGCTGGGGCTGGGAATCAGACTGTGCCTGTTGCGTCGCCGGTTGCTGAGGCGAGTGCGAGTGCGAGTGCTACGCCCGCTGCTGTTGAGACGCCTGGTGCCTCTGCCAGCCCAGTCGCTTCATCCGTCCCGACTCCCGCTCCATCCCCATCCCCATCCCCATCCACCGGCTCCGACTCTGACTCTGACTCCGGCGCGCTACCTGCGACTTTCACCATGGAGACGTTCATTGCTTGGTTGGAGGGCAAGGCATCTGGGTCAGCGAGCAAGGTTCGTCGTCACGCTCGTTCTTTCTTGTTGTGAGCTCGAGGTGAAAAGATTGAGACGGGAACGAAGATGGTGAGATGATGGAGATTTTTTGTTGTACATATATATCTTTTTCGACTTCGATTATATTCTTGAATACAAATCACCGTTCTGATTACAGAATCTCCGCAATGATCATTAATCGCAGTGGTCGCCAATATTCTTACATCAGTCAAGCAACAACGTCTATCAGTTCAAGACAACCACGTTGCCTTTTGACAGACAAGTCACGCTTAGTAAGATAGTTGAGAACGTTCCGCTCATAGTATTGTTCACATCAAGAAGGGTATGTTTGTTGTTGATCGTATTAGGTTATTACTTCTTCTCATCTATCATACAACCACCTCTCCCTTCCCGTCTCAGGTATGTCTCCCAGACGTGGTATAATGCATAAAGTCGTAAAGCAATCGAACCGAACAAAAAGAAATCACCATGTCAAAGCATGATCTGCACTCATCCAATATCCCCTTCTCCCCATCACGACTTCTACCTTAGTAATTGGTCGACGTAACAGGAGGGTTGAACGTCTGGATCGGCTGGTTGGTGTGAGGGACGTTAGGCGCGGTGTGGTATCCGCCGCTGACACGCTTGTCGGCGTATGCAGTACCGGGCGCGGCCACGGTGCTACCAGTGTAAGCGGTGTCGTGGCTGGGGCGTGTGTCGTGGGCAACAACAGGTGCCAGGCCGCCGTGAGTGGTGGTAGTCGCAGGAACAGCAGCGACTTCAGGGTCGCGAAGCGTACTGTTGCGATTCTTGCGCTGCCAGAACTTCATGCCGGAGCCGCGGGTGTAGTTGTTGGATGGGGAAGGACCGTAGCGCTTCTCCTTCTTGTGGTGCTTGCCGAGGAGGATGCCGAGGGGAATGGAGAGGAGGAAGAGGACGCTGGTGTTTTCGTTAGTACAGTGTAGTTGAGATTGTGGAGTGAGTTGACTTACGCTCCAGCAATCGCAACAGCGAAGCACGCAGTGTTCAGCCTGCAGATCGAGCCGAGAGAAGCAGAGTACGTGTACTGGCTCTCAGAGTTGCCGTTCTCAAAGCCCTGCTTGGCATCCTCGGGCCCATTTCCAAGCGGCGTCTGGACGTTGTCGCCCTTGCACGAGTGCGCACCGTCACGGGTCAAGACTGCAATAGCGATGAAGCCACCCATGCAGAGAACGTTCATAATGAGTCCAAGAAGAGCGAAAAAGGCCTTTCCGCCGAGACAGCATGTGAAGACGACAGCGAAGATGGTGTAGAGGACGATGGCACCGGAAATACCCTCGACGGCTTGTTGCCAACGAGGAATGGCATTGTCGCGGTCGGCTTGCACGGCCAGGAAGTAGCTGTAGATGCCGAGGATGATGCCAGCGCAGCAGAACTCAAGGGCGTAGAGGAGGGTGGTCCCCAGACGCAGGGCAGCGCCGCCGATAGCCATTATGTATGGGGGTGTGTTGTATTAGTATGGATAGAGAGAAGAGACGAAGTGAAGTTGTGCTAGGTGCGGCGCTGGAGTAGTAGATGCTGGTGGTGAGTCTGGTTTGAAATGGGATGAATCGATGAAAGGGGGTAGGAAGTTAAGTATTGGTTGACGGCCATTTCCAGACTATGACGCTCGCCCTGCGCTGGGTTGTAACTTCATCGTCACGCAGCCAAACCTTCCTTGTTCGCTGGATGCAGGTGCGTCGATCAAGTCGCTTAGCGTGATGTGACGTAGCTCTAGCGCCACACTCATCTCAAAGTGGCCCAACGACGACGCCTGGATCTCCGCCGACACGTCCCAAAAGAGATTGGCAGTCTGGACGCGGCGACGTCAGAGCCTGAATTTGTGGTCTTGACAAGGAAATTTCACGGCATGACGGCAGTGCTGAGCCACAGCAATGCGAGTGCCCTGGCAGGCGTCGAGGCCCTGGCAGAACGAGGCGCTGGAGGAGAGAATCAGAGTGCTGACTGCAGTACGGCTGCAGCCGATGTGCAACGCCATCAAACGTGTCTCGTGAGGTTACGCGACGGTGTTAGAGTTTGCGCTATGGTGAGTATGCAATATCCAAGATCCTGCTCACGATGTTGCACAAGCTGCACAACATCAACTCTGGAAGGTCTTGCGCCGCAATGACTCGAGATCTTAGAGTTGGCCTGCCTCACGCAATTGACGTGTAACATGTGGCTGTGCTACGCCTGACGTCGAGATGTCTCCAAGGTTGTTGCTGCGATCGTGAGGTTCCCCAGACTGATCGACGGACCCGTGGCCGATCTGGTTTGTGTTCAAGAAAATGGAAAACTAGTGTTGTTGTTCGGAGAGTTGCCCGGTGTTTTATTTCCAAGGAAGTTGTGTGAATGTCGGTCTAGGTGATTTGGCGGTATGATTGGGTGGGATTTGGAGGAAAGAAATGTGCACCGCATTATCGTACAGCGTCTCCATGTGACAGAGTAGTGAATTGAAGCTGAGTGTACTCCCTAGGCAGCAGCAGAACTTCGAAAAACACTTCCCATACGACATAGCATTCCGTACCTACTACTATCAGCGTATGCCATATAAGATAGTCTGGTCGTAGAACTTGGGTATCATTATCATATCAAAACACCACAACTCCATCCATCCCAGAACAACGCTCCCAAATCTCTCTCACACCTTCCCCTTCCCCTTCCCAGCAGGTCTGCCACGCTTCTTCCCCTGCGCACCACCAGAAGCCTGACCATCCCCTCTCCCCTCCGCAGCCTTCATCTGGTCCAGTTCTCCCTTCAGCATCGTCTCAAGCGCATCGTTACGTCGAGTGAGGAGCATGACATCCTCGGCATTTATTGCTCTGCGGCCGGCATGCTTGGAAAAGACTTCGAGGTCGCGGGCTGTGTTGGCTGTAAATGTTGTTAGGATGGGAAGAGAAGAAACGGGAGGGGATACATACCAATTTGCGTATAGACGAGCTCAGTCAACGCGCCGATGAATTGTGGTGTTGCGTTTATGTCGACCTTGGAGTTGAGGCATTCTTCCTCGACGTATTCGCCGATGGAGTACCAGAGGGCGGATTTGAGGCGCTGCTTGAATCAGTATTACATTTGCGTATAATCCGCTGTATGTCTTACCTCCTCCTTCTCGGCGGCGGCATTATTCGAAGCCATACTTGCAGTTGAGTGTGGGGGGCTTTGTGAAGGTGGGAGAACGCGACGCGTCTGGAAGCAGCCAATCGGCGGTGAGCGGGCAAGCGGGCAAGCGTGACCGGCTGCCGCGCATTTGCGACATTTTATCTCGAACAAGTTGCTTCTTCACGAAGAGTTTGCATCGCATCCAAACTCACTTGCACCGTCGCATCTAAATCACACTTACACTGCACCATCGCGACTGTATCTACTACTCACCCACGATTTCCTCGACTCTCGCGCATTGCACAACGTCAAACCAAAGCTACACCTCAGCGCACTACGCAGCCACCACCTCCACCTCCACCCTCCCAATCCACCCTCTTACACCGCAAAGATGGACTACGTCTTCGACAACCTCTCCCTCGCGAAAGACCGCCTGGTCACCAACTCCATCAAATCCTTCGAAGGCATGACCACACAGCGCTGGGTGCGCCTCGTCGCCATCATAGGCGGCTACATGCTGCTGCGCCCGTGGCTGCTCAAATTTGCCGCAGATCGACAAAAGAAGCAATTCGAGAAGGAGTCAGAAGAACTAGGACTCAGTGGGCCATCGGCAAACGACCTGCGAGGCGGCAAGGGTAAGAAGGGGGAGAAGAAGGGAGAGGGGAAAGTGTTGGGAGAGATCAAGGAGGGGAAGAAGGTTGGGGAGAAGGGTGAGGCGCCCAAGGCACCGAGGGTTACAAAGAGGAAGGGTGCGGGCAAGAAGATGCTGGAGGAAGAGGAGGCGGATGAGGAGAGGGAGATTAGGGCGTTTTTGGATGAGCAGAGGAGTGGGTTGGCAACGTAGTGCGCATAACGTTCGGGTCAAGGCGTTGCTGGGTTAGATGTGGGGGTGGTACAAATATTAGACGGAATGGAATCAATCGATAAGGTAGGAAACGCACGCCGATGCATTCCAGTCCAGCCCAACGACAGCCCATGACTTTTCGACACACGCGAGTCTTCAGGAGTTCGACGCGTCTGCTCGTCACACCCATCTCCTTGCTTGACACAAGACACTATCAACCGCCGTCTCCGCTGACCGTGACGCACCCCCTCCCCTCCACAGATGCTGGACATCATGGCCCTCTTCATCCTCAGCGCGTCCCTCGCGCACGCCCATATGCATATGATCAACCCCTCTCCCTTCCGCAACCCCCACGCCAACCGTTAAAACGAGCCAAAAGACTACAATATCCTCAATCCCCTACACAAAGACGGCAACGACTTCGCCTGCAAGGGCTACCATCTCAACACCCCGTGGACACCAACGGCAACATACGAGGCTGGCAAGAGTTATGATATGGAGCTCAAGGGCGAAACGACGCATGGTGGAGGCAGTTGTCAGTTTAGCATGAGTTTCGACAAGGGCGTGAATTTCAGAGTCATTAAGAGTATTGAGGGTGAGTGTCCGATGCAGAAACGGAATAGCTTTACGGTTCCGACTGAGCTGGGTGGGGGCTCGAGGAGAACTACTGGCTTGTTCACTTGGGCTTGGTGAGTTGGTGAACTCTCGACGAGAGAAACTTTGGAGCTAAGGTCGTGGTATAGGTTCAATCGCCTAGGCAATCGCGAGATGTACATGAACTGCGCAGTCGTTGACGTCGTCCCATTAATGATTTGGGTGAGGAGATGGGTGAGGGTGGGGACGGGGATGAAGGTATGATGGGAAAGCGGTAAAGAATCATTTTTTTCCTTGGGGAAGGTTGGAGTATGTAGTTATCAATGAGACAATCGACTTTTAGGTCTGGGTTGGTCGTGAATCTATGATGTTGTGATCATCTCGCATTCAGGAATATGAAATGCTCGCTAGCAGTCTAGTACGAGTGGTAAAATATGAAAGAGCGGTATTTAACATGTGCGGTGCGGATTGTTGATGTAGCTTTTGGTCTTGAAGCGTGTGATCTTGAAGGGAAGGAGCAAAGAGGAGTTTAGTGTATGGATGGATGGGGCGGAGCTCGAGGATATTCAGCACGTCGTATTCTGATTTGAAAGGTATGGATGGCGCGGGAAGGTGTATAATGATCTTTCTCACGATGAAGCTCGGGCGCTAGGTGTAGTCCGTAGAGTACGTACGTGGTAGCTTTGACTTGAGTGTTACAACCAATAATACGTACGGCAATTGAACGACACCAAGGGCACATGATTGCCATCCACAGTGCAGAAACGATTGCACGTGGAAAGAATGCTTGCGGTCTGCATGAGGTGAGTTGCAGACTCTCATCTTGGAACAAAGTCATTTCTCGGAGTTGGTGTTTCGAGACCAGCGCATTTGATTTGCTAGGCACGGCTGACTCACGGGTTCCTGCGGCAAACGATGCAGGGCCATATCTGCAGCCTGGGAGACAAGAGAAAACAACTAAACCATGGACGTTGGATGTGTTGATTTCACACATGTGTCGAATTAGGTTGGTGTTCGGTTCGAGTGTGAAGACGTTGGAAGGAGAGAAACGGGTCGCTCGTAGCAATTAATGACAGAGATGGGAGGGTAATGCCAGCATGGTTACAATATCGCCTTGGCCTGGTTGCCGTAATTGGCGGTTCAATAATCTCGAGTCCGTAAGCAGGCCCAGATGAAGAATCCAGGAACAAGCCTCCAGGCTTCGAGGCGTGGGCACTGCGGTAGGCTAACTGCGGGGGCTGAATTTAGCGTGCGTTTCATGTTTGTTAACGGCAGACATTACGCCTCACCGAGAGGTTGTGCAACGCGGCGTCATCGTCAGGGTCAGGCCAGCTGGCAACCAAGTGCGAGGTGCATACTCGAGTACACAAAACAGAGTGCAAACGGGAGACGTCGTCGCCCGGTGTGCGGTGGAGACGTCGATAGTCGCGGACTTGAACATTCGATAGTGAATTGGGTAAAATAAGCGGGGGATATTCTGGCTCGACCGTAGCTGCGATCCCTGGCCGGCGGGTTGGCTCCACTTCTAAATTCACCAACATCCATACGCATTCACCTCCCTTTCTACACATACAACTTAACGCATGACGACGCCGCCCACGACTTTTGACTCGACAGACACGCCCGTAGCACAATTTCTATCTCACCACCACCGCCGCGCAGCCACTTCTTCCTCGCTGCATCGAGTGCGACTTCCTTTGACTTGAACATCTGGCTTTCCGAGACTGAGACAATCCCCACCACCACCATGGCCGCCGCAGAAGGCAAAGACGCCAGGCCCACGAGCTCACAGAGCTCCGATAGCGACGCAGTGAGTGCCTCCTATGGATAATTGTAGTACACTCGGAATACTGGCTGATCGCGTGGGCACCTGCAGGATAGCTTCGAAAACGCATCCGAGAGCACTCCTCGCCCCGACGCCAGGTCCGCCTCAGGCTCGCGCTCACGATCGCTCCTCGGAAAGCGTGAGTCTTCCTCGTCGTCCACCACCCGCCAGAGCAGGGCGGGCTCGCCTCCACCTGCAGTGCCAGGCCTGCCCGCAGACACGGACAGCGATGCAGAGTCACTTAGTGCCGACGACGACACGGCGTCTGAGAAGTCGGCACATCGGATATCGGTGACGTCGGATATGGATGATGTGTCACTTGACGGTGGTGAGTACACATCTTGAGTCGAGCACAAGAGGCGGTGAAGACGAGTCGCTGCATCTTGGATTGTTGTTCGTCGTTACGCCTGTTCCCAATTCGAGCACATGCTCTTTCACACATACGCTCTCGAACAGCTGCGAGAGTAGGCTGACAATGCACAGAGGCCGCAAAACCCCCCACTCAGGGTCCCAAACTACCTCCACGCGACTCTCAAACCTCGACCGCCAGCACAACACAGGGTCTCTCAGGAAGGATGTCTCCTGTCAAGTTTCCACCGCCACCACCGCCCCCGCCCGCTCAGGAGAAGGCTGCACCACCGCCATCAGTCTCACGGAAGCTGACCAGTCCGTTTTCATGGCTGTCTCGAAACACTTCTAGCAAAAAGGTTGAATCGTCACCACCCCCTGCATCTGATCGGCGGAATACAGGCGCTTCTATAAACACACTGGGCAGCAATACCGAGCCACTGAGCAGGATCGATGATGAAGGAAACCTGCAGTCACCCAAACGGTCCAGCCAAGTGAGCCTGCGCGACCGCTTCAAGATTCTGCGGATGCGAGAAGAGGCTGGCATAACGCTGAACGACGACACAAATGGCGAGCCGGAAGCGGTTGGTCTTGGTATCGGAGGCCCGGCGAGCAATGCTGGAGAAGAGCAAGCATCCGGCCCAACAAGTCCATCTTCTGCCACTGTCGCGAGACAACCGACCATCAACCCGGCTCTGGCCCCAGGAACCGCCGTGGGTTTTGCGACAGGGCCCGCTGGTGATGCAGACGAGCCGGTGGACTGGGACCTCTGGCAGTCTGTCGTGAATGAAGGCCCGGCAGCCATTGCCCGCACCAGCCCCGAGGAGCTGAATCGTGCCATCGCCAATGGCATCCCACAGGTCATTCGCGGCGTCATATGGCAGGTACTCGCGCAAAGTCAGAGCGCAGAGTTGGAGGGCATGTACAAGGAGCTGGTCGCACGCGGGACAGACAAGGAGTACGCGGGGAAGACGCCGAACCTGGGTAACGGACTGATCAACGGGAACGGGAAAGAGAAGGAGTCGATCGCTTCATCTTCGTCCTCTATCCACTCCGACTACTCAACACCGGCAACCACAAATGGAAGCACAAACGCTGGCCCGCCATCTCCATCTTCGGAGTCGGCCGAAGACTCTGCCAAGTCACAAGCGAAGCTTGTTGCCGACCGCAAGCAGAGCACTGCCGCGATCGTCAAACTAGAGAAGACTATCAAGCGCGACTTGGGTGCGAGGACAAGCTACTCCAAGTACGTCATGGCAGCTGGCCTGCAAGATGGGCTTTTTGGCATCTGCAAGGCCTACGCACTGTACGACGACGCCGTGGGCTACGCGCAGGGCATGAACTTTATTGCTATGCCTTTGCTGTTCAACATGCCCGAGGAGGAAGCATTCAGCTTGTTTGTCACGCTCATGAACAAGTTTGGATTGAGAGAGCTCTTTGTCCATGACATGGCAGGGCTGCATCTGCACCTCTATCAATTCGAGCGCCTTCTGGAGGAGTTCGAGCCTGCGCTGTACTGCCATCTTCGCCGACGAGAGGTCAAGCCACAGCTCTACGCCACGCAATGGTTCCTCACCCTCTTTGCGTACCGCTTTCCGCTGCAGCTGGTGCTCCGGATCTACGACCTGATTCTGAGCGAAGGCCTCGAGTCGGCCATTCTGAAATTTGGGATTGTCTTGATGCAGAAGAACGCCGAGACACTGCTGGGCATGAAGGACATGTCTGCGCTCACGACATTCCTCAAGGAGCGCCTGTTCGATGTGTACATTGACAAGGCACCGTCCGCAAACTCGATCCTGGAGAATGGCTTCTTCGGCTCCACAGCCGGCATCGACAAGGAGGTCTACCGCGCCGACATGCTCGTCAGGGACGCCGTTGCCGTCAAGATCTCTCCCGAAATGCTCAAGCAGTACACAGCAGAGTGGAAAGAGCAACGCCGCATCGACAAAGACCGCGAAGACGAGCTTCGAGACCTGAAAGACAAGGTCAGCTCACTAGAGACCAAAAGGCGCCTTCTCGAGAGCCGAGCCGAGCAGTCCGACATGGAGCACGTGCAGCTCGCATCCGAGCTGATCAAAACCAAAATGGACAATGAGCAGCTCGGCGAGGAGAACGAGACGCTCAAGACCAAGACGGAAGAGCTGCAGAAGATTGTCAATTCGCAACCCGAAGAGGTCGAGGCGCGGCTCAAGAGCGAAATGGAGACGGTCATGCAGAAGAATATAGTCGTTCACAACGAGAATCGCGCGCTGGAAGAGCAAATGGCTGAGATGGAGAAGGAGTTGGTTGCTACGAAGATGCAGTGGGCGACGGTAAGTCGTGCCCTTGAATATACGCTTGACGACAGATTATGCTGACACAACTGCAGATCAACGAAGAGCATGAGACGCTCAAGCAGAAGTGGAATAACGTCTCGCAGATGATGAAGTAACTTTACCTTCATTTTGGGAGTTTCCTGCCTTTCTACCATACCATCATTAGAGTTTTAGTTAACGTTGTGTGTTTGCAGCATGAAGGCGGATTTGCAGAGGACTGTGTACTCGCCGCTTTGATGCGTTTCGCTTCTTTTGTGTGCATATATTTCTCGGGTCGCTTAGAGAGCGGCGATATCGATCTTTTTATTTATACCCGACGCGTATACGGAAATACGACTCTGTTTCTTGTTACCTCGGTGTACTTTGCTGGATTGGATGGGATGCATGGGTGGTGTTTTTGGGGGTGTTTTGGTGGTGGGTGATAAAGGAAACCTGTAGTTGCTATATCTTAATGGACTTGTATTGCCATGATGTTCGTGGGACAAAGTCGCAATCTGCGAGTATCATGTGAAGTGAGGCTTTCGTGAATGTCGTGAGTGAGTGTGTGCTAGCGTGCCAAGGCTACATACTTAAAGTGGAGCCCGCCTCGATCTTAATCTTTGTTCTCGGCTCTGTCCAAATAACTCCTCACCACACGACAACAGCGCAACTCGCCGCCACTGTGCATATCATTCTCTTGTCCCTCACCATAGTCGCACAATTAAGCGCATACTACACCTCTCCACTACACGTCCCTCGACGCAGTAGCGATGGCCGCTGCTCCCGACCTAAACGCCATCCTCGCAGCGCTCGGTAAGTTCACTGCGCTTTTTCCAGCTATTACTCCTACTCACAGTCTCTCAGCTGCAGGACGAGGCCCATCGACGACGCCGTCTCAGACACCGCAACCGCCACAGGCGTCCAACCAGGCGCCCCCGCAAAACTTCCCTCCTGGCTATCCAGGCCCCATGCCCACCGCATCGTCGCCTGCCATCCCCGGCTACAACTTCCCCCAGCCCACCAACTCTGGCAGCCTCGACTTGAGCGCAATCAAGCCCATCAGCTCCGGCTCCGTCAGCATCCAGGATGCGCTCGCCAAGGCGCGCGGTTTCGCGGCGCAAAAGGGCTTGCAGAACCAGCCTGCATTTGATCCCCGTGCAGGTACTGACCCCTGGGCTGCTATGTCCAACCCGCCGCAGACTTACGCAGTCACAGCACACCAAGAAGACCCTCGACTCGGCGGCCGACCTTATCGTCGCTCTCGCTCGCGATCTCGCTCACCCCAGCGCCGTGAGCCCAACCGTGACGGCTACAATCCTTACCGAGACGAGCGCCGTGACGAGCGTAGAGGTGGCGCATATGGCCGTGAGCGCTCTCGCTCGCCCCCTCGACGTGATAACTTCTCTCCTGTTCAAGCCCAGTATGGTGGTGGCGGTGGTACTCGCTCACCTCCTCCTACTGACAACTCTGAGGTGATTCTCATTGACTCTTCGCTTGTTGGTCTCGTGATTGGGCGTCAAGGTGAGAGTCTCCGTCGCATTGAACAAGAATCAGGTACCCGCATCCAGTTCATCAACGGCCCCGAGGCTGGCCCACAACGTCAGTGTCGTATCTCTGGTAACTCTGGTGCTCGTATAAGCGCAAAGCGTGAGATCAACCGTATCATCGAGGAGAACGGTGGCAATCCTGCTCGTGAGACCGGCCGCAATGCGCGACCTGGCGCTAAGCCTGTCGGCCAGCAACAGCCTGCTCTGCGCGAAGGTGAACAGCAGTCACAGATCATGGTACCCGATCGTACTGTTGGTCTCATCATCGGTCGTGGCGGCGAGACTATTCGTGACCTGCAGGAGCGCAGTGGCTGCCACGTGAACATCGTCGGTGAGAACAAGAGCGTGAACGGACTTCGCCCTGTGAACCTCATAGGAAGTGCCTCTGCTGCTGCCCATGCCAAGGAGCTCATCATGGAAATTGTCGACAGTGACACAAAGCAAATGGGTGAACAGGCGGCGCAAGCTGCACAGGCCCCAGCTTTCCAACAGAACAACAGGCGTGACAACTTTGACCCGTACGCTGGTGCCGGAGGTGCTGGAGGCGGTGCTGGCGCTGGAGGCAAGATCAACGACAGCATCCTCGTCCCGTCCGACGCTGTTGGCATGATCATCGGTAAAGGTACGAATAATAATAAGACGCATGTATATAACACCCACTAACATGAGTCCAGGCGGTGAAACCATCAAGAGCATGCAGTCGGACACGGGTTGTAAGATCAACGTCTCCCAGGCCTCCGGTGCAGACATTGAACGTGAGATCGGACTCGTCGGAACCCGCCAAGCCATTGAAGATGCAAAGCGGGCCATCTGGGAGAAGGTCGACCAAGTCGTAAGTCAAGCAATATCTTTTGTCGAGTTGGACGCTAATTATCCGAAGCGTGAAAAGAACAACAGCCGTCGAGGCGACAACGGTGGTGGCAACCGCAATGGCGGCTATGACAATAACTACTCACAACCAGGACAGCCCCCTGCTCAAGCTTACGGCGCCGCCGCCGCCGCTGCTCCTGTCGCAGCATCGCCCGGAGGTGCCGCCGCTGACCCGTATGCTATCTATGGTGGTTACCAGAACTATCTCGCTATGTGGTATGCTTCGATTGCTCAGAACGGAGGGCAGCCGCCCGCCGGAGCACCTCCTGGCGCCTAGACGTGTCCACACACCATGCTGCTGAGACTGAGACTGAGACCTCTTTCGATTGAGTGCTTGCTTGCTTGCATGACCATCATCGACTTCTGGAACCTTGCTGCGCGTAGCATGACATGCGATGACGATATTCCCGGACGATTCTTCCACATACGTTTTTCTCGAGCTCGCCTGCACTTGCATTGATGGATGATAGCTCGATGACGCCTGAATTGCGATGCTCGTGTCATTCTTCCGACGTCGATATCTTTGCGCCGAACATCATCGACGCTCCATGGTCTGACTCGTGCTTGCGCTTCGATTCATCTATGCGGATAATTTACATCGACCTACATGAACCTCGCCTTGCATGTCGCCGCATAGCACGTAGTCACTTGTATTTGGATTTCCTCGAGGACTTGTTCGGGTTCGACGATTGTTCTTCTTTTGCGACATATCTATCTCTCGGATACTCCCAGACAAGGTGCTCCTCCTGTACAGTCGGTGAGCGAAGGGCGCTACTGGAGCAAAGGCACGGATCGATGGGGTTATGCTCTTTGGGTACAGGTGTGAAGGATCTTTTCTTCTTTTGCGCTGTGTAAAAAGTATAATTTCTTCCTGCGCTGTTTAATTCTTCTGGGCATGGAATGATGGTAATCGATACTAGTTTCACAATATGATGTGATGCCGAATGTTCATTTACTCCTTTCGCAGCTACCGTCTACTAACAATGACCCTTCGGCCAGCTCCTTGCGGGACTCGCCAGCATCAAAAGAAACATCAACAGTGACATGCGCACACGTGCCAAACACGCTAAAGTAAGTGGGGCACGCCACGCGACGCGGGGCAAATCGAATCAAACTAACGGCCATCGGCGACCTCCATTTCGCTGCTCGAACACGCCAGATAAGGTACAAACGCGTCGTATGTGATTCGTCGAATTGCTTTTTTGAGCTGCTTGAAGATCGCGTGCCGCTGTGGAGAAGAGCGGGTTGGAGAGGTGGATTGATATATCTAGATCGTTTGGCTTTTGGGATTTTGGAATTGAGTTCTGACTTTTTGTTTGGCTTTGTGCTGTGGCGACTGCGAAGAAGAAAAAGGACGACAGCACATGGTTGAAACAGGAAGTGTGTTCTTGAGTTTGTTTATACGTTGATATATCTAGGACGAACGGACGCGTAGTGCTTTATCGACATACCTCGACCTCGACCTCGACTTCGATCTCGCCAGAGCTCGGTCGGTCGAGCATCATGGCACCGGGACTTATTGTTCCTACGCCTGGAACTGCGTCTGCCGGGGACTCGTCTCCTGCTGTATCATCTACAACCACACACTCCTCCCCCGCCGTCCCACCCACCACCACTCGCACCCTCGCAGACCTCACATCAACCTACACCACCACCCTCCGCTTCTACCTCAACGGCACCCCCATAACCCTCCCCACCGCCGACCCCGAAATCACCCTCCTCGAATACCTCCGCGGCATCGGCCTTACGGGCACAAAACTCGGGTGCGCCGAAGGCGGCTGCGGCGCCTGCACCGTCGTAATCTCGCAATTCAACCCCACGACGCGAAAAATATACCACGCGAGTGTAAATGCGTGTCTGGCGCCTCTTGTCAGCGTCGACGGCAAACATGTTGTCACTGTTGAGGGGATAGGGAATGTAGGCAACGCGCATGCTGTTCAAGAGAGGATTGCAAGGGGGAATGGGAGTCAGTGTGGGTTTTGCACGCCGGGGATTGTGATGAGTTTGTATGCTGTTTTGAGGAATTGCGATACGGGGGTGCCGGGGAAAAGGGAGATTGAGGAGGCGTTTGATGGGAATTTGTGTAGGTGTACGGGGTATAGGAGTATTTTGGATGCGGCGCAGACGTTTAGTGTGAAAGGAGGGGGAGGTGGGGGATGTGGGAAGGTGGGTGGGTGTTGTATGGAT
>Ga0265780_10001553_pt1 | contig 32254 bp, 41 predicted proteins | sample P1T30metagenome_FD_192432 | JGI IMG/M metagenome (GOLD analysis project Ga0265780, IMG submission 192432) | Plant litter microbial communities from East Loma Ridge, Irvine, California - P1 T30 | ecosystem: Environmental > Terrestrial > Plant litter > Unclassified | place: USA: California... | reverse complement strand
ACCGAGGGTGGCTAGTAGAGCCTTATTTTCTGCTATATTCCTAGCCCGCTCGTCTTCGTATATCGTCGGGGAGGAATCTGATATCAGCTCCAGCTCCTACATTGACGTACCTTCCACCTTGACCTCCTCTACCACCTTGACCCTCATGGCCTCCATCTGATCGGTCCCGAATAGGGCGTTGGCATGATATCGACCATACCACTGTGTTTCCGGCCTAAACATTCCCCTCTTGAACTCTACCAGGATCCTTGGACTCTTCTTTTTCGATCCAGGTATTTCGTCCAGTATACTTATAAGCTTATACCCTGACATCAGCGTTGCCTCTGCAATTCACACCTTTTCGACCTTGCTGCTTTCCGACTTTTCTCATCTCTCTCTTGGGTGTCACCTGTGTAGGGGTGGGAGCGGTTGGATTCGGGTGATACCCCGTCCTCCAGGCTAATGCGGCAGCTTCCAGGGATTCCATCGATATACCCATAATCTCCATCTCCTCTGCTGTTTGATGTAGGACCTCGGCGTTTGGTGAATATCCTTCTCGTCTAGATGACCAGCCGTATCGGATATAGTAATCTTCTTTGATATCGAGGATGGTGAATGGGTGTTCTGGGGTCAGCTTATCCATGCTCTCGCATACCTTGCTTATCAAACTGATCCACCATTTCCGCTGCTGTCTCTCTCAACGTAGAACTAGGCTCCCAAGTGTCTTCAGCCGGACCATAACTCCACCATCGGACCAGGTAGGTAACTTCCGTGTTAGGTTTCGGGGTGGATCGAGCTATGATTCGGGAAACGTAGAACTGTTCTCCTTCTTCTTGGGTAGGATTAGACTAGGATCAGCTGTATCACGTTTTCTGGACTTCTCAGCTGACTTCATCGTTGTAGGTTGTTTGACTGGAGGGGTCGGAAGGCGATGATGGGGTGGATGACGAGATTGAGAGCTCCGGCGTTGATGGTAAAGAGGTGAGAGCTGATGATGCGGTACTAGGAGGGGGGATCGGGGCGGTGAACTTGATAAAGGGCATGTCTATACAACAATCAGGTAGCGCAGGATAGGATATGAATATGTTCTTGAATGATACAAGAAGAAGAGAAGGAAGCGCTCGTGCGTCGCGGGGAGATTGAGGAGGAGGTCCGTGCTTTCCTGCCCGAACCGCAGCATTCCCATAACGCTGTGACTCTACCACATAGGGCTATCATTCGAATCGTATGGGAGTTGATAGGCTGAGATTCCTTTTCATCTATACTGGGGTATTGTTTCCACTTTGGTAAGGTGATGGAGCAATTTGATCGAGGTAAGGTAGGCTTACATTGAGCGAAAGGAACGATTAGTGACAAAGGATCTGTTTGTCTGTGTGCCTTGAATACCTCCTTTATCACCACTTGATCGGTATCAACGTAAGCTAAGATGAATAGGGAAATTCAGAGGAGGAGGGGCGTTAGTGATGGCAGATCTGGTTCTCTTCCTCTAAGTCCTCTTCCTGCAGGACCCACAGGTTCAGGCTTGAGAAAACCAAAAGTTGGGAGATTGCTTTGCTGACTGACCGTCTCTTCACTCAACCCCTTTCTATCGTGGATCCTACCATCTTCATCGCGATGAGTACTGAATGACTGGGAGCATCATGTTTCTTTCCCTCCTTCTAAGACTTGACGATGGGGCCCGTTCACAGAAAGACATCTGTACCCATGCCCATGAAGCCATGTCTCGTCGAGAGGCATATTTTGATGATTATTGGATGCTTTCTGGTGTTCTTTGCATGTATTTGTAGGTATATGGGTGCCTGCCTTATCAGATTGAGTTAATCAGCGCCCTGTACGTTGAAGCAGAATCAATCAACCCTGGGGAAGTGGGGGATCGACGAATCTACTTTTTGAGATTTCAGGTCCACAAAAGGCATGTTTCGCGTCCATCTTCTCTTTGTACTCCTTATAGTGCATGCATGCATACTGTCCTTGGTATCCTAAAGGCTTGCCCGTACAATTCGCATGCATATGATTGATTCGATGCGCATTTCGCGTCGCTGTGGTTCGGGGTCATGATATCTTCGGTAGTAACCATTCTTTGCTGCATGCTTCATGTCCATCTATCGCGTTCCGTCCATCACATGTGCTCATGTCTCCGACAACTCGTTCCTACGTGCTGCTAACCTCAAGCAAGCCCCATCGTAGACTCGGAAGAACATCCTAGGTGCATAGCGACTGCATTCGCATCACAGCGACGGGTGTATGGAGGAATCGGCTGTTTCGTCTGTTCCAGATCTGGAATTGTAGCCCCAGCGTTCAATCGCCGTGGTTATGTCAGCTTACTATCTCGCTTCGACGATCATAGTCTAAGTCAGTCTGACTTCAAGGGTACGGACGACCACAATGCCACTTCCAAAGCGGTACACAGTGACGATCCGCTTCCGCGAAAGATGTCTCCCCCGCATCGTACACCGACATCATGCTCATCTCTGCGTCCCAGAGCTTCATCCCTGCCAGCCATAGTGTCACAAGCCCATACATGACATGTCATATCAAGTATATAACCAGAATCGACTCACAACGCCAGTCACGAATACCCCTAATCCACATTGCCGGTCTCCTCTATCACATTGTTCTTCTATCTCATGTCATGTCCACTGCACGACTCCCCGACTTTCTCCTGCAGGTCTAGGGGTTGCTCATGGTGTCTAGGATGGTATTCAAGTATAGAAGACAAGGAGATGAAGGAGAATTTATGACGCGCGGCAGAGCACAAAGGTAAGACACGGGACATCTTTCCCCCTTTGGGAAAGGGGCGTTTTAGGGCGCACCAGGGCGCTGATAACTCGGCTGATTGCGCCACATAATCGGCATTGAAATTCTACGATCTTTTTCACCTCGCCCCGAAACACGCCCTGTGATTTGAGTCATGTAGCAAGCGATAACCTATATATTTCGTCGGCAGTTCGCTGCCGACATAAATTAAAATTGGAACGATACAGAGAAGATTAGCATTGCCCCTGCATAAGGATGACAAACTCGAATCAGAGAGGGCTCTTCGGAGCACAAAATTTTACCTTTTTGCATGCATGAATGATGTAGCAAGAGGGAGATGAGGACGAGGGGGAGAAGCGGTGCGTGTTTGCCTGTTTACTTTTTGGCCCGAGTGCCAAAAGTGCCACCCAAATTTGCTTCCGCTCACTTGACGCGTCTACTTTCCGACACTCACCTTGCTCTGTCTATTACCTGTCATCGTGTACACCACCTGCTCACACTTCTCTATCCCCGTATGTATCCGTGGGCCGATATTCTCAGACTAATGAAGACCTCGTCTTGAGGCTTTGGTACGAGTCATGATCATGAGGAGCCCGTGCGGCCCCAATGAAAGTCACTCAAGTTGACGCGTCCAGAATCTACTCCGCTCGAGGTTCCTCCTCAATAGGGGACCAATGACTGATATGGCTAAGAATCATAGCTGATACGGAAAGCCATAGGCAACGAGGAGCCATAAGATAGCTCTAGGATCCAGTACACTGGATCACAGTCAGAGAACTAGTTCCGGAAGAGGACAAATGGGATCTCGAGAACCGAGAATTCCTTCTTTTGTTTCTTGCTCTTCAGTCGGTGAGTTTATATCTTGGTGCTGTCTGACGAGTAGATCATGCCATGTGTTCCTTACTTTCCTCGGAACACAAGACCGAGCAACACGCTGAAGTGGTCTGAGCCACCAAACAGAAAAAGAAACCATACCAGAGACGAGCTAATCGCTCTCTACGCCCACAGAATTGGATACCAGGACTCTTGTAGAGTTCTCCTCATCATCCGACACGACTCTAGGCACAAAGACTGGCACTCTTCGAGCCAGCACGCCTTCTTATCCTTTCATCTTATAATTCACCATCAACAACCAATCATTCCATGATGACATCCTCAACCTCATTTTACCCAGGACACGATCAGCCTCGCTCCCTCGCCCACTTTCACTGGCTCGTTACCGACGGTGATCCTCTCCCTCCGGTTCAAGATGTCCTCTCGAGACTCAAACACTACGCTAAAGCTCTTCGTCAGCCACTAACTCCTCACAGCAGGATTTGCACGTCCTGGTGGGTAGAGTCGGACAAGTTTGCCAAAGCAATCTTCCTCTTGCTGCGTATTCGGATACGAAGATCCGACCTCCGATACCGATAGCCAACCCGAATTGGAGAAGTACAAGCGATTCCGTCTCGACACCACCGCCCTAACATCTACCACTGGATCTCAATGGCCCACTTGGCCGGCGTGGCTAGAAGCCCTAAAAGCTAGCCGACGAAGAATGGTCAATTATTGCGAGAAGAACTTGCCTGGTGGGATGACGACGCCGGACTGGTACACGACCATCTGGGAACAGGGGAGGAGCGTCAGGTAGAGTCATGGATATAGACTACGGCCCTTGCCTCAGTATCAAGGATACACCCAGTCTGATGGCTTTGTTCGTAGCCTTGAGAATAACTCCGCTAGGTTATTATTGGCGGATGAGTGGGCAGAGCGATGGCCAGGTCATCCGTTTTACTCGACCTTCTACATGCCGGTGCGGTCTCCTCGGATGGAAAATTGTGGAGAGCCGGCGAAATCAGACAAGATAAGCCGGCGATAGCCATATATCTAGGATACGTCGTTAGAAGTGTGAGTTCAAGTCGATGTGTGCGCTGACGATAGCCCCAGTATCATATCTTCCTGGACCACGAGTTGGCGTTTTGGATCCAACCCCTTCTGAGGCGAGCTGTTGCTCTACGAGAACAGCGGACCGTCGTCCAGTCTCCCGTGAGTAAAGGTCTCGTGATTCAGCTAACGACAGTTCATGTACGGACGCCTGGAGCAAGGGGAGAGCTCGTGGATGAAAGCGGCTCTCGTGGTTTCGCTAGATTCCAGAGGTGACCGATTGGTGAGTCCAGACTCTTGCAATTGTATGGATCAGCTGACTCTGGCAGTGCACATCGAAATTGCTGGAGTTCCAGCACATGACTCGAGCTTTCTCCATGGGATCTTCGAGTGAATCCGAGGAAGATTCAACGAGAATGGTCGATCAACAAAGCCGACGACTACTCGAAGACCGGAAAGTGGTCGAGGAATTGCTGGACCGTCTCGAAACGACCATGGCATCAGCAGCGACGGAATCCTCGGTACCAGTCTCTTTGCCAGTCGACAAGGACGTCTACATCTGGACGTTTGCAGCCAGGAGACTGGCACGACATACCAAAGCGGTCGATGCTGTCGACGAACAATTGGACTCGAACGATGACGGCGAAACCGAGGTCGACGACGAGACTGCACAACAAGCAGAAGTGGAAGTGGACGTAGGGGACCTCAGTCTCGACGGCGACGACGACGAGGAGATCCGAGCAGCAATGGAGAGCGTTGTCGCACCTGGTGTCGAAGGAGGAGCCCATGCAATTTGGCAGACGGTAATCCGAAGCGACATACAAGATATCTGTCGTCACGTTAGCACTCGGCTGTACCGGATGTTCATGGGCATCACGCTCGAGATCAGTCGTGCGCCGGCCAATGAGGAGGCAAGGAGGCAAGGGAGATCGGACGAGATCGTCGAAGGAGGCGAGGTGGGACAGAGGATGTCGAGGATTCCACCGTCGGGTCGTTGCGGGAGGTGAGGGGGTTTGGGAGGAACATGGCATTGGATGGCAACTTTGCTCTCGGTGCAAGGTCCTGGAGGGAGAGATCGCAAGAGCATATTGCTGACGAGCGGATCTTGCCGACTATGTATCCCAAACTTGTAAATCCACTCAACGACAAGCAACAGAGGTCAACGCCGCGATCGCATCTCTCTTGGAAGTCATGTTCACCACCAAGCATCCATATCTGTATGCCAGTGTGATGAACATGTGCGGAGACGTTTTGACGATTCGACTGGAAGTACAGGGTGCCACTGCTCAAACCATGACGCTCGTAAATTCGATGATCGAGTATGGGAATGGTGTAGCTATCGCGGCGATGGTAGGATCTCGCACAACGGTATGTAGACAAACCGAACAACTCTTCTCATGGACCCCGCTAACAATTAGGGAATCTGAGGCATGGTGGACGGCTGTAACGTCATTTGAGGTCACAGAAGCAGATAGAAGTCTAGAATTATCTGATTCTGCAGAGCGTATGGCTGCGTATAGAAGGATTGTTGACGGGCATGGATTACACAAGTGCGGGTATGCAATGTGAGTAATGTATCCGCTGGAACTGATGCGCTGGAACTGATGGTCAGGCCGCACGGATCATCGCGCTCAACCTTGCACGCATCTCTGGCGTGGAGCCCATCACCTACTCGCATACTCCACGACTGCGTTCTCAACAACCACTTTGTAACCATGTCAAGGTTGATGGCAATGGCCGTCAACGAAACAAATCAGAAAGTATGTAATCTGGGCATGGGCCACAGCTGAACTCAGATCTTTGTACGAGATACCACCGAAATGAGATTAAGGACAGTCGACTTCAAGCGATTGGCAAGGTGGTGTCGAAACGCTCGATCAATGGCCAAGAGCTGCCTGCCCAAGTCGGCCTCACAAATCGAAGTCGACGGACTTTCCAAAGCAATCCGCCTCGGCACCGAGTACGGTCTTGGTATCATCGACGGACGGACAACCGGTCTCCTCGACGCCGCTCAGGGCACATACACCCATGAATGCATCAAGCGTAACCTGGCAACGCTTCCAGAGAGATACAAGGTTCAGAATTGTATGATCGAGATACCATCGCCGGGTCTTCCGTCACTCGAAGTCGAACCATCAACATACAAGCTTCAAGCGATACTTGTCATCGCAGAGGGTATACTCGAGCAAGTACACTTGTTGTGCTGCCATGAAAGCTTGGGTTCGTTCCCCTCCCCAAGGAATCTCACAAGGTATCTCGGGGGTTATGGGATCGTGAGTCATCTCCTCTTTTCTAGCCCTGCCGGACTAACTGAGATGTAGGATTTCTCAATGAATTTGCTTGTCATAGCTCCCGGCCGACAAGTACCGGCCGACAGAGTTGACATCTACTCTTTGAGTACATTGCCGCTGCCCAGAGGATCTATCCAATATGGAGGGGCATACGAGTTCACGGCATACATGATGGCCCAGAGGCTTAACGGGGAGATTGAGGGCTCTTTATCCGCCAACCTGCCCATTGCCGAAACGTGGACTGGGGAATATACCTGATCTTGATCCCATCGACAATCGTGCGTACTTGACTAGGGTCTGGTCTGCACACTCAAGCCTGAATGCAGCCAAAAGTGAGTGATCCTTTAATCCTTGCCTGATGATCATTAATTGATGTCCCCGCAGAAACAGGTGCCATTTTAAACGCTGGTGAATTCGCGATTGTTGCTTGAAGCCGGACTTATCTATGCACGTATATATGACTGCATTATCTAAGTGAAGAACGTATACAAAGGTAAAACCTAGACTAATCGCCTTTCTGGCTTCTTTTGTTCGACGGGAGCGGGTGCTTGAGCCGCTGGAGCGGACGGGGTGGACGGGGTAGACGGGGTAGCTGGAGCTGCCTTAGGGGCGGCAGCGGGCGCAGGTGCAGCGGGTGCCGACTTGGCAGGAGCTGACGCTGGTGCAGGAGCAACGGGCCTGACCAACTCTGCAACAGGCCTCTGCTCAACCACATATCCAACCTTCTCCATCTTTGTCCCTTCAGCCGGCACCTTGGCTTCCAACTCATTCCTGACTTTTCCAGCAGCTTCCTGACCCCTCCTTACAACATCTCCAACCTTCAGTCCCGTTCCACGCTCAATTCCCTGAACAGCGGATTTACTCCAATTCTCAACTTCCTTACTAGCTCCTCCGACCCTCTCTTTCAACATACCGAAATGTGATTCGGACGTAGCCATGATTTGATCGTGCCTCGCTGCGAATTCGGGTGCGATTCGATCTTCAACGTCAGATAGGTATTGACGGATATTGTGGGATGTTTTGGGTAGGAAGTATGGCATGGCGAGAACTGTGAATAGTGGTGGAGTGAGGAATCGGATTGGGAAAGCTCGTGTGCGGGATAAGACTGATCCGGTGAGTCCGGCAATGAGGACGTAAATGATTCCAGGGTTGAGGTTCTCGTCTCGGGGCAGTACTGTCTTTACCTCCCCTATTCATCAGCCTTATTCAGAGCGTATCATTGTCGTGCTAGGGCGGGGACTCACGCTCAACACGCTTCTCGAATCCAATCCACTTGGAAACTCCCTCCTCAACATATCCCCTAGCTCCGCCTAGCACGTCGGTGGTAGCTTCACGAGCTTGGGCGATATAAGGTGAAATAGGATGAGGAGTCTCGACTAGTGTGACCATGGGCTCAGGAGTAGCGTAAATGGGTAGCTACCTGTCAGCCTCATTGATCTAAGCAATTGAATAAAAGACACACCTTGTCACCATTTGATGAACGTCCCGGACGGGTCTCCACTCGTTGAGGCTGGGCAGGTCGTGCTTCTTCGGCATAAAGGGGTGTCGAGGTAGCGTAGAGAGTAGCTCCAATGACGGCGGTAGAAGCGACCGAAGTTCGCAGTAGGCGCTGTATATTAGTCACTTGTTCACTTAACCCCTTGTCCAATGCACTTACTGATGGGAATGCCATAGCTGCTATAGGGTATGAATATGATTAACTGCACACAGAGAGAGAGAGATGACGCTGAACACGAGGACGGCGTTATCGGGTAATTCCGGGCATAATAATACTAATAAATCAGGTGTGGCGCATATCTCTTTATCTCTCTGTTGTTATATATCATGTGATGCATGTGCTGTATGCTGGAGTGTATGCATCAACAAAGTCAAACAATCTACGACATGGCAAGAGTTTGATCCCCTTCCAACTTGATCCCAAACATTTCAGCCCAGAACTAACTATCAGCAAACACCAACACATAACAGCGCGGAGAGACGTACCTGAGGAAGAGTAGCAGCTTCCGAACCCGAGGTAAAAGGAGTCAGACCAATACTAGCCATCCCCTCTCCATTCGCCGTATTAAACATAGGCATAGGTGAAACAGGTATCTCATGATTGTTGTGTCCTTCACTAGGCTGTAGATTGGGTGAAACACCAGCCATATCTGGAAAAGCACGCATCATCGAATGAGGAGTATTATACCCGCCTTGTTGATGATGGCCATGAGCTGGTGAATTCGATAATCCAGGTGGGACGAGGTGGGTATGGAACCCACCCCCACCTCCTGGACCATTACTTCCTCCGGCTATATGGGTACCGTGCCAAAGTGGTGCAGGGGACAAGAGGCCAGCTACCCCAGGTGAGCGTGGTCGGTCGAGTCCTTGTGCCGAGTTGCTCGATTCTCCACTCTTGGAAGGAGTGAACGGTACTTGAAGTGATGATTTTTCAGTTCGATGTGTGGCAGCACTATCATCAATACGAGTTGCGAGCAAGCATCGATATGGACTCACGTTGCAAGTTTCTCCAACCTGACTAGACCATTTACTAAATCACTCTGGACCGGATGAGCAGTGTTCCATCCAGCCAATCGATCTTCAAAGAGGTGAATCGCGTTTCGCAGCGTCGTCTACTTGTCAGCTACCAGCCGCACGCAATTGAACTAGACGTACGAGACATTTCCTACCCCGCTCTGTACTAGGTTCACGAATAGCGATAAAGGCACAAACAGCTCCTGCGTGGAATGTCTGCAGATCAGCCGAGTCCATAATATTACTTTCGAGGTGCTCACCCTGTAGGGAATAGACCACCAGACCCAGAATACACTAGCTTTCGTCTGGAATGCAGTTTCATAAGCAGTCAAAATAATCGTAGCGGCATTGACCACTATTTCCTGTGATTCGGGATACGCAGCCGGGTCGAACCTTAGGTATGGCCGATGTAAAATAACCCTTTCTGTCAGCGCTCTCCTTCGCCCCAAATGATAGGAAGGTAGGCATGACTCACAAAAGAATATGAGTCTTCATACACAACATCAAACTCTGATTGATAATCAATTTATCCCGAGTCTTCAACAAATGTTCAGGTGTATCTTCCTCTGGTTCAAATCGTATTCCCCTTGGCAGATTCTTGTACCAAGCACTGATATCACTCGCCAATTTCAACGCATCTTGATACGTATGCGGATGATCGTCTTTTGACCGATCAGTATCGGGGCTAGGCGAGAACCAACCGAATACAGTCGACCTTGAGAAATCCCTCTTCATCGAGAATACTCTCGACAATAATTCGAAGGACGGGATAGTGAGTTGGAAATAAGCCGCATGAAAAGTCATGTCTGTCGTTTCGTTCCTCAAGACATTCGAGGGTGGGAGTTGGAATTGAGCTGATCCAGGTGCATCGGAGAGATTATCGTCCGTTCGATCTTGAGGTAAAGCGGTAGTATAGTAGGTAATACAACTAGGTCGTCCAAATAGACTACAGAGCAAAACATCAAGTCCAGCAACCGACCACCATAATCGACGGCGTACTTCGGCATCACGCATCGAGACATTCGGATCGAGTGAAATCGGATCAACATGTAGACCGAGGGAGATGCACTGCCGAACAAGCGATCCGACAAGCGACCAACTATCGGATGCTCGCTCGGAGGCGTATAGGTAGACATTGATCAGGAGCTGAGCCTGGACAGTGTACAGCGTGGGGTTCGAGAGGAATGAACAAAGTCGAAGTGCCTGGTAAGCGGCGGATACTGAAATCAGCGCCGACCTGAGAGGCCGCTCGCCCATGCGACACTAGAGAGGGGACTCACAGTAGAGTTCCGACTGCAACCGACTAGAAGTCAAATCCTTGTTATCCCGAAACTCCTCAGGGCCCGACCTAGGAACTTCATCCGGTCCAAATATCTCATTCCTAGCAGCACGCATTACGCAGCCTGAAATCAGTTCCCATTTATTATTGGTAGAGGGGACATACCGCAGGAACAAATCATCAAGTACACAGCCAAGCAAGACATTGGAACATTCATTTTCTCTGCTGTCGACATGTCGAAGAATTTCCGGTATTCATCTTCCAGCGTTGGTCTTTTATCAGTACATAGTCTCTTCAGAACTGGAAGATGAACTTACACATGATACCCTAGGATAATAGTTACTACCTCCTCTTTCCATGCTTGTAACAGCACCTCCGCCTGTTCTTTATTAGGCAACAAACCAATAATCTCTCCACTGAAATTCTCGTGGGACCAGATAGTCGTAAATGGGAATGTCTTGCGCATATCTGGGAAAACGATTCCGAAAGCGTGATCTTCGGGAACACTCAATAAATCGTCCATTGGCCCAGATGAGGTTGATCCAGCTTGTGTAGAAGTCAACTCCCGGATCTAATCTCAGCTCCCCTTCTCCGCGGAATATAAAGAAAGACATACACGCCTCAACATGGATGCACCAGCTGGAGCACCTAGGAAAGTCTTCCTTCCCACTTTATCCTGAATCATCTCCTCCCCAGGGTTCATGTTCATATGATAAGTTTCCGTCTTGTAATCCACCTTTCCCTCGCCAGCCCCAGTGGTATGCTGTTGTCCAGGACCGGGTGACTCCCGATTGGCAGCAGCAGCCATATCCGCCAGTGCCGCCTCACCAATTTTGAATCTAGCGAATCGATCCACAATCACTCGTCGTTTCTTACTGTCCTGTCCTTTGTCCGGCTCATCGATTGTGATCAGGGGTGTTGGGGCGCTGGCAGTACCTGCTGTACTAGTAGTCGCGGCGGCAGGTTGACTCTGACGAGGGACATGTTTTTGACGTAACTCCCGAACTACCTGTTCGAGCTCTGCTATTCGTTTCTTGAGTCGATCACTTTCTGCTATAGTCGGGTCGCTCCTGTTTATCAGCTCGGAACGAGTGAGGGACGAAACGGACTGACATATCCCGGTTTTCGTCAATTTCGTACACACACGTCCCAGTCTGCCGTTAGTCGTAATTCACCTCAAGACTCAGCAGGTGTAACTTACCAGGCCTAGAGCCGTACATCGTCCACAAGGTCGTTTACGATCACACTACTATCAGTCCCATTCGCAATCGAGTATAGTGACCCACCTTTCGTTTATGATTATGACAAGGAACACAACTCCTAATAGTCCTATTCCGTTTCCTTTTCCGATGATCCAATTTCTCCTCATCTTCCTCTTCATCCATTGCTGGCTCGATCTTGACCATATCCTTCACTTTTACCGCATCACTAGTAGTCGGCCGTGATACATTGTGTTCGCTCGCATTTGATAAAGTACTTCGTCTAGACTGTGAGATCTGTTCATTCCCCTGTTGAGGTCCTTGATTCTGACCTGGCTGCCATTGATCGTACCCCTGATGTAGTTGTTGAGATTGTGGGTAGGTTGGATAATTACTATAATGGCCCATACGTGGTTCGGACGGGATCATGGATAATGGCCTAGCTCCCATTGGCTCTGTTCTATCGATACTCATATAAGGTGGCTGTTGGTGCTGATAGTTGAATTGGGTTATCGGTGATGAATTGGCAGATCCAGAAGGTAGACTCGTTCCTGTAGTCTGGAAAGGCGAGATCTCGTTCCCGCCAGACGGCCTCCTTCCTGGTCCGGGAGCGGGGTAACTTGTTGGATACCCTACATTCCCGCCGTATTGGTTCTGATTCGATTGGCTCTGGTTTTGATTTTGGGCTTGGTTTTGGTTTTGGTTCTGGAATTGATATTGAGGCATCTGCGACATGTTTTGTTGATGAGTCGAGTACCCGATATTGAGAGGTCCAGGTGCAGGAGCACGTAATGGTCGAGGTCCGTTCTTCTCTTGCCCTTGTCCCTGTCCTTGTCCATTGGACCCAGACCCACCAGCTTGTCCTTGATTATACTGCATTATGCGTAAAGTTTGCTTGACAGTCGGTCTCTCGACTTTACTAGCATGAGTGTCTCGGGAAGTCGGGATCTGAGACCGAATGTCCGATTCGAGTGGGCGTAAAGGACGGTCATGTGCATTTGAAGGAGAGGGCGGAGATATAATGAGCGAAAGCGAGGGGGAAGTGGGGGAAGACATGATTGTTCATCGATAACGGAGAAGAAACAGATCAGCATACATTCCAATGAATAATTAAGGTTCAAAATAGTGACATACAGGTTACCGAGGTCCTCTAGTTCAAGATCTCCGATCTACTAACTCTCTCACTTTCTGTGGAGTAGTGTTGTTGCTTACTCCGAATTACTGGTGTCCAAGCCAAGAGTCAGGAGACTGCAGTCTGGGGCTGGAATCTGGGGTGGGAAGAGACGCCTCTTGAATTGCACCTTGCCCCCTCTTGTTGAATGGACTGGTGCCCTCTATCGCCACGGTGTCGGGGTTTAGGAGGAAATTGGGTTGAACCAGGTCCGGCGGGTGATTACCGGCAGCGTTATTGATGATAGAGCACGACCGTATTGTTTATCGATGTTGGTGTTGTTCTTGTAAGGTGTATGTGATTGGTATGTACAGATCTACAATCCTAATAGAGTTCGATGGATGTGGGAATCAAAAGCCACGAGTACATGTGACCTGGATGACCGGTAGGTAATGCCGACAATGATGATGTACTGGTCGGCTTGCTCCGACTATACTGTAGGTAGTAGTAGCAACTTGCTGCGATTCGTCACTGCAGGTGATACCCCTCGGTGAAACCTCTAAAGCGTCGTACTCTTTGATCGTGGTGTGAATATTGATTAAACGGCACGCATACAAAAGAATATGTAGGCCCAATGCCCGAGGGACATGTGGATGGTGTAATGAGGCGGTCGCTGCACACTCAGAGGTACCGAACCGGTAATGGCAAGGAATGAGTGAATTGGAATGGCGCTAGTTTGTATATGATGATGGGGTAATTGTAGTGTGCCGATTTCAGCTGCCGAGGTAGATCCGGAGAGTGTGGGTGGGTGGGGGATGATAATGCCTCACGCGTGCCGTGTCGTTGATTATATTATGTAGTACTAGTATATACAAGTAGAAAGAGGAGAATCGCGATACAACTCTGGTCACTGTGACTCCAGAAGTCTAGAACACTTGGCCTGGAAAATCGATTGATGGGAATACAACCAATTGAGATCCGTATACTCGCTTAGGCCCGATCATCAGGGTATCCATAATCATGTGGCTTGTCTATGTATTCCACCGGGATTATCCACTGATAATACTCAAAAGACCATATGAGATGCAAACAAGTCAAATAGATGGAGAGTGCGAGACATGCATAAAAACGAGTGAATTTTACAATCAACTTAATTTTCGTGTATTTAATAAAAGGTTGACCTCGTCGCTATGCAGAGAAATTGAAATTGAAAGGGTCGCGTGTATTTATCGCCCTTTGTGATTGAATTGATGAGTGATTTGATTTTGGAAAAGAGCCAACCTTCGTGTATATAGGCTTTGTCGTGTACAGTTGTGTGTTCGTTTCTCGTCGTTATTGTCATTAGAATTGTCCGTGTATATTGGAGTCGTTTCGTGTATATTGATTATTCCTTTCCTTCCTCTCCACCATCCTCGGAAACTTTCGTTAATCCAAGTGATATCCTCTTCTTCCTTGCGTCGGTAGCAACTCTGCTGGCTCCCTTGAACCCTTGTGCTGGAGTAGGTGCACTTTGTCTTCTTCTCTTCTTTTTCAACTCCTCCTTTCCTGTTCCAGCTGTTGTAGTAGTGGTGGTCGAGACTTTGACGGGTCCAGGAATCGGTCCGCCACCTTTCGTCATGTATGCAAGACCCAGTCGCTGGAGATTATCGGTACTATCGAATTTAGCGGGTAGGAACATGAGTGGTAGTTTCTTCGAGTTCGGTAGGTGGAATGCCTGCTAGTCAGCTCTGTCATCCAGTACTTGGAAGAAAAGACTTACCACTCCCTCCTGATGAAGACCTTGGACCATGTTACAGAAACCTTGGATATCCGGGTCATTACACAACACCATAGCCATTGCCGAAGGAACATATCCTTCCCTTGCCAAATGAGCAACGGGAGTCATGTGAGAGGTAAAGTTGGTTCCAGTTTGAGGAATCGATGGAGGTGGGTAAGTGATTTTATCTCCCCAACTCGATGCTTGCCTATTCGTCAGCGACAAATCATTGATTCAAGTAAAAGGACATACCAAATATCCTCAGTTCCGGTCTCTCCGATGATCAGAACGGAAAACACCCCTCCACTAGGACCCTTGATTTCCAACTCTCCCTTCCAAGCTCCAATTTTCCCTTGCGTGATATCCTTGAAGGATGGGTTGAAGAACATACACATTGGCGGAGGGGGTACGAAAGAGTTTGTAGGGATAGTAACGGAAGTAGGGTGAGGTGCTCTTGAGCCTGTCGATAAAGCTCTAGAGACAGCGGAACAAGTCGTACCGACAGATCCACCTGTTACGTATGGAGATAGCGCTTGTTCTGGTTCTAGGTGCGCATGATCGGATTCTAGGGGAACGATGAATGAACTTGAGCTTGCGGTAGATGGTCCACTTCCACTCTGACTCTGATGCTGCCGGTGACTTGCGGGCGAGTTTGATGAAACGGTCTCTGGAGTTGGGAGGTACGTATCGGCTCCAAGAACCTTTTTATCGGTTGCTCCAGGAGTGTAGGTAGTTTGACCAGGAGTGATTATCCTCACTTCCATCTCCTTTTCGATCGCTAGATTGGCTTTTCTCTCATTAGCCTCTCTACCCTCTTCCATCTCTGCCAATAATTCAACAATCCCTCTTCCATTACTCTCGTAAGAAGTCCGACGGAGATTGCCAGTATCGTCTCTTGGGTCATATGGCGATGCGGCATTAGAGACATTTAGGATGTGTGACCAATCGAATCCAGGGGTCGAGGTTGTCCATTGACCAGATTCAAAGTGCTTTGTTGGGGTTGCGGCACCATATATAGGTACCTCTCCAGATCGGTCTTCTAGTCCTGAGGAGGAGGAAGTGGTGGTAGCGGTGAATTGAGATAGCAGTCCTGCGAAGATACTTGGTTCCCAGTTGCGTAATGTCAGATTGTAGAGCTGTTGTAGAGCTAGAGCGGCATGGGCGGTGGGATTTGATATACGTTCTTGTGGTGAGTCGCCGATTGATAACGAGATGATGATACTGGGCCAAAGGCATTGATTCGTGACCTAAAGTTTAGCACAGCTCAGTGCAATTCGTCGGTAGACTAACAGCATCACCGCCACCCCTCTTCCAGACCTCCTGCAGTAACCGCGCAACAGTCACCCCACCCACAGCCTCAACTTCAACAACACTCCCTAAAATAGTCTTCCAAGCGATCTCTTCTCCCATCTGAACAATCTTGTTTCCCGACATGGCCGCTGATGAAGGTCCAGCGTCATTGTTGAACTTGAATATATTCTTGTTCTCAAAAGGATCATCGCATGGTGTACCAGGGGTGAAGTTCAATAAAGATTCCCAACTTGGATCTGCTGACCATTTATCTGTTGAAGAGGTCATGGCCATTGGGATTGAAGTATCGAATTTGAATGGAAACTGGTCCAGCTCAGACGAAGGGGTGGTGGTCGGTGGGTAAGATGATCTCCTTCGTTTCAGGTTCAAGCGTGATAAGGGAGCTATTGGTCGTCGGGACTGTTCAGATGGAGGTTGTGGAATGTTGTGGCGTATCGTTGCCGTTGTTGTGGTTGTAGTTGTCGCCGTCTATTGTGGTGTATTCGAAGAGAAGTGAAAGGAGGACCGGCGAATGAGTTGAAAAAGACGTTTGAGTGTGGGTGTAATCAAGGGAAGGGAATGTGGTCAGCACCTTTCTTTGGTTATATATTGATATCCTATGTCGCTGATCTGGAGTGGATGATCGAGAGGGAATGGGGAGGATGATGTAATGAAAGCGTGGTAGAGGTATCACTATCCAGTATGGATGTAGATGTGAGAGAAGGGGAGGGAAGATGAATAACATGCCGAACGGCCAGACATCCAATGGAGCCAAAGGGTGTGTGTATCGGACAAAGAAAGGAGGAAACGAGGTCTGAGCGTGTCTCCTTTCCCTATTCCCTCTATCTTCCCCCTTGATATCCACATAGTCCCCCAGCCATAAACACCATCCTTTCGATCTAGAAATACCCCCAATATATCGAGAATGGAACGGAGAATGAGACTCACCATTTTATCGGTATATTCGCCTTTATGTCCTATACTTCTTCGCCTCTGTATCTATCCTTTGGTTCTTGTCGTGGTGGATTAAAAGCTGTCTGTCAGCCACGCACGTAAACAACACGAGGTAGGATGCTAGATGGGCCAAATGACATGATCCGAAGACGCGAATACACCCATGTCCGAAACATCATGTCATCCACGTTCCTTCCCGTTGTTGACAGAACATGAAGAAGGACTTACTTTTGGATCCGAGTGATTTCCGTTGAATTTTAATCTCTCAATCCCTGTATTACTCCAATGTGACTAGTCCAGTCGTAGACGACTACTCGAAAGCCCAGAATGAAATCCAAAAGAAAACTATCCCAGTCAAAGGACGATGTATACACAAGCCCTAATTGCTTGCGGTTTCGAATTTCGGACCTTAAAAAAGCCTCGATTCCAGTGTTCCCTTCTTGCTTACTCCCTAGATTGCTTGCTGGCCTCTTGATTATGATACTGTGAAATGTGTATCTGAAACTATAGGATATGAATACTGGTAGTAGGTGGCGATATGGTGTGTACTATTATCTCGATATACAGATGCGGACGAATAAGCGGGATGCCGTACTCTGTACAAGCCATTCCATAGCCAGACGTAGATGTTGACGCTTTGTCTCGATCTTGATGCTTCGGCAAGCATCTAGCGTTCATCTTGCCATCTTGGGCTGACATCACGTAATTGTCGCTCAGGTACACTGAACTCTCCACCGAAATCAGGGGGAACTCGCAGTCTTTATCGATTCCTTGGAATTTAGGGTCAACCAAGCCATTTGATCAGGAGGCGTAATGCCCCAGGCTGGATGTTTCAGTTACGTACGTGCCGATTTACGGCTTTTGCAAGCAACACTAGGTGGAACGGAAGCTGTCTGGCCTAATTAAGATCCGGCGACTCCGGCGACCGTTCTCGGTCTGCCGCATGTATTTGCATCCATGCCGTGATCCAACGAGGTCACGAGGTAATTAGAAAATAGACTAGATCATCGCCTCGACACATGTTATTTACTAGCGTCTATCTGGACTAGGCGTGTCATTCACCGACCATAACGTGGATATACTTCCACTCCCGCGCCTTCTAGCAACCTCGGTATCAGTGATACGCCGAGTGACCCTCGGTGGGCTCGTATAACCCCCTTCGGCTCTCCCAGTACTCAGACTCAATCGCCTAGCTTGTTCCTTGACGTCATATTCTTTCAGTGCGGCATCCACTCTTTCAGGCGATGGATCTGGGTCGGGCGGAAGCTGATCCGAAAAGCCAAGAGCGGATGATAGGCGTGATAATGGAGTAGTTCCACTGGTTTTGATAGAGGATGATCGTTTCACACTTTGTCCGGTGGTGGGGGCGGGAATCGGGGAAGGGTGTGATGATTTATCGATTCCCATCAATTTCAGGGCTGCTTCCAGTCGACTTCTTTCTCGGCGATCATCTTCATCTTCGGGGTGAGGATCGAGTTTTCGTGCTGGTAGCTGTGGTGTTGTGGCCGGCGAAGGAACAAGTTGAAGTGGTCGAAGGGGTTTCGGTTCAGGGGTAGAAGTGGGTGATTTGAATCCGAATGTTCTCAAGTCTAACGAGAATTCTCTTCGAGCCTATCATCAGCTGATTAGTCCGTTCGGAACAAGACTAACACGTTTAGCACTCTTGTCCTCTTCCACCTTCTTCTCCCCAACATCACTATTACCCCTAGCCATACTGACCGGACGAGCCTTGACCTCCGTAACAGGTTCCACCATAGGCATCCCAGGAGCAGGAGCGACATCGCCTTGCATCATCTTGACGACATCCAGTAGACTACCCCTATTACCAGATCGACCGACTCTTTTCGTTTTATAATCAACATTGAGGATATGTTCGAATCCGTCTTGCGATATAATTCGATCGATTATCTATCATCAGCTCGATTATTGGAAAAATATACCTTAGAGCAGTACAGCTGTAAAGCCTTGACTTCCTCTCTCAATCTCTTGTTCTCCTTTTCTACGTTCATTTCCTCGCCAACCGCATTTAAGATGACGGGCCCAGGATCCGCCCTACCCAGCTCGGCAGCTAAATCCATCCCTTCAACTGGTTCTTCGGTATACATTGAAGACACCCCACTTATATTCCTCGACATACCTGTTCCTTCTGAATATATCGAAGGTCCACTTGTTTTCCTACCCATCCTAGCGGATGGTTGACGAGAGCTTGAGGTGGACCTAGGGAGTATGTGGTCGGAAGGTGAATGAGCTTCCAATTCCGAATGAAGATTATCCATCTCTTCATCCATCTCTTCATCTAGTACGTCCAGTTGAGATTTCAAATACCGTCCATTCTCGTCCACCTTCTCCTCACGTTGGAATAGTCGATTAGAAAAGGTCTGTTCCCTTACCAAATACTCCCATCCCTCATTTTCCTCTTTCAGCCGTCCATTCTCGCCCCTTAGCTCCTGTACTTCATTGCTCAATCGATCGAGTTGTCCTAGAAGCGTTGAATGGGAGGATCGAAGGGAGTCTAGTTCTTCCTGAAGCGTCTCGGAGGGAGAAGAGGAGGGTGCGACCAACTTGGTGGTAGTTTGCAATTGACGGATCCGAGAGTTGAGGTGCGCTTCTTGAGCTTGGAGCGCAGTACGCTCCGATTCAAAGGTTCGTTCCTTTACATTAGCTCCATACAGATTATGACATACATGTACTTGAGCAATCCGTTGTGACTCCCTTAATTCCCTGTCCAACATAGCTAGCCTGCTCCTTAAGCGATCAAGTAGGTCATCACGAGCCTCCACGTCCATCTCCAGTCGGGTCTGATCTCAGCTCACCACCCCAGTCAGAGCGAATGTCCTACCTGCTCTTTGAATGCTTCTTCACATCTCTCTTGAATAGCCCCTAGACCGCGCTGCATACCCTCTTTGTCCCCTTCTAGATCCCGCACCTGCTCTTCTAGCTCCAGAATTCGTTCTTGCAACTATCCTCAGCTCCATGTATAATAGCACTTACCTTCTCATTCTCCACACATCTTTCTTCCAATGCATCTTCTAGATCTTTCTTACTTGCCCTCTCTAGACCGTCGGCATCCAGTCCGAGGCCTAGTCCTAGTCCGTGAGTAGGTGTCGAAGTCCCAGTACGCGCCTGTGCTAAGGAACGCTTTGACCTTGAAGGAGGTGGTGGTCGATCATGTCTCCTTGTAGTGGGCGTCAACTCTAATGACATTTCACCTTACTGCTAGGAGGATTTCGTTTTAGCTCGTACACTCAAATGTATAGATATATCAGATGTCATGTCACCGGTCAATCACCTCCACCGAAGAAAGGGTTAAGGTGTGTGTGCAATACATCCTTTGAATCATCGGAGTCTCCAAGTAACCTTTTTAAAAACGTTTTCGCGATTCCACTTAAACTGGTGTTAAGGTATTCACCTGGTTCTACAAGTTCCGCTCCATTCAAGTTTCTATAGATGCAAGAAGCTACTAGTACCTCGGGGAAACGGGCTGGATTAAGTTGGTCTGCTAGTGGCGTCATCTTGGATTGTGCCTTGCAGCGCCACTCTTCTTGTTCTCCTCTTTCCCCTTGCAATCTGACGTAAGATCTACGTATAGCGTCTACTCGCTTGAATTAAACTGCAACTGATCCAAGTCCCTCCACCCAACATCGCCGTAACATACTCCACACCACTCAAATCCACTTCCCCATACACAGCATCATCCCGCCCGAGCCCGAACTAAAGTATCGGCAATTCGTAGAAGCGTCAGAAAGGATACCTTTGACCCCTCTACCCCTTTGCCCCTTGAATCAGAAAATGAAACATAGATACCCACATTAAGCGTGGCAAACTAAGCGCATCCATAAGCGCAAACATAAACTTGTAGAGACATACCATACATAGCACTGGTGGGTAGTCTCCTTTAAGTCTCGAGCCTCTATCTTATCTGCTACATGTAAGATAAGACGTAGCTGACAGGAAGGGTTCGCTTACTAGGATCTAAGTTAAGCTGACATACACACATCACACGGACCCTTTGCCGCTCGTGCAACCCATTACCGCAATTCGAAACCGCCCGAAAAGAAGAAAAATAAACATCTTCCCCCAGAATTTTCAAAGTGACGTCGACAAGATCCGAACGTTTCATCCATCTGGTATCATAAAATATATATAGGGGTCCTTCCCCGCCCTTAATCTCTTTTCTTCCATCCATCATCTATCATTCTGGTACAACAAAGCAAGAAAACATCACTTTGATTCTATCTTTATACCTTTCATTGTCATCGTTTATTCAATCCTATTACCACAATGTCATATACGACTGCATCTGTCAAATCACTCGCAGACTGGGACGCGTACTTTCACCCTACATCCGGCTCATTCCGCAGAGCCGCCTGTCAAGGTCAAGATATCCACACCCTGGAGATTGATCTTCGGTTCGTCGACGAAGCCAACATTGGGAAATCAAACCTAGGAAATACAATCTACCTCCCTAACGTCTGTACCCTCATCTTGAGAGGTGGAGAGTATTGTCAAGACGATGAAAAGAGGGTGGATTGCTTGGTTGAGATCTTGGATAATGTCAACCCTGTCGAATTCAAGTGGTGAGTCTGCCATGCTGAAATCATTCTCAAAGGTCGATACTGATGGTAGGCTTCACGCGAATGGCAACCCGGAGGAAGATACATTCTCATTGTCCACCCACATGGTCCACCGATCTATCATCGCAGCCGGACGAGAATGGACCAACCTCAGGATCCAAGAAGTACAAGGTAAGTTCCTTCGTCCCCCTTTCCTCACAGTTCCTCATACATTCCTCGTAGCCGCCCCTGCACCTAATCTCGCCACAGCCAAACTAACATCCAGGTGGATACCCATGTCCCAACTTCTCCGCACCCACCCCATTCGCAGTAACTCCAGCTCATACCCCCCTCCCTTCACCTGGACTCGCACACAACAGCTTCCTAGGTCTACAGCGAATGGCTTCAATCCCCATCTCCCCTAATGATCGACCGACCACTCCTGTTCAACCTGAATTATCATCAATTCCAACCATCTCACCATACAAGACTCGACATATTGATCCGGCCAAACTTGCTCAAAGGGCAGAGAGGAAGAGGTTGGCCGCTTACGCTTTGAAACCTAGGTTCGAGTATGCGTTTGGACCCTGGGCTCCGGAAGTCTTGAAGTGGAACTTTGAGGGTATGTCCCCCCTTTCCTCAAAGATCTCAGGTGACTGACGTGTAGGCCGATATACTTCTGCTGCCGTCAGGACTATCATCACTTCCCTTATCAAAGCTTTCACCTCAACCTTCCCCTCTTCATGCGAGGACGTCGAACTTGACCTGCCCTCCTTGTTCGCCCTCAAGCCTGTTCCTATCGCTCTCATTCCTGAACTCAAGGAATTCCTCGGAGAAGAGAGCATCCCCGCCGACGTGGTAGAGTACCTCCAAGATGTCACTTTCATCTCCACTGCTCAATCCCCTTCCACCTTCGCGAGGTTGTTTGATGATGCCTACAACGGAGACGATAGGGATCGACAAGGAAGGAGACTCAAGGCAGAGATGTTACTCGTCAATGACACGACCTCTTCCCACCAGATTGTCCCCCTCGCCAACCTGACTGGCAGCAAGTCCCTAGCCCCTATGCCCACTTCTATCGAGATGGTCTCGCCCGCATTCTCATACTCGTCATTGAGCAATGATACCGATTACGAATCAGAGACCATGACTCCTGAACTCGGTTCTCAGGTATTCGAGAGGGTCGTCATTAGGGGAACTAGTGAATCGAGGTCGCCAAGTCTTGAAAAAGATCAAGTCAAGGGACAGGGGAATATGTTGGGAATGGGATGGGATGGGATGCCTGTTAGTCAGAGGTGATCTCTGATCATTAATTCTTTCATCTCGTTTCGTATTAAATCGTATTGTACTTATACACGCCATGTTGTTCCAGTAGTAATAACGAATGTATCGAATCGATTCTCCATTCTTCTTGTTCCATTCATCTTATCGTTTATCCTCTCATCGTGGGTGATCAGGTAGCATCCTCCCAGGCATGTACACCCCTATCCCCAACGGTCCAACTGAATCTCATCCCTGCCATCCCCGTCCCATCAGCACCATCAACAACTCTAATCCGTCCCTCGAACTTCACACTACCCCTCTCAATAGTCCTATCGCGGATATGTAAACTTTCGATAAGAGTTCGATCAGAGGGTTCTTGTAATGGCCTCACGCGACCTGTGAGGGATATTTGGATGTTCATATTATACACCTGCGGATCGGGAGAGAATGGGTTCGGATAAGGCGAGGGTAGGAGGGTAGTGTAGAATCCGGGATTCGACGCCTATCATCAGCTGACTCAGAAAGGGGTGGACGTACCCAAAGACCCTGTACTGAAAGAATTACCACTGCTCCTAAATTCTTCCTTAGCCTTGTGACATCCTCCATTACATCGCCTATACTGATCTCTCCGCCTCTGATTCCTATTCTAGACTTCATCCCCCTCGCTTTCGAGGATTCATCAGCCCATCGTTCTCCCCAGAACCCATCGGAGAATCCATCGCAAATTACCAAGTCCATGCCCCCTTCCCTCTCCTCTCCTTTCTCTGCCAACAGGGATTTCATAGCAAGCGACCATTCTTTCCACCTCGGCTTGACTCTGATCAACTTCAACCTGCCCAAACATTCCTTGACCAAACCATCAATCTGTACCTCCAATTCCGGTGTGGAGTTGATATTCCCTAAATGGGCATGTACAGCTGATGTGATAGTATCTCTCATCCGTCTTTGGAGGATCGGTAGTGGATCCGGGTGAGATGTGGGGTAGATCAAAGCTGCATTCGAATTGCGGCCTCCTAATTCTATCGGGTTTGGATTTGGGTACTGAAGGATAAAAGTCGAGGGGAGGAGGGTGGTCATTAGGAGGAAAAGTAGCATTGTTGTCTTACCTGCTAGTCAGCTCCCTTGCATCGCACAATCATATTTGTTCCTCCCTGGAGATATGGATCCTCCCGCCCCTACAGCCTGTCCGAATGAGTGAGAAGGAAAGAACATACCCGATCCACTAGGTCCAGAGATTTCTATCAAATCCCCCCTCTCCAACCTCGGTGAAGCCCCAGGATGTGGTCTTGCCCTGCCCAGGCAAGTATCCAGCTCAGTGATGAACGTAGGTCCAAATGGATCATCTCTACATCAGCTACTCACTCGCCGAAGGCACGCATGAAACAACTTACTGATAGCTCGAGAATCGAGGATTACCTGCTTGTCAGCTGCATTACATCATGATACGTACTTCTGCAGCCGTCCCACATTCTATCTCTTGAAGCATCTGGGCTGTAGACTGCATATGAGCTGTCATCCTCCTCCCCTGTCTATCGCGTCCAGCATGGACGTCTCTGAATGATGCAATGGAGAGGAAGAGAAGGGAAAGGAGGAGGTGGACATGTAAAGTGGAGGTGAATCAATCAATTGACTTTCTATACCATACTCCTCTTTGTAATCTTATCAAACAAGATGCAAGTTTTAGAATACGATGACGGTCCCCTAGTCTGGGTATGTCCCTTCATTACTCATAACAATCTACAGGCTATCCAGCGAAAGGGGAAACAGAAGACTGGACGATCTAACGATTAGATCGACTGTGAGATGACCGGCCTAAACGCTTTAGAAGACAAGATTATCGAAATCGCAGTAATCATCACTAATGGTCATTTGGAGCCTGTGGATGAGGGGATTGAGTTCATCATCAAGACTGATAAATCAATACTCGACAAGTGAGCCCTGCCTTCTCACAGACCTAGCGACTGCCTATCGGCTTGGCCAGGAGCTGATGAACAGTATGAACGAATGGTGTATAAATCAACATGGTAAAACCGGCCTCACTCAGGCATGTATAGATTCCCCACATACTCACGAAGAGGTAGAGGAGAGCGTGAGGGCGTACTTGGAGAAATGGATTCCAGAGACTGGAGCTGGACTATTGGCTGGAAGTTCTGTACACGCCGATATGAGGTATGTGAAATCGTCCACTTGTGTTTCCTACTTCCCATCTCGTAGTTCCTAACAACCTTCTCTCTATCGCTCTTTCCGCTCGATTATGGCCTGGCTCTCCATTTCTACTACGACTTCGGATGTTCAGTCCATATCTCATAAGCTTACAAGCGGGCCAAGGGACTGACAACAGGTTTCTCATGCTTCATATGCCAAGCGTAATGAAGAGATTATCATATCGTATACTAGGTACGTCCCCTTGACAGAAAATGTGATTGCAGAACAACACTGACAAAATAGATGTCAGCACAGTCAAAGTCAGTCCCATCCGTTCTCCTCCTCCCTTCCCTTGTCTTCGAGTGTAAAAGTCCTGACGACTAGGAAATAGTTAAAAGATGGTATCCCTCAATCAATGAGCGTCATAGAAATCAACGCACCGGAGAATCAGCGCACCGGTAGGTCAGCTCTCCGGCTCGACGCGACTTCCCGGTGATGTAATCAGGGCTAACAATCAGCGCGCTAGACGATATAAAAGCAAGTATCAACGAACTGAAATACTACCGCGATAACGTCTTCCCACCTATTGAGCCTCGTCGTGAGATATCAGGCAAATCAGAGACCGAGGCAGAAGGGGTGAGAAAGACTGCCATCTAGAGCCCAAACCCCCGCTCGGCAGAATAGATCTGATGATTTACGATCACAACCTATGCATTTGTACAATCATTTATGCTTCTATCTAATCCGAGTCTTGTATTTTGTAACATGTAATGGTATGAGTCTGATTCTGACTCCGAGTCTCTGGTAATACAATAGGATAAGATGCTTTGTCGAGTCGAGTCGAGTCGAGTCGAAAGAGAGAAACAGGAGAACGAAAGATGAATTAGTGTAGTCCAAGTCGTTGGAATACCGACCCTAGGGTAGCTAACGAGACGGGTTTGACAAGATACCCGTCGACTCCGCTACTGAATGCTTCGCGTTTATCGTCGGCAGTCGCTAAACCAGTTAAAGCGAATATTTTTGCGCGATGACCGAATGAGGGGAGTTGCTGTATCGATGTCGAGGTCGAATTTGGAGATGGAAGTCCGGTAGGGGTGGTGGATGGATCGGGGAGCAATCGCCGTTCAGCTTCGATTTGACGAATCGCACGAGTCGCTTCGTGTCCGTTGAGTAGAGGCATCGAGATATCCATCAAAATCACACTAAGATCAGCTCAATCTTCTGGTGGTATGAAAGGACTCACTCCCAGTGTCCTGGAGGGTAGGACTTGAAGACATCAACCCCTTCTTGACCATTGTATGCCTCTGCCCACTCAAACTTCCTCTTCTTCAAGAAAGCGCCCAATACCCGTCGATTAATCACATTGTCTTCCACGACCAAAACTCTAGGCCCGACACCCGTGGTAGCGGAGATCAGAGGAGTAGCGGAAGCTTTCAACATGACCCCGCCATCCGCTAGGGAAATAGTAGATAAAGCGGACGAAGGAGACCCTGACGCAGATCCATCGCTGGTGACCATAGAGCTTTGGCGAGTCAACGTAGGAGCGGCGGTATGGTGATATGTCAATCCCCTCGGAGCCATGGGTGGTCTTGCCATTACAGCCTGCTCGGCAGTCTCCTCGGATCGTCGTCTGTAGAGCGGTTGTCGAGAGGTTTGGATGTGCTTAAGTTTATGCGATGATAATTCCGATACCGTCGAATTCGATTCAGCAGAAGCATCGGATGAGGTTCTCGAGACGGTCGGTCGGTCCAGGTCGGCGGGTGAAAGGGGAGCGGACAGGTCGGGAGCGTTTTGTAGCCAATGAACGGCAGCGCTCATGGCGGCTCGGAGAGCAGATGGACCAATAGGTTTATAAAGAATTTGCAAGAATCCACCCGCATTCATTGTCCTTTTCGCCAATTCCGTGATCTCACCTCGGCGCGAGCCAGACAGATACACCACAGGCTTTTGCTTTAAGATTTGATATCGCGCAAAAGGTTCATCTTCATGAACCACTGTGATGTCCGAGTCGTTTTCTTTGATGTCGAAATCCCATGAACAGGCGTATGATGACACGACGTCCAGCAACAAAGCCTGGCCTCTTTGATCGGTATTGAATCCTATGAATGATATTGAATGATTTCCACCAAAAGCGGACGATACCGAAGACTGGGACGACAGATTTGACGACTCGTCCTCATCATCAATGACTGTCGCTTCGAATGAAACACGGATTTCGGTACCCATACCCTCGGCTGACCAGACGTCGACTTTGCCGTTCACACCTTCCGATCGGACAATGGAATTGACGATCGCAAGTCCTAATCCCGTTCCTGTCTGAAGTGGATTCTCTTGCGAGAATGGATGAAAGAGTTGTTCCTTGAGGAATTCTTTGCCAATTCCTTTCCCGGTATCGATAACGGCCATTTCAATTGGGATTGTCTTGCTTCCGGGGGCATGGGGGAGTTCGCGAAGCGTTACTTGGATGTATCCATCCTATATGTCAGCCATATAGAAGAATGGAAGGTGGACGCACCTTTGTGAACTTGAGCGAGTTCCCAATCAGGTTCATGAGAACTCGACGCAAACCACCTTTTTCACACCGGACATTCCAACCCTTTTCACGGTGAGCAATATCGACCACGATTTCGATAGGTAGAGCTTCGTGGCCAGGAGCAGGACGACCACGAGTATGCGTAGGCGCCGCATCAGGCGCATAATAACTCCCCACATCTGTATCCCCTTGAAAAGTTCGAGCTTGCAGACCTACCCAGCACCCTTCTGCCGTTTGTTCGATTAACGTCGACAAATTGACTTTGGAGAGTTTCAGGGATGAGCCAGATCCAGAAGATCCGCCCGACAATTTCGTAAAGTCGAGTACATGATTGACCGTTTCAATGAGCGAATTTCCGCATGATTGCACCGTACGTAAAAATGCGACCTGAGTTTGGTCGAGCTCGGTATCGGCAAGTAGTTCTGCAGCGGCCAAGATACCATGGAGCGGAGTACGTAATTCGTGCGAGACGGACGAAATCAAAATCGATTTAGCCTTGTCGGCAAGAACCATTCGACGCCGTAGGACTGCCGAGAGGATGATGACTCCGATCGCACGTAGGAATTGAAGCTCGTACCCTTCGAGGTATTGCTTGCTCGTTTTCGAAGTATGGGCACAAATGAGTGTAGAAGGACGGCTATCGACTCCGAATACTGGAATGACTTTCGTCAGCAGATCACCAAGACTTTAAACATACCCATGGCATAACGGAACTCTTCAGGAAACAGACCCTTGACGAAAGAGGGCGGCTTGTGCTCGTAGATCTTGCCGTCGCGGTGTTCCGACAAAAAGACAGACATTCGCTGATGATCCAAAGAAGATAGAGGCGCAGTCTTGCAATTCGGATCGGTAGATGCCAAAAGCGGTAGCGCCGGGATAGGTCCAAAGTCCTGAGCCTTTTCCATCAAGTCGTTTTCGGTATTGTAAGGATCGGCCCTGTACACCGTCCTAGGCCCATCGGCGCTCTCGACCTGAGTGTTTTCAAACGAGTCCAAATCGAGGATAAAACATCCATCCAAATCCAGAGTGGTCGCAACGAGCTGAGCGGCTCGTTCATAAACTACATCCATCTTGGCCGCTGCCTGTGGTCTCTTGTCGGTCGACTTAGCGTCCATCTCCAAACATTCCCGAGTAAATCTCTCCATTGCGGTCTGGATCTTGTCCCGAATCCGCAATTGGAGTTTATCCCGCCACAACTCCATTTCTCGGATCGTTACTGCTGCGAATTCTTTTAGGATCAGACGCTGACGTGGAGTGAATTCTGATCGGGGTTTATCGTCAATGACACAAAGGGAACCAAGATTGTATCCATCTGAGGTGCGCAGTGGAGCACCGGCATAGAATCGGACGTGAGGTGGGCCCACAACTTGGGGACTGTTGACAAACCGCCAATCGGAGTGTGTGTCTAGAATGACGAATGGTTCGTCGGATCTACCATTAGCCCCAGAAATTTGGAGATGTGGAGGACTCACTTGGCAAGGATGGAATGACCACAGAAACTAGATACCCTATTAACTTCGTCCGCCCCTAGGCCCGATTGACTCTTGTGCCATTGCACATCCGAATCAATGAGTGCAATCAAGACAATCTTGGTATTGAAGACCAATTTGGCCATGTGGGCAATTCGATCGAAATTGACATCAGGCGCCGAGTGAAGGATATTGAATCGATAAAGCGCACGGCGCCTCGCTTCTTCATTTGGCGGTAATGGAGCAGGAAGCCAGCCGAGTTTTTCATACAACTCACCCATTTCAGCCCATTTCGATATAAGAGGAGGGGATGCGTCATGTAATTCATCCAGTCGTGGTGGAGGTGTTTTAGCTCGACGTATAGGTGTTGCGGCAGCCGTGACTGTATTATTTGACGAATTATTGGAAGTAGCATAGCTCGTTTGACGCGACATTGTGTCGTGAGGCGGCGAAACGGCTTCCCCGAAATAATCCTCGTTCGACTCGGCTTCAATTGCCTTTTCTACGGGAGCCGTAGCAGCTGGGATATGTGGGCGTAAAGAACCGCCATTATGCCATAATGGAGAATTGCCTAAGTTGTGTCTGGGATGCTCGTTGGGTGTCGAGGCAGGACTGGCGTTGATCGTGGGGAGTTGTAGCGTGCGACGATCTGGTTCAACTGCACTCGACATGCTCCTGCTAAGAGGGAATCGGGTTCCGTTCGAAGGATCCGAGTTTCCTGTTTTTGCTTTTGTTGACGTCGACATTAGACCAGCCATTGGATCCGTTAATTCCTGATCTGGACTAGGCACACCAAGTGGAGCAAACGAATCCGGTCCATATCCAGATGAAGCGGAAGCCATTCGTACAGTCGCTGCGGCAACGTCGTATGAAGGTATAGCCATTTTGGTCGGTTTGACGTGTCGCTGGATGAGTGATTCCGCCTCCATCGATCTAGCTTTTCCCATTCCTTTGCCCGTTAAGATAGCCTCGGCGCTATATGAAGGAACCAGACCTGGAGCGGTCAAAGACGGTGCGGTACTAGGGCCCGTCGATGCTGTCGCCATGGATCCGCCACTACTGTTTGTATCGCTCGACGTGACTGGACGTTCCAAAGATCGATATCGTAGCCCGGGAGACGATGATGCCGAATTCATTGGTTCGGATATAGTAAAGACAGGTGGACGAGGTATATGTAGTGGATCAAAGTTTCCAGCCGCATAGTTTTTACCAAAATCTCTCCATCCAATTTGTTCTGTATCGTTTTCGGGGCTAGTCCGTTCGATTTCGCGTACTGGAGGTGACGAGAGAGGTGCGTCTCTGGGATCTGCGTGACCTGCTCTTCCAACTAGAAGCGTCCCTGAATGACCCCTAGATGATGCAGATACCGATAGCATATCCATGGCTTCTGTCATTTCATCTTCCCTCATGAAATCGACCACGCAACTAGAATCTTGGGCCTCGGCAAGATCCATTTCGACTCCTGGCTTTTCTGTTTCCCCCTCTTTTCCTTCCCTCGGACGAGAAGGGGCGGTCCTGGGACGACTCCGTTTCGAGACCTTTCTACCCACATTTGTCGGAGGTGTTAGACCGGGTGCGAGTGGATCCGCATCAGACTGGGGTGGACGAGCGATAGGTGGTGCTGAAGGCTGCCTTGTTAGGCCTGACGAGAGGGTAATGTGGTGTGATTTCGGATCGGTATGTAGATGGTGAATGAACGCTGCCGAGGATTGGGGTGCGGAAGGTCGGCGTTCAGGTTTGGGCAGAGTGGACGATTCGCCCATCTTGTAGTTGTCCATCTGTTGTCAGTGGTTATGGGTGAGGGTACGTACCCTACCCGTAATCCCGTCGGTGCTATATTGAATGTTCCTTTGATCTCGACTACCGCCAGAGCAGAATTGCTGTCCCAGTGAACAGCTTTGAACGGGTGCCTTGTCAAAGGGCGAGTCTATAGTCGAAAGACGATAAAAGTGTGGAGCAGGGGTATAAACGGGGGATATAGATTGTAAACTGTAGTTTGATTTAAACGGATCAAAGTATTACTAATGGATAATATTCAATCCTAATGACCCGTGACGGTTATTAGGAATAATGCTAATGATCCGGTTGAAGAGTATTAGCGGGATCAAATATGCTCCACTGCCGCCGGTGTCAGGGGTAAATAAACAGGGCAAAGTCTGGACTTTCAACAGACAACCGGAATTGTAGATCATCTCGCTTGCTTCCTGGAGTCTAGCAAAGAACTGATTATGAGACTTGTATAGACAGTGGTAGAGACATGATTTTTAACCGCCCGACTCATGCACCGCAAGTGAGAAGAACTACTGCCAGCAGTCAAGAGAGTTCGCCGAATACTTGAGCACATGCCTGCAAGTCTGCATCCGAGAATAGTAATCAACTCGCCGATCCGTCAGGGCTGGGCCACAGCCATCCCGGGTTGACTTATACCCCTCTTTCAGCATTCTCACTACCGCCGACACCTTTCAAGGCGTCCCTCTCGGCACGTTTCATCTCTCCCTTTCTCCTCTGCATCTCGATCCAGGCCTCTCTCCCACCTGCATTCACGAGGTCCTGTTTACTTGCCCATCAGCTGAACACTTACGTACGTGGAAGGCACCATTTAAGCTTACATTTTATGTGGCTTGGATTTGGCATGTGTTTCCCATTCCTTCATACTGACCGAGTAAGGTCTGGTGGGAGTGGAGCAGATGGGGCAGTCACGCCTCTGGTTTATCGATTGACGTCTACTATCAGCTTGGACCAGGCAGGGGACTTGCTCTGATGTGTCCGGTAGCAGCTGGGTTTCTTCGGCATATAACTCAGAGAGGAGTTCATCCGCATCAGGATGGGGCTCTACCGGTACCAGTTCTTGGCCGTCAAGGAAACCTGCTTTCAGCCAGAGGACGCTTTGGACAACTCACGCTGTAACAGCTGTATGCTAGGAGCATACCCTTCTTCCCCACCCCGGACGACATAAACCTGTACATCCCCACCTAGACTCCTAGCCTCTTTAACGGCGGGCAACAGCTGTTTCTTGATCCACTTGATCTGTGATCTCGCATATTGGTAGGTGGACAGTTTCATCCGTTCCAGCATCTGCCCAAATTGGGGGTCGGACATTGGGTCTTTCTCCAGGTCGAGGCCTGAGAACTCTTTATATCCTATCATCAGCTCACTCGCGAGTGAGGCCGTACGGGGACATACCGATTGACTGGAATATCCCCTCGCTGTGATCCTCTCTGCCATAAATCTCTTTTGCTATTCCCCTCAATTCTGCGATCTCTTCCAGTAGTCCATTCTCCGCCATCTTGTCTACCCTCTT
>Ga0265780_10001552_pt1 | contig 32256 bp, 28 predicted proteins | sample P1T30metagenome_FD_192432 | JGI IMG/M metagenome (GOLD analysis project Ga0265780, IMG submission 192432) | Plant litter microbial communities from East Loma Ridge, Irvine, California - P1 T30 | ecosystem: Environmental > Terrestrial > Plant litter > Unclassified | place: USA: California... | reverse complement strand
GTCGGCGGCGACCGTGATGCGCCTGGTGCCGTCAAGCGACGTGCCGCGCGCGCTGGCCATCCTCAACGGCGGTAACGCATTGGCCACCGTGATCGCGGCGCCGGCCGGCAGCTACCTGGGCGCGGTCATCGGCTGGCGCGGCGCCTTCTTCTGCCTGGTGCCGGTGGCGGCGATCGCCATGGTGTGGCAGTTGTGGAGCATGCCGAAGCTGCCGGTAGCCCACCGCGCTGCATCCGGCGGCATGCTGCGCCTGCTGCGGCGGCCCGCCGTGGTGCTCGGCATGGCGGCCTGCAGCCTGCTGTTCATGGGGCAGTTCGCGCTGTTCACCTACCTGCGGCCCTTCCTCGAAAGCGTCACCGGCGTCGGCGTATCGACGCTGTCGGCGATGCTGCTGATCCTGGGCGTGGCCGGGTTCGTTGGCACCACCCTGATCGGCACGCTGCTCAAGGGGCGTCTGTACAAGGTGCTGGTCGTGATGCCGCTCGTGATGGCGCTGGTCGCGATTGCGCTGGTCGTGTTCGGCCATTCCACCATCGCGGTCACGCTGCTGCTGGCGGTCTGGGGCCTCATCGGCACCTCGGCGCCGGTGGGCTGGTGGACCTGGCTGGCGCAAACGCTGCCGCAGGACGCCGAAGCGGGCGGCGGCTTGATGGTGGCTGTGGTCCAATTGGCGATCATGCTGGGTGCGACACTGGGCGGCCTGCTGTTCGACGCCACCGGCTACCGCGCCACCTTCTACCTGAGCGCAGGCCTGCTGCTGGCTGCCGCCGTGGTGGCGCTGCTGGCCGGGAAGGCCGCACGCCGCAACGATTGATGAGCCAGAGACATAAGCCCATGCGTCATTCATCATGAATGGCGGGGTGGGCTTGCCGTAACATCAACAGGATTTATTTCCGGTTACTCCCACCACTTTGCATTGACAAGGAAGCTCCCCATGGATGACTCCACGAACATCAACACGACCCGGCGCGGTGTCCTGATCGGCGGCGCGCTCGGCGCGACCGCCGCAGCGCTGCCGCTGACCGGCGCCCAGGCCGCCACCCAGGCGCCTGCCGCCTCGACCCCGGCGCCGGTGACCCACAAGGTCACCCTGCGCGTGAACGGCCAGCCACGTGAACTGAACATCGATACCCGCACCACGCTGCTCGACGTGCTGCGCGAGAACCTGCACCTGACCGGCACCAAGAAGGGTTGCGACCAGGGCCAGTGCGGCGCCTGCACCGTGCTGCTCGACGGCCGCCGCATCAATTCCTGCCTGTCGCTGGCCATCATGCACGACGGCGCCGAGATCACCACCATCGAAGGCATGGGCACCCCGGACAAGCTGCATCCGATGCAGGCAGCCTTCGTCAAGCACGACGGCTACCAGTGCGGTTACTGTACCCCGGGGCAGATCTGTTCGGCCGTGGCGGTGATCGACGAGATCCGCCAGGGCATCCCGAGCCACGTGACCGGTGACCTGAACGTCAAGCCGCTGCTGTCGGTCGACGAGATCCGCGAGCGCATGAGCGGCAATATCTGCCGATGTGGCGCCTACTCCAACATCATCGACGCGATCGCTGAAGTCGGAGGAGTCAAGGCATGAAGGCATTTACCTATCAGCGCGTCGCCACGCCGGCCGAAGCGGCAGCCGCCGCAGCCAAGACCCCGAACGCACGCTTCATCGCGGGCGGCACCAATCTGCTCGACCTGATGAAGCTCGAGATCGAGACGCCGACCCACCTGATCGATGTCAACGGCCTGGCGCTCGACAAGATCGAGCCGACCAAAGAAGGCGGCCTGCGCATCGGCGCCCTGGTGCGCAACACCGACCTGGCGGCCGACGCCCGCGTGCGCAAGGATTACGGCGTGCTGTCGCGCGCACTGCTGGCTGGCGCCTCGACCCAGCTGCGCAACAAGGCCACCACGGCCGGCAACCTGCTGCAGCGCACCCGCTGCCCGTATTTCTACGATACGAATATGCCGTGCAACAAGCGCACGCCGGGCGCCGGCTGCTCGGCCATCGGCGGCCATACGCGCGGCCACGCCATCGTCGGCCAGAGCGACGCCTGCATCGCGACCCATCCGAGCGATATGGCGGTGGCGATGCAGCTGCTCGACGCCGGCGTCGAGACCGTGCGTCCCGACGGCAGCGCGCGCACCATCCCGATCGCGGACTTCTATCGTCTGCCGGGCAATACCCCGCACATCGAGACGACCCTGATGCCGGGTGAGCTGATCACCGCAGTGACGCTGCCGAAGCCCCTGGGCGGCAAACACTATTACCGCAAGGTGCGCGATCGCGCCTCGTATGCCTTCGCGCTGATTTCAGTGGCCGCCGTGGTGCAGCCGGACGGCAGCGGCCGCGTGGCCGTTGGCGGCGTGGCGCATCGTCCGTGGCGCGTGCCGGCGGCCGAAGCGCAGCTGCCGCGCGGCGGCAAGGCGACTACGGGCGCATTGCTGGCCGGCGCCCGCACGACCGAAGAAAACGCATTCAAGATCCTGCTCGTCGAACGCACGCTGGATGCCATCCTGGCGCAAGCGCGCACGAGCTGACAGAAAGGCTAGAACATGAAATTTACTACGCCAGAGACCACCAATCCGATCGACCAGATGAAGGTCGTCGGCAAGCCGCTCGACCGCATCGACGGTCCGCTCAAGACCACCGGCGGCGCACCTTACGCCTACGAGCAGCACGCGGCCGCGCCGAATGCTGCCTATGGCTACGTCATCGGCGCCTCGGTCGCCAAGGCCCGCATCGTGTCGATCGACACGAGCGCGGCGCGGCGCGCGCCGGGCGTGCTCGCCGTCGTCACGTACGAGAACGCGGGCAAGCTGGGCAAGGGCAACTTCAACACCGCCCACCTGCTGGCCGGGCCGGAAGTACAGCACTACCATCAGGCCATCGGCGTGGTGGTGGCCGAGACGTTCGAACAGGCGCGCGCAGCATCGAGCCTGGTGAAGGTCGAGTATGAAAAGAAGCACGGCTCCTACGACCTGGCCGCGGCCATGAATGCGGCCGTCTCGCCCAAGGGCGGCGACCCGGCCGAAACCAAGGTCGGCGACTTCGATGGCGCCTTCGCCAGCGCGCCGGTCAAGTTCGACGCCAACTACACCACGCCCGACCAGTCGCACGCGATGATGGAGCCGCATGCGTCGATCGCCTCGTGGGACGGCGACAAGCTCAATGTCTGGACCTCGAACCAGATGATCGACTGGGGCAAGCAGGACCTGGCCAAGACGCTTGGCATCCCGCCCAAGAACGTGCGCCTGATCTCGCCGTACATCGGCGGCGGCTTTGGCGGCAAGCTGTTCCTGCGCGCCGAAGCCGTGCTGGCGGCGCTGGGGGCGAAGGCCGCCAAGCGCCCGGTCAAGGTCACGCTGCAGCGCGCGCTGATGATCAACAACACCACCCACCGTCCGGCGACGATCCAGCGCATTCGTATCGGCGCCACGCGCGAAGGCCGCATCACGGCGCTCGCGCACGAGAGCTGGTCGGGCGACCTGCCAGGCGGCGGTCCGGAGGCCGCGGTGCTGCAAACCCGCCTGCTGTACGCGGGCGCCAACCGCCTGACGCGCATGCAGCTGGCGACGCTCGATCTGCCGGAGGGGAATGCGATGCGTGCGCCGGGCGAAGCGCCGGGCCTGATGGCGCTCGAGGTGGCGATGGACGAGATGGCCGAGAAGCTCAAGATGGATCCGGTCACCTTCCGCGTCGTCAACGACACCACGGTCGACCCGGAAAAAGCGGGCCGCAAGTTCTCGCAGCGCCGCTACGTGCAGTGCCTGCGCCAGGGCGCCGAGCGCTTCGGCTGGGACAAGCGCAACGCCAAGCCGGCCCAGGTGCGCGATGGCCAGTGGCTGATCGGCATGGGCGTGGCGTCGGCGTTCCGTAACAATATGAACCTGAAATCGGGCGCGCGCGTGCGTCTGGAGACCGATGGCAAGGTGACGGTGGAGACCGATATGACCGATATCGGCACCGGCAGCTACACCATCATCGCCCAGACCGCGGCCGAGATGCTGGGGTTGACGGTCGAGCGGATCAATGTGCGCCTGGGCGACTCGGACTATCCGGTGTCCGCCGGCTCGGGCGGCCAGTGGGGCGCCAACAGCTCCACCGCCGGCGTGTATGCGGCCTGTGTCAAGCTGCGCCAGCAGATCGCGCAGAAAGTTGGGCTGGATGCGGCCAAGGCCGAATTCACCGACGGCGCCGTGCGTGCCGATGGGCGCTCAGTGGCCCTGACCGACGTGGCCAAGGGCGGCGCGATCGTGGCCGAGGACACGATGGAGTACGGCGACCTGGAGAAGAAGATGCAGCAGTCGACCTTCGGCGCCCACTTCGTCGAGGTCGCGGTCGATGTGGCCACCGCCGAAGTGCGCGTGCGGCGCATGCTGTCGGTGTGCGCGGCCGGCCGTATCCTCAATCCGAAGTCGGCGCGCAGCCAGGTGATCGGCGCGATGACGATGGGTGTGGGCGGGGCGCTGATGGAGCATCTCGCGGTCGACAAGCGCCACGGCTTCTTCGTGAACCATGACCTGGCCAGCTACGAGGTGCCGGTGCATGCCGACATCCCGCATCAGGAAGTGATCTTCATCGATGAAACCGATCCGACCACCTCGCCGATGAAGGCCAAGGGCGTCGGTGAGTTGGGTCTGTGCGGTGTCGGTGCGGCAGTGGCGAACGCGATCTACAACGCCACCGGCGTGCGCGTGCGCGACTATCCGGTCACGCTCGACAAGCTGCTGGCGAAGATGCCGGTGTAAGTCGCGACGCCGTCCGCTTCAGTCCTTGAAGCGGATGGCGTCGATCACCAGCCCCAGCGCGCGCGAGGAATGGCGCCGGCTGGGGTAAAAGGCGTGCAGCGGTTCGAAGGCCTGGCACCAGCCGGGCATCACGCTCACCAGCTGGCCGGCCTGGACATGCGCGCTGACCATGCTCTCGGGCAGATAGGCCAGGCCCACCCCGTGCAGGGCCGCATCGAGCATGTGGTACACATTCGTGAACACCGACTGGCCGCGCACCCGCGCGTCCACCGGCTGGCCATCCTGCATCAACTCCCACGCATACAGGCCGCCGCTGCTGGGCAGGCGCAGCGTGATGCAGTTGTGCTTCATGAGTTCCTGCAGCGTCGTCGGCACCGGACGCTGTGCGAAATAGGCAGGCGCGCCCACGATCCGCATTGGCACTTCATCCGTCAACCGTACGCCGATCATGTCTTTCTCGAGCTGGTCGCCATGGCGCACGCCAATGTCGAAGCGTTCGGCGGCGATATCGATCAGCCGGTAGTCCGAATGGATCTCGACATGCAGGTCGGGGTATTGCGGCAGCAGCGGCGCGATGCGCGGCCACAGCACGGTGTCGATCACCTGGTCGATTGCGGTGATACGGATGGTGCCGGCCGGCTTGTCGCCCAGGTCGCTCACGGCCGTGATCTCGGCCTCGATTTCATCCAGCCTTGGTCCCACGTTCAGCAGCAGGCGTTCGCCCGCTTCGGTGGGTGAGACACTGCGCGTGGTGCGCGTCAGCAGGCGCACGCCCAGGCGCGCTTCCAGCGAGCGCACGATGTGGCTCAGCGCCGATTGGGTCATGCCGAGTTTGGCCGCAGCGCGCGTGAAGCTGCGCTCGCGGGCTACCGCCAGGAAGACGAGGATGTCATTGATATTGTCACGGGCCATTTATTGATGATACAGGAACATCAAACAGGCCGTATATCAATGCGTGGTGTTCATGGATTGACGCGCGTGCTCTGCAGCCAATCGCGGCCCTTGGCGTCGAGCGCCTTGTCGACGACGGCGGCCGGCAGGCTGTAGACCGTGGCCCAGGTGGCGCGGCCGTCGATGTCGTTGGACGGAAAGCTCGTCGTCTCGATCGGCCAGTGGTATTTGCGCTTGAGCGCGCGGATGATCGCAGCCAGGGTCACGCGCCCGCGCAGGGGCTCGGCGCCGGCCTGGTCGGCATTCGACAGCAGGACAGCCAGGACTGCGCCGCGCGCGGTGCGCGGGCCGGGGAACATCGGTTTTTTGCTTGCCATGGCCGATTCTACCCGTCTCCGCACAATTTCGCGCCGCGCGCATGTCGTTTCGCGCCGCCAGCTGAGCGCTTCGTCGCATCGCCACCCCCGGTCCGACGCGGGTACGCATACTCGCTTCACTTTCAACCGCTTACCGGAGCCCGCCATGCTGATCCACATCCTGTCCGGCACCCCGCCGTACGCCTGGGCCATCCTCGCCTTCCTGGTCTGGCGCGGCGTGGTGGAGCTGCGCGACCGCGAGATCGCCGTGCGCCGGATGTTCGTGCTGCCGGTGGTGATGCTGGCGCTGTCCCTGCACGATATGGGGTCCAGGTTCGGCCTCGACGCAGCAGCGCTGGGTGCGTGGCTGCTGGGCTGCGCGGCGGCAGTGCTGCTGGCCTGGAAGGCCAGCGGCATCCGCGTCGCCCCCGGGTCGGCGCCAGGCCGGGTGGTGGTGCGCGGCAGCGTGGCGCCGCTGCTGGTCATGCTGGCGATCTTCCTGACCAAGTACGTGACCGGGGTGATGCTGGTGTTGCAGCCGGCCAGGGTAGGGGAGCTGGCGCCCGTGATCTGCGCTGTCTATGGCCTGTTCAACGGCTGGTTTCTGGGCCGCCTGCTGCGCGATGTCGCATCGCTTCACCAGGGTGCGGCAGGTTCGTCGCACACGCTCCCAGCTCGGCGCGCGTGAGGAACACGCTTGGCATGCCCTGGGCATAGCTGCCGACTGCATACGGGTCCCAGTGGAATTCGATGCCGACCGGTGTGGGGATGAATGTGGGTTCTTCCAGGTCGTCCAGCGCGCCTTGCTCGGCCCAAGATAGTTCCTGGTTCTTCAGCTTCGCAACCAGCAGGGTGGACACCTGCTGGCGGCATTCCAGGGTCGGCGCGACATAGGCGGTGAAGCGGGTGTGGATGGTTTCGCCGTTCTTCCTGGCGTAGTGGCGCATCTCGGAGCGGTACTGCTTGTGCGCGGCGCCGTAGCCATAGGTCGAGCTGCTGGCGTCGAGCGAGAGCTGCCCTTTGGAGTACCAGCGCACCGCTACCTTGTTGGTGCATTCGAGGTCGGCATCGCAGCGACCGGCCACCTCGCGTACCCATTTGCTGGCCCCCTGGTCCTTCAGGACCGGGAACAGCGCGGCGAATACGAATGGCCGGTCCGAGCCTTCGCGCTGCGCTTGCGGCGATGGCCGGGTGAGGGCGATGGCGCGGTACAGCACGAGGCGCTTGAGCGTGAAGGCCTGCTGCCTGCCTTCGGCGGCTTGCCAGGTGCCCTTGCCGGCCAGCTGGTCGGCGCCCAGCGCAATCGTCAGCCGTTCTTCACCCTGTGCTCCGGAGTCGAGCACCGGCGCCAGCACCAGCGGTCCTTCAGGGCCGTTGACGGCGGCGAGCGGCAGGGCCTTGCCGGTATAGGTGCGTGGATAACGGTAGCTGTTGCCCATGACGTCCGCGGCGTCTTTCGGCACGCCGTCCGGCGCCGGGTAGGCCAGCTCGATCTGGAACGGCGTGCCATCCGCCAGATGTCCTTCGTACAGCCCGCCCGCATCCCATTCGACGCGCTCGGGCGCCTGCAGCAGGTCGCCGTGCTTTTGCGCGGCTGCCTGCTGCGCGGCCGTCGCCAGCAGCGCCGCGAACAGGCCGTGGATTAGTCGAAGGCCCATGAATACAATACATCCAGCGCGCTATTCGTCCCGGTCTGGAACTGCAGCGAGATGCGCGGCGTGAGCTTGTAGCGCAGGCGCACCAGGCTCGATGCGGTGCTGGTGCCCTGTTCGAAGCTCAGGTAGGCGCGCGACGAAATCCGCTTGCCGACCGTGACCACGGTGCTCTCCAGCCCGGAGGCATCGCCACCATTGGCGCCCTGTTTCAGACCCAGTTCATCCACCCCCAGCGAGTTGGCGATCTTCGACTGGATGCCGCCGGTGCCACCGGCGCCGCCCAGCAGGGCGCCGGCGGCGGCGGTCAGCACGCCTTTCTGGTCGCCGGTAGCGGTTTCCATGCTGTGGCCCAGCACCAGCCAGGACAGCTTGTCGCTGTCGGACACGTTCGGCGTCGAGACCAGGCGCGCGGTTGGCGACTGCGCGGTGCCGCGTACCTGCACGCCGGCTTCGACGTTGGTCTCGGACAGCTGTTCGCCGTCCGGGCGCTTGCGCACCGCGAGGATGTCGAGCGATGGATTGTCGTACGGGCCGCTGAAAGTCAGGTTGGCGCGTTCGATCGACAGGTTCTGGCCATACGCTGCATACGTGCCGTTGAGGGCGCGGATGGTGCCGTTGATGCGCGGCTGGCCGGCGCCGGTCATGCGCACCCGGGCCGTGCCGGCCAGGTAGGCGTCGATGCCCATGGCGCGGATGTGGAAGTCGTCGCCCAGGTCGGCCGACAGGTCGACCGTCAGCGGCACTTCCTTCTCCTTGGCGACCGGCGTCTTCTTGTCGACGCCGCGGCCGAGCACGATCACGTCGTCCGAGATGGTCGGCGTGCCCTGCGGCGCGAATTCGATCAGCGCGCGGTCGGCGCGGAATTTACCTTCGAGCGCGAAGCGGCTGGCGTCGCGCACCAGCGAGGCCTGGCCGCTGACGATCACGGTGCGGTCGGGACGCGACAGCGCCTCGAGCTTGTCCACGTTCAGGCGCACGTCCATGGTCGGCGCGCCGTCGGCGAAGCGCACGAAGCCGCTGGCGGCGGCGCTGCCCTGGCGGCCCTGGAAGGTCAGGCGTTCCACGCGCAACTGGTCGCCGCCGAGCTGGGCGCGCAATTCGCCGTTCTGCAGGCGCACACCCTGTTCGGCCCAGCGCACCGCGAGCTTGTCGCCGTCCAGGTTGCCGTTCAGGCTTGGCTTGCCGATGGTGCCGCCGCCCGTCATGGCCAGGCGCAGCGCGCCGTCCAGTTCCAGGCCCGGCTGGCCGGCCAGCGAGGCAAGCCAGGCGATCGACGGGATGTTCGCATTGGCCGTCATGCGCAGCGGGCTGTCGCTTTCCAGGCGGCCGTTCAGCATCTGGGCATTGGCCTCGACCTTGGCCACGCCGGTGCGGGCGCCGTCGAGGTCCAGGTTCACGCGCAGGCTGCTGCCGACCACTTCGGCGCTGGCTTCAAGCTGGCGCAGGCCGAGCGGCACCGGGGTGTCGCCGCCGACGATGGCGTCGCCGGCCTCACGGAACACGCGCACGTTGCCGGCCAATGAAGGCGCGGCGCCGGCGGCGGTCGGGGCACGCATATCGATCGACCAGGCGGCGCCGAGGGTCAGGTCGCCGCGTGCATTGTCGGCCAGCGCCGGCGAGAATTGCGCCAGGTAGGTCAGCGGCACCTTGTCGGCATGGCCGCGGCTGCTCCAGCGCGGGCCATCCTTGGTGAGCGTATCGACCGTGATGCTGCCGTTCGGCAGGGCGATCACGGCGCCATTGAAGGCGATGCGTTCCGGGCTGGCCAGGCCGCCCACGCCGGAGCCGGGAGCGCCGCTGACCGTGACCGGCACCGGCTGTTGCAGGTTCATGGCGTAGCGGCCGCGGTTCTGCAGTGCGGCCAGCGTGCCGCTCCAGGTGTCGCGGTTGAAGCCGCCGCGGATTTCGGTGTTCGCGTCGAAGGCGTCGCCCAGGGCCGACAGGCGCACGGTGTGTTCACCACGCGTGCCCTCGGTTTGCAGGCGCAACGATTGCACGCGGGTCTCGCCGCTGACGTAGTCGAGCACTTCGATATTGCTCACCAGCGGATCGGCCGCACCACGCCCGGAGCCCAGGTTGGCGCTGGCCTTCAGGGAGCGCACATTGTGCGTGCCGAGCGCCTTGAGGTTCTGGCCTGCCAGATTTGCGGTGAGCGACGGCGTGTCCATGGTGCCGGACAGGACGCCCGAGCCGCGCAGCACGCCGCCGAATTCAGGACCCAGCGCGGCCAGCTGCGGCGCATCGATCTTCCAGTTGAGCGCATCGCGCGCCGCGCCGAACGCGCCGGTGGCGGCGATGACGTTGGGGCCGATGTGCAGGTCGACGTCGGCGTTCGACACATGGCGGCGGTCCGCGTCCAGGCGCGCATGGCCCCAGAACGGTGAGTTGGCCAGGGTCGAGTCGGCGACTTTCAAATCCAGCGCGCCGCGCCAGTCGGCGCCCGCGCGGCCGCTGCCGCTGAAGGTCGCATTGATATTGCCGGCCAGTGGCGAACCAAAGGCAGCCGGATTGAATTTCTGGGTGCTGCCGCTGGCCTTGACCTCGACCGCGCGCGCGCCTTCCGCGCCGCCCAGCCAGGCTTCGCCGCTGGCGCGCAGGTTGCCGCTGCCGGTCTTCTTCTGCGCTGCAACCCAACCGAGGTTCTGGGCGTTGACGTCGAACGTGGTGCGCGGCGCCTGCATGGTGCCGGTGACGACGCCGTTGGCGGTGACCGCGCCATACAGGTCGCTGCGTACTGCCGCCAGCTGGCGGCCATCCAGGCGCCAGTTCAGGCGGTCGCCCGTGGCGCCGAACGCGCCTTTGAGGTCGACCGTGTTCTGGCCCAGCGCCAGGTTGGCGTCGATGCCGCTGATGCGCTTGGCGTCGGCACTGAGCTTGCCTTTGCCGCTGAGGGCCTGGTTCATCAGGCGGCTCTGGCGCACATTGAAATCGGCGTCGACTTTCCATTCCGGCGACAAGGCGCCAGCGGCGTTGATGGTGGCGTTGATGTCCGCTACCGGCAAATCACCGAACGCCGACGGATCGAAGCGGTTGGCGTTGGCCGTGGCCTTGAACGCCTGGTCGCCATCGAGGTTCATGCTGCCGCTGACGGTGACGCTGCCGCGGCCCGCATTCAGGCGTGCTTCCTTGAGGGTCGCTACATTGTTCTCGAGCGTGGCCAGGGCCGACAGGCGCAGGCCTGCATCGGCCAGGTTCGCTTCCAGCGTCTGGCGCGTCGCTTCGTTGGTGACCGCGATATCGCCCTTGATCGCGGTCGGCTTCATGGCCGAATGCACTTCGCGCAGGTTGAAGCGGTCGGTATGCAGCGCGAAGCGTGCGGTGCCGATGCCTTCCTCGTTCTGCTCGCGCTTGATGCCGCCGGTGCCAGTAAACTTGCCGGCGGCGCCGAAGTCGAGCAGCACATCGGACAACTGCACGGCATCGAGGGTGCCGCCGAGTTGACCACGTGCGGAGCGCAGCGGCAGGCGCTGCTTGTCGATGGTGCCTTCGGGGCCGGTGTTGGTGATGTCGACGCTGCCGCTGATATTGCGGTTGGCATCGAGTTTACCCGCGATGGCGAGCGTCAGGTCGGCGGTCGGCAGGGCCGGGTTGAAGAAGCCCGGATCGAGATTGCGGCCGTTGACGCGCAGCGCGCGCAGCGGGATGTCAGCGTACGGCGCGATGGTCAAATGGGCGTCGCCGACGGCGCGGCCGGCCTGGCCAGTGGCGTCGATCTGGGTCGCGTTCTCGATGTCGCCGCTGACTTTCAGCTGCAGCTGGGCCGCGCGCGCACCGGCGCTGGCCTGCGATTGCGTCAGGCTGCCCGAGGCATCGATCTTGAACGGGCGCTGCGCGCCGAGCGTGGCGTTGGCCGCCACCTGGCCCCATGGCGTGGACGCCTTGGCATCCTGCACCACCCAGCTGCGCTTGTCGCCCTTGGCCTTCACGCGGATATTGTCGATCTTCGTTTCGGCGCCGCCGATGTTCACCATCGTCATCTGGGCCAGGCGCGCGTCGTCGACCTCGATCCGGAACGGCGGCGCCAGCGTGGTGGGCAGCACCGACGCTTCGTCGGTTTCCTTGAGCGTTTGCATGCGCACGCTGGCGGCCCACAGCTGGTCGACCAGGATGCCGCCCGACAGGAGCTGGGCCGGCGACCAGTCGATATCGATCTTGACCGCGGTGATGATCTGTTCGTCGGTCTTCCAGACCAGGCGCTCGATGTGCATGGCGCTGTAGATCGAGCCGGTAACGCCGGTGACGGTGAGTTTGCCGCCGGTGGCGTCGGCCACGCGCTGGACGATCATTTGCAGCGTGGTCTCGCGGCCGAGGTACCACAGGGCGCCGCCGACGATGACGACGGTGGCGGCGGCGCCGATCGCGACGCGGCGCGGCCAGCGGCGTGGCTTGGTCGTTTGCTTGGCCTGCGGCTGGTCAGGCGTCGGCGCCTGGTGGGTGTCCGGTGTATCCATCAGAACGTGAATCCGAGTGAGAAGTGCAGGCGCGCCTTGCGCACCGCGTGGCCGTAGGCCAGGTCGACATTGATCGGGCCGACCGGGCTGCGCCAGCGCGCGCCGACGCCGTAGCCCGACTTGGGATTGAGGTCGCCGAATTTATCGGCGGCGTTGCCGACGTCGTAGAACACGGCCACGCCCCAGGGCGGCTTGAACCAGTACTGGTATTCGGCGCTGGCGGTGGCCAGATAGCGCCCGCCGACGGTGGCGCCGTTCTCCTGCACGCCCAGTTCTTCGTAGCCGTAGCCGCGCACCGACTGGTCGCCGCCGGCGCGGAACAGGAAGGTGCTCGGCACGCCCAGCTTTTCTCTGGAGGCCACGGCGCCGGTCTCGCCGCGCAGGATCAGGTTGGCGGCGCTGCCGACCGGCTTGTAGTACAGGCCGCGCACGTACAGGCGCAGGAATTTTTCGTCGGTCAAGAGCGGCAGCACGGCGCCGCCAAACTGCGCGTTGAGCACATAGCCGTTGGTCGGCTGGATCAGGCTGTCGAGCTTGCGCCGGGTGATGCTGTAGGTGAGCGGGATGCTCTTGGTGCGGGTCGGCTCGAGGCCCTGGACCTCGCGCTTTTCGGTCAGCACCTCGAGCGTCAGGCTGCGCTCGAGCAGGGGCGAACCCCAGGCGCGGCGCGCGGCGATGCTGGCCAGTGTGGTGATCTCGCCGCGCAGGTCTTCGCGCTCGACCCCGGCGCTGACGCTGTCGTTATAGCCCTTGGCCGTGGTCGGCCAGAAGAACTCGCCCTTGGCGGTCTGGCGTTTCTGTTCGTAGATCAGGTCGCTCTTGAAGCGCTTGCCGAACACGTTCAGGTCGTCGTAGCTGAGCTGGGCGCGGGCGCCGGTGTCGGTCGAGAAGCCCAGGCCGGCCTCGACGTTCTTCTGCTTGTTCTCGGTGACGCGCACCACCACCGGCAGCACGGTCGGGCCGGTCGGCGGCTGCGGCGTGGCCGGGTTGGCGTCGTCGTCGGCGTCGTCCTTGATGTCGGCGATCTCTGCATTGAGCACCGCGCGCATATCGGTGCTTACCTCGACGCTGCCGAAGTAGCCGGTGTCCTGCACGCGCGATTGCAGCGCCTGCAGCGCGGCTTCGCTGTACTCGTCGCCCGGATTGATCTTGTTGAGGTTGGTAATGACCTCGGCCGGGTAGCGTTTCAGGCCGCGGATGCGCAGCTCGCCGAAGCGCATCTCGGGACCCGAATCGATCACCACGCGCAGCAGGGCGCGGTGCGAATCCGGATCGACCGTGGCGCTGGTCTCGACCAGGCGCGCGCGCGGGAAGCGCGTCTGCGCGACGTCGCGCAGCAGGCCGCGCTTGGCGCCTTCCCAGTCGCCCTGGCGGAACTGGCTGCCGACCGGCAGCGTCCAGCGGTTGCGCAGGGCGCCGGCGTCGAACGGCGCGCCGCCTTGCTCAAAGGGCGCGAAGCCTTGCAGCACCAGGTCGACATCGCCGACCAGCACCGGCTGGCCCGGATCGACGATTACGCGCGCGACCGGCCGCGCGCCGCTGGTGTCGAGCCCGGCCGAGACCTTGGGCGAGTAATAGCCTTCGGTAGCGATCAGGGTGCGCGCCTGCTCGGGCGCTTCCTTGACCAGGCGTTGCAGCTGCTCGAGATCGACGCGCGCATTGCCGCGCCAGCGCATCAGGTCGAGGTTATCTTCGAGCAGTTCTTCGAGCGCGCGCGGCGCATCGATGCGCACCGTGTAGTCGACTCCCTGGGTGGACTGTGCGTACACCGCCGTAGCAAATAACAAGGCGCCCAGGCCTGCCAGAAGTCGGGGCAGGGGACGCAGTCGGGTGGGGGGAATCGATCGGGATGACAACTTGGGGCTCCAGGGGAATACTCGGTGGCATCTTAACTGATTGGCAAAGACGATGTCGGACACGAAATGTTGTATGTGCGCGTCTGGACAGCCTCCGCACACGGTGTGTGGGATTTGTGCCAGAATTCGCCGCTTAGCATTTGTCCAATCTTCTCCTACCATGATGACTCCCTCTTCCGACACCGCACTGGTCCTGTTCAGCGGCGGCCAAGACTCCACTACCTGCCTGGCGTGGGCGCTGCAGCGCTATGCGCGGGTTGAGACGATCGGTTTCGATTATGGCCAGCGCCACGCGATCGAATTGGAGGTACGTCCGGGTTTGCTGTCGAAACTGCGCGCGCTCAATCCGGGCTGGGACGCGCGTTTGGGCGAGGATCACATGATCGACCTGTCGCTGATCGCCAAGATCTCTGACACGGCTTTGACCAGCAATGTTGCGATCACCATGCAAGAGAATGGCCTGCCGAACACATTCGTACCGGGACGCAACCTGATGTTCATGACCGTGGCGGCCACTGTGGCGTACCGGCGCGGCTTGAACGTGCTGGTGGGCGGCATGTGCGAGACCGACTTCTCGGGCTATCCGGATTGCCGCGACGACACCATGAAGGCGCTGCAGGTGGCGCTCAATCTCGGCATGGCGACGCGCCTGAAGGTCGAGACGCCGCTGATGTGGATCGACAAGGCGCAGACCTGGGAACTGGCGCAGCAGGAAGGCGGCGATACGCTGGTCGACCTGATCCGCTTCGACACCCACACCTGCTACCTGGGCGAGCGGGGCGAAGCGCATCCGTGGGGCCACGGCTGCGGCACCTGCCCAGCCTGTGCACTGCGCGCGCGTGGTTACGAGCAATACGTGGCGCGTAAAACGGCGTAAAACGCAACAGCCGGGGTCAGATCTGACATTCAGACACGGCCTCGACAGTTGATCTGCTGAGCTTGTGTCCGATTGTCAGATGTGACCCCGGCTGTTGGTGTTCAAGCGGCGGCTGGCTTGTCGAGGCTGATCTTGTCGGCCTTGCGCGAGCGGCTCATCAGGTACCAGACGATGGCGACCGGGATCAGGAGCGGCAGCAGCAGCGGCGAGATTGCCAGCGCGACCACGATCGCGCCGATGGCCAGCGAACCGAGCAGGATCACACCCACGCCGGCGAATACCACCGCCAGCAAGACGCCCACCATCAGCGTGATGAACGCCGCCAGCAGCGTGCCGCCGCCTGCGAACAGGGTGGCCAGCATCCAGCCCAGCGGGCCGTCGACTTCTTCGCCGTCGAAGTTGACCGACATGTCGCCGCTCATGGCGTTGAACAGCAGCGCTGCGAACAGGAACAGGATGACGTAGGGAGCGTATTTTTTCATGATAGTCCTCGCGGTTGAGTGGTGGTTGGCTGGGCGTTTTGCCTTGGCATGATTGAACTGTAGGCGCTAGCGCGGCAGGCTGCCACGGGCGTGCGACAGGCTGCATTTTTTGCGGGTCGAAACGTGCACAGACGGAGTCGACTTCGAACTCGCGGCAATTTTTTCCTGCACTTTTTCTTGTAATAGCGGCAGGGTTTCCTATACTGACAGTCCACTCCGACAACAGGGGGATCCTATGCACCTTGTGTTTCATGGAATCCGGGACCACCTGGCCTTGGCCTTCGGCAGTCCCAAAGATCCGCCATCGGCGCCGCCTGCAATTCCGCCGATCATCATCAACCCGTTCAACCGGCACATACCCGTGCCCAACGGCGACCCGCGTCCGATCCCGGTCGGCCCGCCGATCGTGCCGCCGCCAGGCCCGGATTGGCGCTGTCCACGCATCGTCGACGACTGTCCGGCCTGACATCGCCGCACATTCCACAAAAAGCCCGCGCTGCCGGTACGTGCGGGCTTTTTCATGGGCCTGGTTTCCTCTATGATCGTGGTTTTGGGCGCGAGCCCGCCGAGGAAACACATGAGCGACCAGATTCAGGATCACGATGACAACGAGGACACCGGCCCGGTGCAGGAACCGCGCCTGTGGCAGGGCAATGGCTGGACCGCGCGCGTGATCAAGAACGATGACGATGAAGGCTGGGCAGTGGCGATGTACAAGGATGGCGAGCCGGAACCGGCGCTGGTCGGTCCCTGGACCATGGGCCGCGACAAGAAGAATCCGAAGCCGCTCGACGTCAACGCGTTCAACACGCTGATCAAGACCGCGTCCGAAGTGATCCGCCGCCACGAGCAGCACATGCATGCGATCCTGCACAAGAGCCTGTATGTCTTCACCGGCGAGGTCGAGCTGAAGGTCACGCTCGACATCGTGCCGGACGACGACGATCCGTATGCGATGCTGGCCGCCAAGGACCCGATGGGCGAACAGCTGGCGCGGGTACGTGTGGCGCCAAGCTTCAAGCTGACCCAGGCGTCGGCCCTGGCCTGGATCCAGAACGATTTCCGCGCACCCCGCTGAACTGCTACTATTTCCCCTGCGCATTAAACAATACGTGAGGGAAGCATGGAACGTCTAGACCGGCTGGAAGCGGTCCAGTCGATGTTGCTCGAGATCGGGCAACTATCGACCAGCTGCAGCGATATCAACGCATTCATCGGCGCCGTGCACCGCGCCCTGGGCCGCATCATGTATGCGGCCAATTTCTATGTGGCGCTGGCCGACCGCGAGGACGGCACCGTGCGCTTCCCGTATTTCGTCGACGGGGCCGACGGGGCCCGCGATCCCAATCAGCGGATCACGCTGGCGTCGCCCGAGCAGTCGCCCACCGCCTGGGTGCTGCTCAACCGCCAGACCCTGGTGCTCACCGCGGCCGAATTCCACGAGCGCCTGAAGAACAGCGGGCGCTGGGGCGATGGCAGCGTGCCGGAACACTTCGTGGCCTGCCCGCTGTTGGACCAGAACCACCAGGCACTGGGCGCGATCGTCATCCAGAGTTATTCGAAAGATGAAACGTATAGCGCGGAAGACCAGGCGCTGTTCGCCCTGATCGCCAACCACGTCTCGAACGCGCTGCAAGGCCTGCAGAGCATGGACCGGCTCGAGCGCGCAGTGCAGGAGCGCACCGCCGCGCTGGCGCACGAGGTGGCTGAGCGCGGCCGCGCCGAGAAGGTGCAGCACGCGCTGTACCAGATCGCCGACCTGTCGGCCCAGGCGCTCGACACCGACCAGCTCAGCGCCAGCCTGCATGGCATCATCGGCGAACTGATGGTGGCAGAGAATTTCCTGATCGGGCTGTACCACGCGGACACCCAGGAAATCAGCATCCCGTATTTCGTCGACCAGAAGGACAGTGCGCCGCCCTTGCAGCGCTTCCCATTCGGCAAGGCCATGTGCTCGTATGTCTTGTCGAGCAAGCAGGCGCAGTTGCACGACGTCGGCAGCTTCCGCCAACTGGTTGCCAACGGCATCGTCACCGAACCGCTTGGCAGCACAGAGATCGCCAGCTGGATGGGCGCACCGATGCTGGTGCACGACAAGCCGTATGGCGTCATCGTGGTCCAGAGCTACGATCCGGCGATCTTGTATACCAAGACCGATCTCGATCTGCTGGCCTTCATGGCCAGCCACGTGGCGGTGGCGATCGCGCGCATGCAGGCCGACCGCAGGATCCGCAAAGCGAAGCAGGAGCTTGAAACACAGAATGCGGCGTTGAATGATGCCCTGCACGCTCTGCAGGAAGCGCAGTCGGAGCTGGTGCGCCAGGAAAAGCTGGCGTCGCTGGGCCGCCTGGTGGCTGGCGTGGCGCATGAGATCAACACGCCGCTGGGCATCTGCGTGACCGCGACCAGCCACCTGGTGCAGGAATTGAAACTCACGCGCGAAGAACTGGCGGCGGGCGAGATGACCGAGGACAGCCTGGCCAGCTTCTTCGACGTGGTCGACCAGTCGCTGCGCATCATGACCACCAACACCCAGCGCGCTGCGGCGCTGGTGCGCAGCTTCAAACAGGTGGCGGTGGACCAGTCGTCGGACGATATCCGCAGTTTCAACCTGGGGCCGTACCTGAACGAGGTGCTGCTGTCGCTGCAGCCCAAACTCAAAGGGCGGCCGATCAAGGTGGCGGTGGCGTGCCCGTCAGACCTGGTGCTGGACAGCTATCCGGGGGCGGTGTCGCAGATCGTGACCAATATGGTGGTCAATTCGCTGGTGCACGGCTTCGAGCGCGATCAGCCGGGCAATATCAGCGTGCGCGCGGTGCTGGAGGACGATGGCTGGGTGGCGTTCGACTATGCCGACGATGGCGCGGGGATGGACCGCGACACGCTGGACAAGCTGTTCGATCCGTTCTTTACCACCAAGCGCGGCACGGGCGGCAGCGGATTGGGGGCGCATATCCTGTACAACCTGGTGACCGGGGCGTTGGGTGGGACGGTCAGGGTGGAGAGTGCGCCCGGGGAAGGCTTGCGGTATCACCTGCGGTTTCCCCGGTCTTTAAAGTAGGGTTGGCGGCTTGGCCGCCGACGCGGCGATCGCTATCGGCTCCGCTCCCGCGCCGGATGATCTGGCTGCCAACCATCAACGCGTCGGCGGGAGACCCGCCGACCCTACGTGGGGTGGGCGGGTCTCCCGCCCACGCGTTCAACCACCGCATAATTGGCCATTCCGGCGGGTGTTGAACGCGTGGACGGCGGAGCCGTCCACCCCACGACATGCTGCGGCTAGCGAATCCGTTCACCGACGATATGCTGCGACTAGCCAATCAATCCGGCCACCGCTCATTGATCTCGAGCGCCTTGTCCATATTCTTGATCAGTAAATCGACATACACCGGATCGAGGTGATGCCCCGCCACCTCGCGCAGATGCTCGGTGACCTTGGCCGGCGGCCAGGCGTCCTTGTAGCAGCGCTTGTGGCTCAACGCGTCGAACACGTCGGCCACTGCCACGATGCGCGCGTACGGGTGGATGTCGTGACCGCGCAGCCCTTGCGGATAGCCGCTGCCGTCGAACTTCTCATGGTGCTGGTGCGCGATCACCGCCGCCGCTTTTAAAATCGGCCGCTGCGAGCCGTCCAGAATCTGCAGGCCCACGGTCGGGTGCTGCTTCATGATTTCCCACTCGTCTTCGGTCAGCTTGCCCGGCTTGAGCAGCACCGCGTCGGGCGTGGCGATCTTGCCGACGTCGTGCATCGGCGCGGCGTGCATCAGCACCGCCGTTTCGTCTTCGGGCATGCCCGACGCCTGGGCCAGCATGTGGCACACCTGGGACATGCGGCGCACGTGGTTGCCCGCTTCGTGCGAACGCGATTCGACCACGTCGCCCAGGCGCAGGATCAGTTCGGCTTGCGTGTCGGTGATTTCCTGGTTCAACAGGATATTGTCAAAGGCGATCGCCACGCCCGAGCAGAACACCTCGAGCAGCTGGGCGTCGATGTCCGAGATCTCGTCCACGCCCTTGAGCACCAGCAGCGAGGCCTTGCCGCTATTGTTGGGGAAGTAGCCGACATAGGTGTCGCCGTTGAGCAGCGAGATGCGGTTGTGGCGCGCTTCGTCCAGTTGGCCCAGCAGCTCGGGGCCGATCTCGTCGCCGCCCATGTCGCCGATCTGGGCCAGTATCTCGTACTGGCTCTGGCCGGTGATCACGCTGGCGGCCTTCAGACGCAGCAGCATGCTCTGTTCCAGGCGCAGCAGGGCCACCACCTGCTGCAGCAGGCCGTTGGCAAAATCCTTCAGGTTGCGTTGCTGGAAGATGTGGGCGGACGCCGCGATCACGCGCTCCAGGCCTTCGCGGTAGGTTTGCTGCACCCGGCGCGCATCCTCGACCTTCATGATGTCGCGGTAGGCGCGCAGGGCGGCGAAGGTGGTGGTGAACAGCTTGGTTCGGTCGAGCTCGGTCTTCTCTTTGTAGTCGTTGATGTCGTAGTCGACGATCACGCGCTCTTCCGGCGCCTGGCCGGGCTGGCCGGTGCGCAGCACGATGCGGGTGAACTGGTTGTCGAGTTCCTGGCGCATCCAGCGCGCCACTTCCAGGCCGCTGTCCTCACGCTCCATCACCACGTCCAGAAACACCAGCGCGATGTCCTTCTCGCGCGCCAGTACCTCCTTCGCTTCCGCGCCGCTATAGGCATGCACGAAGGACAGCGCGCGGCCATCCAGGCGGAAGCGCGACAGGGTTAGCTTGGTGATGTCGTGGATGTCGGGTTCGTCATCCACCAGCAGGACTTTCCAGGGTGCGAGCTTGGGCGCGGAGGAAGACAGGAAGGACATAGACGATCCGATATCGTTGGAAACAAGTTTTCCGAGGCAGACTATTTTTTTGTCATGAAAAATAGCCCATAGTCAACACGATTGTAGTACGACCCATGACCCTTAACAACAGGCAATATTGAATTTGTGACGCGTCAATGTCACACGTTGTCTAGCTTTCCGGAAACGGATAGCTTTTTTGACAACGCTCGCAATAGAAGCTGCGCCGGTCCGATTTGCCGAGCTTGGCTTTCTTGAAAGGGATGTCGCAACGAGGGCAGATTTTCTTGGCATGGGCCAGCCAGTGCTGTTTGAGCACGAAATCTTTTTTCCAGCCCAGGAAGTCGAAGCTGTACTGGCGCGCTTCGTCGACCAATGCGCGCAGCTTGGGCGCGGGCAGGGCGCCCACGGTCGAGAGCGGATGCACGCGGATGCGGAACAGCACCTCGTTCTTGATGATATTGCCCACGCCCGAGAAGATGTCCTGGTCGAGCAGGGCGTCGCAGGCCAGCATGTCGGGCTGGGCCCTGAGCTTCTTGCGCGCTTTCTTCGGGTCCCAGCTGTCGGACATGACATCCGCGCTGAAATCGTAGGCCTCGAAGGTGGCGCGGTCGATCTCGCGGACCGCGCAGGCGTAGAAATTCATTTCGCCGCCGTCTTCCGTTTCGATCGACAGCCTGGGTGGTTTGTCGCGCCCTTCGTCGATGCGGTAGGTGCCGAACAGCAAAAAGTGGATGCGCAAGACCACGTCGGCCGTCTCGATCAGGAAATGCTTGCCCCAGGTGTGCAGGCCGACGATGCGCTGGCCGACCAGGCGCGCCGGGTCGAGGGCCTTGACGTTGCCGTCGGCGCGCACGATGTGCTGACCGACGAAGCGCGTGGTTTGTTCCTTCAAGATATAGAGCGATGGACCTTCTGGCACGGTATTGTCCTCCTTGTGCCATTCTTATCCGGCCCCATCTATTGACCTGTGCGGAACCTAACATTTGGATACAAAACTTCGACGTTTCGAGACGAGCGCGGCAATCCTAAGCGGCGTATATTCGGACGGTGGAAGTGACACCCAGGAGAGAACAGCGATGAAATCATTACTGATGAAAGCGGCCTTTGCCGGCCTGTTCGCGTTGACCGCCAGCGCGGCATCGGCTGGCGTCACCGTCAAATACATTGAATCGGACAAGTTTGCCGATCTGCCGTTCTCGCCATGGGATCGCGAGCAGACGCTGGAACAATTGACCGACTATTTCACCAAGCTGGGCGAGCAGCTGCCTGCCGGCCAGGACCTGGAGATCGAGGTGCTCGACGTCGACCTCGCCGGGCGCGAATACCCGAATATGCGCAGCGGACGCGAGCTGCGTATACTGAAAGGCACGGCGGACTGGCCGATCATCAATCTGCGTTACACGCTGACCCAGAACGGGCAAGTGCTCAAGGTCGGCGACTCGCGCCTGTCCGACATGAACTATATGCAGCGCATCAGCCGCTTCTCGGACAGCGACGCCCTGCGCGCCGAGAAGCGCATGATCGACGACTGGTTCAACGAGACCATTCTCGAGAAGAAGCGCGGCCGCGGTTGAGCGGCGGTTGGTAGCAAATACACGGCGCCCTGCGGGGCGCGTTGTCATTCCGGGAGGCTTCAGTTCGCCTTGCCAGAAGCCGCGCTGCTGAAGACCTTGAGCGGATCGCGCACCGTGTAGTCGGATGGCACGCTGAACAGGGCTGCGTTCGGTTCAGTGCGCTTGAGGTTCTCCAGTCGGTAGACCAATTCGCCGCTGCGCGGGTCGCTGTGCTTGAAATAGACCAGCACCTGCAGCTCGGGCGAGGTCCAGGTTTCGCTACTGACCTCGATCGGATTGCGGTTGCCGATTTCGTTGGCCGGGATCGTGTAGCTGCGCTGCTGGCCGCTGGCCTTGAGGCCGCCAAACTCGCGCGTGCCCAGGTCGCGCGTGACGGCCTTGGACGACCATTTGCCGTCGTTCGAGGCGCCGACGATCAACGGGGCGATCTGGGCCGTCAGGGCGCGCGCGGCGGGCAATGCCACCGCGACCGATTGGGCGACGCGTACCTGCACACCCTGCGCTTCGCCGCTACGCTGGATTTCCTTGACGATGACCCGGGTACCTTCCGGCAGTTTGCCATCGGCGCGCAGCACCTCGATCCGGGTGCGGGCCTGGTCGGCGGCAGCACGTGCCTGCTCGGCTGCGCTGCGCGCGCCGTCGGCTTCAGCCCTGGCCTGGGTCGCCGCGACCCGCGCCTGCATGGCCGCGGCATGCGCCTTGGCGGCGTCAGCGCGCGCCAGCTCGGACGTGATGTCGATCCGGGTGGCGGTCTTGTGCTCGGGAGAGAGCACCCAGCGCGCGCCGTCGACCGGATTGCTGATGGTGACCGTGCGTACCCGGCCGTCGTCATCGCGCACCTCGGTGCGGGTGCGGCCGGCGCTGTCGCGGTATTGCAGCGCGCTCGATTTGTTGACGATCTGGTTGCCGTCCGAGAGTTGCTGCAGGCGCTCGGTCACGGCTTCGCCGCTGTAGGGGGCGTTCTTGACCACGCCCTGGCTGGAGATGCGCACCATGGCGCCGGTCACGCTGGCGCTGTCGCCGGCGCGCAGTCCTCCCAGCTGGCCGGCGGGCACGCCCTGGCGGATGACGATGCGGCGCTCGCCATCCTGGTCCGGTGCTGCAGCCAGGTCCGCAACCAGGTCTGCGGCCAGGACCGGGGCGAAGGCGGATGCCAGCAGCGCGGCGATCAGGATATTCTTGGTATTCATGGCGTCCTCGTGGAAAAGTACATCAGTTGGCTGCGGACAGGCGCAGCGCCAGGGGTTGTCCGTCTTCGGCCAGCAGCATCTCGGCGCGCACCATGCCACCGGCGTCCTGCGGATTGACCGGCATGCCCAGCGTGGCCAGCGCGGTCTGCGGTAGTTCGGCTTCGACTATCCGGGTGCGCGGCTCGCTGTTGATGCGTTCAAGCGATTCGAGTGCAATGAAGGCGGCGCCGTTGTCGACGCCGATCACCGGCGCACCGACCGTGACCGCCTGGTGCGGCGCGAGCGCCAGCAGCAGGGCCACGGCGGTCAGCGAACCGAGCGCGCCGGCGGCGCCCCAGTGCGGCAGCGATAGCTTGCGGTACCACGGCTGCTGTGGCGCGAATTGGCGGGAGAAAGCTTGCAGCAGCTCCTTTTCGACGCAGCGCGGCGTGTCATGCCCGGCCAGCGCGCTGCGCAGCGCGGCGAAGCGGGTGGCCAATGCGGGGTCCGGATTATCGTATTCGTTCATCATGGTTTCCTTTCGTCCATTCGCGTCATGCGAGGTGGGCGTCGTGTGAGGCTGCGGCATGCGGCGCCAGCCGCTTGGCCAGCGCCGCTCGTGCGCGCGACAGGCGTGAGCGTACGGTGCCGATATCGACCTGGCAGACGGCGGCGATGTCCAGGTATGACAAATCGTGCAGCTCGTACAGGATCACCGGATCGCGGTAGTGCGGCGGCAGCAGGGACAATGCGCGCCGTACTTCCTCGGCTGCCTCATTGCCGAGCAGGCGAGCCAGCGGTCCGGCGGCGTCGCTGGCCATGTCCAGGTGTGGCTCATCGTCGTCGAGCGGCTCGGGCAGGCTTGCGTGGCGCTGGTGTGCTTCATCGAGCTTCAGGGCCAGATTGCGCGCCACGCCGAACAGGAAATGCTGCAACTGGCCGCGCAGCGGGTCATAGTTGAGCCTGCCTGTCAGCAGACCCATGAAGGCCTCCTGCACGATGTCGGCCGCAGCGTCGCTCGATCCGCAGCGCAGCAGGGCGTAGCGGTAGAGCGGGCCCTGGTGCCGGCGGTACAGTGTCGTGAACGCGTCGGCTTGGCCGGTGCGGACCTGGCGCAGCAATTCGGTATCGGGTGGTTCGGTCGTTGGTCTCATGGCAGTCTTCTTTATTAGTATTCCGCTGAGCGCCTCTGAAAGTTCCAACTATTTTGCAAATAAAACGCCCCGTGCCGGAAACCGGGACGGGGCGTATCTGCACAGTGCTTTTGATCGTATCAGTCGATCCAGTTCACGCGATCGAACTTGGCACGGAAGTCGTCGGGCATGACGCAGACCTGGCTGGACTTGTAGTTGTAGAAGACAAAACCGGACTTGGCCATGGCGATCAATTTTTTATCGCGTGGCCGGGTGATGCGAAAGATCAGGTCGCCGCCGTACTTGTTGAAATCCATGACGCCGACCTCGAACAGCAGCTGGTCGCGGCCATACGCTTCGGCGCGGTAGGTCGATGCCAGGTCGGTGACGATGATGCCGTGACCGTCGCGCTCGGTCTCCGCGACCCCGAACTCGAACAGGAAGCGGGCCCGGGCTTCGGAGATCATCGCGATCATCGACTCATTGGCCAGGTGGTTGGCGGCATTGATGTCCGTGACCCGCACCGTGAGCTGTGTTGAATAGTAGTACTGATCTTCGGGGAAGTTAAGTTGTAAGCGTGCCATCGCTTTATTCTAGCGTCATTGCGTGGCCCTGCGTTCAATTTTATGGACGGCCCCGCCAGACGTGAGCATATACAGCTCGCCGTCCGCATCCTGGCCGAAGGACACCACGCGGCCGATATCGCCGATATTCCAGTCGCGGCTCTCGACGATACCGCTGGCTGTGGAGAAGAAGCTTTTCAGGTAGCCGCCGCAATAATCGGAATAGAAATAGCGGCCGGCCAGCTCGGGCAGGGCCCGGCCGCGGTAGACGAAGCCGCCGGTGATGGAGCACGCCGCGCTGTGGTCATACTCGAAGGCGGGCAAGATCAGGCCGGTGCGGTCGCAGGTTGCGGCGCCATAGCACAGCGTGCCTTCCATCGTGTTCCAGCCATAATCGAGGCCGGCCTGGCGGGCATCGACGAGATTGACTTCTTCGCGCTGGGCCTGGCCGACGTCGGACAGGTAGAGCTGGCTCCCGTCGAAACTGTAGCGCCATGGATTGCGCAGGCCGATGGCCCAGACCTCGGGCCGGCCGCCGGCGCCGTTGCGGTAGGGATTGCTCGCCGGGATCGTGTACGGCTGCGCCAGCGTGGCATTGGCCACGTCGATGCGCAGCAGCTTGCCCAGCAGGCTGCCGCGGTTGCGGGCATTGCCCTGCGGGTCGCCGGCGCCGCCGCCATCGCCCGTGCCAAGGTAGAGATAGCCGTCGGGTCCGAAGGCAAGCTGGCCGCCAAAATGGTTATCGTAATTGGGGTGGGGGATGCGCAGGATCACCAGGCCAGAGGTCGGGTTGGCCGCGTGCGGCGTGGCGCCGGCAGTGAAGCGTTCAACGACGATATTGAGCTGCAGGTCGGTGTAGGCCACGTAGAAATAGCCGTTGCGGGCGAACTGCGGATCGAAGGCGAGCGACAGCAGGCCGCCTTCGCCATCGGTGCTCACGCGCGCGGCGATGTCGAGGTAGGGCTGGTCGCGCGTGCTGCCTTTCTCGACGATGCGTACCCGGCCCGGCCTTTCGGCCACGAACAGGCGCTCGTCGCCGAGCGGCGCGGTGAGCCAGATCGGATAGTCGAAGGTGGCCCCGACCCGCCGCAGGCTGAGCGTGAGCGCAGCACTCGAATAGGCGACCGTCGCCGACGTGGTGGCGCCGGCCGTGACGGTGGCGGCTTGCGAGGCCGGGGCGGGCTGGTAAGTGACGCCACCCGTCGTCACCGGCGTGGCGGACACGTTGTAGCTGCCAGGCGCCAGGCCGCTCAGGGTGTGCGACCCGGTCAGGTCTTGCAGGTAGTTATTGGGTCCGGTGACGCGCAAGGCGGCGTTGACGCCGGAGGGCAGGCCGCTGGTGCTGACGGCCAGCGATCCGGTAGTGACTGGCGGCGTACCCGGCCCGGGCGAGTCGTCATCATCGCTGCCGCAGGCCACCAGGCCCACGCTGATGATCAGGACGTTCAAGAGCAACAGCAGTTGACGCAGATGCCAGCCTGGCATGTCAGCCTCCGGTAGCGTTCGCTTACTCCAATTGTGCCAGCGCGGCGCCGGCACGGATAGCGCGATTGTGTATCTGTATCACTCCCGGATGTCGGCCTCAACGAGTTTGGTCAGCAATTCCAGCGAATCCTGCCAGCCGAGGTAGCAGCCATCGATCGGGATCATGGAAGGGATGCCTTCTTGCCTGATCCTGACCTCGACACCGCAGGGCACGCCAGGTGCGCCGAAGGCTTCGCGCAGGAGGACCGTGGTTTGCATCTTTCCAGGCAGCGGCGGATCGTCGAACTCGGCGGTGTACACCAGGCGCTTGCCGGGTTCCAGTTCCAGGTATTCACCGTGGAAGGAGTGGCTTTGTCCATTGGTGAAATTGGTGAACGACATCTTGTAGCCGCCGCCGACGCGGACGTCCATCTCATGCACAGTGGCGGTGAAACCATGGGGCGGCAGCCATTTTGCATAGGCGGCCGCAGTGGTAAAGGCACGATAGACACGCTCGGGCGTGGATTTCAGGACACGGTGCAACTCGACGGCGTTGCTGGACTGATCGTTGGACATGGTGGTTTCCTTATGGAAGTAGCAGAGGACGGCCCTCTGATACTACGACGAAACAGACGTCCAGGATCGACACAGCGGTCAGCTTGTTGATTCGCTAAAACGACGAATGGTTTGGGCCAGCGCAAGGGGCGCCGGGCCAAACCATTCAATTCCGCCCGGCAAGCGGGCGGTGTCAATGCGGATTACTTCTTCGCTTCCACGCCCGGGGTTGCCGAACGCGCCAGGAAAGCCTGGGTGATCTGTGGCAAGTGTTCCAGCAGCCATGCTGCCATGGCTTTTTCTTGCACCAGGATCTGTTCGAGCTGGGCCTGGGTGGCCGTGTCGCCCACGGATTTCGCCGCAGCGATCAGCGCCGTGTAGCTGGCGATCTCGACGTTCTCGAAGACATAGCCGGCCATCGCGCCTTTGACGACCTCATCGCTCACCGTCATGCCGCCCACGGCCTGGCCGAAGGCTGCCAGTTTGCCGCCGATATCTTTCACGATCGAGTTGCTGGTGCCGCGGCGGGCCAGGATCTCGTCCAGGATGCCGTGCTGCCAGCGGGTCTCGTCGATGTGCTGGACGATACGCGCGCGCAGTTCAGGGTAATGCTCCAGGCGGTCGGCTTGTGCGGTCAGCATTTGCTCGGCCTGTTTTTCCATTGCGTGCGCGTCGCGCAGCCAGTCGTTGAAGTTGTCGTTTGCCGAAGTTGTCATCGTTTCCTCCGTAATGTTGGATAGGAAGCAGCCAGCTGAGCGCTGACTGCATTATCGATACCATCGCAGACTTCGGGACAGACGTTTGTTAAGTGCTACACACACTTGCCGGATTCAGCTGAATACGGCGAATTCCTTGACCCAGCCCGGATTTCTGCTATGCAGCGAAGTGGGGCAGTAGCGAGGTGGGAAGTGGGGAAGTGGGGAGGTGGGAAAGTGGGGAAGTGGAGAGGTAGGGAAGTGGGGTGGACGGCTATGCCGTCCACGCGTTCAGCCAACCTCTGCATCACTGATCCGAGGCCATTTTCGCGCTGATTGAACGCGTGGACGGGAAACCCGTCCACCCCACCATGTTCACAGTCCTGGCCTACTTCGACTTCATAGTCCTGGCTTACGTCGAATTCACAGTCCTGGCTTACTTCGACGAGGAGGAGATGCGCGTGCGGGTCTTGCTGACAATACCTGAAGGATCAATCAGCACGACGAATTCGGAGAACTGCCCACCGCCCGCAGGCGACTGGTAGACCCAGGCTTCATAGCCGCTATCGAAGCGCACGTTCTTGGTGGGCCCGAAAGTGGCCAACAGCTCGGCCTTGCTGGTGCGGCCCGCCACCACCGACTGCGTCAGCCGCTCGGCCGCCACCACGGCGCCCGGCGGCGCTGGCTGGCTGGCGCAACCGGCCAGCAGGATCGCGGCACAGAGCAGACGCAGCGTCATGGCGCCTCCGGGGCAGGCGCATCGGCCATGTACTCGAACTCGACCAGCGTATCGTCGGGCCAGCTCGCATCCCACAGCGGCACATAATACGTGCGGTCAAGCAGCACCTGGCAATCGCAGAACGGCAGCATGTCGGGCGTCTGGTCGCCGCCGGCATACAGCATCGTGAAAGGCAGCGTTTCGACCCGCGCGCCCGCGCGCAGCGTGACGCCGAAGATCGGCCGCTCGGCGAAGAACAGGTAATTGCCATCGGGGCTGGTGCAGACGCCCTCGGGGGTGTTCAGCGCGTCGGAAATCCAGCCGAACAGCGGCGAGCTGTTCGAGACCAGCCCGGCCTCCTTGCCGACCCGGCATTCGAGCCGCAAATCGCCCAGGCGCCGCGTGCCGGCCGGCAAGCCGGGCGTTTCGATGCGCGCACGCCAGGTCATGCTGGCGGTCTTGCGGCTGGCAAGCACGGCAGCGTCTTCCTGCAAGGCTTGTGGGTTGCGCGGCAGGACAAAGAAATTGTTTTCGTCGATATCGACCGGCACCGACACCGTATCGCCCGCGATGCGCAGCGTGATGCCGCGCATGTCGACCGACGGCAGGCGCGGCAGCAGCTGGAAGCGCAGGGTGGCGGTGGGGGCGTAGGCGCGTTCGCGCTCGAAGCGTTCCATGCCGCGGATCATTTTGCGGTAGGACTTGTCGACCGGGTCGCGGGTGGACTTGACGGTGACAGTGTTCTGGCCGGCTGCGGCAGCAGGCAGGCAGAGAGAAGCGGCCATGAGCACGGCGCCCATGGCAACACTGGCAATCACGCGGACGGCAGGCCGCGTCATGGCCTTACCAATACCGGACGCGGCCGGTATCCATATGGACGAACTGCGAGCTGGCGTAGTAGCCGACGCCGCCGCCCTTGAGCGACATCGCCGCCTTTTGCAGGTGGCGCAGGTCGGTGCCCGGCAGACGGATGTCGATGGCCTTGCCTTCCATGTGCAGGCTGCGCTTGGCGACGCCACCGCTGCCATGGCCACGCAGGAAGGCATTCGATTCCGGTGCGCGATAGCCCGAAATGATGTGCAATTCCTTGCTATTGTCGAGCTTGGCGTTAAGCTGGCCCAGCATCAGCAGTAGCTGCGGATCGATTTCGGCGATTTTGTTGCTGCGGTGATCACGCAGCACTTTATTGATATCTGTCAGGGCATCCGGAATGAACTCGCCCTCGGCCCAGAACGTACTCTTCAGCTTTTCGCCGGTATGCGTATTGTAGAAACGCAGACAGCACTCACCGGAAACAATATTCGTTTCAGACGATGTATTCTTGGCAAGGATTGGAAGGCTGAGGGAGGACGATGCGAGGAGGAGGCTGCTCTTGAGGAAGGAGCGTCGTTGAATCATTGAAGGGAGTCCTTACGCTGGTTCACTGAACCATCAATGATACGCCGATTGTGTCGATCGTGCAGAGAAAATGAAGCTAAATGCGGCGAATCAGCTACGATATCAAGTGTTCAACTGTTTTTGGGAGGTGTCATTATGTCGAGTATTGTCACAAAGTTCTTGAGCAAAAAACTGGTGTTGGCCGCCACCTTGGCAACTGTCGGCGCCACCGCCATGGCTCAGGAAGTCACGCCGGTTGACAAGCCGCCGCTGGCCAAGGGCTGGAAGCTTGAAACGGTCGCCACTGGCGCGCCGCAACCCTGGGGCATGGCCTGGTTGCCGGATGGCCGCATGCTGGTCACCGGCAAGAAGGGCACGTTGCACCTGTTGAACGGCAAGACTTTCCAGGACATTCCACTCGACGGCTTGCCGAACCTGTACACCAGCGGCCAGGGCGGCCTGCTCGACATCGCGGTGCATCCGGGCGACAAGACCAATCCGCGCATCTATATGACGATGTCGAGCGGCACCGATGACGATAACCGGACCGTGCTGGTCATGGGTACCTTCGACGGCAAGCGCGTCACCGGCGTCAAGCAGATTTTCGCCGTCAACCTGGGCAAGAACGGTGGCCAGCACTTTGGCTCGCGCATTCTGTTCCTGCCCGATAACACCCTCTTGATGAGCATTGGCGATGGCGGCAACACGCCCCAGCGCGTAGGCACCATGCTGGCGCGCGACCAGGCCCAGAACCTCGCCACCCACCAGGGCAAGATCCTGCGCCTGAACGACCAGGGCCAGCCGGTGGGCAAGGGCGCCCTGGCGGCGCAGGCCAATGCGCGGCCCGAGATCTTCAGCTATGGCCACCGCAATGTGCAGGGCCTGGCGCGCGATCCGAAGAGCGGCCGCGTTTACGCCAACGAACACGGTTCGCGCGGTGGCGACGAAATCAACCAGATCGTGGCCGGCAAGAACTACGGCTGGCCGCTGCAAAGCTATACGCTCGACTACAGCACCCAGGAACCGATCGGCATGAAGGTCGTGCCCGGCATGGAGCAGCCGATCGTCGTGTGGACACCGTCGCCGGCGCCGTCGGGTCTGGCCTTCTACACCGGCAAGGCGTTCCCGCAATGGCAGGGCAGCCTGTTCAGCGGCAGCCTGGCGGGACAGGATGTGCGCCGGGTCCAGCTCGACGCCAACGGCAAGGTGACGGCCCAGGAGCTGCTGCCGGTCGGCAAGCGCGTGCGCGATGTGCGCCAGGGGCCGGATGGCCAGCTGTATGTGTTGACCGACGAAGCCAAGGGCAGCCTGCTGCGCATCGTTCCGGCTAAGTAAGGTCATGCGCCGCGCATGGATTGCAGGTGCGCGGCGTCTGCAGTCGTTTTTTTGTTTGTTGACAACGTGAAACCTGCCTAGAATGTCTGATTGGCAATGTGCGTCACAGGGCGCGCAGTGCCAGTCCCGTTCCCTTCCCGTCCCGACCAGGACTCCTTCAGGAGGCGCAGCATGGCAGTTTCCGTTCGTCGCACCATCTCCCTGGCGGTAGCGCTCGCGCTCGCCACCGGCATGTCAGCGCTGCAGGCTGCGCCGGCCAAGCCGGCCACCACGCCCGACATTCCGATCCCGGATATCAAGTACACCAAGTTCACGCTCAAGAACGGGCTGACGGTGCTGGTCCACGAGGACCGCAAGACGCCGGTGGTGGCGATCAATACCTGGTATCACGTGGGCTCGAAGAACGAGAAAGTGGGCAAGACCGGGTTCGCTCACCTGTTCGAGCACCTGATGTTCAGCGGCAGCGATAACTTCAAGCACACCTACCTGAAGGCGATGGAAAGCATCGGCGCGACCGACCTGAACGGTACCACCAACCAGGACCGCACCAATTACTTCCAGAACGTGCCGACCTCGATGCTGGACTATGCGCTGTTCGCCGAGAGCGACCGCATGGGCCACCTTCTGGGCACGGTCGACAAGACCAAGCTCGACATCCAGCGCGGCGTGGTGCAGAACGAGAAGCGCCAGTACGAGAACCAGCCCTACGGCATTGCCTACGAACTCCTGACGACCAATACCTACCCGGTCGGGCACCCGTATTCCTGGACCGTGATCGGCAAGATGGAAGACCTGGATGCCGCCTCGATGACCGACGTCCAGGACTGGTTCAAGCAGAACTATGGCCCGAACAATACCGTGCTGGTGCTGTCGGGCGATATCTCGCCAGAAGAAGCGCGCAAGAAGGTCGAGCAATACTACGGCGCCATCCCGCCGGGCCCGCCGCTGGCCAAGCACGACGCCTGGATCGCCAAGCGCACCGGCACCCACCGCATGGCGGCGCAGGACCGCGTGCCGCAGACCCGCATCTACCGTACCTGGAACGTGCCGGCCGCGCACACGCCGGACGAAGTGCTGCTCGACCTCGGCGCGCGCGTGCTGGGCGGCGGCAAGACCTCGCGCCTGTACAAGCGCCTGGTGTACAAGGATCAATTGGCTACCAGCGCGACCGCAAGCGACGACACGTCCGAGATCGGCGGCCAGTTCGACATGACCCTCACCGCGCGCCCGGGCGGCGACGTGAAGAAGATGGAGCAGGCCGCCGATGAGGAATTGCGCGCGCTGCTCAAGAACGGTCCGACCGACGCGGAACTGCGCCTGGCCAAGACCGCGATCCTGGCCCAGTACACGCGCATGATCGAGCGCGTCGGCGGCTTCGGGGGCAAGAGCGACCTGCTGGCCTCGTGCCAGACCTATACCGGCAACCCGGACTGCTACAAGGTCTATCTGCAGCGCATCAAGGATGCGACCCCGGCCACGGTCAAAAAGGCCATGAACGACTGGCTCAGCGACGGCGACTTCATCCTGCAGATCGATCCGTTCCCGACCGGC
>Ga0265780_10001551_pt1 | contig 32268 bp, 31 predicted proteins | sample P1T30metagenome_FD_192432 | JGI IMG/M metagenome (GOLD analysis project Ga0265780, IMG submission 192432) | Plant litter microbial communities from East Loma Ridge, Irvine, California - P1 T30 | ecosystem: Environmental > Terrestrial > Plant litter > Unclassified | place: USA: California... | reverse complement strand
AAAACAGAGAAAGTAAGTTTAGTGTTCATACGCTCGCAGGTTACAACGTTAAGTATTTCAATCAAAATAAATAAGGAGCAAACTACGCGATTTTATCTTAACATTCTTTTATGTTAAAATGTTAAAAAAATGTTAAGTGCGGAAAACCCGTAAATATAATATCTTATTATCTATTCAAAATGTTCGCGTGTAGAACAAAAATTAATTGATGTAGGTAATTAAAAATAATTTGATGTATGAATGTAATGTGCCTATTGACATCAATAATCATATATCCAAACAATATTTACCTCTTAATACTGCCACGTTACCTTGACGTGATTTGAACCGCAAAAAGTGGTTTATTGTGAATAATAGTATACTGAAGTAAAGTAAAGTAAACTATTAATATTTCAAAAAAAAGCCTCCAAATCAATTGATTTAGAGGCTTAGTCCTTCAAGTAGCCCTAACGGGAGAATTTTCGAACCATTTCATGAATGATTTAAAGAAACTCACCTTAAAACAATAAGTAAAAACTTTTTTCCTCTCCTTTATTCTTAAATGCTACACCCGACCATCGTAAATTACCCTGCGCCTTACAATACAAAACAAGAACTATATGCTGGAAGATTTAAAGCTGCTGGTATGTTTTAATGGCATAGGTTAATTTATGCTGGTTTAGCTAAATTTATTCAAATTATACAAGCAATCAATTTAAAGAGTCGAATAAGAGTTCGAACCCCTGACAGCCCACACGTCATTAAAACCCCAATAAATACTGGGGTTTTATTTTTATAGTTTGAGGGAGAATCGAACTTAAAGTATTAATATAATTCAACCTCGGTCATTTTTTATATGTTGTCTATCTCAATAGAAGACTTTCCAAAAATTAAAAAGACTGCTTTTCACCTTGCCAATTAGTGCTAAGTAAAAATTGTCTCCAGGTAAGAGTATTTTGGTTTATTTGCCTGCTCCACTCTAAATCACGGCCTTCACTGAAATATCCATATTCAAAAGCATATTCAGACATGCCAATAATCTCGCGAAGTAAGCTTTCGTTAGAACTAAACTCCGGAAAATGATTTAGAAATTCTTCCTTTGTAAATGCAGAGCTGTAAACTGCCTTTTTGCCTGTAATTTTTATGAAAGCATCGACATTTCCTGAGGCGATATAATATCACCAATTACAGGCAGAGACATTCCAGAATAATTCTTCGGATTTAAAAAAAATTCTAAAACAGCTGGTCCCGTGGCAGTAAGGGGATCTACAAATGGCGAACAGAAGTCTTTTGGGCAATAGATCGGAAAAACAAGCACGTCATCCTGTACAATTGGAGTATAAAATTCCATCAGGTTGATGAAAAAGAAGGACATATAAATGAACGGATTTATAATGGGAAGTGAGCGTATATGTCTTTGATCCTGGCCTTATGTGTGAAATGGGGAGTAAATCTTTTTCCACCGCTAATCCTGAAGACATTCTCTAAACTACTGAAGATAAGGCATTGGACTTCCGCCTCGACAGCAGCATCTGCCAACTCTTTTCCTAACGCGAACTAGTGGGTTTGTGGAGGGGCAATGGTAGGTGTCATCATAAATACGCCATAAGAACCACGGAAAGCTTCCACAAAATCTTTTTTATATATTAGCTAACTCCTTTCGTTCTATTATAACTTTGTAATGGTGGTGAAAGCCAGAAATACCGGTTTGCAAATGTTGATGGATTTATCTGTGAGGGAAAGCGTGCCGTTAGATTTATCGCATCTAAAAACTGTAATATTATCAGAATTCTCATGTGCTATCAGGAGGTAACTGCCGGTAGGCTCGATAGAAATATTTCTTGGGCTGTCACCTTGGGTATCAAGCTGCTGTATAATATTGAGATTTCCGATGTCAGCTACCTTAAAAACAGTTACAGTATTGGCCTTGCCGCGATTTGTTGCATAGAGAAATTTTCCGTCATGTGAAAGGCGTATGTCACCACCGCTTCTATACTCGGCCCTATTCTCGCCATCCAAAGGAATTTGTTGTGTGAGTACAGCTGTTTCATTTTCAAAATTAAAAACCTCAATAGTTGCGCTAAGTTCAGTAATTAAATAAAAATAGCACTTATGAGGATGAAATACTATGTGCCTTGGCCCACTCCCGGGCGTGACAGCAAGTGTGTCTCGCAGGCTGAGGATCGTAGGGCCATGCGGATCATAACGGTAGATGTAAATAGTATCATTTCCAAGATTAGTCGCTAATACCAGCTTTCCGTCAGGAGAGAATTGAACCAGATGTGTATGAGGCTTATCCTGACGGGAAAGATCCACACCTTGCCCTTCGTGCCTGATGACCTGAATCGCCTCAGTCAGTGAGCCATCGGGTTTTCTGGCAAATACAGCGATTGACCCGCTTTCGTAATTCGCTATTAACACATGGAGTTCATTATGGATGATATAGCAAGGGTCTTCTCCAGCAGCACTCTCTTTATTAATAAGTAGTACTTTACCGCTTTCCGGATAATACCTGAAGGCGCTAACCGTACTGTCTTTACCATTCTCGTTAACACAATACAAAAAGCCTCTCTTTTCGTCGATGCTTAAATAGCTGGGATAAGATTATCCTCCTCCTTATGCTGAAACTTCACAATACTAAAATTGCCATTTGCCTCCATATATGTTCGCTGTACCTGTGCAAGGTTTTTATGCTTGATGATCTCAGTTCAGCCAAGATGCGTTCGCGCGTAATACGGCTTTTAAGCATATCTGCCGGTTTAAGCAACCCATCTTCGGCAAGGAGTGTAATCTCATCCAGTATAATATTTTCCTTACTGGCACTACGCGTAGTAATATAGGCAATAAGCCGTTGTATAATTATTACCACTATAGCTATAACCACTGCGGGTAATAATCCTCTATCGGGGGTAAGGAGCGGTATGCCTATTGCTGCGGCCATAGATACCATTGCAATAAGTTCGTTCCGGCTTATCATGGCTTCCATACGGCGCCCCATAAAGCGCATGGTAAGTACCAACAGGATATAGATAAACAATATCCTGATGATAACTTCAATTAAAAACTCATAAGGCGTATCGCCAAACAGGATACGCATCCAGTCGGTTATTTTAATGTCTTCCGGTTTCATGCTACTGATTCGTTTGAGGCTTTCACCCAGTTTGTACTTTTACAATTGCTACACGTTTCACCAGCGTTGTCCTGCTTTTTTTTGCCGCAATGCAGGCACACTATGGTATCCGGGTCGCGTTCTATTGCTTTGTCCATATCTACAGGCATTACCGAGAGGCCGGGCTGTACCGGTTCATTTTCATAAATGGTAAAGTTGCCGCAGGCCTCAAGATATACCCGTGCTACCTCGCCCAACTGGCGTACATTTTTGTTACGGAGCTGTTCAAAAAGCTGCTGGCGCGAAATTTTAAGATTCTGTAACTCCTCCATATTTAATACCGAATCTTTCACAAGAACGCGCATCCTGCCCTGCATAAGCTCTTCCCATTTTCTGCTGATGAAAAATGTGCGGGTTAATGAGCGCTGGAAGATCATGATACTAATTAAAATGACAATACCTACAAGTATGCCGGTGGGCGGACCCTGCATGGGCATGGCGATTATAGCTCCAAGGGTAATAAATACGGCGCGCTCTGTAATGGTTAGCTGCGCGTTGGTGCGCTTGCCTAAAAGCCTTACAATTACGACGAGTGCTACATACATGATAACCGATCGCACAAATACCTCTATGAGGAACTCGGGAGGCGCAGCCCCAAAAAGAATGCGCTGAATGTCGTTTAAGTGTATTTCTTCTTTTTTCATAACCAAAAACATTAATATAGCTACGGGCTTATACTTTTGATAAGCCTGTAGCTGTTGCAAGAATTAGATAGTAAGAGCCACGAATATGGCGTGGGTGTTCTCTTTATCCTGAGCAGTTTCAAACGCTTCATTAATGCGGTCGATGGGGAAACTATGTGTTACCATTCTTTTCGCATTTAGCTTGCCTCTGGATAGTAACTCCAGGCAAATACCCATTTCAGGATAAATATCCCTATACGAATAACTTGCACTGGGAATAAGCTGTATTTCGCTCATCTGTATTTGTTGCCATGGTAGCGGTATAGCGGTATCTCCTGGGTCAAAACCGCCTACAATTACTACTTTACCACCCCTTCGGGTTATAGTAGTGGCTTGCTTTAGTGTTTGCGGCATTGATGAGCCACCAGCACATTCAAAGGCGATATCTACGCCCCTGTAGCCGGTAAATTCCATAATCTTTTGCTGGATATCTTCCTTATCTGAATTGATTACCAAATCGGCTCCCAGCTCTTTAGCTGCCTCCAGCCCTGAGTCTACTACATCAATAACCACAACGTCCGCGCCACTTGCTTTTGCCAACTGTAATTGACCAAGTCCGATACAGCCTGCGCCAATAACAGCTACCTTATCATTGATGCTAAGCCCGCTGAGGTTTTGTGCATGAAGCCCGACTGAGAAGGTGTCGAGCAGGGCTGCTTCCTCATGAGTAACATGGTCGGGTAGCTTGTAAAATTTCTTTGCCGGCGCTATTACATAAGTGGCGAATGCCCTGTATACCGTTTCCATACGTACAGGATACAGGTGCGGGCATAAATTATATTGCTGCACATTACACCAGTCGCAGGTCTCATCGCCTAACAACGTTTCTATGACCACCCTGTCGCCAGGTTTTAGGTTCAGTACATTTTCGCCTGCCTCTACCACTTCGCCGGATAACTCATGCCCCATGATCTTGTGTTCGAGCTCAGGTTCTTCTTTTTTCCAGTGGCGCAGGTCTGTACCGCATATTCCTGCCACCCTTACGCGTGCCAGCACCCAGTCAGGGTGTGGTATCTTCGGTATATCGACTTCATTTATTTCAAAAGTACCCTCAGCCGTCTTTAAGGCAGCCTTCATCTTATCACTCATATCTGTAATGTTTTTTAATGTTTAATGATGCCGAAAGCGGTCTTATATTATTGCTTTGCCTACTCCCATATTACATTTACCGTACTGTCAGCCGGTATTTCATATTCAATAAAATTTTCCTTTTGCGTTTTTGGGGCTATCTCATTCTTAGTATCAGCAGTCACTTTAAAGTCAGGCAGCCTGCTAATATCCTCCGGCAGAATAACCATCCGGAAAGTAAATGCGGCGTCGCCTCTGGTATAGAAGCTCAGCAGCTTGCCATCAATCGAAAAGCCGGTTGCGGGGTATTCCCTAATAGTGCTGGTTACCGGAGCATATATACTTTCACGCTATTACAAAAATATTTTCAAAACAATAAAATTATAAAAACTATGGTTTCAGACAATCAAACCCTGGCCCCTAAAGTTTCTCCCAAAACAAACGATAAGAACAACAGTCAGCGGAAAAACTGGCAGTAGAGCTGAATCAGTATTAGAAAATGAAATCAGCCTGCGACAACGCGGCGAAGGCTTGCTTGCAGCAAGGGTTATTCTATTTAAATCCCATAGTAACCAAACATCAAAATATAATATATGGCAACAGATAAAACAAACAACGCAGCATCTAAAACAGTTAATGCAGCTAAATCTGACAACGAAAAGTACAAGCACCACCAGTCTCAAATAAATGAAGATAAGGAGGAGAACTCAAAATATCCTGACAAACCGAAAAATCATACAACTACAAAGGAAAGGCTCTTAGACCCTGAAAGGGGTGATGAGTAACAAAAGCATCTGCAGATAGCAATATATAGTCATTTAATATATGATACATCCTGGTCACTTTTAGCTGTTTTTGAAACAGTCAACTTATTCCAAAAACCTGCAAAACGTTAAAAATCAACGGTATTGCAGGTTTTTTAAGTTTAGGCTGTATTGCAAAATTTTTAGAAACGCTCATAATTGTTGTGGCACTTACGTGGCACCAAGGGTTTTTAAAATAAAGTGCCACAGAAGCAAACTTAACCACTTGTTGATTAAGATGTTAAGCAGTTTAACGATTTGATTTTAAGATATTATAATTCGACCTTTATATTAATTAAAATGTTGAATTATGTTAGAGAAAAGTTTTAGGCTTACATTTTGTTTAAAGTCACCTCAGAAGGTGACAAGTCATAGGTTAATTTATTTGAGAATTACCGTAGACGGTATTGCAAAGAAAACTTTAACCAAGCAAAAATGGACACGCACTGAGCCGCGCATCGTTTTCAATAAGCACAGCATATTTATTTAGATCCTCTGCTTTCGCGTTTTCCTTCTTCATCAAAAAGTTGTAGCAAGTCAGCATGATTGTAATAGTATGATCCTAAGACCTTTCAAATCTTATTTTTCCGGTGACTCTAAGATTCTGTAAGGAACCTGGAGAGATATTAAGCATCTTTCGAACAATAAGGCTCTTTAACAATTACGGATGCACCGCCGGATTATCATCATCTTTACCGGCTTCCTTTACGATAATGCGTATGGTGCTTATCAGGCAAAGCCCAAACTGGCGCAAATCTTCTTAGTTACACCTTCTTCTATAACATGTATTTTTACGATGGACGGTCACTCGGAAAAGTAAATTTTACTTGTCCTATTTTTTCTAAGATGGCTCGTAACGCAGATAGCCATACTCACTGATATGCCCCAAGCACCTTTAGTATGTTTGGACGCCGACATTTTGGCAAGGCTATCGGAATATATAGGATCGCAAAAGCCCCTCTCGACGCGATACTGTAGAATTGCCTCAAAAATGCCAATATTCGTATTGCTGAGACGCTGGTCATTTCGTGTCCTTTCTAAAATGTCGGAGAGATTCAACTCGCTGTGCGCCACGAACGTGCCACGATTTTTTGAAATATCTTTTTGCTGCCATTGTCAGTTCAAAATTGCTTAGCAAAAGAGAAGGGATTTGTACCTTATAAATAAAATCTTACACTATCTCTCCTATGTTCCTTCTCAATTTTAAGTGTCATGATTTATTTCCATTACCTGATGAATTGATAAGTTCATAAGCCTTTACAAATACGGTAAAGGCTTATGAATGCTACTATAAAACTATTGCGTATCGTAAGGCTTCGACGGGCTTATGAACTTTGTTTTTATAGGCCTCTCATCCTTATCATATATTACTTCCTGATAGCCATGACCTATCAATATAAACATAACTTTAAGGGTTTGAGCATCTACCACTGCATGAAATAATTGATCTTCACCAAAATCAGGATTATACTTCATAAAAAAGGCAACACTATAAATATCTCTTATCGTGCCATCATAGAGTTTATCTTTTGGCCTGAATGATGCACTCATAAATTCAAGATGCTCCTGAGAGTTATCATAATTAAATTTTAAGGCATCTAATGTATTAAGTGCAATTTTTATTATTTCATCTTTTATTTCGTCCGTATTAAAGTTTTATTTAAAATTTAAAGCCGCAGCTTTTAAACTGCGGCTCTGTTTAGCTATTATCTTTCACAAACTCTTTAAACTTTTCCATAAAATTTATGAACTCTTCAAAGGTCCATGAAAAATCCTCTTCTTCCTGTTCGGTCCTGTAATCAAAAAAATACACCTCATCAGGATATATATTTATAAGCAAATCACTCCCAGGAACCTGATATTTATAATCTTGGTCTCCACGTAAGGATTTAGATTTATCTATAATTTTCTGTATTTCTTCAGATGTCCAGCCTTGCCATGATATTTGTCGTAGAGATTCTATACTATTATCTAAAATGTCTACTCCATACATTTTAATATTTTTTTGCTTGTATGGTGTTGTTGTAAATTTATATTTCATTATTAATAAGGATAAGCATTAGTTATATTTCCTAAATCATCAACTTCTATCAAAATATCAAAACCCTGTGAGCTCTTACCAACATACTTATTGTTCTTATATATTAGTGTAAAACCAGAACTAATCATATCATCATAAATTAATGCAATCTCAGTTTTAACCCGATGGATATTCCAGTTTTTTGGAAACATTGTAGATTTTGATATTTTATTTATCCACATGCCTCTTCTATATTTTACACTTATTATAGCGTCAAATGGAACATCATCAATGGGAGTTGTCAGGTATCTTTCAACTTTAATTGTACTACCTATAAGAGAATTGTTGTGTGCTCCCTGGGCATACAGTATTTGTGTATTGTTCCTTTTACTTACCTTTCCTATAGTGAATTCCCCATCAAAATGTATGTGAAATTTTTTCTCAAACTTACTAATCCACTTAGTGTAAGCTATATTTCTTATTTTTGCAATATCAGCAATGTTATCTAAATATAATTGAAGATTATTATTTTTTACATTCTTAAAATAATATTCTAATGCCTCTTTAGCTTCTTTCTGAGTACCATTAAATATTTCGATGCCATTATGTACAAAGGTATAACTATCGTCAGATAATTTTGCTATCTGAAATCCTATTTTATTTAGTTGTGATATCCATACACTTTTAGCCGCCAGCTTAATTACATTAAAAAAAGCATTTATTGGTATTATTTCTGAATATAAAAAAGTTCCCGAAGATAATATCGCTGAAGCTTTAATAGTATTAAAGAACTCATCAATCATTTTCAGGAATTCATCAGTGCCTTTCCTTAAAAGTTCTGTAATGTCACTTAATGCTTTATATAATGCCTTTACAGTAAATGTAGCAGTTTTAGCCGCACCTTTTGCCACACCCCGGACAACAGCAGTACCAGCCCTAAAAAGGGATGTAAAAATTTCTGTAAGCTTTTCTACTACGGCTGCTACAGATAAGGTGCCGCCTGATATTAAAATACCGATAGCAATCTCTATTATTAAAGATATTATAAACCCGTAAACAGCCCCGCAAAAATAAGCCATGGGTATGTAGGGTATGGTAAAATTACCCTTGGCATCTGTAATCTGGCTTTTTATATGGGTTATTATTTTGCTAAAATCTATAGCTCTAAATGCCTGTACAATATTATCAAAATGTTCCAAAAGTAGAGGCAACTCCTCGCGGATGTTTGACATAACAGCTATAGCGTCAAAAATGTATTTTACCATCAGGAAAATGCCCGAAACCGCATCTACAATGCCATTCCATATACCACAGAAAAAAGCATTAACCACCCGCACGCCTTCCTGTAACAACCCGCCTAAATCTATATTAGCAGCCTGTTCAAGTATATTTTTAAATGTACTGACAGCAGTACTGTACTTTGCATAAATATATTCAGATATATCCTGTGGGTTATCCGGATTAAATGCCTTGCCGATTTTTAAGAATGACCTTATACTGTTATCCTGTTCGGTGATTTTTAAATTTATAGTTTTTACTGCCTTATTGATTAAATCATTAAGGGATTCTTCATCTTCACCTGAATTGTTTTCAAAACCAGGAAACAGTATAGGACTAAAGTTTTTACGTGGGTTGTAAGCAGTATCTTCTGTTCCGTCTTCTTTAATTTTCTTTGCTTCAGGGTTCCAGCGGTAATCGTCAAATTTTGCCAGATTTATTTTGTTTGCAATAAGTTCTATAGCTTTACTGGCAATGGCAGGCCCGGAATTTTTAGTAAATAAGTTTATTAATATACCGGAGCCCGGCAACACTAGCATAAAACTTAACATAGTGAGGCCATTAGCAACTTCTAAAAGGGCAGCAATTTTCTCTGCGCTCCTGTATTCAAGACGGCCCGTAGTTATAATTTCTTCTAACTGGTCTGTGCTTAGGTCAGGAAAATATCCTTTAATGTATTTATATAGCGCATTGCTATTTTTTAAGGATGCCCTGCCTACATTTGGATCATTGAGTATATCCCCGGATATTGTTACGGCTGCATAGCGATCGCTGCTATCACCGGTATTATCCTCAATAAGAAATACTATTTCCTGCTTACCCGCTTTAAGGCATTCATGTGCTTCAGCAAGTTTTATCGCATCTTTTGAGTAAAATAGGTATACATTAAAAGCATGCTTTCTTGTACGGGCAAATACAAATTCTGTATTTTTTCTTGTTAGGTCACTAAATGAAGAATCAACATCACAAAAGTCCTGAACATTCCCGGAACGCTTTACTGAAGCATCAGGAAAGTAACGGCTGATTATTTCATCGATGCTCAATCCGTAAGTTTTTTTTGCTGCCAGCGGGCTAACATGCACCATGCCTCTTACTGTTTCGCCGTAATCAGTTTGAATGGGGCTAAAACCCGGGATATTGATACTATCAAAATCCTGATTACCGGTAAAAAAAGTAGTACTGTTTTCAAGACCCCAGTTATAGGGGTATAGTGTATCACTCATAATTACTGATTTTAAAGGGGCTGCTTGTAGCAGCCCCTGATAAATATTATATATATTCAATAATTATTCGCCAGATGTTTGCTCAGGCTCAGTTTCTTCACCGGCAGTACCTTCAGTCGGAGTTTCCTGCTCCTGTAGTGTTTCCTGTTCTGCAGCATTAGCAGCACCTCCACCTGTAAACTGAAGGGTTTGCAATTGCTGCGGTTCTCCACTTTCAGTGACTTCAGGGCCGCCTACCAGGTTTTGATTAAGTTCAAAATTATCGGCGCACGGTATCATATCCGGGTTTTCAAAGTCATTAATATTCGCACAATCACATGGTAATGCCTTTTCTACTTTTAGTCCCGCGCTGCCGGCCTGTAAAATGGTAAGTGCTGTGGGTACACGGGTTAACCAGGCCTTCCCTTCAGGGGTGCCTGCAGGGCGTTGCTTTAAATCATCGGCAACACTAAGATACATGCTGCTGCCTATAACAGGCACTTTACCGCCACTCCATATAATGCCCGTTGCCATAAAATGCTGTACTGCCTCTTCAAAGCCAGGCCTAACAGTTACCATCACACGCGCCATGCCCGATTGGATAAAGCTGCGGAAGGTAGGGTCTATACTTTCGTCAAACTGGTATTTTTGCTTCCATGAGTTTTTACCGGCCCAATAAAAAGGGTAAAAACTGTATGACATAATATCCCACTCAAAGGCTTGCTCGATAAACTTGACATACGCAGCATAATTTGTAAGGTTTACATCATTAGTTACCTCATAATTAATAAAGCTGTTACCATTAGCAGCATTAAACATAGACTTCCCATAGGTATTGGTGGCTGAATTTTTTTCGACAAGATAGGAGATGCAGTTTTTACGTAATACCGTATTTTCAATCTGCCTGTAAAAGCCGGGATTTGTTCCTTTAGCTTCAGCTTTATCTACAGGAGCGGGTAACGGTATCTCCGAAAGTTTTTCATTATATTCTTTAAGTGCGGCTTCATAAGCATCGATTATTGCTTTAAAGTTTCGCCTTTTCCAGTTATTAGTTGTTTCAATGGTAGGCCTGCAATTTAAAGTAACGTTAACCTGAAAAGACCAGTATCTGTCAGTGGCTATAGATACAGGAACTGATTTTGTATAGCCAACAAGGTATTCACCTGATCTCGTAATCTGATCTAATGGATCGCTCCATATCGATGGATACTGCCTGTCTCCAATAGACATATAAAGCCTGGCCCCGGAACTTTTTTGTCCTGTTCCCTTAGCCGAATAGGTTAGCGTTTCATAACCTTCAGGAATATCTATCTGATCTTTAATACCTACTGCTGAAGAACTGTCTTTTGGATTTGCGGTCTCCTTACCGTATGCAAAGCTCTTACCAATATTTATACTACTGTTTGGTAAAGGCTCATTTTCGATATTATAGATAGCTGCCCAGTATTCAGACCTTGCTTCGGTAATATCACCGTATGATGCAATTCTCATGTAACCTGTAAATGTCCTTGGATCAACAGGTTTTATTAAAGGTATATTCTTAGTACCCCCAATAGTGCCCACTGAATCAGAACTAAAAGCCTGGTCCGGATTCATCCCGAGTAAATGGAGTTTAGCCGGCTCCGGTATCATAAATTCATACATGAGCCTGCGCCCATAATTTACCACTTGGTTTTTATACAGCTTATCTACCCAGCGGTAGACCCCTACTACGTGCTGGCTGCCTTTACGGTTATCAAAACCATGCCTGTTATTTTCCTCAAATTCTTCGGTTACTTTGCGTATACGCTCTTCCTTAACCTTCTTCACTACCCTGTCCAGAGCCCTTTCGGTAATTTCCTTAGCTTCGGTGATAGCTGTACGGGTACTTTCTTCCTTGGAAGTATTTGTAGCTGTGTTTAAGCCGGCATTAACAAAAAATTCACCGCCGCCCGGTATTTTTCCTGAAATGCCCCCATTAATCTGCGTAGCAAAATCCTTATTTTGCTGTATAACCTTGGCTGCTTCGCTTTGTATTTCAAAACGGTCTGCTGTGGTAGTATCGGTAAGCTGTTCCCTTTCGGTTTCACTGGATATAGTTGTTGTATCTTCAGTACGGGTAAGCCTGCGCGTAGACTTCTCCTTAAATTCGCGGGCCATGATATTTTCAATGTGCGATACCTCGCCCTCCACGTAGCATTGCACGGATTGTTCTACCTTTAAGTAATCTGCAATACCAACTTTTTTCACGCCATGGCGTGTTATCGGAAACTGCTGTTTTGCTGAGACAGATTTTGCAGGCGCTGCAATGAGCGTTTTACTGGTACCCAGACTGCCTGCTGTCGAATTCGGTTTTATCCCCTGTATGCTTTTTACACCTCCATTTGTTAAATGTACATCAAAAGTAAGTTCTGGGGCATTTGCAGCTATCCCATCCGGAGACGTATACGAAAATATATTGTTAAGTGTTATTGTTCCTTCTGTTCTTGAAGCTGATGGTGTTTCTATACTTTTGGTTGTAGTAGCCCCGCCAGCATTTTTTTGAGTCACTACAATTTTTTGTATATCAGCTTCTCCTGTTCCAAGTTGTAAATTGTAAAAATACGTACGGGCTGATTTTACAGGGCTTACCATAAAGCCGTCTTCATGGAGTGTGGTCGTATCTTCGTTTACAGGTAATGTTATACCCCCTATGCTTATCATCTGCCCGGACAGGACAGTATTGTTTCCGATTGCCTGGTGATTTTTACCAATAGAATTATCAACTTCCTGTATTACTTTATCAAAAGTATCCGGTAGCTTAAAACTGCTAAGAGATGGCTGAATGTCACCTGTTCTCAGGTTTTCAGATTCAAAATCGTAGCCCATTACATCAAGCAGGGCCATTCTGCTATCATATGATAAAGAATTTTCAAGCGATTTTGACTCTACTTCCTGAGCGTAACTGAAAGTAAACTTAGGCAGTTTGGGGTATGGCACCTGTTCAGGCTGCTGGCAAGGGTCATTCTCATCATAGGGTAAAGATGTTGTTCCCCTTGTACTGCAATAGCTTTTTCGGTTACGTTCTACAGCCTGATTGTAGGTATCCAGTAAAGGTTCTATAGTTTTTTCATAATTGGCATACGCTGTATCGTAAGCTGCATTGTAAGCTTTACGGTACTCCTCTTTAAGATTTGTCAGTTCCTTTTTCAGAAGTTCGAGTTTGCCATTCGATAATTCGGACTTTAGAACTGTCAATTGTTTTTTACGTATCTGTGTCGGCATTGCCGGCAGTAAAATACCGGGCGCAGGGATGTCCTGTTTGGTTTCCGGTTCATCATCTAAGAATAATTCAGGCGGAATAGCTACCGAAGCATTTACAAGCGTTTTATTCACTTCTGCATCCGTTGCGCTTAGCTTAGTTTTAACATTATAGGCTATAAGCATCTGCATAAGGGCTTCCTTGGTATAAAAGTCCTTTGCGGTAACAATCTGGTAAAACAGGTTATCCCATAATCGTTGCAGATTGATGGCCGTAAACGTTTCTTTAACTTTTGCAGCTTCAGTTTTTAAAACAGCATCTGTAAAATTTTCGCGGTTTTGCATTATCCAGTCCGAAAATTCCGCCAATTGTGGGTAAAGCGCCTTAACTTCTTTTTCAGTAGCAAATATTCCTGTAAAAATTTTTGAAGCTTCTGTAAGTGCTTCAAACTTAGTAGTACCCACAGGCTTTCTTGTTACAGCGTCATAAAATGTCCCTTTTGCAAGGGTTATGTCCTGTACTGCGAATTTGGTAGGAATAAGAGCGGGTTTAATTAATTGGGGGTTGCGCACGTTTACAAACCTAAACAGCGTGCTTGAAATTTCATTTTTGTTCATTTTTAAAATAAAAAACAAATATTGTCTGCCAGAGCAGAAGGATGTCAAATGACCAAAAATTAATAATTATACCTGCAGGATAATTGTAATTAAATACACTGCAAAGATACAATAAAATATTCGATTATAGGATTATTTTCTTATATTTTATTTATTGAGTTAATATTTTCTAACGCTCTTGTTTTTGGAACTTATAAAATATTGTAAATCAATACATTATGTAAGCACCAATATCCCGTATCAAATATATTTAACAAATAATCCCAAATTGATCCCTTGAAACGCAGTGGACAATAATGAGTCGTAACTATCTTGTACCTGAAAGGTAAATAAAACAGCCGCCCCTACTTTGAACTGGAAGGTTCACAGTAGGGGCGGCACCGCTTAGAACGCCCCGCAAATCCTGACGAAGGAAGCTTATTGCTGTGCGGTGGGCTATTAGCCCACCGTTATAGGCACTGACCTGAAATCGGCAAGGTTCAGGAAGAATCCCCTGTAGGCGGTCATACCGTTTCGGAACAGGTTCCACAGCAGCGAACCGCCTAAGTCTGCTAGGGCAGGGTTGATGAATAAATCCTGCTTTTCCAATGCTTCTGCCAACGAGCAGCTCGGCTCGTTACTATCGGACTGCACCTCAAGCTGTTCCCTGAATTCCTCCGTAACGGCAGGCAGGTAGTTTACTGTCCTGTAGATTTTCGATTCAGGCTGTTGTATTGCCCCAATGGTGGATAGGATGACCTGCCCTCTTTTTTGGGCATTCCCCATATCCATCCAGTACAATCCCCTGTCGCGTTCTGCAAAAAAGCTGCCACTATTTTCATTTAGGGGCTGCTGCTATATCAAGCCGTGCTGCAACCGTGTCAACACAGGTAATATAGATATTCGCCCTACCCCGGTTAGGAAACTGCCTAAGCCCTTTCCTTGTGAACGGTTGTGCTACCGCTTTCCAGTTTGTGCCAAAAAAACGGTTAACGCGGTTAGGATCCAAATGGACTTCAAAAATCCCGATGAGCGGGGTAACTATAAACTGAACCATTTTCACCAGAATTACGGCTACGACCTTGAAGCGGAACTTGCCAAGCATCCGATCATGGAATTATCGGACCAACAGCAAAAAGACCAATTGCTTGATTCCTTAAACAGGGGAAACAGGCAATCGGTTACACTTGAAAAAGATGGCAAAGAAGTTATGCATTTTGTGGAGGCCAACCCACAATTTAAGACAGTGAATGTCTATGACGAACACATGAAGAGGCTTGACAACAGGCAATCTAATGATCAAACGCAGTCGCAGGGTCAGAAATCTTCTGCTAAACAAAGCGCAAAACAGGGACAGGATGGTGAAGACGATGTTGGTGGCAAGCCAAAAAGAAAAAACCAGGCCAACTCTATAAGATAGTAGCAAGCCACTAGGCCATTTCTGAATTTTCATGAACAAAATATACCTATTCGGAAATGGCTTGGATTACTAAAATCTGAACTACAGTAAAATTATCCTGTATCTCAAGCCAACTCCATATCCAGACATGTGGAAAACAGAACAAATCAATTGACATGTAATGGAATTACAAAAGCCTTTTACAGATTTCTTTGCAGCTATTGATAAAGACTACCGGATCAGTACTACACATATCGGTATCTACGCCGCGCTGTTACAGTTCTGGATCACAAAAGGGTTCGTAGTACCTGTGAGGGCATACAGGTACGAAATAATGGATATTGCTAAGATTTCCGCACCGTACACCTACCACAGGTGTATGAAAGAACTGAGCGAGTACGGATACATCGTGTACCTCCCTACACGCAAAAGGAATCAAAGGAGTACGATTTACTTTGGTGACACCGCCAGGTAAATTTACGGACTACTTTTAATTATATTTCGTCGTAATAAGATAGCAATGTTGGTTAGCTTAATTATTAAAACTTCAAATACACTCCCCTGCCATTCCGCTAAGAAACCGGCACCCTCACTATTTGCTATGAATGTGCAACTAACGGAATACTATTTCGATTAGGGATAAATAAATCTTAACCGGCCGCCATTGGCGGTCTTTTCTGTTAAAGGAGGTGATTATGGAACATGAGAAAAACAATGACAAGGGAAAAATTACCGCCGAGAAAGCACTAAAAATGTTACAGGATGAAGGTTTGAATGTAACACTCGAACAGGCGGGTTTGATCTTGGATTTCTTGAAAAAATTGGCTAATATAGCCGTATCGAAATATTTAAAAAGGAAATCATGAAAAAGACAGCAGATATTTACGTAAGGGTCAGCACCGATGAGCAGGCTGATAGGGGATATTCCCAACGTAATCAGGAAGAAGTACTTAGGAAATATTGCGACATTAATCAGATTAGTATTAGGGACGTTATCTACGAAGACCATTCCGCAAAAACATTTGAAAGGCCGCAGTGGAAAAAGCTTCTCGAAAAGCTAAGGAAATTCAAATATAAAACAGACCTTATTCTATTCACGAAATGGGATAGATTTAGCCGTAATGCCGGGGGATGCCTACCAAATGATCAACATGCTGCGCAAGCTTGGCGTCGAACCGGTATGTATAGAACAGCCACCCGACCTTTCCATACCCGAAAATAAAATGATGCTCGCCATCTATTTAGCAGCTCCCGAAGTCGAGAATGACCGCAGGGCATTGAATACATTTCACGGGATGCGTAGGGCTAAAAAAGAAGGCAGGTATATGGGGCATGCACCCGCAGGATATATTAACAGGGTTAGAGAAAATGGCGACAAATACATTGCATTTAATGAGCCTGAAGCATCTATAATGAAATGGTCATTTGAACAGCTGTCTAAAGGCATTTTTAATACTGAACAGATATTTTACCAGGCGAAGGAAAAAGGTTTAAAAGTAAGCCGTAATAACTTTTGGAGGCTAATACGTAACCCTGTATACTGCGGTAAAATTGTAGTTCCGCAGTACAAAGACGAGGAAACACGACTCGTAAGAGGGCTGCATGAGCCGCTTATTTCAGAAGTCATATTTTATATGGTTCAGGACGTACTAGATGGCAGAGGCAGAAATTTTCGCCCGAAAGCTGTCACTGCAGAGCCATTTCCGCTACGCGGTTTTCTAATATGTCCTGACTGTTGCAAGCTTTTGACAGCAAGCATCTCTAAAGGACGAAACAAATATTATTCATACTATCATTGTTCCGCCGGATGTAAATTCAGGATAAATGCTGACACAGTAAACAAGATTTTTGCTGACCATTTGAAAGAATATATCCCAATACCCGAGATTAAACCACTTTATGCCGCCGTGATTGCGGAACGTTACAGGGAAGAAACTAAAGGAATGCTCGATAGCGAGGACAAAGCTAGTGCACAGATTAAAGATTATGAAACCAGGCTGGTACGTGCCCGCGACTTGCTCTCAACGGGACAAATTGACCCGTCAGACTATAGAGAAATGAAATCAGATTACAGCGAAATGATTCATAAACTACAGTCAAAGCTGACTACTATTCATATTGACAAAGACAATGTTGAAGAGATGCTTCAGGACAGCATTGAAAACCTTATGAAACTCTCGGAATGCTATGATAGCGGGGCTTGGGCAGAATCAAGGGACTTAATTGGTTCAATTTTTCCCGAAAATTTCACAATTGAAAAAAAAGGTTTTCGAACCGCTAGAACCAACGATGTACTGAGGATTATATACGTGATTAACAAGCACATAGAGCCAAAAAAAAGCGGGACAAAGAAGAAATTTTCCTCTTTATCCCGCCAAGTAGCGAAGACGGGAGTTGAACCCGTGACCTCAGGGTTATGAATCCTGCGCTCTAACCGACTGAGCTACCTCGCCATTTTTAGTACCGCATGTCCTTGAATGCGGGTGCAAATATAAAACTTTATTTAAAGCTTCCAAATAAAATTTTCGTAAAAAAATTATTTTTACAAATGCTTTTTTTTGACTGTTAATTATTATATATTTCCGAAAATTTTTACACCAATGGACGAAAAAACGAAATACGAACTGGAATTCCCGATAACTTCATCGCCCCAGCTTCTATATCAATATATCTCTACACCTTCAGGTTTGTCTGAATGGTTTTCAGACAACGTGAATTCAAGAGGAGAATTCTTTACCTTTATATGGAACGACACCGAGGAAAAAGCCCGACTGTCTTCTAAAAAGAGTGGGGAAAAAGTTAAGTTCAGGTGGATTGATGATTCTAATAATGACAGTGAGTACTATTTCGAGCTACGCATCCTTGTAGATGAAATAACCAAAGACGTATCTTTAATGGTAGTTGATTTTGCTGAAGATGATGATCTGGACGAATCTAAACAACTTTGGGAAAACCAGGTTTCCGACCTTAAACATGTATTAGGCTCTGTTTAATAGAATAAGTTTTATTCCGTATATTTGCCCTGAATTTTCAGGGCTTTTTTTATGATCAATTACAACGGCAGCCTGGTTGCCGACTCCAACATACTTTTACACGAAAACAGGGCTTTTTTATACGGAGACTCTATTTTTGAAACCGTTAAGGTTTTAGATAATAAAGTTTTATTCTTAGAAGACCATTATTTTAGGCTTATGGCCTCGCTACGCATAGTCCGTATGGAAATACCCATGCACTTTACTATGGAGTATATGGATGAGCAAATAAAAATGCTTATTACTAATATGCCTGCCACGCCATCTTACAGGGTACGTATATCGTTTTTTAGAAAGCCTGGGGGTAAATATCTGCCTACAGATAATAACTGCGAGTTTATTATTACAGCAGAGCCTTTAAATTTGGCACTGTACAGCTTAAACGAAGGCCGCTATGAGGTAGAGCTGTTTAAAGACTACTACATTACCAAGCAACTGTTATCAACGCTTAAAAGCACCAATAAGATGGTGCAGGTTACTGGTAGCATATTTGCACAGGAAAATGACTATGATAACTGCCTGCTTATAAACGACGATAAAAATGTTGTAGAGGCGCTGCAAGGAAACTTGTTTATGCTTACCGGAACTAAATTGGTTACACCACCACTGTCTGATGGTTGCCTTAACGGCATCATGCGCAAGCAGGTACTGGAACTGGCTAAGAAAATTGAAGGTATAGAAGCAAGCGAAGCATCTATATCGCCTTTTGACCTGCAAAAGGCCGATGAGCTTTTTATAACCAATGTAATTACCGGTATACAACCCATCACCAAATATCGAAAGAAAGAGTACCAAAGCAGCATAGCTTTAGAGATACTGAAGCGGCTAAATGCTAAAATACGATTTAGTTAAAGTATAGGTTTATATCAATTAAGCGCGGGGTTTTCGGGGGCGTTAGACCATATAAGATATTCTCCTCCAAGCTCCATGATCTTTTCTTTCCAAAAAGAAGCGCTTGATTTACCTATTATTTTGTTACTGTAACTATTCTCGGATATTATCCAGGAATTTTCTTCTAACTCATCTTCCAACTGGCGCGGATTCCAGCCGCTGTACCCTAAAAAAAAGCGAATATTGCTCTTTTTTATCATTCCCTGGTTTATAAGCTCTTTAGTAGATTCAAAATCGCCGCCCCAATAAATCCCGTTAGATATCTCTATACTATTGGGTATCATTTCAGGAATGTTGTGTATAAAATACAAATTATCCTGTTCTACGGGTCCGCCATTATAAATTTTAAAGCTACCCCTTATCTCCGGGATAAGGTCGTTAATGGTGTAGCCAAGAGGTTTATTTAAAATAAAACCTATTGAGCCTTCAGGGTTATGATCGGCCAGCAATACCACCGACCTGTTGAAAGAAAGATCTCCGATTGTAGAAGGTTCTGCTATAAGCAGATGGCCTTTTTGGGGTTTTATTGAAATCATCTTCTTGCAATTTGTAATAAATTTAGACCAAAAAAATGTGCTCTCCAAAAAATTTCACAAAGTTTTAAAAAAAAATCCCCCTGCAAGAGGGGGATTAAAGATATTGTACCGTAACAATTAATTATTTAGTGTTTACGTGGCCATCAAGCTCAGCTCCCGGCTTAAATTTAACTACATTTTTAGCCGCGATGCTAATAGATTTACCTGTTTGAGGATTTCTACCTTCCCTTGCAGCCCTGCTTGATACAGAGAATGAGCCAAAACCAACAAGTGAAACTCTTCCACCTTTGTTTAGGGCACCACTAACGTTCTCTATAAAAGACTCTAAAGCTTTTTTTGCTGCACCCTTAGAAATTCCTGCATCAGCAGCCATTGCATCGATTAATTCTGATTTGTTCATAATAATAGTTATTAATTGTTTGGTTAAAATTATGTTTTATTTCAATTCCTATTCTACAAATTTAATAGGAAATACAAACTACGCAAGCGTTTTCTAAACAATTCATTTTAATTGTTGATAACTTTTTTCAAAATGTTAATAATACCCCTTGTTTAATCAGAATATTATAAAATCAAGTTAAAATATAGCTATGAAACTGCCGCATTTACTGAAAACGACATGCCGTTTAACAATTCCTGTGCGGTCATTTTTTTCTTGCCAGGCATTTGCAGGTTTTTAATTTTGATGAAACCATCGGTAACAGCAACTTTAATTTCCTTTTTATCGGATAGTAATGTGCCTACGCTGTGTGAATGGCTGTCTTCTGTGAACACAGATTCATATATTTTTACATTCCACTCCTGGCCATTGTCATTAATAAATGTCCATGCTGCGGGATACGGGCTAAGCCCCCTAATAAGGTTAAAAATTTCTTTACCCGGCTTTTGCCAGTCTATCTTACAATTGTCCTTATTTAGTTTATAGGCGGTTTTAATATTATCATCCGCTGGCTGAATTGTGGTTTTAGCATTGCCCCCTTCTATAAGTGCAAGTGTTTTAATAACGGTGTCTTTGCCAAGGTCCATTAACCTGTCGTGAAGCTCTCCTGCCGATTCGTTATCTCCAATATCTGTCTCAGCTTTAAGTATCATTGCACCAGTATCAATTTTATCATCTATAAAAAAGGTGGTAACTCCTGTTTGTTCTTCACCGTTAATAATAGCCCAGTTAATAGGCGCGGCGCCCCTATATTGCGGTAGTAAGGATGCGTGCAGGTTAAATGTGCCCAGCTTAGGCATTTTCCACACAGCCTCGGGCAGCATACGAAATGCTACCACTACCTGAAGGTTGGCATTATAGCTTTTAAGCTCTTCTAAAAAAGCTTTATCTTTAAGATTGGTGGGCTGCAACAGGGGCAGGCCTTTCTCTAAAGCATATTCTTTTACCGCCGAATATTTTACCTTTTGCCCTCTGCCCGCAGGCTTATCTGCAGCGGTAATTACAGCTGCTATATTATAATTTCGCTGGTATATGGCATCCAGTATACCCACCGCAAAATCTGGAGTACCCATAAAAACTATCTTAAGCTGTTCCATTTACTTTATTGTATATTGATTGTAGTCGTTGATTTTTATCCTGTCGTTTTCCAGCAGCAATTGGAGCGCAAAAACAGTTTCCTGCGCCGTAAGCTCCAACCTCGTCTCTATATCACGCGAATTTATGCTTTCTTCCTTTAAAATTTCTAAAATCTCAGTAGCTGTTTCAATAGGGCTTTTAGGCTTGCGGGCTTTTGCAATACAATAGGAACATATGCCACAGTCTGCCGTGGTTTCTTCATCAAAATATTCCAGTATCATGCGTGCCTTACAGTACGATGCATCAGTAACATAAGTTACTGCGCTTTCAAACTGCTTTAGCTTGATGGCATTTTGCTGTTCTAAAAATTTAGAAACCCGGTTGATGGTATGCTCGTCTTCGCGCACTTCATTAAAAACAATACTGCTATCGTTACCGCTGGTGCGGAGCGCCACTACACCTTTCTGCTCCAGTTTTTTAAGCATGTCTATGAGCGCGGCTTCGGATATATTCGCCTTTTTGGTAATCATGGCGGTATTAATGGCGGTTTCAATCTCAAAAATACCGGTATAGTTGCGTAGTATGGTAAGTATAGGCTCTTCGTGAGCCGGATTGAGGCTTATGTAGCGCACCACCTCTTTACTTGGAATTATAAATTGGAGGTTTACCTTCTCGTTAAACTCTTTGCTAAGTGTTAGTATACCCTGTCGGTCTAAGAACTGAAGCGCATTGTATGCTTTAACCGCCGGAAATTTATATTTATAGCAAAACTCATTAAAATTGAACGGATAGGTTTGCCCCATACCTTCGCCATAGGCTATCTGCATAAAGGTATTGAGCTTAAGATAAACCTCTTTAAGGAATTTTTTATCGGGCAGCACCTCTATAAACTGGCTTTGGGTAGTTTTAATGTCTGACGCATTTACAAGCATTACCGCAAAGGCTTTCTGTCCGTTACGCCCTGCCCTGCCAGCTTCCTGATAGTAGTTCTCTATATTTTCAGGTAGCTGAATGTGTAACACCGTTTTTACATTAGGCTTATCTATACCCATACCAAACGCGTTGGTAGCTACAATAACCTGGGCCTTTTCAGCCAGCCAAAGCTGCATGTTAGCCTCTTTCTCCTTTTCTTTTAATCCGCCATGGTAAAATGTAGCATTAAAACCAAGCGACTGTAGCTGCTGTGCCACATCGTGACAGGCTTTGCGATTACGCACATATATAATAGAGGGGCCTGGATTTTTGGCGAGTATTTGCTGAAGGCGGTGCAGCTTGTCTTCAACCTCAAAAACCATGTAGGCAATGTTTTCCCTTGCAAACGACTTTTTAAAAATTACCGGGTTTGTTAATGCCAGTTGGGTTACAATATCCTGTTGCACCCTGTGCGTTGCCGATGCCGTTAGCGCCATAAAAGGTACATGGGGCAGATGCTTTTTTAATGCCGAAATTTTTAAATAAGCCGGGCGAAAGTCGTGCCCCCATTGTGAAACACAGTGGGCTTCGTCTACGGCAACAAGATTTATAGGCAACTCTTTTAAGCGCTCAATGATCCAGTCGGCCTGCAGGCGTTCCGGGGAAAGATAAAGGAATTTATAGTTGCCAAAGCGGCAATTATCCAGCAGATCGCTTATTTCGTTAACCGAAAGGCTGCCCGTTAGAGCTATAGCCTTTATATTGCGTTTGGCGAGGTTTTGCACCTGGTCTTTCATTAAGGCTATAAGTGGTGAGATAACCAGGCATAATCCCTCTTTCATCATGCCCGGCACCTGAAAGCAAATGGATTTGCCCCCGCCGGTTGGCATAAGGGCAAAGGTATCCCTGCCTTGTAAAACCTCAGCAATAATCTTATCCTGCGGTTCGCGAAAGCTGTCGTGCTGCCAGTATTTTTTCAGGATCTCTAACGCCTGTTGCTCCATATTATTTAGAAAAGATGCCGCAGTATAAATTCTATCCTGCTTTGGGGCGTGTCTTTGGGCACTTCTATTAAATTATAGTCGTATTTTTTATAAGTCTCCTGCAAATGGCTGCCTATAAGCTCTGCCTGACGGTAGTTTTCATATCGCGCCTGGTCGGCTGTATAAATTTCTTCCCACGGCGGCAAAAAGAACACCTTATCATACGTATGCTTACGGCAGGCATCATCAAACACAGAAGGGTAGGAATCGCCTATATAATGCATATATGCTAAAACATCGGGCAGGCCACGGTCTAAAAAAACAATGTCAGCATCTTCCGCCTTAGCATCAAGGTACTGTTTGGCTCTGCCTTCAAGCAGTAATTCGCTAAACAACAAAGGCTTTTCTAAAAAAAGCTGACTTATTCCCCGCTCCTGTGCCTGCAACGTTATGTCGCGGGAGATTTCCGGGTAACAGGTATATCCCCGTTCTAAAAGCCCTTTTATAAGAGTTGTTTTACCCGATCCGGGACCACCCGTTATAACAATTATCGATTTACTCACATCATTAAATATTCAGTAAATTTAATGAAAGAAATTATACCTATAACATAGAAAAATATATACCTTTAACAAGATTTTATTAAGAATAACAAAATTTAACTCCTAAAATTATTTAAAAACACATAAGAATGTGTTAAACAATTTTTGTTTATAGAAACCGTTATATACTTTTGAATCATTAATGAAAATGAGCTATGAAAAAACAATCGTCACTTGCAGGAAAAAGGTACATAAATTACCAAACGTCTTTTAATAAAAAAGACACCATTATTAAACTTATAGAAATATCTGCCGCCGCTATTGTAGTTATTATGGTGTGTGCAGGCTTATACAGTACATATAACAATTAAGCAATTTATTGTTTGTGCTAAAGCGCGTTAATTCGCGCTTTTTTTATGCGGTAAATTAAGCTTTAAAGGGTAAGCCTTCTTGAACATCAGGAAGGTAAGTACAGTGAATAAAGAGAAAAGTATAACTCTAGACGCGAGATAACCCCAGCCAAAGCCGGTTAGCCTATTCATGTCATTAATAAGAATATCAAGTATGCTTATTAAAAAGCTTACTGCAAGAAATAGAAAAATATAAAAGCCAAATTTTTTCAAGAGAGATAAATTGAGCGGGAAACCTTGATTTCCCGCTAATTATAATTATTTAGTTACAATAGTGGTTGTAGGAGAGTAAATACCAAATGTAATACCATTTAGAAGTCCGTTTACAAAACTATGTTTAACTGTTACATTGTAGTCTGAAGCTCCGCCTGCCATTTCTTTAGCATCTGAAACACCTACCGGAACAAGGCCATAAATTACATAATGGTTCCATTTTTTAACTTCTGTGCTTCCTTGTGCACCTTTACCTACCACAGTAGTGTATGTGTAGCAAGATGTTAGCATCATTCCCATTGCAAATGCCATAGCAGTAACTTTAATCGCTCTTTTCATTTTGTTGATTTGTTTTTTGGTTATTATTTGTTTTTTGTCGGTTTTACCAATCATTCTATAACATAGCCTGATTTGCAAGGCAAGAATATCGCTTTTTTTTTAAATTAAAAAATTTTAAATCATCAAAATTCCAATTAAAAATATGATAATCAATAAATAACCTAACATTAATCTAATTGCCACCGAATTTATGCTTACTTTTACATAAATACTTAAAAATGACGAAGTTTAGCATTAACGACGAGGTATACCAAGCCGGTAAATTCGGCCTGCGTGTGGCTCTTTTTGTATGGAAGATAAACCATAACAACGATGGTTCTGTTACTTACACCTGCTCTGCCAATAAAGGCCGCGATGAAAATATTTACACAGATAAAGAAGTTTACTACCTGGCCGATCTTTGGTAGAATTTCAAAAAAATTAGGCTATAGTTACCTCTTTTAGGGCTAATATTTCACTTTCGGACTTTGACATTGCACTATTTTTACCTAAAAATAATGCACCATCCAAGTCCGAAAGTAAGTAGCTTAATATGGCGGCAAAAATCTAACATTGGCCATCCAAAAATATTAATACCATACCCACGATATTAAAATTGAAACAAGCGCAATGAGCAATTGGTATTTCCGTTAACTTTACCATTCTATAATATAATTTACAATGAAAATAAGTTACCTGATTTTACCCCTATTGCTTTTGCTCATAGGCTGCAAGTCCACCTCTACTAACACTGCCCCTGCTGCTTTTAGCTCTTCATCACCTAAAGGATTGGCTATTGCAACAATAACCTTTGAAGGCGACGTACCCGTTAACGATATTTACCGCTTTTTTTATGAAGCACAAAGCGGTGACAATAAGTTTAAAAAGCAAAACTCAGGCAAAATTGTTATTAAAGGCCGCGAAAACGGCGAGAGTGCTTTTAACGGCGACTTTAACAACAAAAAATCATACCTTATTGTTTTAGAGCAGGATCCCGGAATGTATGCCTTTACACAATACAGCTTTTTGGATCATATTGGCCCAAATGGTATGGTAAGCGACAGTAACAAATTTTCCATCCCTTTTGAGGTTAAAAAAGGCGAAATCACCTATATTGGCGAGATGAGTTATGTAGACCGTGCGCAAAAAGGATCGCCAAGAATTTTTGTAGCTGACTATTTTAACCGCGACCTGCCGGAATTCAGAAAGAAATTTCCTAATATAAATTGGGATAACACTGTAAATAAAACAGTTAAGACAGGAGATAGTGGTAACGGCATTATAGATTTTAGAGAATAGCCCTACAATTTTTACGGACGCAAAAAATTTTGCGTCTTGTTTAAAATTTCCCAATAATACGTAAAACATAATACACAGTTGTTAAGCCTATTGATTTTACTATAATATTTTAGCAAAAAGTCAATTCGTATATCATTAAATTTTAACAGGATTTTATACAATATTAATGGTCGTTTAAGCAGATAAATGTTAAATTACGAATTTTTAACATTTTTAACATTTATTTATTCAGTCGTTTCTACTACTTTTATACCACCTAAATCTTTTAAAATTATGGAGAAAATTACCCTTGACGCAATGCGTAACTTTATTATCGAAAACGAATTAACCGACAGTGTGGCAATTTCACTGCATCCAGACAGTTTTGATGGCCTTGTTATGGAGTACCTGGACACAAACGGCAACCAGATTGAGCGCCCGTTCGAAATTTTAGGTATTGAGATCCTTCAGGATGAAACAGGTAACGTACCTGCTAACAAGTTTAATATTCTGGACACGGTAGAATAATTCGCACACCTTACAAAACATCACACAAAAATTAATCCCGTAAGTACTACCTTACGGGATTTTGTTTTTGGATATATGAGAAGCTATGTGTTATAAAGCCGTTATCTGTTCTATCAGCTCGTTATAGCTAACACTTTCCTGATTACCCGATAACAGGTTCTTTAAAGTAAACTTGTTGTTGGCAATTTCTTCATCACCTGTTAGTACAGCAAATGGTATTGCCCTTTTATCGGCATGCTGAAACTGCTTGCCTATCTTGGCGGCATCCGGGTACAGTTCGGCTTTAATGCCGGCCTCCCTAAGCTTTTTTATGGTTTTAAGGGCATACAATGCCTCTTTGTTGCCAAAGTTAATAAACAGCACCTTAATACCATCGGTAACTGTATCAGGGAACAAGCTTAACTCTTCCAGAACAAGGTAGATCCTGTCAAGCCCAAACGAGATACCCACCCCACTCATATTTTTAAGCCCAAAAATGCCGGTAAGGTCGTCATAACGGCCACCGCCACCTATAGATCCCATCGCTACGCCTGCCGGGGCGGCTACTTCAAATATAGCACCGGTGTAGTAATTAAGTCCGCGTGCAAGTGTAACATCAAGGTCAAGCACACTTTCGCCAAGGCCGAGTTCTGCCACATTCTCGCAGATAAAACGGAGTTCTTCCACTCCCTTTTTACCTTCATCCGATGATGCTAAAAGTTCATCCAGTTTATCCAGCTTTTCGGCAATAGTACCGGTAAAATTAAACAGCGGCTGTACTTTTTCAATCGCTTCAGGTGTAATGCCCTTAGCTTCCATTTCGCGTTTAACGCCGTCTTCGCCTATCTTATCCAGCTTATCTAAAGCTACGGTAAAGTCAATCAGTTTGTCTTTAGCGCCTATTACCTCAGCAATGCCGCTAAGCACCTTACGGTTGTTTATTTTTATGGTTACACCTTCTAACCCAAGGGTGCTGAATACTTTGTCATACAACTGCACCAGCTCTACTTCCTGCCAAAGCGACGTACTGCCCACCACATCGGCATCGCACTGGTAAAATTCGCGGAAACGCCCTTTCTGGGGGTTATCGGCACGCCATACAGGCTGTATCTGATAGCGTTTAAAAGGGAAGGTAATATCATTTTGGTGCTGTACTACATAGCGTGCAAAGGGCACTGTAAGATCGTAGCGCAGGGCTTTTTCTGATATTTGCGCTGTTAGCTTAAGGCTGTCTTTGTTGCTTAATAAGTCTTCGTTAGCTTTGCTAAGATAATCACCACTATTCAATATCTTAAATATAAGTCGGTCACCTTCTTCGCCATACTTCCCCATAAGGGTATCAGAGTTTTCAAAGCTTGGCGTTTCGATAGGCTGAAAACCAAACGACTCAAAATGATGCTTTATAGCCCCAATTATATATTGACGCTTAGCCACCTCTGTAGGTGAAAAATCTCTTGTGCCTCTTGGTATTCCCGGTTTTGCCATCGTAGTTTAATTTTAGACTGCAAATATAGGGAATGGTAATTTTAGAATTCAGATTTTAGAATTCAGATTTCAGATTGTTGGTGGCTGAATGAAATTTGAGATTGAATATTGTGTAACATAAAGCCCCAGTTTTAGACTAATTGCTTAATTTAGTTGCCATAAAACAACCTGCATGTTTAAACTATTTAAAGAGAACACCCGTATTGCCTTTGGCTCCATAAGCAGCCAAAAGCTCCGCACCACACTAACCGTACTTATTATAGGTCTTGGTATTTTTGCCCTTGTAGGCATATTAGCCGCCGTGGCTGTGCTGGAAGGTACCGTTACCAGTAGTTTTGCAGGTATGGGTGCTAATACTTTCTCTATAAGCCGTTATGATTTTTCAGATCAGGTGGGCCGCCAAAACATGCGTGATGCCCGTGAAAACCCTATTATATCATACCCTCAGGCGCAACAGTTTCAACAGAAATATAATTTCCCCGGTGCTAATACGTCGCTGTCATTTACTGCCGCCAGCAATGCTGAGGTTAAGTTTAACGACAAGAAAACCGACCCGGAGATTACGGTTATTGGTGCCGACCACTATTTTTTACCCAACAGTGGGCTTGAGGCTGTAAACGGACGCAATTTTACCGGGTTTGATATTGACAACAACAACTACGTTTGTATTATAGGAGCCGATTTTGAAAAAGGTATCTTTAAGGATATCGACCCTGTAGGGCAAACCATATCCATACGTGGGGCACGCTTTAAGGTAATTGGTGTGCTAAAGGCGCGGGGCTCTACCTTTGGTAACCGCCAGGACCTTAACATTATGGTGCCCATACAACTGGCGCGATCGTTATTTACTGCCCCCAACATAGATTACGGTATTAAAGTAAGTGTAGACAACAGCGACTTTTTAGATGGAGCGGTTAGCGAAGCTATACTTGCCATGCGTCGCGTTAGGAAACTAAGCCCCACCCAGGGCGAAAATTTTGGTATAGAACGCAGCGACGAACTTTTAGAGTCTTTAAAATCTGAAACCGAAACACTTAGCGTTGCAGCATGGGTTATTGGCATCATAACGGTTTTTGGCTCATCTATTGCGCTTATGAATATCATGCTGGTATCGGTAACCGAGCGTACCCGCGAAATAGGCGTACGTAAATCGCTTGGTGCAAAGAAAAGCACAATAGCCATGCAGTTTTTTACCGAGACGCTCATCATCAGCCTTTTAGGCGGAGCGCTTGGCATATTTTTAGGGATCATGGTAGGTGGCGTGGCGGTTTCTGCCATTGCCGGGGTAGATTTTCCTATACCGTGGGTAGCCATATTTGCTGCCCTGATTACCATTATTGTAGTAACCTTATTCTCCGGCTCGTACCCGGCAGTTAAAGCTGCAGCATTAGACCCTGTGGAGGCTTTAAGATATGAGTAATTTAAGGTTACGGGGTTAGAGTTACGTGTTGCGAGTTCACACCGAACCCTAAACTCGAAACCCTAAACAGCGCAGCTTACCATCCTGTCATTACCGTAAATATCCTGACGCAAAACCACATTTTTAAAGCCTAATTGCTCCAGCATTTCTACGGTTTCAGTGCCTAAATACTGGTTTATTTCAAAATAAAGCCTGCCTTCAGGTTTAAGGTTGCTTTTTGCAAGGATGGCAATTTTCCGGTAAAATAAAAGCGGGTCGGTGTCCTCTACAAACAGTGCAAGGTGCGGTTCGTAATCCAATACGTTTTGCTTAATTTCAGCTTTTTCTAACTCCCGTACATAGGGCGGATTAGACACTATTACATCATAATGTTGTAGCAGCGTTTCAGCCGACAAAATATCCTGTAAAATAAAATTTACCCCGGCATTATTGGTTTCTGAATTTCGCTTTGCAACCTCCAGTGCCTCAGTAGAAACATCAATAGCAGATACCTCCGCATCACTTAAATTCTTAGCAAGCGAAATTGCGATACAGCCGGAACCTATGCCAATGTCCAGCAGTTGAATGCTGCCTTTAAACTCATTTTCTTTAATGATCCATTCCACAAGTTCCTCAGTTTCCGGGCGGGGTATGAGCGTATTCTCGTTTACCTCAAACTCCAGTCCGTAAAAGTGTGCCTTATTAAAAATATACTGAATGGGCTTTTGCGTTTCCAACTGGTGCATTACCTCGTTCCACTTTTCAATTTCAGCAGAAGATAATTCGGCATCAGGATTCATAGCCAGGTCTACCCGTCGCCAGCCCTTAAGCTCTTCTAAGGCAATGTAAAAGAAACTCTCTGCCTCCATAGCATCGTACAATGGAGTAAGTTTTTCGAGAAAGTAAGTTCTATATTCTTTAAGCGTCATTGTTTCAGGTTTCGGGTTTCAGGTTATTTTAAAGTTCAGTATCCATAACAGTGGCAACCTGAAACTTTAAACCTGAAACAATTTATAACTTTTTCAGCATCCACACAGGGCACGAGCTGTGGCCGGTACAACCCAGCGGGCTGTCTAAATACTCAAAACCTGATTTAACATACAGCTTTTGGGCGGCTTCCATATCCGTTAAGGTTTCCAGGTAGCATTGGCTGTAGCCGAAATCTTTAGCAGCATCAAGGCATCGGACTATCATTTGCGATCCAATCCCTAAGCCACGTGCTTGTGGGGCAAAATACATTTTTTGCAGTTCGCAGGTTTGGGTATCGCCATTTTCTAACGGGCCTATACCACAACCCCCTATAATCTCGCCGTTCTTCTCAACCACATAATATACCGAGTTGGGTGCATTATAAACATCAAAAAGTGTGTCGAGAGTGGGGTCGGCATAAGCAGTACCTACTTTTGGCGCATCAAGCTCATCAAACACATTACGAATTATTGCCGCTATAGCCGCATCGTCTTTAGGTTCTATTTTTCTAATGGTAACGGTATTCATAGTGCAAAGCTACTACAATTGTTTATTTGTTGATGAGGTTATTTGGTTATTTGGAGAGCATAAAGCACTAAACTTTGTAACTTTGAGACTTGCAACTTTTAACTATGCACAACCAAATTTACATGCAGCGCTGCCTGGAACTGGCACAAAACGGGCAACGGGCTGCCATGCCTAACCCTTCTGTTGGGGCAGTGTTAGTACATAACGGCAGGATCATTGGCGAAGGCCATACCTCTCCCTACGGCGGCCCGCACGGAGAGGTTAATTGCATTAATTCGGTTAAACCGGAAGACATGCACCTTATACCCGATGCTACGCTGTACGTTAGCCTGGAGCCCTGTAGCCATTACGGTAAAACGCCGCCCTGCTGCGACCTTATCATTCAGCACCAGATAAAAAATATTGTTGTAGGTACTACCGACCCGCACGAAAAAGTAGCCGGCAATGGTATTAAAAAACTACGCGAAGCCGGTAAAAACGTTACCGTAGGCATGCTGGAAGCAGAATGCCGCGATAGCAACAAGCGCTTTTTTACCTTTCATGAAAAAAAGCGCCCCTACATTATTTTAAAGTGGGCGGAGAGTATGGACGGATTCCTAAGTCCGGAAAAGATTGTTGCCTTTCGACAAGCTCAGGATGACAATATCGAAGATAAAAAACCAGTGTGGATCACTAATCAGTATTCACGCCAGCTGGTGCATAAATGGCGTAGCGAAGAGGCTGCCATACTCGTGGGCACGCAAACAGTTTTAGATGATAATCCCCAACTTGATGTGCGCTCCTGGACGGGCCCCGACCCCGTGCGTATTATTTTAGACCGAACGGGTAAAATATCTGATGCTTATCATGTTAAAAATCTAAAAATTAAAACAATTGTTTTGACGGAGCAGCATGATTTGCATAACTTAGAGAACCTTATTTATGAAACCGTACCTTTTACTGAGGTTTTGCCTCATGCTATTGCTGCGGTGCTTTACAAACACAATCTGCTTTCGGTTATTATTGAGGGCGGCAGGCAAACGCTGCAAACCTTTATTGACGCAAACCTTTGGGACGAAGCCCGTGTGTTTAAAGGACCGGTTACTTTTGGCAATGGTACAAAAGCCCCCCGGTTTAGTGGCAGGCTGGTAGAAAAGCACGCTATACAGGACAACGAACTCTTAATTTTTGAAAATTATGATCAACACGATAATATTTGACATGGGCGATGTCTTTTTAAACAAAGACAAACAGGCAAAGGTTGAAGCCCTTGCAAAAATTGGGATAACCGATTGGAATGATGATCTTGAAAAACTGGAAAAAAAACTTGAAACCGGTAAAATAGGCGAAGAA
>Ga0265780_10001550_pt1 | contig 32270 bp, 26 predicted proteins | sample P1T30metagenome_FD_192432 | JGI IMG/M metagenome (GOLD analysis project Ga0265780, IMG submission 192432) | Plant litter microbial communities from East Loma Ridge, Irvine, California - P1 T30 | ecosystem: Environmental > Terrestrial > Plant litter > Unclassified | place: USA: California... | reverse complement strand
TGAGCACCGGGTGCGGCACGACCGAGCGGCACGGCCCGGGGGAGCGGGATGCGCACTCCGGCCCGTGGCCCGGGCGGTCGCGACGTCGGGAGGGAGATGATGGACGGGCCCCGGGCCTCGACCCGCGGGCACCCCGAGGAGGCCCCATGATCGACACCCGCAGCCCCGCCGACGAGCTCGCCCGGTTCCACGACGCCCGACGCGCCCGCGCCGTGAGCGCCCGCGGCCCGCTCGCGCTCGTCAACACCCAGTGGGTCGACTCCGCCCAGCCGGTCTGGGGAGTCCCCGGCACCTGGGCGCCCGCCCCGGACGGCCTCGCGGGCCTCATGGTCACCGCGGCGGCCGCGGACGGCGTCTCGGTGGACGGCGAGCTGGTCGACGGCAGCGTCCTCGTGGCCGGGGACGACGCGGTGACCCCGGGGGCCGTCCGTTTCTCGGAGACCCTCACGGGCACGGTCATCGCCAACGACGACCGCACGAGCTGGGGCCTGCGCGTCTGGGACGCCGACTCGGAGGGCATCCGGCGCTTCGGGTCGATCGACGCCTTCGAGCACGACCCGGGCTGGGTGGTCACGGCCGACTTCGTCCCGACCGAGGAGGGCGCCCAGCTGGACGTCCGCCACCAGGCCGACCTCGACCTGAGCCGGCCGAAGCCGCTGCCGGGCCTCATCCGCTTCTCCCGCGACGGCACCGACTACGAGCTGGCGGCGTTCCCGAGCGGCATCGGCGACCGCCTCCAGCTCGTCTTCGGCGACGCCACGAACGGTGACAGCACGTACTCGGTCGGCCGGTTCCTGTTCCCGACCCCGGGCGACGACGGCACCATCGTGCTCGACTTCAACCAGGCGGTGCTGCCGCCCTGCGCGTTCTCGTACGCGTTCAACTGCCCGATCCCGCCGCCGCAGAACCGCCTCGCCGTGCCCGTCGAGGCCGGCGAGAAGAACGTGCTCGACGCGACGGGCGCCCTGCTCCACTGAGGGGCGGCCGCCGGGGGACCGGCGTCGGTCGTCGGTCGTCGGTGAGATGATCGACGGATGTTCCTGCTCGTCCGTCGCCTCCCCGACGGCGACGTCGAGCTGACGACCTGGTCGCGGCCGGGTCCCGAGCACCCGCCGGCCGTGGTCGCGACCGAGGTCGTCCGCGACGCCGACCTGGTCGAGGCCGTCCGGAGGCGCGAGTCGGGCCCCGAGGGCGCGTCCGGGCCCCGCTGGGTCTGGGACGACACCCCGCGGTGGTACCCGCGCCTCCTCGAGGCGGGCGTGCGCGTGGCGCGCTGCGTCGACCTGCGGCTCTGTCACGCCCTGCTGCGGGCCGCCGTGTCGACGAGCGGCTCCGAGCTGCACGGGGCGCCCGCCGGCCCGTGGGACGTCCCCCAGGGGGCGGACGGTCCGCGTGACGGCCTCTTCGACGTGCTGCCGGAGTCGCTGCCCGACCCGGGGGCCGAGTTCCTGCGCCAGCGGGCCGCGATCGAGGCGAGCCCCGAGCGGGCCCGGCTCGAGCTGCTCACGACGGCGGAGTCGACGGGCGCGCTGATCGCGGTCGAGATGCGGCACCGCGGCGTGCCGTGGTCCGCCGACGTGCACGACCACCTGCTCACGCAGGCGCTGGGCCCCCGCCCGCCGATCGGCGAGCGTCCGGCCCGCATGCGCGAGGACGTCGACGAGGTCCGCGGCCTGCTCGACGCGCCCGACCTCAACCCCGACTCGCCCGCCGAGCTCGTGCGGGCCCTCAACTCAGCGGGGGTCTTCGTCACGTCGACGAGCAAGTGGGAGCTGCAGCGGCACGAGCACCCCGTGGTCGAGCCCCTGCTGCGGTACAAGAAGCGCCAGCGGCTGCTGGTCGCGAACGGCTGGGCCTGGCTCGACGCCTGGGTGCGCGACGGCCGGTTCCGCCCCGACTACGTCCCCGCCGGCAGCGTCACGGGCCGGTGGGCGACCAGCGGCGGCGGTGCCCTGCAGCTGCCCCGCGCGGTGCGGGCCGCCGTCGTCGCCGACCCGGGCTGGAAGCTGGTCGTGGCCGACGCCTCCCAGCTCGAGCCGCGCATCCTCACCGGGCTGTCCGGCGACCGCGCCATGGCGGCCGCCGGCGAGGGCGACCTGTACGAGGGGATCGTCGCGAGCGGGGCCGTCGCGACGCGGGCCGAGGCCAAGGTCGCCATGCTGGGCGCCATGTACGGGGCGACGCAGGGCGAGAGCGGCCGTCTCGTGCCCCGGCTGGCCCGTCGGTTCCCGCAGGCGATGGGGCTCGTCGAGGAGGCCGCCCGCACGGGCGAGCAGGGCGGGGTGGTGCGCACGCTGCTGGGCCGCACGTCGCCGTCGCCCGCCGACGCCGCGCGGGGCGACCTGCCGCCCGAGATGCCCCGGGCCGAGGTGGGGCGCGACGCTCGCTCCTGGGGGCGGTTCACGCGCAACTTCGTCGTGCAGGGCACCGCGGCCGAGTGGGCGCTGTGCTGGATGGGCGCGCTGCGCCAGTCGCTGCACCGTCGCTGGGGCGAGCGTGGCGGCGACGCCCCGCACCTCACGTTCTTCCTGCACGACGAGGTCGTCGTCCACGCGCCGGCGGACGCGGCCGACGAGGTCGCCGTCCTCGTCGTCGAGGCCGCGGCGGCGGCCGGTCGCATGCTCTTCGGCGACGCCCCGGTGCGGTTCCCGTTGACGGTCGCCGTCGTCGACGACTACTCCCAGGCGAAGTGACGGAGGGCGGGCCGGCCTCGGGGAGGCGCCGCCGCCTCCTCCGACAGCAGTTGCACGGTTGTGACGTCCAGGTGGCGTCTGTCATGATCGAGGGTGCAGGCCCAGGTCTGCCACAACCGAACACGCACGAGAGCACGCACACGGTCCACGTGTCCACAGGTCGATGGGGAAGTCGCACCTAACGGATGGAGGAATCGTGGCTGCTGCAACGGCTAGGGGAGTGCTCTTCGTGCACTCGTCCCCTCGTGCACTGTGCCCGCATGTCGAGTGGGCTGTCGGTCGAGCCCTCGGGCACGCCGTGAACTTCGCCTGGGTGGCGCAGCCCGTGCTGTCCGGCGCCCAGCGCACGGAGTTCTCGTGGCAGGGCGACGAGGGCGCGGGCGCCCGCATCGCCTCGGCCCTGCGCGGCTGGGAGCACCTCCGCTACGAGGTCACCGAAGATCCAGGCCCTGCCAACGACGGCGGCCGGTGGATGCACACCCCGGACCTCGGCGTCTTCTTCGCCCAGACCGACACGGCCGGCAACACGGTCGTGCCCGAGGACCGCATCCGCTACGCGCTCGACATCGCGGGCTCGAACACCCTCGAGCTGCACCGCGAGCTGCGCCTGGCCCTCGGGCAGGCGTGGGACGACGAGCTCGAGCCGTTCCGGTACAGCGGCGAGGGCAACCCCGTCGTCTGGCTGCACAAGGTCGGCTGACCGCCTGGCCGGACGGTGACACCCGTCTCGGCGCCCGGCGTGGACGACGAAGGCCGGTGCCCCGAGGGGCACCGGCCTTCGTCGTGCGTCGCCCAGGACGCGCGGAACCTAGACCGAACGGAACGCGACGACCGCGTTGTGCCCGCCGAAGCCGAACGAGTTGCTGATCGCGACGATCTCGCCGTCGGGCAGACGGCGGGGCTCGCCGACGACGACGTCGAGGTCGATCTCGTCGTCCATCTGCGTGACGTTGATCGTGGGCGGGGCGACGCGCTCGTGCAGTGCCTTGACGGTGAAGAGTGCCTCGATGGCGCCGGCACCGCCGAGCAGGTGGCCCGTGGACGACTTCGTGGCCGAGACGATGAGCTTCGACGTGTGGTCGCCGAAGACGCGCTTGATGGCGTGGTACTCGGCGATGTCGCCGACGGGGGTGCTCGTGGCGTGGGCGTTGACGTGCACGACCTGGTCGCGCTCGACCCCGGCGTTCTCGAGGGTCGTGATGACCGCCCGGGCGGCGCCGGTGCCCTCGGGGTCGGGTGCCGTGATGTGGTACGAGTCGCTCGTGACCGCTCCGCCGATCAGCTCGGCGTAGATGCGGGCGCCGCGGGCGAGGGCGTGCTCCTCGGTCTCGAGGACGAGCGCCGCGCCTCCTTCGCCGAGCACGAAGCCGTCGCGCGTCACGTCGTACGGGCGGGAGGCGGTGGCCGGGTCGTCGTTCCGCTTCGAGAGCGCCTGCATGGCGGCGAACGACGCGAGCGGCATCGGGTGGATGGCGGCCTCGGAACCGCCGGCGACGGCGATGTCGGCGAGACCGGACTGCAGGTGCTCGTAGGCCATGGCGATGGACTCGGTGCTGGAGGCGCAGGCCGACACGACCGTGCGGGCGCCGGCTCGAGCGCCCAGCCCCATCGAGATGGCCGCGGCGGGGCCGTTCGGCATGAGCATCGGGACGGTCATCGGCAGGACGCGACGCGGGCCCTTCTCGCGCAGGGTGTCCCACGCGTCGAGCAGCGTCCAGACGCCGCCGATGCCGGTGGCCCAGTCGACGATGAAGCGCTCGGGCACGACGTCGGGCGACCCGGCGTCGGCCCAGGCCTCGCGCGCCGCGGTCAGGGCGAACTGGCTCGACGGGTCGAGGCGCTTGGTCTCGCGACGGTCGAGCACGTCGGCGGACGGCACGCGGGCCTGGCCGGCGATGGTGACGGGCAGCTCGTACTTCGCGACCCACTCTTGCTCGAGGGTGGTGATGCCCGACTCGCCGGCGAGGAGGGCGGTCCAGCTGTCTGCGGCGGTGCCGCCGAGGGGTGAGGTGCCACCGAGGCCGGTGACGACGATCTTCTTGGTCATGACGATTCTCCTGGAGAGACGGTGCGTCCCGCGACAGGACCTCGTCGCGAGGGGGACGGACGGGCCCGGTCGCCCCGAGGGGCGGCCGGGCCGCCGACGTCTAGTCCTGTGCCTTGGTGATGAAGGTGACGGCGTCGCCGACGGTCTTGAGGTTCTTGACCTCGTCGTCGGGGATCTTCACGTCGAACTTCTCCTCGGCGTTGACCACGATGGTCATCATCGAGATGGAGTCGATGTCCAGGTCGTCCGTGAACGACTTGTCCATCTCGACGGTGTCGGTCGCGATGCCCGTCTCGTCGTTGACGAGCTCGGCCAGGCCGGCGAGGACTTCTTCGGTGGACAGTGCCATGGTGTGTTCTCCTTGAGGGGGTGTCGTGGTGACCGGGGTAAAGCCTATACAGGGCGGTGGCGGCGGGCCGTCGCGGCGCGCTACGGGAGCACGACCACCTGGGCGCCGAAGACGAGGCCCGCGCCGAAGCCGATCTGCAGCGACAGGCCGCCGCTCAGCTCGGGGTGCTCCTCGAGCAGGCGGTGGGTCGCGAGCGGGATGCTGGCGGCCGACGTGTTGCCGGTGGTCGCGATGTCGCGCGCGATGACGACCGTGTCGGGCAGGCCGAGCTGCTTGGCGAACTCGTCGACGATGCGCATGTTCGCCTGGTGGGGCACGAAGGCGGCGAGCTGGTCGCTCGTGACGCCGGCGCGGTCGAGCGCCTCCTTGGCGACCTTGACCATCTCCCACACGGCCCAGCGGAACACCGTCTGGCCCTCCTGTCGGAGGGTAGGCCAGGCGACGTCGCCGGCACCGGCGCGGTACTCCTGCATGGTGTTCGTCATGCGGATCGCGTCCCACTTCGACCCGTCGCTGCCCCAGACGGTGGGGGCGATGCCGGGCGTGTCGCTCGGGCCGACGACCGCGGCCCCGGCGCCGTCGCCGAGGAGGAACGAGATGGTGCGGTCGGTCGGGTCGATGAAGTCGCTGAGCTTCTCGGCGCCGACGACGAGCACGTACTCGGCGAGGCCCGACTTGACGAACGAGTCGGCCTGCGCGATGCCGTAGGCGTAGCCGGCGCACGCGGCCGAGATGTCGTAGGCCGCGGCGGGCTTCGCCCCGATCTTCTCGGCCAGCAGCGAGGCCACGGACGGGGTCGCGACGCCGCTGGTGACGGTCGACACGAGGACGGCGCCGATCTGCTCGGCCCGGATGCCGGCCTTCTCGATGGCCTCGCGGGCGGCGGTCTCGGCGAGGTCGACGACCTTCACGTCGGACGACGCACGGACCCGGGTCACGACGCCGGTGCGCTGCTGGATCCACTCGTCGGACGAGTCGATCGGCTCGACGATGTCGGCGTTGGGCACGACCTGGTCGCCGCGCGCGGCTCCCATGCCGAGGATGCGCGTGTACTCGGCGCCGTGGTTCTGCTTGAGCTGGGGGGTGGTCATTCTGCTCCCTCGAGGAGATCGACGGCGGCCTGGAGGTCGTCGGGTGTCTTGACGGCGACGGAGGGGACTCCGCGCAGCGCGCGCTTGGCGAGGCCGGTGAGGGCGCCCGCGGGGGCGAGCTCGACGATGCCGGTGACGCCGGCGTCGGCGAACGAGGCCATGACGGCGTCCCAGCGGACGGGCGACGACACCTGTCCGACGAGCAGCTCGACGAACCGGTCGCCGGACTCGACGAGTCCGCCGTCGGCGTTCGTCCACAGCCGCAGCGACGGGTCGGAGGCGGTGACCGAGGAGGCGGCGGTGCGGAGGCGCTCGACGGCCGGCTCCATGAAGCGGGTGTGGAACGCGCCGGCGACCTGCAACGGCACGACGCGGCTCTTGGCGGGCGGGTCGGCCGCGAGGGCACGGAGCGCCTCGAGCTCGCCGGCGACGACGACCTGGCCGCCGCCGTTGTGGTTGGCGGCCGTGAGGCCGAGCGCCTCGAGGCGGGCCGTGAGCTCGGCCTCGTCGCCGCCGAGGACGGCGCTCATGCCGGTCTCGACGACGGAGGCGGCCTCGGCCATGGCGCGGCCGCGCTCGGCGACGAGCCGGACGGCGTCGTCGTCGGTGAGGACGCCCGCGACGGCCGCCGCGGTGAACTCGCCGACGGAGTGGCCGGCGACCCCGCCGACCCTGGCGCGGTCGACCCGCGAGAAGAGGGCGTTCGCGGTGAGGACCCCCGCGGCGACGATGAGGGGCTGAGCGACGGCCGTGTCGCGGATCGTGTCGGCGTCGGACGTCGTGCCGTGGGCGACGAGGTCGACGCCCGCCGCGGCCGAGAGCGACTCGAGGAGTCGGCGCTGGTCGGGGTCCTCGAGCCAGGGCTCGAGGAATCCGGGGGACTGGGAGCCCTGTCCGGGCGCTACGACGACGATCACCGGTCCATCATGCCAACGACCCGGGCCCGTCGTGTGGAGCAACTCGACCAAAGATCGTCGAGGACACTGTCGGTCACCACAGTCGGGCGACCCCTAGCGGCGTCGCGTGGCCTGCCCGTCGGGATCGGAGATCGACCCGAGGATGAGGGCGGACTGCAGCACGATCGCCTCCCGCGACCCGGTGGCGTCCCACCCGATCACGTCGGAGACGCGCTTGAGGCGGTAGCGCACGGTGTTGGGGTGCACGAAGAGCTCCCGGGCGGTCGCCTCGAGCGACCGGCCGTTGTCGAGGTAGCACCACAGGGTGGTGAGCAGCTCGGTCGAGTGGGTCTTGAGCGGCTTGTAGATCCGGTTGACGAGCGTCGACCGGGCCAGGGGGTCGCCGGCGAGGGCCCGTTCGGGCAGCAGGTCGTCGGCGAGCACCGGCCGGGGCGCGTTCCGCCACGACCGGGCCACGGCGAAGCCCGCGAGGGCGGCCTTCGCGCTGTGGGACGCCTCGACCAGGCTCGGCACCTCGTGGCCGAGCACGAGGTGCCCCTCGCCGAAGCCGGGCTCGAGGGCCGACGCGATGTCGGTGAACGGGGGCTGCGACGTCGACCGGCCGTTCTCGTCGGTCTCCTGCTCGGCACGGCCGATGACGAGGACGAGACGGCTGCCCTGGACCCCGATGAGCACGTCGGCGTCGAGGTGACGGGCGGTGCGCCGCAGCTGGTCGACGTCGAGCATGCGCGGGGCCGTCCCCACCAGCACGGAGACCTCCCCGTGCCCGTGCCAGCCGAGGGCGGCGATGCGGCTCGGCAGCTCGTCGTCGTACTCGCCGCTGAGGATCGAGTCGACGACGAGCGCCTCGAGACGGGCGTCCCAGAGCCCGCGGGCCTCGGCCGCCCGCGCGTACACGTCGGCCGAGGCGAAGGCGATCTCACGGGAGTACAGCAGGATCGCCTCGCGGAGGCTGTCGTCGCCGTCCTTGACCCGCTCCTCCACCACCTCCACGGTGACCCGGATGAGCTGCAGGGTCTGCTGCAGGCTGATCGAGCGGAGCAGCTCGCGGGGGGCGGCGCCGAAGACGTCGGCCGCGATCCAGGGGGTCGACCGCGGGTCGTCGAACCAGCTGATGAACGACGTGATGCCCGCCTGTGCGACCAGCCCCACGGCGGAGCGCCGCCCGGGCGGCATGTCGCCGTACCAGGGCAGCGTCTCCTCGAGGCGCTTGATGGTCGCCGTCGACAGCTCGCCCGAGACCGTCCGCAGCCACGCGAGCGTGCGCTCCTTCGTGGCCGCGGACGGCTCCATGGGCGAGGCGGGCACCCGCTCTGCGCTCACGCGGTCGTCAGCTCTCCCCGCCGGCGGTGCCGCTGGTGCCGGCCGTCACGTCGTGCAGCTGGTAGCGGTCGATCGCCTGCTGGACGACGCTGCGGTCGACGTCGCCCCGACGCGCGAGCGCCTGGAGCGTGCGGACCACCATCGAGGGGCCGTCGATCTTGAAGAACCGGCGGGCGGCGGCCCGCGTGTCCGAGAAGCCGAAGCCGTCGGCGCCCAGCGTCAGGTAGTCGCCCGGCACGAACTCGCGGATCTGGTCGGGCACGGCGGCCATGAAGTCGCTCGTCGCGACGACGGGGCCCTCGGCACCGCGCAGCTTCTCGGTGACGTAGGGCGTGCGGGGCTCGGCGCTCGGGTTGAGGAAGTTGTGCTCCTCGGCCTCGAGGCCGTCGCGGCGCAGCTCGTTCCACGAGGTGACGCTCCACACGTCGGCGGCCACGTTCCAGTCGTCGGCGAGCAGCTGCTGGGCCTCGAGGGCCCAGCGGACGCCCACGCCGGACGCGAGCAGCTGGGCGCGGGGGCCCAGGTTCTCGGCGCCCTTGAGCTTGTAGATGCCGCGCACGACGCCGTCGACGTCGAGGTCCTCCGGCTCGGCGGGCTGCTGCATCGGCTCGTTGTAGACGGTGACGTAGTACATGACGTTCGGGTCGTCGTGGGCGGGCGTGCCGTCCTCGTTCGTCCCGTACATGCGGTCCATGCCGGCCTTGACGACGTGGCCGAGCTCGTAGCCGTACGCCGGGTCGTACGAGACGACCGCGGGGTTCGTCGACGCGAGCAGCAGCGAGTGGCCGTCGGCGTGCTGCAGGCCCTCGCCGGTCAACGTCGTGCGGCCGGCGGTCGCGCCGATGATGAACCCGCGGGCCATCTGGTCGCCCGCGGCCCACATGGCGTCGCCCGTGCGCTGGAACCCGAACATCGAGTAGAAGACGTAGACCGGGATGAGCGGCTCGCCCTGCGTCGAGTAGGACGTGCCGACGGCCGTGAAGGCCGCGAACGCGCCGGCCTCGTTGATGCCGACGTGCAGCAGCTGGCCCTGGGGGCTCTCCTTGTAGGCCAGCAGCAGCTCGCGGTCGACCGACGTGTAGTGCTGGCCGTTCGGGTTGTAGATCTTCGACGTCGGGAAGTAGGCGTCCATGCCGAACGTGCGCGCCTCGTCGGGGATGATCGGGACGATGCGGTGGCCGAAGTCGGGGGAGCGCAGCAGGTCCTTGAGCAGGCGGGCGAAGGCCATGGTGGTGGCCACCTCCTGCTTGCCCGAGCCCTTGCGGACGACGTCGTAGGACTTCGCCTCGGGCACCGCGACCTGGGTGTACTTGCTCCGGCGCTCGGGCACGTAGCCGCCGAGCGCGCGGCGGCGCTCGTGCAGGTACTGGATCGCGTCGTCGCCGTCTCCCGGGTGGTAGTAGGGCGGCAGGTAGGGATCTTCGTCGAGCTGCGCGTCGCTGATCGGGATGCGCATCTCGTCGCGGAACTGCTTGAGGTTGTCGAGCGTCAGCTTCTTCATCTGGTGGGTCGCGTTGCGGCCCTCGAAGGCCGGGCCGAGGCCGTAGCCCTTGACGGTCTTCGCGAGGATGACGGTCGGCTGGCCCTTGTGCTCGGAGGCCGCCTTGAACGCGGCGTAGACCTTCGCGTAGTCGTGGCCGCCCCGCTTGAGGTTCCAGACCTGGTCGTCCGTGAAGTCCTTCACGAGCTCGAGGGCGCGCGGGTCCCGGCCGAAGAAGTTCTCGCGGACGTAGGCGCCGCTCTCGGCCTTGTACGTCTGGAAGTCGCCGTCGGGCGTCGTGTTCATGAGGTTGAGCAGGGCGCCCTCGGTGTCGCGGGCGAGCAGGTCGTCCCACTCGCGGCCCCAGACGACCTTGATGACGTTCCAGCCGGCGCCGCGGAAGAAGCTCTCGAGCTCCTGGATGATCTTGCCGTTGCCGCGGACGGGGCCGTCGAGGCGCTGCAGGTTGCAGTTGATGACGAAGTTCAGGTTGTCGAGGCCCTCGTTGGCCGCGACCTGCAGCTGTCCGCGGCTCTCGACCTCGTCCATCTCGCCGTCGCCGAGGAACGCCCAGACCTGCTGGTCGGAGGCGTCCTTCATGCCGCGGTTGGTGAGGTACTTCGCGACCTGGGCCTGGTAGATCGCGTTGATCGGGCCGAGGCCCATCGACACGGTCGGGAACTGCCAGAACTGCGGCATGAGGCGGGGGTGCGGGTACGAGCTGAGCCCGCCCGTGGGGTGCGACTTCTCCTGGCGGAAGCCGTCGAGCTGGTCGGTGCCGAGACGTCCCTCGAGGAACGCCCGGGCGTACATGCCGGGGGAGGCGTGCCCCTGGAAGAAGACCTGGTCGCCGCCGCCGGCGTGGTCCTGCCCGCGGAAGAAGTGGTTGTAGCCGACCTCGTAGAGCGCCGCGGACGACGCGTAGGTCGAGATGTGGCCGCCGACGGAGATGCCGGGGCGCTGGGCGCGGTGCACGGTGACCGCCGCGTTCCAGCGGATCCAGCGGCGGTAGCGCCGCTCGATCTCCTCGTCGCCGGGGAACGCGGGCTCGTCCTCGGGGGCGATCGTGTTCACGTAGTCGGTCTTCGGGACCATCGGGACGCCGAGGTGCAGCTCGCTGGATCGAGACAGCAGGCTCGTCATGATCTGACGTGCGCGCTCGTGGCCCTGTGCCGCGACGAGGGAGTCGAGCGACTCCCTCCACTCGGCGGTCTCCTCGGGATCCTGGTCGGTCGTGTCGACCGTGTAAGGATCCTGATCGTTTACCGTCACCCTTGACCTCTATCACTCGTGTGTGGTGGACAACTGCTGCCGCCCCACGAGGGCAGGCAACGGTCAGCCCGACGCGGTCCGGGTCCCGGGTCGTCGTCACGGACTGACCCGCCGAGTCTAGTTGCCTCCGCAGGCGGTGGCTCGGCACGCCCTGGGAGAACGTCCTCGCGGACCCCGTCTCGAGGCGTAGCATCTGTGCTCGTGTTGTCGTCGGTCGCCCGGACCGACGCGGAAGGAACGTGCTCATGGCGCTGGAGAACGACATCCAGGCTCCCGACTTCGATCTGCCGAACCAGTTCGGCGAGCACGTGCGCCTCGCGGACTACCGCGGCGTGCGACCCGTCGCCCTCGTGTTCTTCCCGCTCGCGTTCTCGAGCACCTGCACCGCCGAGCTCTGCACGCTGCGCGACAACCTCGCCATGTTCCAGGACGCCCGCGTCGAGCTGATCGGCGTCTCGGTCGACTCGAAGGCGACGCTGCGGGCCTTCGCCGAGGAGGAGGGCTACGACTTCACCCTGCTCGCCGACTTCTGGCCGCACGGCGAGGTGTCGAAGGAGTACGGCGTGTTCCTCGAGCACAAGGGCTTCGCGACCCGGGCCACGTTCCTCATCGACGTCGACGGGGTCATCCGCGAGCACTTCCTCACGGAGCCGGGCCAGGCTCGGTCGCTCGACGACTACCGCGCGGCGCTCGACCAACTGGTCTCCGTCCCCGCCTGACCCCGCAGGAGGCGCGGTGCGGGCACCGTGCCGATATCCTGTCTCCTGTCCGCCCGGCCCGTCCGGCGCGAGGGCCTTTAGCTCAGTTGGCAGAGCGCCACGTTTACACCGTGGATGTCGTCGGTTCGAGCCCGGCAGGGCCCACCCCGGCATGCGACGCCGTCGACCGGCGCCGCACCGGGGCGGCGGGGCTCAGCGGCGGCCGGCGGTGCGGCGTCCCGAGACGGCGACCCAGATCGCGAGGACCACGATCGCGCCGATGATCGAGCCGATGATGCCGGCGGGCTGGAAGAAGCCGTCGGTCGGGTCGTGCTGGAACAGCAGGAAGCCGAGGAACCCGCCGACGAACGACCCGATGACGCCGAGCAGGATCGTCATGGCGATCGAGAGGCCCTGGCGCCCCGGGACGACGGCGCGGGCGATGAACCCTGCGATGAGGCCGACGACGAGCAGGCTGATGATGAGACCGATCACGGTGTTCTCCTTCCGGGAGAGGTGAGCGACGGGCACCGTCGGTGCCGCGGCGTCGCACAGCTCAGCAGACCACCCCTGGAGGTGTGGCGGCACACCCCTCGGGGTGGGATGGTGACGTCATGCCCCTCGCCCCTCCCCGGTCGATCACCGTCGCGCTCGTCGACGACTACGACGTCGTGCTCGCCGGCCTCGCCCACATGTTCGACCGGCACCGCGACCGGGTGGTCGTCGCCGAGATCGACGCCACGACCCCGCTGTCCGACCCGGTCGACATCGTCCTGTACGACTCCTTCGCCCAGCCCGAGTCCGACCACCACGAGCTCGCCGAGCTCGTGGCGAACCCCGCGGCCGGCAAGGTCGTCGTCTACACCTGGAACTTCCACCCCGAGCTGGTGGAGGCGGCCCTCGCCCAGGGCGTGCAGGGGTACCTGTCGAAGACCCTCGCCGCCCGCGAGCTCGTCGAGGCGCTCGAGGCGGTGCACCGCGGCGAGCGCGTCGTCAGCGACGTGCGCGGCCGGGCGCCGAGCGCGCCCGGCCTCGACTGGCCGGGCCGGCAGGAGGGCATCACCGACCGGGAGTCGGAGATCCTGGCCCTCATCACCCAGGGCAAGAGCAACGCCGAGGTCGCCGCCCTGACGTACCTCAGCCCCAACACGGTCAAGTCGTACATCCGCTCGGTCTACCGCCGGATCGGCGCGACGAGCCGCACCCAGGCCGTGCTCTGGGGCGTGCAGAACGGCTTCAGCCCCGACCACCACCGCATCGACCACTGGCTCGGCGGTCCCTAGGCGCCGGGCGCCGCCGCCTCGCGCGGGTGCGGTGCGCCTCCTCCGTCCCCGCCGCCGGCCGTGTTCTCCTGGGCGCATGCCTGACACGAGCGAGCTGACCACGTACCTGCCCTGGGCGGTCGCCGCCGTCCTCCTCATCGTGCTGATCGTGCTCCTGGTGCTGCTCCGGCGTCGTGCGGCGGCGGCGCGGGAGGCGCTCCGGACCCGCGAGGACGCGCACCGGAAGGCGCGCGAGGAGGCGGCGGCCGAGCGCGAGCGTGCCGCGCGCGACGCGGCCGATGCCCACGCCCGTGAGCTCACCGAGCTCGAGGCGCGTCGGGTCGACGCCGAGACCTCCGCCCAGCAGAGCCGCGCGCTCGTGGCGGCCGGCGCGAAGTGGGAGGAGACCTCCCGGCGCATGGTGCTCGACGCGGTCACGGACCTCGGCCTCGACGGCGTGCTCGTGACGAACCTCGTGTTCGTCCCCGTGGACGCCACGAAGACCCGTCGGTTCGTCGCCCAGGTGGACCACGTGCTCCTCCTGCCGACGGTCGCTCTCGTGATCGAGAACAAGGGGTGGAAGGGCGTCGTGCTCGACGGCGTGCACCCGCGCGACGCGGGCTCGTCGTTCGCGACCCTGCTCGGCGACCTCACGCTCGAGCCGCCCTTCGCGGTCCAGGTCAAGCGCGACTCCCTGACGTCGCTCGAGCTGCGCACGCACGACCAGGGCCATGCCCCCCGCAAGCAGGTCCGACGCCAGGCCCAGCGGATCTCCGACCTGGTCCGGGCCGAGACGCACCGCAAGCCCTGGTTCGACACCGCCGTGCTCTACTCGCACCCCGACGCCGACGTGCACGCGGACCCCCGGGCCGACGACGAGGGCGCGAGCACCGTCGTCATCGCCAGCCAGGCCCAGCTGAGGGCCCACGTCGAGGACCTGGTCCGGCGCCGTCGGCCGGGCCCCGACAGCCCGCGCATCGACGAGCTCGCCGCCTTGTTCGCCCGGCTCGGGGCGGACGTCCGCCCGTTCGGCCAGCCCCTCGACCGGGCGCCGGCCGTGTCTCCGCAGGCCGACGAGACGGCCGCCCTGCCGACCCAGGGGTAGCGCCTCGTCGCCGTCGCGGGTGCGCTGACCGCACCCGCACCTCCTGCAGTGCCTGCAGCGAGCAGGCGGATGTGCAGGGTCCTCGCCGGGGCCTGCCAGGCGAGGCCGTCCGCTCGGCCCCTACCGTCGACCTCCGCGCCGTCCCGCCGGCGCGACGACGACGGGAGACACGATGAGGCTGACGGACACGAGCGACCTGTGGTGGAAGACCGCGGTCTTCTACAACCTCGACGTCGAGACGTACCTCGACCTCGACGACGACGGCGTGGGGGACCTCGACGGGCTGGCGCACCGGCTCGACCACCTCGCCGAGCTCGGCGTGACCTGCCTGTGGCTGGCGCCCTTCTACCCGTCTCCGCAGCGCGACAACGGCTACGACATCGAGGACCACTACGGTGTCGACCCCCGCTACGGCCACCTCGGCGACCTCGTCGAGGTCGTGCGCACCGCCCACGACCGGGGCATGCGCGTGATCGTCGACCTCGTGGTCAACCACACGTCCGACCGGCATCCCTGGTTCCGGGAGGCGCGGAGCAGTCCCGACAACCGGTACCGACGCTTCTACCAGTGGCGTGACGACGTCCCGGACGACGCCCCCGAGAACATGTTCCCCGACGTGGAGGACGGCGTCTGGCGCCACGACGACGAGGCGGGCCAGTACTACAAGCACTCCTTCTACCGGCACCAGCCCGACCTCGCGACCGACGACCCGGTCGTCCGCGAGGAGATCGCGAAGGTCATCGGGTTCTGGCTGCAGCTCGGCGTCGACGGGTTCCGCGTCGACGCCGTGCCGCACCTGATCGAGGGCGACGACGGCCCGGAGCACGACTTCCTCCGGACGCTGCGGCGCTTCGTGTCCCGACGCAGCGGCCACGGCGTGCTGCTCGGCGAGGTCAACCTGCCCTACGACGAGCAGCTCGCCTTCTTCGGCGACGAGGACGGCGACGAGCTGACGATGCAGTTCGACTTCGTCGGCAACCAGGCGCTCTACCTGTCGCTCGCGCGCCAGGACGCGACGCCGCTGCGGGAGGCGCTGCTGGCGCGGCCTGCCCTGGCCCGCGGCAACCAGTGGGGCAACTTCGTCCGCAACCACGACGAGCTCACCCTCGACCAGCTGAGCGAGTCCGAGCGGGGCGAGGTCTTCGCGGCGTTCGCGCCACGCGAGGGCCAGCGGATCCACGGCCGCGGCATCACGCGCCGCCTGCCGCCGATGCTCGAGGGCGACCCCCGCCGCGTCCGCATGGTCTACAGCCTCCTGTTCTCGCTGCCCGGCGCTCCGGTGCTCTACTACGGCGAGGAGATCGGCATGGGCGAGCACCCGGGGGTCGAGGGCAGCCGCGGCGCCGTCCGCACCCCCATGCAGTGGAGCGCGGAGGCGAACGGCGGCTTCTCGGGAGCCGCTCCCGAGGCCCTCGTGTCGGCGGTGGTCACGGGCGGCAACGGGCCCGAGCACGTCAACGTCTCCCAGCAGCGCCACGACCCCGGCTCGCTGCTGGCGTTCGTGTCGTCGCTGACGCGGGCGTACCGGGCGGCACCCGAGATCGGCTGGGGCGAGCTGACCGTGCTCGACCAGCCGCACTCGTGCGTCCTCGCGCACAGCGTCGACAGCGAGCTCGGCCTGCTCGTCGCCGCGCACAACTTCGCACCGGACGGCCGGGCGTTCCGGGTCGAGCTGGCGGGCGCGAGCGACGAGTGGCAGGTCGTCGACGTGCTCGGCGGCGACGGGTCCGCCCGACCTCTCGAGGGCGGCGGCGTCGAGATCGAGCTCGAGGGCTACGGGCACCGGTGGCTGCGCGTCGTGAGGCCGGGGGAGAAGCGCCTGCTCTGAGCCGGGCGGCGGCCTGCCGCCCCGTCCCTGCGGCGGGGCGGCGGGGCGGCGCGCCGCTACTGCACGGAGGCGGTGAGGCGTGCCACGTTGTCGAGCACCTGCAGGCCGGCGGGGCGGGACAGCCACCCTTCGAGCGTGATCTCGCGCGACTTGCGGCGGTAGTCGTCCTCGATGAGGCGGACCTCGTCGACGAACGACTTGCCGTGCACCATGAGCGAGACCTCGAAGTTGAGGCTGAACGAGCGCATGTCCATGTTGCTCGACCCGATCACGGCCACGGTGTCGTCCACCGTGAAGTGCTTCGAGTGCAGCACGATGGGACGCTCGTAGAGGAAGATCCGCACGCCGGCGCGCAGCAGCGTCTCGTAGTACGACCGCTGGGCGTGGTACACCATGAACTGGTCGGCCACCTCGCAGGCGAAGAGCTGCACCTCGACGCCGCGCTCGGCCGCCGTGGTGATGGCGTAGAGCATCGAGTCGTCGGGCACGAAGTACGGGCTGGCGATGATCAGTCTCTCTTGCGCGCCGTAGACGAGCGCGTTGAAGAGGCGGAGGTTGTTCTCGCCCTCGAAGCCCGGTCCGCTGGGCACGACCTGGCACTCGAGGCTGTCGGGGCCCTGGCGCTGCTCGATCAGGGGCTCGGCCTCGGCGTCCGTGGGCAGCTCGTCGGTCTCGCTGTACCAGTCGGTGATGAAGAGGGCGTTGAGGCCGACCGCGGCGGGGCCCTCGAGGCGGACCATGAGGTCCTTCCACTGCAGGCCGCGCTTGATGTTGCCGCGCTTGTTGTAGCTGGGGTCGGTCATGTTCTGCGACCCCGTGAAGGCCACGTCGCCGTCGACGACGACGATCTTGCGGTGGTTGCGCAGATCGGGGCGGCGCCAGTTGCCCTGGAACGGCCGGAACGGCAGCATCTCCTCGAAGCGGATGCCCGTGTCGCGCAGCCACTGCCGCGTGACGCGCCCCTGCGGGTTGCGCATCGTGGCCCAGTGGTCGTAGAGGACCCGGACGGCGACGCCGCGGGCGTGCGCGCGCTCGAGGGCCTCGAAGAAGAGGAACGTCGACTCGTCGCGGGTGAAGATGTAGAACTCGACGTGCACGTAGCGCTGCGCCTGGTCGACGGCCTCGGCCATCGCTGCGATGGACTCCGCGTAGTCGGGCAGCAGGGTGGCCGTGTTGCCGGGCAGCAGGGGCATCGCGCCGAGGGTGCGGTTGAGGGTGACGACAGTGCCGAACCACGGCGGGCGCGGGTTCGTGACCGCGTGGGCCTCGTCGATGCCCTTGGTGGCGGCGAGGATGCGGTCGTTGATCTCGCGCTGCTTGTCGCGGCGGTCCTGGGGCAGCTTCGAGCTGCCCAGCAGGCCGAACAGCACGCTGCCCGGGATCGGCGAGACGAAGATCGCGAGCAGCCACGCCATCGCCGAGCTCGGGCGGCGGTTGCGGGGCACGGCCACGACGGCGACCACCCTGATCACGATGTCGACGACCAGGATCACCGTCGGGAATGCCTTCAAGAGCTTGCGCCACGTCATGGGTCGATCTTCTCAGCCCGGGGGCCGCTCCGCCGACGGGGTTCGCAGCCCGGACACGTGAAGTTGCACCATCCGGCCCATGGTGCAATCATCGTCGCGGGGCAGCACGCTCCTCCGGCGACGTCGCCGCACCGCGCGACGAGCAGAGGAGGCGCCCCGTGAGCACGCAGACCACCCCCGTCCCCCGCATGGGCAAGACCGCGGACCGCCTGCGGCGCACGCGCGCCGCGCTCGTCGACGAGGCGCGGCGGCGCACGGCCGAGTCCGGCCTCGGCGGCTTCACCGTCGACGAGCTCTGCACGACCGTCGGGGTCTCGCGCCGCACGTTCTTCAACCACTTCGCCTCGAAGGACGACGTCGTCGTGGGGGTCGCGGTCGACGAGGACGACGCCGTGCTCGAGGCCTACGCGGCCTCCCGACGCGACCCGCGCCTCCCCCCGCTCTCGACCGTCGTCGACGACCTCGCACGCCTGGCCGTGGCGCAGATCCGGCACGTGGGGCTCACCCGCGAGGGAGCCGCGGCCTTCCGAGCCGCCCTCGAGCGCGAGCCGCGGCTGCTCGCCGCCGTCATGCGCCAGGGCGAGGCCCACCGCCTCCGCCTCGTCGCCGCGATCGCCGCGCACGAGTCGCTCGACCCCGACGACCGGCGCCTCCACTCGGTCGTCAGCCTGCTCACCGCGGTCGTCGGCCGCGCCTGCGAGCGCTTCTTCGTCGAGGACGGCGCCGACGGCGACCGCTTCGACGGCGTCCTCGACCAGGAGCTCGCCACGGTGCGCGCCCTCGTCCTCCCCGCACCCCCGCTCGACCGGAAGGCCCCGTGACCTGCCCATGACCACCACGACGACGACGGCCGACGCGCCGTTCCTCCTCACCCAGAGACGGATCTGGATCATCTTCGGCGCGCTCGTCGCGGGCATGCTGCTGTCGAGCCTCGACCAGACGATCGTCTCGACGGCGATGCCGACCATCGTCGGCGAGCTCGGCGGGGTCGAGCACCAGGCGTGGATCACCACGGCCTACCTGCTCGCGACGACGATCGTGATGCCGATCTACGGCAAGTTCGGCGACGTGCTCGGCCGCCGCAGGCTGTTCCTCGCCGCCATCGCGATCTTCACGCTCGCGAGCATCGGCTGCGCCTTCGCGACCGACTTCTGGACCTTCGTGGTGTTCCGGGCGGTCCAGGGGCTGGGCGGGGGAGGCCTGATGATCCTGTCGCAGGCCGTCATCGCCGACATCGTGCCCGCGTCGGAACGCGGCAAGTACCTCGGCCCGCTCGGCGCCGTCTTCGGCCTCTCGGCGATCGGCGGACCGCTGCTCGGCGGGTTCTTCGTCGACCACCTGACCTGGCAGTGGGCGTTCTACATCAACGTGCCCGTCGGCGTCGCGGCGTTCGTGATCGCCTGGACGGCCCTCACCCTGCCCGGCAAGAAGGCGGTGAAGCGCGTCGACTGGCTCGGCGTCGTCCTGCTCTCGGCGGCCACGACCTGCCTGATCTTCTTCACGGAGTTCGGCGGCCAGGCCGACCACGGCTGGGGCGCCCCCGAGACCTGGGCCTGGGGCGCCGGCGCGCTCGTCGCCGTCAGCCTGTTCGTGCTCGTCGAGTCGCGCGCCGAGGACCCGATCATCCCGCTCTCGTTCTTCCGCAACCGCGTCTTCGTCATCGCGACGTCCGTGGGCTTCGTGCTCGGCATCGGCATGTTCTCGGCCATCGCGTTCGTGCCGACGTTCCTGCAGATGTCGTCGGGCGCCTCCGCGGCGGTGTCGGGCCTGCTGCTGCTGCCGATGATGGCCGGCCTCATCGGCACGTCGATCCTGTCGGGGAACCTCATCACGAAGACGGGTCGGTACCGCGTGTTCCCGATCGTCGGGACCCTGCTGACGGGCGTGGCCATGGCCCTCTTCACCACCCTGACCGCGGACACGCCCCTCTGGCTGATCTGCGTGTTCCTGCTGGTCTTCGGGGCGGGGCTCGGGCTCATCATGCAGGTCGTCGTGCTCGTCGTGCAGAACTCGGTCGACGCCCGCGACGTCGGCACGGCGACGAGCACGAACAACTACTTCCGCGAGGTGGGCGCGGCCCTCGGCGTCGCGATCTTCGGAGCCCTCTTCACGAGCCGGCTCACGGAGAACCTCACGAGCGTGTTCACGGGGGCGGGGGCGACGAGCGGCGACGCGGCCCAGGCCACCGCGACGCTCGACCCCGCCGCCCTGGGCGAGCTGCCCGAGGCGGTCCGGCGCCAGGTCGTCGAGGGCTACGCCGACGCGCTCGCACCCGTCTTCGCCTACCTCATCCCGTTCATCGCCGCCGCCTTCGTGCTCGCCCTGTTCCTGCCCCAGATCGCGCTGAGCGACGTCGCGGGAATGGTGGCCCGGGGCGAGGCGGTGTCGGGCGACGAGGCGGAACGGCTCGACGAGGAGGCGCGGGGCCTGGCCCCGAGGCGGGTCGCGGAGTCCGCCGCGGAGCGGCAGACGCCACCCGGCGACGGCGACGACCGACGCGGTCGCCCCTGAGCGACCCGGAGGAGGGGGCGGGGTCCGGCGCGACGTCCCCCGGAGGGGGCGCACGCGGCCGGCCCGGGGCGTCCGGCGGGGTGCTCCGGCGCCAGATGTCCCGGTCGCACCGGCGAGTCCGCCCGGCGTCGGCCCGCGGCCGACGTACGATCCGACCATGAGCGAGAGCACGAGCACGACGGAGCGGGACGCCCACCTGTTCCCCGTCGACAGCCTGCCCTCGCCGCGACCCGCCGGGCCCGCCCGGACGCCGTCGCCCGCCCCCGTCGTCCCCACCCCGTCGCCGCTCCTGCCGGCGGGCGAGCAGGAGCACCACCCCGTGACAACCATCCTCGCGCCGGAGGCCGCGGTCGCCCCGCGCGTCGCCCGCCTCGACCCTCGGCCCGTGTCCGCGCCCACGCACCGAGCCGACGCCGCCGCGGACGTCGTGCCCACCGACCCGGCCGAGCCGCGGCCCGCCAGCGTCGCCCGGCACTCCGTCGACACGTCGGCCATCACGCTCCCGGTCTTCGCCCCCGAGGTCGACCCCTCCCTCCCTCAGCCGCCCGAGCGGGTCACCCTCGACGACGACGACCTCGTGCGCATGGTCGAGCGGCGGCTGGACGACACGGCGACCGTCGACCTGATGGCCGTCGTGCAGGCCCAGCTGCAGGCCCGACGCGTCGAGGCCGCCCGGTTCGCCTCCTGGGCGCGCGAGATGGACCGCGTCGGCACCGACGAGGCCGCCGACGCTCTCGAGCGCACCCGGCTCCGCTTCACCGGCGTCATCGACGTCGTGCTGCCCCTGGACCTCGACCTGGATCGCGACCTCGACCTCGACGACGAGGGCGAGTCGCCCGCGTCGGCGCCGAGCAGCGACCAGGAGGCGCGCGTCGCGGCCCCGGCACGCGTCCCGGCCGCCCTCGTCGAGCCGCCCGCGCCGGAGGACGGCGTCCTGGCCGACGCCGTGTCGCGCCCCGTGCCCGTCCAGGCGGACGGGACCGCCGTCGAGTCCCCGGCCCGCGCCGAGACGACCGACGTCGTGCCCGGGTCCCCGGTGCGGCCGGTCGCCTCCGAGTCCGCGCTCCGGCGCCGCCAGGCACCCGCGGCGGGGCGTCTCCCGAGGCGGCTCGTCGTCGCGGGCCTCGCCGTCGCCGTCCTCGTCGTCCTCGCCGCCGTCGTGCTCACCCTGGTCGACTCCGCCCTGCTCGTCTCGGCGGTGCTCGCCACCGTGGCCGTCCCCGTCGCGGGCGGGCTCGGGGGAGCGGCGGCCCTGTCGGCCGTCGCGCACCGACCCGCCGACCTCGAGCGCATCGCGTCGCGCGGGCCCGCCGCCGTCGTGGCGGGCGTCGTCGTCGCGGCCGTGCTCGGCTACGGCGTCCTCGTGACCACCGCCTCCTCGCTGGCCTGGCAGGGCTGGCTCGTCCGTCTCGTGGGCTTCACGGGCATGACGCCCGAGGTCGCCGTCGTCGCGGCGCTGCTCGTCGCCGCCGTCGCCGCGTTCGTCGTCGCCGTGCTCGCGACGGGCCTGCGGTCGAGCTCCCGCCGCTAGGCTGGCGGGGTGTCCACCCTCGCCTCCGTCAACGCCGTCGTCGAACGGCTCTGGCCCCTCTCGGGCGCCGAGTCCTGGGACGCCCCCGGTCTCGTCGTCGGTGATCCCGACCAGCCGGTGACGCACCTCCGGCTCGCCGTCGACGCCGTGCTCGAGGTCGTCGACGAGGCCGTCGACATCGGGGCCGACCTCTTGCTGGTCCACCACCCCCTGCTGCTGCGCGGCGCCACGACGATGGCCGAGAGCACCACGAAGGGGGCCGTCGTGTCCCGGCTGGTGCGGGCGGGGTGCGGCCTCATCGCCGCGCACACGAACGCCGACGTCGTCGAGACGGGCACGTCCCGGGCCGTCGCCCACCAGCTCGGCCTCGTCGACCAGCGGCCCGTCACGCGAGGCGCCGCGCAGTCGACCGGCCTCGGCATCACCGGCCGGCTGCCCCGTCCGATGAGCCTCGTCTCGTTCGCCCGCCAGCTGGGCGAGCTCCTGCCGCCCACCGCCTCCGGCGTCCGCGTCGCCGGCGACCCCGAGCGCGTCGTCGAGACCGTCGCGCTCTGCGCCGGGGCGGGCGACTCCCTGCTCGACCACCCCGACGTGCGGGCGGCCGACGTCTACCTGACGAGCGACCTCCGGCACCACCCCGCGAGCGACGCCCGCGACCTGATGCTCCTGGGGCGGGGCCCCGCCCTCGTCGACGTCTCCCACTGGGCGAGCGAGTGGCTCTGGCTCGACACCGCCGCGGCCCAGCTGCGACGCGAGCTCGACGACGTCGAGGTCACCCTCAGCGACCTGCGCACCGACCCCTGGGACTTCACGGTCGTGCAGTAGCCGACCCCCGCCTCCTCGCCGCCGGGCCGCCCGGCGACGCCGCCACGACCGCAGCACCACGACCACGAAGCAGGCACCATGGCCCTCCAAGCAAGCCCCGCCGACCAGGCTCTCCTCCTCGACCTCCAGGCCCTCGACACGACGCTCCAGCAGCTCGCGCACCGTGCCCGCAACCTCCCCGAGATCGCCGTGCTCGCCACCGTCGACGGCGACGCCTCCCGCCTGCGCAGCCGTCTCGCGTCCGAGCAGGGAGCGTGGGAGGACGCCCAGGCCGAGCTGGGGCGCATCGAGTCCGACGTGGCCGTGGTCGTCGCCCGGGCCGAGCGCGACCGCACCCGCCTGGCGTCGTCCTCGTCCGTCAAGGACGTCGCGGCCCTCGAGGGCGAGCTCGCCGCGCTGGCCCGCCGCCAGGGCGACCTCGAGGACGCCCAGCTCGAGGTGATGGACCGCGTCGAGTCGCTCGGCGCCGTGGCCGCCCTGACCAAGTCCGAGCTCGACCAGATCGAGACCCGCCGCCAGGAGGCGGCCGAGGGTCGGGACGCGGGGCTCGGCCGCCTCGAGGTCGAGCGCCGAGAGGTCGAGGCCGACCGGGCGGCCATCGCCGCGCGCGTGCCCGACGAGCTCCTGGCCCTCTACGAGCGCCAGCGCTCGCGCTACGGCGTCGGCGCCTCCCTGCTGCGCGGCGGCGTCTCGAGCGCGAGCGGGGTCACGCTGACCGGCAGCGACCTCGCGGCCGTGCGCGCCGCCTCCGCGTACGACGTCGTGCTCTGCCCGGACAGCGACGCGATCCTCGTGCGGACGGGCGAGTCGGGCATCTGAGCGGCACGACCTGCCGGGTGCCCGTCGCGCGCTAGCATGGTCGACGCGGATGGGTCGGCAAGACGGTCGCGTCGCCACGGGGTCCGCCCCGCGGCGCCGAGGAACGTCCGGGCTCCACAGAGCAGGGCGGTGGGCAACACCCACCCGGGGCGACCCGCGAGACAGTGCAACAGAGAGCAGACCGCCACGGTCGTCGCCGAGAGGCGGCGCCGGGGTAAGGGTGAAACGGCGGTGTAAGAGACCACCAGCGGTTCGGGTGACCGACCGGCTATGTAAACCTCGCCCGGAGCAAGGTCAGACAGAGGACGTCGAGGCGGCTCGCCGAGTCCTCGGGTAGACCGCTAGAGGGCTGCGGCGACGCAGTCCCGAGAGAGATGGCCGTCCATGGTGCTCACGCACCGGGACAGAACCCGGCGTATCAGCCGGCCCATCCGCCTCAGCCGTGCACGCGGCTGACCGCACGACGAGAGGGACCCTGGGGCAGGAGGAGCGCCTCCCGACCCAGGGTCCCTCTCGTCGTCTGCCCTGCGCCTACGCCGAGGGCTGCGAGCCCGCGGCGAGGGCCGCCGCGCCGAGGATGCCCGCGTTGTTGCGCAGCACGGCCGGCACGATCTCGGCCCGGAGGTCGAGCAGGGGCAGGAACTCCTCGTGGTGCTTCGACACGCCGCCGCCCACGATGATGCGACGCGGGTAGAGCAGGGCCTCGAGGTGCGAGTAGTACTTCTGGAGCCGCTTGGCCCAGTGCTTCCAGCTCAGGTCGTCGCGCTCCTTGGCGGCGTACGAGGCCTTCGTCTCGTAGTCCTTGCCGCCGATCTCGAGGTGGCCGAGCTCGGCGTTGACGATGAGGACGCCGTCGTTGATGAGCGCCGTGCCGATGCCGGTGCCGAGCGTCGTCATGACGACGAGCCCCGGGACGTCCTTCGCCGCGCCGTAGCGGGTCTCGGCGTAGCCGGCGGCGTCGGCGTCGTTGACGAAGTGGATCGAGCGCCCGAGCGTGCGCTCGAACAGGGCCTCGGCCTCGAAGCCGATCCACTTCTTCGAGACGTTCGCCGCCGAGAGGGTCTTGCCGTCCATGATGGCGGCGGGGAAGCAGACGCCCACCGGGATCGCGTCGTCGTCGAGCCCGAGCTCGTCGACGATCTGCTTCACCACCGCGACGATGTCGTCGGGCTCGCCGCCCTCGGGGGTGGCCTTCTTGAGGCGGTCCGTCAGGAGCTCGCCCGACTCGACGTCGACGATCGCCCCCTTGATGCCGGTGCCGCCGATGTCGATGCCCACTGCCTTCTGTGCCACGGGTCGTCCGCCTTCCTGGTGCTGCTCGTCGTCAACTGAGGGTGAGGACGTCGGCACCGCGCTCGGTGACGACGAGGGTGTGCTCGAACTGGGCCGTGAGGGACTTGTCACGGGTCGTGACCGTCCAGCCGTCGGCCCAGATGTCCGCCTCGACGCCGCCGAGGGTCAGCATGGGCTCGATGGTGAAGACCATCCCGGGCACCATGACGTCGTCGAACTGGGGGGCGTCGTAGTGGGGGATGACGAGGCCGGAGTGGAACGCGCGGCCCACGCCGTGGCCGGTGTAGTCGCGGACGACGCCGTAGCCGAAGCGCGCGGCGTACGACTGGATCGCGCGGCCGATGACGTTGACCTCGCGGCCGGGCGCGACCGCCTTGATGCCCCGTCGCAGGGCCTCGCGCGTCCGGTCGACGAGGTCGATCGTCGCCTGGGCCGCCTCGCCCACCACCACGGTGCGGTTGAGGTCGCCGTGCACCCCGTGCTTGAACGCCGTCACGTCGATGTTGACGAGGTCGCCCTCGACGAGGACGGTGTCGTCCGGGATGCCGTGGCAGATGACCTCGTTGACCGAGGTGCAGACCGACTTCGGGAAGCCGCGGTACCCGAGGGTCGACGGGTAGGCCTCGTGCGCCACGAGGAACTCGTGCGCCACGCGGTCGAGCTCGTCGGTCGTCACGCCCGGGCGGATCGCGGCCTCGACGGCGTCGATCGCCTGCGAGGCGATGCGTCCGCTCTCGCGGATCAGCTCGACCGTGGCGCTGTCGTGGACGTCGCCGCCGGAGTAGGGCGCCGGCGCCGCCTTGCCGACGTACTCGGGTCGGGCGATGGACGAGGGGACCGGGCGGAGTGCGGACACCCGGCCCGGGGTCAGTGATCCGTCAGGGTCCCGGGGCATGCCGTCCAGCTTAGGGGGAGGGCGGCCTCGCCGGGCCACGCGGCGGTCGCCGGGCAGGCGGGGCTAGCCTGCTCGCATGACTGCTGAGTTCTGGTTCAACACCCGCACGCACGAGGTCGAGGAGGGCAAGGTCTCGCCCGCGGTCGACCGTGCCGGCCCGTACGCCACGCGCGAGGAGGCCGCCGACGCGATCCGGATCATCCAGGAGCGCAACGCCCGCCTCGACGCCGAGGACGCCGCCGACGACTGACGTCCACTAGCCTCGGTGCTGAGCAGAAAGGCTGTCGATGGACAAGCAGAGGGACTTCGTCCTCCGGACGATCGAAGAGCGCGGCATCAAGTTCATCCGGCTCTGGTTCACCGACGTGATCGGCACCCTGAAGTCGGTCGCCATCGCGCCCGCCGAGGTCGAGGGCGCCTTCGCCGAGGGCATCGGCTTCGACGGCTCGGCCATCGAGGGCCTGACCCGGTCGTACGAGGCCGACGTGCTCGCGCAGCCCGATCCGACGACCTTCCAGATCCTCCCGTGGCGCGGCGAGATCGACCCCACCGCCCGCATGTTCTGCGACATCACGACGCCGGACGGCCAGCCCGCCGTCGCCGACCCGCGCAACGTGCTCAAGCGGACGCTGGCCCGGGCCGGCGAACGCGGCTTCACCTTCTACACGCACCCCGAGGTCGAGTTCTACCTGCTCAAGGACGCCCAGGGCGGCCCCGACGGCCCGCAGCCCGTCGACTCGGCGGGCTACTTCGACAACGTGCCCGGCGGCACGGCGCACGACTTCCGTCGCCGGTCCGTGCGCATGCTCGAGGACCTGGGCATCTCGGTCGAGTTCAGCCACCACGAGGCCGGCCCCGGCCAGAACGAGATCGACCTGCGCTACGCCGACGCGCTGACGACCGCGGACAACATCATGACGTTCCGCACGGTCATCAAGGAGGTCGCGATCGAGCAGGGCGTGTACGCCACGTTCATGCCCAAGCCCTTCAGCCAGCACCCCGGCTCCGGCATGCACACCCACATGTCGCTCTTCGAGGGCGACGGCAACGCCTTCTACGAGGCGGGCGCCGAGTACCAGCTCTCGCGGATCGGCCGCCAGTTCATCGCCGGGCTGCTGCGCCACGCGCCCGAGATCACGGCGGTCACGAACCAGTTCGTCAACAGCTACAAGCGCCTCTGGGGCGGGGACGAGGCCCCCAGCTTCGTCACCTGGGGCCACAACAACCGGTCGGCCCTCGTGCGCGTGCCGCTCTACAAGCCGAACAAGGGCAACTCGAGCCGCGTCGAGTACCGCGCGATCGACTCCGCCGCGAACCCGTACCTGGCGTTCTCGCTGATGCTGGCCGCCGGCCTCAAGGGCATCGAGGAGGGCTACGAGCTCCCCGCCGAGGCCGAGGACAACGTCTGGGGCATGAGCGACGCCGAGCGTCGCGCCCTCGGCTACAAGCAGCTGCCCGCGAGCCTCGACCACGCCCTCTCGATCATGGAGGACAGCGAGCTCGTCGCCGAGACCCTGGGCGAGCAGGTCTTCAACTACGTGCTGCTCAACAAGCGCCAGGAGTGGAAGTCCTACCGCGCCCAGGTCACGCCGTTCGAGCTGCGCTCCAACCTCGAGATCCTCTAGCAGCCGGCACCGTCATGCCCCGAGCCGCGACAGCGCTGTCCGACCTGGCGCGGCTCGGGTTCTCCGAGCTGGGCACGGCGCGGGACCGGCTCGACCGTCTCGTCGAGGCGACCCCGTCCCTCGCGTCGGCCGTCGCCTCCTTCGCTCGCAGCCCCGACCCCGACGAGGCGCTGCTGCACCTCGAACGGCTCGTCGAGCGGTCGCCGGAGGGCGTGGCGTCGCTGCTCGAGCACGGCGCCGGCGAACGGCTGCTGCGGCTGCTGGGGTCGTCGTCCGGGCTGGCCGAGTTCCTCGTGCGGCGTCCGGCCGAGCTGGGGCTGCTCGCCGAGCCAGCGCCCGCGCCCCTGTCCGGGCAGGAGTACGTCGACGACCTGACGGCCGACGTGGCCGGTCTCGTGGACGAGCAGGCGCGGGTCGCGCTCCGTGTGGGCTACCGCCGTCACCTGCTCCGCATCGCCTCCTGGGACCTCGCCCGCCCCGACCCCGTCGAGGCGCTGCCCGTCGTCGCCGCTGCCCTCGCCGACCTCGCGGGCGCCGCCCTGCACGCCGCGCTCGACGTGGCCCGGCGCGAGGTGCCGTTCCCCGCCGACGACGTGGCCCGCACCCGGCTCGCCGTCATCGGCATGGGCAAGGCCGGTGCGCGCGAGCTCAACTACCTCAGCGACGTCGACGTGGTCTGGGTCGCCGAGGGCGCCGACGACCTCGAGAACGGGCGCGCCGTCGAGATCGGCACCCGCCTCGCCGTGCACACGGTCCGCACGATCACCGACCTCGCCACGGAGCCCGAGCTCTGGGAGGTCGACTCGGCCCTGCGGCCCGAGGGCAAGGACGGCGCCCTGGTGCGCACCCTCGAGTCCCACGTCGCCTACTACGAGCGCTGGGCGAAGGGGTGGGAGTTCCAGGCCCTGCTCAAGGCGCGCCCGCTGGCGGGCGACGCCGACCTCGGAGAGCGCTACGTCGAGCGCATCGCGCCGTTCGTCTGGTCGGCGGCGCAGCGCGAGGCCTTCGTCGAGTCGGTGCAGGCCATGCGCGAGCGGGTCACCGCCCTCCTGCCCGCCGACGAGGTCGACCGGCAGCTCAAGCTCGGGCCCGGCGGGCTCCGCGACGTCGAGTTCACCATCCAGCTGCTCCAGCTCGTGCACGGCCAGGCCGACGACGGCGTCCGGCAGCGGAGCACGCTCGACGCCCTGGCGGCGCTCGCCCGGCGCGGCTACGTCGGCCGCGTCGAAGCGGCGGAGTTCGACCGCGACTACCGCGTGCTGCGCGTGCTCGAGCACCGCGTCCAGCTGACCCGTCTGCGCCGCACCCACCTCATGCCGACCGACGAGAACGCGCTGCGCGTGCTGGCCCGCTCGACCGGGCTGGCGACGTCGGGGGGCGGCCTCGTCGAGACCTGGCACGCGGTCAAGCGCCGTGTCCGCACCCTGCACGAGCGGCTCTTCTACCGGCCCCTGCTCTCCGCCGTCGCCGCCCGGCCCGAGGAGGACCTGGCGCTCAGCAGCGACCAGGCCGCCGCCCGGCTCGCCGCCATCGGCTTCGCCGACCCCCGCGGCGCGCTCGGCCACATCGCCGCGCTCACCGGGGGAGTCTCCCGCCGCGCGAGCATCCAGCGGCACCTGCTGCCCGCCATGCTGCAGTGGTTCGCCGACGGCACCGACCCCGACCTGGGGCTGCTCGCGTTCCGCCGCCTGAGCGACGGCCTGGGCGAGTCGTACTGGTTCCTCCGCATGCTCCGGGACTCGTCGGGGGCCGCCCACCGGCTCACGTCCGTGCTGTCGTCGTCGACGTTCGTCGCCGACCTGCTCGACCGGACGCCGGAGGCGGCGGCCTGGTTCGAGTCCGACGCCGAGCTGCAGCCGAGGACGCTGTCCAGCCTGCTCGACGAGACGCGCGCGACGGTGGGCAGGCACGAGTCGAAGGAGGGGGCGGCCGGCGTGCTGAGGCAGGCGCGCCGACGCGAGATCCTCCGGCTGGCCATCGCGGGCATCCTCGGGCTCGTCTCCATCGACCAGCTCGCCCGGGGCCTCACCGACGTCACGACGGCGGCCATCACGGGCGCGCTCGCCCTGGCCCGGAGGGACGTGCCGGACGTCGAGATGGCGGTGGTGGCCATGGGACGCTACGGGGGACGCGAGCTGGGCTTCGGGTCCGACGCCGACGTCCTCTTCGTGCACCGCGGCGTCGAGGGCGACGACACCGCGCAGCGACGAGCGGCCGGCGTGGTGGCCGAGATGGGCCGGCTCACGTCGGACGCCCTGGTGCCCCTCGACCTCGACACCGGCCTGCGCCCCGAGGGCGGCAATGGGCCGGTCACGAGGTCGCTCGCGTCGTACCGCGCCTACTACGCGCGGTGGTCGCTCACGTGGGAGGCGCAGTCGCTGCTGCGCGCACGGGTCGTCGCCGGCGACGAGGCGCTCGGCGCCGACTTCACGACCCTCGCGGACGAGGTCCGCTACCCGACCGCGTTGTCGGAGCAGGAGGTGCGCGAGGTCAAGCGCATCAAGGCCCGCGTCGAGGCGGAGCGGCTCCCGAAGGGCGCCGAGCCGTCGCGGCACCTGAAGCTGGGCCGCGGGTCGCTCAGCGACGTGGAGTGGTTCGTCCAGCTCCTCCAGCTCCAGCAAGCGCACCGGGTCCCCGGCCTCCGGACGACCTCGACCCTCGACGCCCTGGCGGCCGCGACGACCGCCGGGCTCGTCGACCCCGACGACGCGACCAAGCTGCACGACGCCTGGTTGATGGCCTCGCGTGCCCGCTCCGCCGTGGTCCTGTGGACGTCGCGCACGTCGGACGTCCTCCCGAGTGACCGACGCCAGCTGGAGGGCGTGGCGCGGCTGATGGAGTACCCGCCCGGCTCGGCCACCCGGCTCGAGGAGGACTACCTCGCCGTCACCCGCCGGGCCCGGGCCGTCTTCGAGCGGGGCTTCTACGGTCTCGACGAGGCGCCCGAGCCCACCGCCTGACCCCGCGTCCCAGGGCGCGATCGGGGCCTCGCCGCGCGCGACACGCCCGGGACGACATCACCCGGCGGGTGATGCCCGAATCGGTCACGGGTGATTTTTTCGTACCCCGAATAAGAGGCATGTACCCCGGGGTGCGTGACGGGCGTGTTTCGGCGCCGTGACCACCAGGTGGTCGTCGGGTCGGTGGCCGGTCGCAGGGCGAGCGCCTGCGGGTCGGGGCACGTGCTCCTTCCCGGGCGCAGTACTCACGGTGTGACCGGCATATTCCTCGGGCAGTAGCCGGGGTCCGCGTCCAGAGGCTGACGACCCTCCGGGACCGGTCGGACCGCCGTCGCCGCGCCTCCTCGGTCTGTCGGCATTTCGTGCGACACCGAACGGAGGACACCCGTGTACCCCTCGACGAGCTCGCCTGCCCCCGTCCGGGTGACCCGTTGTGAGCGACCTCCAGATCGCCTCAAGATTGCACCGACCCGACAGACCCCCTTTCCTCGACGACGCGGAATCTTCCCTTTCCCACCCCCGTGAGGCGGCCCTCGTGTTGACTTTCATCCTCCAGATCCGATCGATGGCAGGCGGCCACGCCGAGCTGTACCTGTTCGCGGTCTACTCGGCGTTCATCTGGATCCTCTGGATCATCAAGGTGCTGCTGTCGCGCCGCTACCGTCCCTTCACGGGCGAGTTCACCGGCTCGACGAGCGTGGTCGTCCCGGTGGTCGACGAGCCCCTCGACCTGTTCCGCGACGTCATCGGCCGCATGGTCGAACAGCGGCCGGGCGAGATCATCGTGGTCATCAACGGTGCGCCGAACCCCGAGCTCGCCGCGGTCTGCGAGGAGTACGCGCCGCTCGTGCGCTGGGTGCACACCCCCATCCCGGGCAAGCGCAACGCGGTCATGATCGGCACCGAGCTCAGCCGGGGCGACATCACCGTGCTCGTCGACTCGGACACCGTCTGGACGCCCGGCACGCTCTCCGAGCTGGTCCGTCCCTTCGCCCACGAGAACGTCGGCGGCGTGACGACCCGCCAGCGCATCCTCGAGCCGGAGCGCAGCTGGATCACGCGCTGGGCGGACTGGCTCGAGAACTCGCGGGCGCTGTACTCGATGCCCGCCCAGAGCGTCCTGGGCCAGATCGGCTGCCTGCCGGGCCGGACCATCGCGTTCCGGCGCGACATCCTCGTCCGGGTCATGGACCGCTTCATGACGGAGAAGTTCATGGGGGTGTTCCTCGAGGTCAGCGACGACCGCACCCTGACGAACCTCACGCTGAAGGAGGGCTACCGCACCGTGTACCAGCACACCAGCCTGGTCTACACGGACGCCCCGTTGCAGGTGAAGAAGCTCTTCAAGCAGCAGCTCCGCTGGGCTCGCGGCAGCCAGTACAACACCTTCCGCATGATGCCGTGGATGCTCGGGCACGCCCCCCTGCTCGCGTTCTTCTTCGCGATGGACATCATCCTGCCGTTCCTGCTCATGGGCGTGATCGGCGGCTGGATCTACCGGGGCATCACGGGTCAGGGGATCAACCTCTACCGCGGGATCCTGGCCGAGTACGGCGTCTCGACCGGGATGGTCAGCATCGTGGTGCTCATGGTGCTGTCGTCCGTGCTGAGCATGGCCATCCGTCAGATGCGCCACCTCGCCGAGAAGCCCTCCGACTTCTTCCGGCTGCCCGTCTTCATCATCGTGTCGACGTTCTTCCTCATGCCCATCCGCGTCATCGGCTTCTTCCGCATGGGCCACGCGAGCGGCTGGGGCACCCGGGCGGGTGCCTACGCCGGGGGAGCCGCCGACGACGCCGCGCAGCAGATGGCGCACGAGGCGACGGGGGACGACTCCCTGCGCGTGCTCGAGCGGGAGTTCGACGACGAGACCGACCCGGGCGTCGACGCCCTGTTCGACGTCGGCCCCTCGACGACCCCGGTCGGGCCGACCTCGGACGCCACGACCGTCCGGGCCCAGGACTCCGGCGTCGTGCTCGTGCGGAGCCACCGTGCCGAGACCACGGTCGACGCCACGCCCGCCGACGACGCCGTCACGACCTCGTCGGCGACCGCCTACGCGGCCGCATCGGCCCCCGTCGCCGCGGTCGCGCCTCCTCGTCGTCGCCTCAACCCCAAAGCCGGGTTCCCGTACCTGATCGGTGCCCTCATCATCACCCTGGAGGTGCTGTTCATTGTCTGAGTCGCCGCAGACCTTCGGCGCCCCGCAGCACGTGC